>Ga0307515_10000992_pt1 | contig 64846 bp, 80 predicted proteins | sample 17_EM_MG_FD_194513 | JGI IMG/M metagenome (GOLD analysis project Ga0307515, IMG submission 194513) | Populus trichocarpa ectomycorrhiza microbial communities from riparian zone in the Pacific Northwest, United States - 17_EM | ecosystem: Host-associated > Plants > Roots > Unclassified | place... | reverse complement strand
TACTCGGTGTATGCTGTACTCGGTGTATGCTGTACTCGGTGTATGCTGTACTCGGTGTATGCTGTACTCGGTGTATGCTGTACTCGGTGTATGCTGTTCTCGGTATATGCTGTACTCAGTGTTGACTCTTGATCATGGCATGGAGTGATAGAAAGCAATGACTTAACTTTGTGTTCTTAGCTGATGGTAGACTCGAGGATGAGAAAGAGAGAGATGAGAGGAGAGGGAAGAAATCATCATGAGGAATTGGGTCTTGAGAGAATTTCGTGTGCGAGTCACTAGACCATCCCCAATACAGCAGGTACGAGTCCCGATCCGGCGTGTAATTGCGCCAATATGCTGTCTTCCCAACCCAATTAGGCAGGTTGTACCCCTGATTTCCCATATCCGCTTGTATCCTCCACATCGTTTTCAACTTCATCACCATCTCTCTCTTTCTCGTCCACAACTCTACCATCATTGCAGAACACAAAGTTAAGTCATCCATCTCCATCTCTTCCATGTCATGATCATGAGTTGACACTGAGTACAGCATACACCAAGTACAGAATACACCGAGTACAGCATACACCGAGTACAGCATATACCGAGTACAGCATACACCGAGTACAGCATATACCGAGTACAGCATACACCCAGTACAGCATACACCGAGTACAGCATCCACCGAGTACAGCATACACCGAGTACAGCATACACCGAGTACAGCATCCACCCAACATTGTTTGTCTTCCCTTCATTCTCATGATTACAAGTTGACCCCTGAATGTTCGTTCAGCTTCCGATGTACCTCCCTATATGATCGACCGCCATCAGCCAGCTCTCCATGAGAGCTCACAGGTAAAGTCACCTGTCACATTCCCACGATTGTGAGATAACTAACGGATGAAATGAGTCCCAGCACCCGGTACGCTGTCCTTCGACTGCCTCTAGGTACTCGTCCAAACCCGCACGATTATGGCCTCCAAGTTCGCATCATCATGCCTTCCAAGTTCATCTCCAAATTCGCTCCATTACAGCCTCCAAGTGTATCTCCAAACTCGCTCGGTTACGGCCTCCAATGTTTACACCATCATGGTCATCCAAGTGGATATCTTCAATCTCACTCAATCTCGCTCAATCACGGCCTCTAGGTGAATCTCCAAACTCGCTCGATTATGGCCTCCAAATGCATCTCCAAACTCGGTCCATTACGGCCTCCAATGTTCACACGTTCATGGTCTTCCAAGTGCATATCTCCAAACTCGCTCTATCACGGCCTCCAACTGTATGTCCAAATTCACTCGATTACGGCCTCCAAGTTGCACGATCATGCCCTCCAAGTGCAACTCCACACTCGCTCGATCACAATCCCGGAGTGCATCTCTAAGTTCACTCAATCACGGCCTCCAAGTATAACTCCAAATACGCTGCATTACTGCCTCCTTGTGCATCCCCAAACTCACTCAATCACGGCCTCGGAGTGTATCTCCGAATTCACTTGATCATCATTTTCAGGCACACCTTGAATTTGCTCTCAAGCATCGCGCCTGAAGCCAGTCCCGATTTACTGTGTAGATGGGTAGCTATATTGATACATAGATGAGAATACAAACTGAATACATGAGTTTCAAAAATCGTTGAATAATAAGTAGTAGCGATGATTTCCAGGCGCACCTGCAACGTTCCCAAGATGTCATTTTTCCCAGACTGCTCTAAAGTGATTTCAGGTGCTACCAGGCTTGGCGCTGGCACTCCCAGGTGCTCCCAGGCTTGTCATCGGCGCTTCCAGGCTTGTCATCGGTGATCCCAGACCAGTTGTCTGCGCTCCCAGACTTGTCGTCGGTGCTTCCAGGCTTGTCGCTGGTGTTCGCAGGTGCTCCCGGGCTTGTCGTCGGCGCTCCCAGGTCCTCCCAGGTGTACCCAAAGTTTTCTCCGGTGGTTCGAGGTGTTCTCAAACTTATTACAATGACTCCCATGGCACTCCTGTACCAGTTGTCAGAGATCCCAGTTACTCCGAAGGCCGTCCGGAATGCCCTCCTACTGTCTGATACTCTTCTGAAATTGACGTGTCTAAGTTTACACTCCACATCCTCTCAGACACTGCTGGAGGCTTCCAGTGACTAAAATGCATTTTGCTGATGTATGGCTACAAAGGGCAAGTTCTTGTAATCACTATCTTTGGGAACGGAGTATACAAATCTTCATCACGTATAGTATCTTAAGTTCCAATTTCTATCTCTGCCCCATTCTTGAGACCAACTGTAACAACAATGCACTGTTTACAAATTTTGGGTTAATATTGTATTAATGTCACATTCATTATAAATGTAAACATTTGCTGAACTTGTGGAGTATATCAAAATTGGTAACCATAAAAATTGTCTTCAATATGGAATCAATTTCACAAAACAATAGCATAGAAGACTATATTGAATGGTATACTGATGCTACATTGATCCTAGATTGCTGTTATATTCAAAATTATGTACATTGGGTTAAATAGTTAAGTTACACTACATTACTTCCAAATATATATATTTTGCACATGTGTACACACACATTCACTCATCCACATGCACCTTCACATTGCTGTATATGCTTGTGTCAACCTGCACATGCCCAATCACTTGCCTACCAGCTCATGGACATATGGTCAAAACAATTTACCTGGCATAATTTGCTCCTGTTCCAGTAAGTATTGTACTTACCCACTAACTACTATAGAATGTGTATTTCTGCTGAACAGAACATTATGTTAGAGCTATTTGTAAGTATATTGGTTTATTACTATTATATCATTGTGACAAGAATGTGAAATTCCTGCCACATATATGCAAATGCTCAATGCTGCTCAATTGACCAATATTACCCCATTCAACTAAATACTCAATAATTTACAATGTCTTATTTGCTGCTATCTTGTATTACTGTGGTATTTTGAGCTATTCCACAGTAATTGGAATCTTATATTTAGTAATATGCTACACTTGCTGGACTCTGGGAGTCATGCTGCACTCAGGTAAATGTGGCACTGCAGTCATATCAATAAACGGGGTTTTTTTGGCATAGTAGGTAACTACCTATTACAAATAGAAAGAATGGCCAAACCCCACCATGACATGGCACAACCAACCCCCAGTAAAAAATGAATGATATGCGAATAATTCTTGCACCAATCGCATATCGTAACACAACAGCAAACAGACAAACTCCGTAGACCAATATTATAAACAGTAGAAACTAAAGAAACAGATACCCATCACCACGGCTGAATATCCAAAACTCACATCTCATTCCCTCTACAACTTTTCGCTGATCGGATCAGGACGCGCTTTGTGGGAATCATAACCAAAGCGGCTTCATGCAACCCCATATTGTACAAGCAAGGAAAACCGGGAGCCCAAGTGATTCTATGACGCTGGCGCAGCAACCAATGGCTCGGCCATTCTCGTAACTTGCTGACCGGCACGAATAATCCTCTTGCCACTGGAATCGACAGCAGGTACTGCCTCCTTGTTTTCTTTCGTTGCCTGTTTCCAGATCTCAACTTCGCAGCCACCTCGGACAACGGCGACACGGAAATTGGAGAGCAAGTTGTGGGCGGCGTTGGAGTGGTCGTAGACACCACCGTTGAATATGGCAGTAGCATCCTTTCCGATTCCAGAGTTGATCATGGCCTTTCCTCCGGGGTGATCCTTGATGAAGTCGGTAACATCGTGTACGACACCGGCAATGAGGGTGAGGGCACGTCCATTGCGGCATTCCTCCTGAAACTCCTCAAATTCCATAACAGGAAGCTGTTCAAGGGGAACACCCCAGTCTAAGGTAGCACGTTTGCGGTCAATCTTCTTCTGGAGCTGCTGAATACGACCCTTCTCGATTTCGTTGGAACGGAACTGCTTCAAGTCATAGGCGAGGCCAAGCTGCTTCCATATCCAGATGGTCCATTTGGTAGGATCATACTGATGCCATTCGATAGCGTTGCGATAATCGCTGGGGAACTCGTGGTGGAAGTTGTGGTAGCCCTCTCCGAGGGTTACGAGGGCAGTAATGGCATGATCGCGAGGAGAGTTGCGGTCGTCAAAAGGCTGGTCACCGAGCCAGTGTGCGAGAGAGTTGACACAGAAAGTGGCCTGCTGGACGAAGAAAATCCGGAGGATACCGGCGTAGATGAATCCTCCCTTCCAGTCACCCCATCCAAGCCCAGCAACCATCGTCGGGAAGACCAATCCCATGAAGGCAACAACCCAAAGGTAGTACTTGTGCTGCCAGACAACAACCGCGTCCTCGTTCAAATCGGAGATGTCGGTACGACCGATTCTCTTAGGATTCTGTTTCATGACCATCCATCCAATGTGAGAGTACAACAGACCCTTGCGGACACTGTAGGGGTCCTTGTCGGTGTCGGTATATCTGTGATGCGCACGATGATCCCGGGACCACCATCTGATTGAGCCCTCAACGGCACCACCGCCAACAGCCGCAAGGTAGACCTTCAAAGGCCAGGTAGCCGAATAAGAGGTGTGTGCCCAAAGTCGGTGATACCCTATCGAGTAAGTCAGCCACTACTCGTATTCTGACACAATAAGCACTCGGATAAACTTACCAGCCGTTATACCGAGACCAGTGTTGAAATAGTAGACAATTGACCAGAGAAGAGTAGCTCTCGTCAGAGGTGTGTACCACGCGGCCCAAAGACCGAGCAGAGGAACAATGACGATTAAGTAGATGTTCAAAAGATTCAGATGTCTCCACCAATTCTTCATTGTCATCGGCTGTGAAGACTTGTTAGAATTTCGGTCCGTTCCATGAAGGTTGTAAAACATTTACCTGGTCAGTGACGTGAGGCCGGTTAGCTCTTGCAATCGCATTTGCTTTCCGGAGCTCGTATGCTGCTTTCGCAGCATCAGCGGCCGACATTGGAGCTTCTGCAGCAGCACCCATCATCGAAAGCTGGTGGTGGTGGTGATTCCGAACTCGTCGACGGGGTGTAAATAGGAGGTGGAAAGAGAGGAGTGGGTGTTGCCGAGGTTGACAGACGGAAGCTTATTTGAGCTTCTGCTTGTATTTCTTCTTCACCTTAACCTTTCCTTCTTAAATATGCGAGTAGAAGAGAGAAAGAAATGGAGGAAGCAGAAAGAGACTTTTTATTTAGGCGTTGGTGCGAGCGTACCTGCCTATCCCCATGCGTGGTGGTGATATAAATTCAAGTTTGGGAGAGGTAGTGCAAGGAACCTATAGCGTCTCGGCAGCCCATCCCTCTGTACTAGGCATAGCGTCAGTCCCAACAGGAGACCGAGCCTCAACAAATCCCCAAAAGTGCGTGCTACACAAACAAAGTTGGGGTCAACTGCACTGCCGTAGTAAAAAAAGTGCCAAGACAAAGCTGATCTCTCCGAACCCCCGAGCATCTATAATGAATTATGAAATTACTTCATTAAGTAGCCATGAGAAAAACCTGTAATAAATTGCTGGGAAAAATCGGAGGCGCTGATACCAATTCGGCAACATGCGAAGAGATGCATGATACAGCATTAATACCCAACAGCATAGGGGCGCAAAACCTTCCAGAAACCCGAAAATTCACACAATTCCTTTTGCAGCCATAGATCTATCGAGTTTTCGTTTCCTTTCGGTCCGTAACCGCTAGTCTCAGATCTCAAGCCTCATTGCCACCAATCACAGACAGCCGGTTTACGTCTTCTTCTCCATTCAACAGAATGCAGTTGGGACGCCCGGATTCCGGATCTCCAACAACCATCCCGTTCTATCAGAAAGAAAAGATAGTCACCGCGGGGTGCAGAATTCACATGCTACCTAGGTACAAGCCAATCGCCGGCTCCCAATTTCAAAGAAAAATATGGGTGCAGGAATCGTACCACCTACAGCAGGACTATAATGACTAAAGTCGCTCTAAACTGAAGCTGCTGATAATCTAAAATGATGGGAAATGCCAAGCCATAATATTTTACTTATTCAATTTCATTCAAATTTATTCCTTCTAAAATTAGTTCAATTTGGTCACCGTAAGCCACATGCCACTGTCACCTAGCTACTCACTCTCTGGGATCCATCAAATGTCAGGACAGGATCATGGGTTTAGCATTGCAGATTATGTGAACAGGTAGCAGTGAATTATATTGGGATTGGGAGAGAGGGCATTACAGATTATATGAACAGGTAGCAGTGAATTATATTGGGATTGAGAGAGGTAAGGAGAGTTAGGGTTACCAATCTCTACATATAAAGGACAACGAGTACTGCCTAATCTTTCCAATACTTCATGGCCGCTAGTGACGCGATAGCGAAGCCCCAGTACAACCTAGCACTAGTACATATTTAGCGCTAGACCAGACTAGGTAACAGGGTTTGGGTTATTTGTGCTGCACGAAACGCGAGTGACGACAAAACAATCGCGCGTCCATCGCTTCATCAGTCCCCTCCACTCTCACCGACCAACCTTATCCACCGTTTCTGCTAAGTACTTACTTATATAAGTAACTTAGAGGACTATTGTAACAGATAACCCCGCTTCTCATCTGTTCACCCGCTCCATATTCTCGGAAAAATGGCTTCATCTTCAAGTCTCCGACGGGGCTCCAATAGGGAGTCTGTAGCAGCATCGAGCTCGCGAAATCGCGCGTACTCTGTACGGGGTACAAATTCTCCGCCACTTCGAAAACGACCGTCACGGTCCACAGCTGCCGCGGGCGAGACCCGAGGGGCTGAGCGCACCCATATCACCACTACAACTGTCACTGCCACCAAAAAGAGGTCACCAGTGAAGCAAGATTTCAGGCCATCATCGCAGAGGTCGGCGGGTTACGAGGGCCGAAGGCCAACTGCAGTCACTCCACCAGCTCCACCAGGCAGGACCTCCTCCTCCAACCGTACACAGTTGGTACTTGTCATACTTATTATACTTTAGCCTTACTATGGCTTCCAGAAGCTTTTCTCCTACCCCACACGGCGGCACCCTTAGGATCTAGAATCTCGGTTCCTCCGCTGTCGTCTGAACTGCCTCCGAACAAAGCGCCGATACCTCTGGACGGAATGGACGTTGAAATGCAAGAGGCATCTATACTGGAGGATCTGTTATACGTCTTTATGGTTGGTTCGTATTGCCATATCTACGGAACACAAGCTGACTTTACTTTAAATTGAAGGGCTTCGAAGGGCAGTACATCCGTTTCAGGGATGAATACAATCCTGCAAATGAAAACGATCGCCTCCTGGGACCTCAGTATCAGATATCTCCGGGGTTGGATCCGTCATTGCGGGATCTCACAACTACAATGCTAAAGATAGCAACGTACTATGGTGCTGTAGAAGCTTTCGTGGAGGTGCAGTCGAGGGAAGAGTTTGGAGTTGTAAACCATGCACTCAGCGCCGCAATACGGAAATTATTGAGAGACTATCTCGTCCTGATAGGCCAATTCGAACACCAATTCCTCACCAACCCTTCATTCACTTTACATCTGCTCCATCTGCACACTATGCCGACTTCCAATATGCTATCTCAATTGTACTCACTGGCCAAAGAAATATTGAAAAAGAACTCGATGCTAGAGGAAGATGATGAAGACGACTCCATGGATGACTTTGACGATGTGGACAATATTATTGAGGCTTTGAGGGAGGGCAATGACGGAGGTGCGCGGCTACCAGGGTCGAAGATATGTAGAGGAGGTTCTGTTCTGGCATTGTTGACACAAAGACTGTCATCCATGGCTGGTGACCCTGCTGCAAGGTCATTGCTGAGTTTGCTACTACGAGAAGCATCAAGACCGTACATGAATATGCTGAATGAGTGGTTGCACAGGGGTGTGATACGTGATCCCCACTCGGAATTTCTCATCAAGGAGGCAAAGAGTATCAAGCGAGAGAGGCTGGAAGAAGACTATACAGACGAATACTGGGAAAAGAGATATACTGTGAGGCTGGATGACGTTCCACCGCAACTTGAAGCAGTGAAAGACAAGGTTCTACTCGCTGGAAAGTATCTCAATGTTGTGAGAGAATGTGGCGGAGTGGATGTGAGTAAAGAGATGGTCGATATTCCAAGAACATTTGAAGACGTAAAGTGTGTTTCTCCTTCCACCAAATTCTTAAAATTAGAATGCGAGAGACTAATTCGTATAGGTTTCTGGACAATGTCAACTCTGCATATGCTCATGCTAATGCATCATTACTCGAACTCCTACTGACGACCCACGCACTTTCAGCGCGCCTTAGGTCATTGAAGCACTACTTCTTCCTTGATCGCGCAGATTTCTTTCAATATTTCTTAGATATTTCCAATGCTGAGCTTAATAAACCAGCAAAGAAAATCAACATCGGCAAACTCCAGTCTCTTTTTGACCTAGCGCTCCGTCAACCGGGATCTATCGCGGCCTCTGATCCATTCAAGGAAGACGTGAAGGTTAGGATGAACGAGGTGGACTTGACGAAGTGGCTTATGCGAGTTGTGAGCGTATCAGGCATGGATGAGAATGCTATGTCACTAGATGCCACAACTCACCAGGCTTCCGCGCCCAGCCAGGACGAGAAGCCCATCACCGGACACTATGCGTTGGAACTGGACTATAAAGTGCCTTTCCCTCTCTCACTTGTAATTTCTAGGAAAACGGTGTTGCGTTACCAATTACTTTTCAGGCACCTATTGACGTTGCGGCATCTGGAAGGTCTGTTATCTACGTCTTGGAAGGAACACACAACCGTCTACACATGGAAGCACAGATCCAAATATCCGCAGGTTGAGCAATGGAAACGTAGAGCGTGGAACTTGCGATCACGAATGTTGGTTTTTGTGCAGCAGCTGTTGTATTTTTGTACAATGGAGGTGGTTGAGCCAAATTGGTCGAAGTTGATGAAAAGACTTGATGAAGTGAAAACTGTGGATCAGTTAATGCAGCATCATGTGGACTTTCTTGATACATGCCTCAAGGAATGCATGTTGACAAACTCTAAATTATTGAAGGTATTCGTTTGTCACTTCTCCAATCTTAGCATCATAAAACTTATGAACTCCATCTTAGATTCATGCAAAACTTCTTACGACCTGTGCTATGTTCTCCTCCTACACAACCCACCTCTCTAGGTCTCTTATTGCTGCAGATCCAGAACTTGCTTCCCCCTCTGCACGGTTCGAGGAAGGAGTAGAGAGCGTAGCATTCGATCCCGAGAACATGGTCAAACTCAACGAAAATCTGGGCAAATACGAACACAACTTTGGTCGACATCTGAAGATATTGCTCGATGCCCTGAATTACTTTGCGGCCACAGAAACCGTTGTTCTACTAAGTCTTTGCGCTAGATTGCAAATGGCACAGAGTAGGAACGAGTCGGAGTCTGCAGAGCTAGTTGTTGCAGGGTGATAAGTGTGTTGATTTCTATTCCGTCCATTTTTCCTCTAGTATGTTTGGAGGACGTTTAGTTGCAATACGGTGAGCGTTTGGTTTACGGAGTGTCTGGTTTTTTCTTGTTTTACGTGGCGTTTGTCAGGAAGTGGAGTTGTATGTTGCGTCTATTTCTGAGGGTCGAGAGCTTTGTACATGAAAGAGACTAAAAGTACATAGTAAGGACTTCTGTATCAGAGAGCAAGATGCCTCCGAGCCTAAAGGACTACCTGCATCGAGGCCAAGGCTTCCCCACCTGGAGTGCAGCCTCAATTAATTCATTTAAGGATGAAGGCAGTCAAAGTCAAGCTTCTGCATTTTCAGTCCAAGCTACCTCTTAGTAAATAAATAATTAAATGTCAAATTCGGATTCGGAATGGTGTATATTTTTCACCCCACCACTGTACAGTAGACTAGATGCGATATTCGGGCGGCGTCGTCCTAACACATCCTTGGATCCATCACACCTCAACCGCACCTCAAATCAACCTCAACCTCAGCTTCCAAAGCCACAGACTGACCGACCTACAACTCTCCCCCGCACCCCAGAGCCGCCGGTTTACTCTGAACAGAATCATTCGACACCGCTACTATATCCTCATTACATCACAGCATTATGAACCGCCAAGGTTTGACACTACCTAATTCCTCGTTATCGTCAAATCCTATCACGAGAATCAGGCCGAGCAGACAGCTAACGCAAAGCCCACCATCATTGCACATCGCATCGAAATAGGTCCAACTCACAGACCGATGGGATTGGCATTTCCACTAGCAGCAGCCACTGCAGGGAGAGGCGCGCTTTCGAACGGCAAATTAGGTTCGCTTATAATCACTGTCGCCTCGAAAGCTTGCGGCGGGGTTTCAAGGCCAAGAATGAGGCAAGCTGACAACCGTAATGGCGCTGCAGGCGGATGGATGGGTGCACCACCACCAGGCGTACCGACGCTCGGAAACCGATCAGCTACAGGCCTTACTTTCTCGCAGAGCGTTGGCGGTTTGAGTCAGCCCAGCACTCCACTAGACATGAAGTCCGTCCGCGTGTTCGATGTTTTGTTATCGCAATTGCTGACGTGGGAGATTGGGGGAGATAGTGAGTTTCCCGCTCTCGGTGGCCAGACCCAGTCAAACCCCGCTCAAGCATGGAGCCGGATAAATACGCAGAGCCCTTCGCAAAACCGCGGTCTATCTCAACAGCAGCATCCTCAGCAGCCTCCAACGAGTCAGCAGCCGCAACACCTACAGTCGCAGCAGCAGCATGACGGCTTCCCCGGTGCGCAAAAGGACATATTCGCGGGGATAGATGATTACAGGATAGGAAGCGTTGGCGTTAGCGGTGGAGGGGGCGGACAGCCGCAAGGTCAGAACCAGGGTGGTCAGATGCAACCGCAAGGCGTAATGGAGGACTTCCCAGCACTACCTAGAACACAACCGGGTAGTTTAGGGGCACTGGAGGAGAGAGGTCTCAGTGGATTGGGGCAGAGACAGGGCATGTCAAGCAGGATATTGCCACATCTGGACGGTATGATGGGGCATCAAGCTCCAATGGCATCGAGTGATGTTGAGAAGAAGGTCAGCAGCTCCAGGCGGTCAAAGAACACTGGGCAGAATGCTGGGAAGTAATCTTGAAGTTACTGACTGACTTAATTTAGAACATCCTGAAAGCTGCAACGATGAACGGAGCGCCTGGTCTATCGAATAACCCTTCATCAACACTTGCCCTAGGGTCGCAGCAACCACCACGTCCTTCGCCAGCACCAGGGCTCACTCATCCTAGCCAACTCCAGCCCCAACCCCAGCAAACGTTACAAAAACCGGGGGGTATCAACGGTGACAGTACTGCGATAAGTCAAATTGGAACCCCTTCAAATACGGTGTCGGAGGACGACAGATTCGGCTTGAGCGGTCTATTTAATGCCATGAGAGGTGATGCTGGAGAAGGCTCGTCGCTGGCAAAAGGACAGGATTTGATGATGTTGGGCCTGGATATCAACTCTCCTGAGTGAGCATCTTGGTCTGTATGTTGCTGGTTGAAAGTTGACTGATATACTAGCGGTGCCCTATGGCCGTCATTTGCATCGCCGTTCGCAGAGTTGGAGGCTACAAGTGTGGAGCCCGAGTACCAGTTGCCTAATTGCTATACTGTGGTCAATACCCAACCTGTGCACTCGAAGATTGGAAGCTTCTCCGATGAGACACTGTTTTATATATTCTACACCATGCCGCGGGATATTATGCAGGAAGTGGTGGTGGCCGAACTGTTTGGCCCCCTTCCGCAGCGCTTGGTTGTTGGTAAAAGGGTCGGTTACTGACCGGGTTGTGAATACAGGGCGGCCAGAAACTGGAGGTACCATATGCTGCATAGGTTGTGGATGACGAAAGACAACACCGCGCAGGTTGAGCAGTTTTCCGAAACGGCAGAGAAGGGTGTTTATGTGTTTTTTGACCCCACGACGTGGGAGAGAGTGAGGGTAATCATGAAATATCACCACCAACTAGAGGAGCACGTGGACTGACAAGGTGCCGAACTTACAGAAAGAAATAGTGCTCGAGTACTCACATCTTGATCCCAGGACAACGGGTACGTACATGGGCCTTAGCACAGGAGTTGGACCTTTGGCAGGGGGAATTGGCGCATAATTCAGGTGATTGTTAAGGGAGGGCGTAACATACATTTGAATTGCAAGGCGTTCTGTTAAACGTCCATACTGTTTGTGGTATGATATGTGCTTTACTTGTGGGGCACTGGTGTATTCTTTTCATTCATAATTTCTACGGGGAAAGTGCAGGTCGAATGCAATGGGAATGGAATGATGACAACTTTCGGTCATGGATGAATTAGGAATGCTGATTAAATACTGGAAGTAAGCGTTCTGCGACATCTGAAATCGAACAACGACACTTCGTAAGTCCGGCATATGCATGTAGTACCCAAGATATCCAGGGGATCATAGGGGTTGTTGCAAGGATGATGATAAGTTCGACCGAGAGACCGTAGACCGCAGACCGCAGATACGGGACCGTAGATCTCGAATTTAGAATCATGTTTTTCTACTAAATACCATGACCGCGCTGTCTCGCTCCGACATCCGTGCATCTAACATCTAGCATCTACTAGTAGCCACCCCAGCCTTTTTCCAGAATCTGCATCGTCACCTTCACGCCACACAGCGTTTTTTCGCAAAGTTAAAATATTGGTGGCATGTCCGTGCCCGATCCTCAATCGTTCCCTCTTGTCGCCCAGATGGAGAAACCCCCCACACCTGCGCCTTCCATGGCGGTTGCGCCAAAGATCACAGGGCGCTCAAAGGTACTGCAAAGGCTTGCTGCTGATGCTGCCAGTGCCGGTGCTGCGACGCTTTTGATTTCTCCTGGTATGTGTTTATCAGTCCAGCGGTGCGACAAGAGGGCTAATTGATGTTGTACTGTGAAGTTATCTGCTTGATTGATAGGTATACATCTGTTTCTTGCTCATCGCTCGGAGTTGGCCGGTGGGGATTTCCGACAATGAACGACAACGGCTGATGCAGTATGGTTTACAGGAGTATCATGGAGAATGCGTCCGGGAAGGCAAAGTCGGTACTTGAAAGCACAAAGAACTCGCTCAAAACGATCCTGACGAAACCACATCTGTTTTTCTTTTCGAAGCCGTTTGCGCTCATATATGTGGGTGACTTATTATGGATAGATGAAGACGGAGGACTGATTACCATGGATCTAGATGACGTATTTCGGAACGTATCTGACGGCTAATTTTATCGATACTGCTAGCTCGGTGCGAAAGGGTACTGATATCAAGACGGTAACGACAGGCACTGAGAAATTTGTTGCTACTTCGGCGTTAGTCTTCCTGATTCATCATTTCTCTACTTTAGCTGACACACTTTGCGCAGAGCAAACATGTCTCTTGGTCTCATCAAAGACCGCAACTTTGCGCGCATCTTTGGTACGGGTTCTCCACGCCCTGTACCCCTCCCTACCTTCATCCTCTTCTCGGCGAGAGATGCAATGACCATTGGTTTCTCCTTCAACGTTCCGTCTCGGCTCACACCATATATTCCCACCAACTCGTTGATGAAGCCAGAAAGCTGTGCACAATTCTTGGCCCCTGCTGCGTGCCAGATCTTTAGCACTCCGATGCACCTACTTGGGTTGGATCTCTATAATCGAGGAGAGAAGCCGAGTTGGAAACAGAGGTTACAATTCATCAAATCGAATTATACGCAGAGTACCCTGGCAAGGATGTGTAGGATTATCCCAGCATTTGGATTCGGTGGTGTAGCAAATGCGGAGGTGAGGAGGAACTTGATGGATACGATCGAGGAGAGTACATAGTACTATGCTTGGGTTAGTTATATTCAATTGGATGCTGGCGGCGAGTTTTCGATGGTTCTTTTTCAGTTACTTAAGTATGCAGCATACCCAGAAAGGGCTTAGAAGGCAAGGGAGGCGTTTACCCATTTAATTATTTCTTTATTTCTCTTGGAGGCGGTTTTAGCTTTGATGGTATTATGATATCACAACAAATTTTCCAGGCTAGTTTGTTTACAAACTCTGGTTTTGGCATCGATGGTTATTTTAGCTGGGTTTTATTCTTAGTGTGATGATGGGAACACGCCATGGTTGGTAAAGACAGTCTGGATGGATTGTAACATAAAAGGCTCGAACAGGGGAGAGGAGAGGAGCAGCATGTAGAACCAAAAGTGAATTGACACGGTCTTCACGTCGAGGTTTTGGCTTTAAGCTGCACCATCTATCACTCTTCAAAAGTACTTTACGTCGCGTGCCCCCTTAATGCGAGTTCGTTCCCCGCTCCGATCTCGTGAGTAGAGCCGCAACTGACACCAACACCACCACTCCCCTGCCACCTGCCACTGCCAGCACTCATGTTCTGTCTGTTGAAACCCTCCATATCTCGTTCACCCTTTACGTCCACCATCTTGCACTCCTTCCATCATAGCTGCCGCCGGCAGTAGCAGCTCTACTCTTTTAGCTACAGCAAGGTTGCTGTCCTTCATCCTCTTCCCATCCTCCTTTTCGTATAATGCCGCCTGCACGCTCGCGCAATAACCAGGACGACTCGCGCTCCGACGCCTCTGCCCACGCCGCTGGCAACGGTAGAGGTAGCAGCAAGGCACAGCCAAATGTAATCGACAAACGACGGCCCGCGAACAATGTGCCTCCCCCGACTCTGGAGAAGCAAACTAGTAGTGGTGCTGTTAACGCGAATGGATCGCACGCGCATGAGGGGATTGAAGGTGTATGTTACTCTACTCCCCCTCTTCTACCCCCTCCTTCCTGCCCTTTCCACCCCCATTTGTTCCTAACTCTCAACGTGTTTCGCTAATTGCTGACGCGTAACAACAGATGGGCTGGGATGACATTCCCCTCAGTGTCCTTCACAACTACAGACAAGCGTACCGACTTCCCGTTCCCTCGGCGTCCAGCAGCTATCGGAATATCGTCCTTTCAGGAGGCATTGGGAAGAAGACGCCAAGTCGTGTTAGGGCACGGATCAGTCGCGATGCTCTTGCGACGGCTGTAAGGAAGAATTTCAATGCACAGCCCATACAGGAGAATGAAGTTATTGTTAACTTTCTGTATACTGTTAAGAATCAAGGTGAATTTTTGTGTGCAGTGGAGTTGGGGAAAGTACTAACATTGGGAGTAGATAAGAAATTCAGGTTGAGCTTTCCGCCACCATTGGGCAAGTAAGCCACCTACAGATATCATGTCGGACCCACTCATTCCGTTGGCCCGAATCAGCGGTGTTCTCTTGAACAGTTCAGGCGATACCCGCACCCCTACCTCTCATGTCATCCACCGATTGGAACCGCATTCAGCGCCACGCATATCCTCGGTCTGGCTGACTGTACATTCAGCGGCGCTGCTCCTTTCCTTCGACTCCACTCTACAGGCGCATTCGGATCAGGTTTGGTTGTCTGTAGGAATTGCATTTTTCGGTTTCTACCTTGCGTATCTAGCGGTTCCTTATGCTGCGTTACCTTAGCTTACCTACCTCACTCGGTTAGCTGCTGTGGGCTTCTTGTTGTCCTAGTGGCCGTTATTTGATAGTTGGGCTTGGGAATATCTGGTTTGGTTTATTTAATTTCTATTTTATCTTCGGAGTTTATCGAAGAAAATGGTGCATCCAAAGTTGTGTGTGCCTGTTGCCGGCTAGTGCCAGCGATGAAAGCCAGATCAACAGACTATATTTTGCAATGCTCGGATGCTATGAAATCCCACTCCATCTCTTCCGTCCTCTTTTAGCACCGGTGCCATATCACAAGTATTTATCCTCGGAAATGCCCAAAAGTTCAGAGCCCTGTCTTACAAACGAAACCTAAGGCCATTGGCAGGCCGCCGACCAACCATGAAAATGAGGTGCCTAGTTGTCTAGATTATTTCCCACATTGGCCGTCTCTTTGCTGACCAGGCGTGCTGCCGCTGGGTTCTTGCGTGAAAGTGCCAGCATAGAATTGTGAAGGAAAGCCACGAAAGGCTTCGAGTGAAAGTATCCTTGCTGGTTGTACCAGCTGGAGTACGGGTTCTTCACCTCCGTGGTCATTGACTCTCCGGCGACAATTGTGATGATCTTCAGCTCATACATTGATGAATACTTCTCAGAACGACTCTCCAGTACAAGCTGTACCCACCCTAATTCAGTAAAAGACCCCACACAACATATTTCGGGTACACACCTTAACGCCATTTCGATCGCCGATATAAACCTTTCCGCCCTCTATCCACCACATCCACCACGTTAAGAATATATTAAGAGCAAAGTATGCGATAACAGCATATAATGTGTATTCCTTGGTCTTTTCGAAATCGTGATTATAATCATAGTAGAAGGTAGCCCCTGCAATACCGCAGGCAGTGAAACCGATAGCCAGGCGGACATCGGTAAGTAAATTGGATTGCGTGAAGCCATTTGAATTCATATACTGCAAAAGCTACATTAGCTGGCTAGTCATAGTTGGCACCGAGAAATTTTTCGCACAGGCGGCACAGCATCATCAGTGGTATTTTTGAGCTCTGTTTTGAGGCATAGTTAGCACAGGTCTGTAAAAATTTTGAAAACAAGAGGATAACCAACCTGCAATGGCATTTAGATTCACCTTTGGTCGGTCTGTCATCACTGCAGTAGTCTTGTGGTGTTTTCGAACCTGTTGTGACCACAGTTCACAGGTTTCCCCCTAGAAGTATTCGATGATCACGTGATGCAGCCAATCACACACCAGGTATCAGGATTAGTAACCGCTTTACTGTACCCAAACCCCAACTCTCTCCGGAGCCGTCCATTTCAACCCGCTCTAAGGATTTAGCCCAATTTTCCAATCCCTCAGCACCGTTTTCCTACCCCATCGTTTTCACTAAGGTGCGTAATTCGAAACACTAACACCATCCTAGCGCTCTAATGACATTCGAAGCGTGCATCAACAACACCAAACAGAAAAGTGACATGTTCATGTGCCTCAGGGCTGCAGTGGCGTGCGCCCCTGGGCTCACTCCTGCGAATAGTTGTAAGCCCAAGAACTGGGTGTAGTTTGTAGTGTAAGGCTGTTACGAGTCATGTTGCAGCCCATACTTACAGTCCACGCCGTGCCGGCCATGATTGAAAGCAAGCCACATTCATTCAGATATCCCATTGTTCTGTTGAATTTTTAAAAGCTCCACTTTCGAACTACACCTACATCATCCCCACCCGCAACAGCAGTGCTGAAACCATTGTCGAGAGTTCCGCATTGGATAAATACCTTCTCGCCATGGCTCATTTTCAAGTCTAGAGCACTGACACTAGACCAGTCTACCTAACCTCTGGTCATGGAAATACTTGAATCGACCCGGTTCGGTCCGTACTCATGACTGAGGCTATTATCTATTCGGGAATCCACAGTGCCCGACTCAAATTCACTTAGACATGTGCTAGTAGCCATTATGTGCCTAGTCGTCTCACTTGCTTGGGTGGGGAGGGGTGAGCGTCTTGGTAAGGAAACGATGAGGTTACCTCCGTAAATAGAAACTGTGCAAATTTTTGAAAAGAACTCTGTTACAACTTCAACTCTAAACCGGAATGAAACTTCTTGAATACTATAAGCTTCTTCTTCTAACTGAAACCTGACCAACCATGGACTCATAGAGAGAACAAACAAATGAAGGTGGAAAGGCAAGAGTTAAAGCAATTCAAACATGCACCAGTGATCCTCCTGGAGGAAAGAAGTAAGAGTTCCCAAGATTGCCAAGTGGGCAGGTAACATTTGCTAAGAAACACGCACTAGTAGTGTTACAATGAAGGGAGAAAAAGATGGTGTTCAAAAAAATGGAAGGTGTATATTAGCAAAAGTTCAAATCAACTATATGCTGAACTAAGTGCACACTCATACACCTGCAGCTTATCACAAGCTTCGAGTGGACCCTCCCACATCATGCACCCTATAGTCATGTATAATTCAATCATAGAGATGTTCCTGTGGGCCTATGGACCTATATACAGCTGCCAGCCAGAGATGGACCAATATCTGTCTTTACAGTTTGCAGTCTTTCCTATTATACTGGTATTGTACCCACTATTGCTGCAAGTCTGCATGAGTACCCACTGGTGATTACTTGCCTGCTCTAGAGTCTACTTGAAAGCCTGGTTGAGAGTCTGGTTCATAGCCTGCTTGATAGCCTGCTTGAGAGCCTGCTTGATAGCCGGCTTGAGAAAGATGTATTTGAGAGAGCTGTACTTTGAAAGGAGTAGAGTTTTCCATGGGAAGATTTTGGCTGATGGCAAACTCTGAGTATGTGGAAGATTTGGCTAATAGAAGACTCAAAGTCTATGAAAGCTTTAATCCAAAGGCTAATGTTGCCAATCTGCTGATGTAAGTACTGTTGAAGTGAATAAGTGAGTTGATTGTAGGTACAAGAGAGACGGACAAAGGTGCGTCTTATATATAATGGGCATGAGGGCGAGCATCATGTGAAGTCTAAAAGGACAGTCATGGTGTGAAGTCTAAAGAGATAGTCATGACCATGCACTGAACCTTAGGGCTTCCTGCAACACTCCCCCCTCTTGTTACACTCCGTGAAGCAAGAACTAAACAAATGCGAGTACCAAACATGATTGAAACAAATGATAGCAAGCGTACTTGCGCTGCATGTAATTGTCATAGTAGACTCCTTAAAAACCCTGCTCGTGAGAAGTGACTGTGTGAGCAAGGAAAAGAGTACCACCGTAGCCTGTGGATAGCCATCCATAAACAAACTAACAATGCATAGAACAATCTTAAGTCAGTTTCCGTTTCCATGTAAATCTCGTATTTACCACAGTCCCATTCCCTTGGTGAATTTGATGCGCTTCTCTTTGGTGAGCGGCTTCGTGAGAATATCGGCTGCATTGTCGTTCGTGTGTACGTAGGAGTAGTCTAGGATTTTGCGAGCATGTACCTCTCGACTATTATGGTAGCACACATCGATGGGCTTCGTTCTGGCCTTGATCACTCCAGTTGTGATATGTGTGAGGGCACCGTGATTGTCACAGTAGATCGGTAGCAGGGATGCGTAGCTCGGAGAGCCGTGAATATCTCTCTGCGATTTTAGCAGCCATCTCGCTTCCCAGGAGGCTTCAGAGCAGGCGATGTATTCGGCTTCGAGTGTTGATAGGGCGATGAGGTCTTGCTTCCGAGACTGCCATGATATGGCGCCACCATCATGACACGTAAGAAAGACATGCCCTCCTTGAGACTTTCGGTCAGTGCTATCACTGGCCCAGTCAGAGTCTGTAAATCCGACGACGCCGTAGTTGCCATTGCCGTTGCCGTTGCCGTTGAAGTGCAGTCGAAAGTCTGCTGTGGTTTTGTGATACGGGAGCACTCTCTTTGCTGCTGTCATATGGCTGGTGAATGGGCGGGAATTGTATCGGCAGACAGCAGCAACTGCATATGATATATGTGACCGGGTTGCAAGTGCTGCGTACATCAACGATCTGATGATCGCGTGATAGTGCTGGACACTCTCCTTGTTGGGTTCCTTCTCACCCCGATCGTCGGCTAAGTCGACTTTCACATTGGGGTCCATGGGAGTTGTGACTCCATGAGCATCATGCATGTGGAATCGCTTGGGAATCGTGGTAATGAAGGCCTTCTGTCCAAGACTGATGCTGTGATCATCGTAGTGGATCTCAATGTGGAGGAATTGCCGTGCTTGACCGAGGTTCGTGATCCTGTATTTGTCTGGGAGCTTCGCCTTGACCTCGATCACTGCTTTGGTGGCAGACTCGGTACGCGCATACATCATGGAGATGTCATCGATGAACAGAAGGATGAGAATGCCATCGCTGCAGATATAGAGGTTAGGATCGGCTTGTGACTGTGCGAACCCGAGGAAGAGGAGGAAGGTGTTGATATCGTTGTGCCAAAGCCGTGGAGCCTGTTCAAGGCCGTAGAGAGCTTTTCTCAGTCTCACAATGATTGGTGGAGCGTGTGCGTCGAGGTCTTCCGGCCAGCCTTCTGGCAGTACCATATAGATATCATCGTCATCAACTTCAGGGTTGAGAAATACGGTGACTACATCCAAGTGATCGATGTTCCATCCACATCTCCCGACCAGAGAGATGAGATATCATAAGGTAGTTAGCTTTCCAACAGGAGCATATGTCTCACCGAAATCAGTCTGCTCATAGCCTTTGATAACTAGGCATGCCTTGTACCGTGTAGACCCATCAGGGTTTCTCTTAGTCTTGCAAACCCATCTGGAGCCAACCGGCTTCACAAGCAATTGCTTGGCTTCTTTGGAGTTGACTGTGGTGAAGGTGTTGTTCAACAGGATGGAAGCGCTCTCTTCATCAATGGCTCAGTTCCAGTGATCTCTAAGTGGACCTGCCATGGCTTCAGGATATGTCGATGGGTCTCCATTGATAGTGGTTGATGCCAGCGCTGATGCCAGTAATGCTTCCGCAGAAGCCTTCCCTTGACTTCTTGTGATGCGACGGGTTGTCGGTGGTGGCCCTTGAGTTGACTTCTTGGTCATGGCTGCGGCTTGCCTGCGGGCAGTGTGATTCTCGCAGTGGAGATGTCGGCTGTGCTCAATATGTTATCTCGAAGCCGGTGGCTCACACGTGCTATGATCACGACTGTGTGCGACAATCATTGTATCCCCCTCATCAGGAGGATATAATCTCGAACCTGTACGTGCAGGGAGACTTCGATGAGTATGGTCATCGGGCAGATGCCATTGAACATCTGTGACATCACCAGTGTGGCCGTGATCACCACCGCTGTGGCCTTCACCCGTTCCACTGATATCCTTGGGACGGCCATCGAGAAGTCCATCTCCACCCGTTCCAATTGCAGTGTTCTGTGCTCGGAGAAGTCCATCTCCATCTCTAGTGTCTTGCACGCGGAGAAGTCCATCTCCAGTATGAAGTTCCTCAATGTATTCTGCATTCTCTGGCAGTCCAAAAATATCAATTCCGTCTATGGTGCAGGAAACGTATGCATTCCGCTCTTCATCAAAGATGACTTCTGATTGTGCTTGAACCACTTGAAAGTTTGGGTCCCAAATCCTCCATAATGTCGTTAAATCGTGGGTGTAGCCTACCATCATGCAGGTCTTTGATCGAGGACCGAATTTACTTCGGTGCTGGGCTTTGGGGATGAGCTTGCTCACATAGCAGCCGAATCGTCGCAGATGGTGGATAGGAGCCTTGTATGATATCTTGTTGCCAGCATCATTGTGAGTGGGCTTGCCAAAGGCATGGAGCATCTCGTATGGTGTTTCGTATGGTGCTTTGCAGCCATCTCGGTCATCTTGCTTTCTCAAGCCTTCGTTCGGAGTTCACAGATGGAGGTAGACCGCAGTGTTGACAGCTTCTCCCCAGATCTGCACAGGTGCCTGGGAGTCAATCAACATAGCTCGAGCCTTCTCAGTGATGGTACGGATCATTCTCTCAGCGACTCCATTCTTGTGGTGAGAGTAAGGCGGGCACAGTTCATATGTTGTGCCACAGGCAGTGTGCACCGAGCGGAAGGTCTTGTTATCGTACTCTCCTCGGCCATTATGGTATCGGAATCATTTGATTTGATAGCCCTGGCCCATAGCATGAACTCGGGCCTGAGAGGCCTTGTAGGCGGTGGTGCATGTTTCCAACTTTTTATCTGGGAGCATCCATACGAATGTGAAGTGGGTATAGTCGTCAACGAATAGTATGAAATGCCTGTTGCCACCAAAGGTGGGAGTAGAGAATGGACCGCATACATCTGAGTGTACCAGCTCAAAAGGCTTCGTAGTGCGTTTGACCTTGACTCGAATGAACTTTTGCTTGTGCTGGGCTGGGATGCACACGGTGCACATCGAATCGTTGTTCATGTATTCGGGGATCAGAGATCGCACGGAGATAGGGTGCATGTGAGCAACGCGCCGAGGCCATTGTCCTGACTGTGAGATGGTGAGAGTCTTTCGAGTGGACTTTGGCTTTGTGGCGGTGATTGGCGGGCTTCCAGAGGTAGATATAGGTGCACGTGGACGTGCATTTGGAAATGACATGGCAGGTGTACTCGGAGAGGTAGGTAGTGGTGCACTCCGAGGTGCATTTGGAGATGAGTTTGGAGGTGCGGGCGGAGGAGAGGTCGGAGATAGACTCATAGATTCAGTGGTGAGTGTGCTTCGTGTTCTCTTCCTCCGAGTCGACTTGGACTTGGAGATTGTGCTTGAACCGATGTTCGAAGGCGTGTTTGGAACTGTGATCAGAGGTGTGCTTGGATATGCATCTAAGGTTGGTGCTGTCTGTGCGCTTGCAGTGGGAGATATAAAGTAGAGGTCATTGACACGATGACCGGTGATTGTGGTCTGTGATTGTGGGGATGATACAGAGCACCTACCGCCGCCCAATCTGGCTGTAGATCCGGCAGAGTCCAGTTGATTGACGGAGAAAAGTGAAAGATGGAATGTAGGTGTGTAAAGAGCATCGATCTCGTAGATTTGAGTAGCGTCAACAAGTCCATGATGAGTTACTCTTACCGTGTTATCATCGCCAAGTTCAATGAGCATAGATCGGCGTAGTTTCTTGAATGACTTGAAAGAGCTGCGATTCTTCCCCATATGGTGAGAGGCCCCAGAATTAATGACCCAGGTTGTATGGGCGGAGGAGGAGGCAGTGAGAGCATAAACAGATAGTCAGAGGAGATCTCGATCTCCAGCGGTGGCGATTGAAGCTGTGCCTTTGCATACTCTGTTTGGTGTTTCCTTCGCTCGTTTGTAGTGAGCACAATCGGGTCTGATATGGCCTGGGATCCCTCAGTGGTAGCACGCTTTCTCGTCACTTCCTCCAGCATTGTCTCCTCCAGAGCTGTCATTTCCACCAGAATTGCCATTTCCGTGCTGAGCGCGTTTCCGCTTGCCGCATGCTTCGGTGGTGAGATTGTCCATCCTGCAGTAGGTACATTGGTACATCTTTTGTCGTCCAAATCTCCCACTTCCACCGGCCCCATGCCCACAACCATGATGACCTCCGGGTTGAGAGTAACGGGTGGCACCAGTCGAGGTGTCCGCGATTTCGGTCACGAAGGCTGCCTTCTCTTCGTCCAATCGAATGGCTTCCATGATGTGTTGTGAGGTGGGAGGCAGGGCTTGTAGTTCGAAGATGTTGATCGTTGTGGCAAATTCCTTCGGTATGTGTGTAAAGAGATGAGTGACAAAGCTGTCTTCAGCGATCTCTTTGGCAGAGCCGCTCAACTGATTGTGGTAGTCAATTGGGCGAGTGAAGTAGGTAGTCATCTTCTCGTCTTTGGCTGGGTGGCAGGCATGGAATTTGCGTAGGATCTGCGTTCAATCGAGTTTGGGGACTGTGTTATCGAATTGATCGAGGAGGATATCCCACATCTCTGCAGGATCGATGGTGTGTTTGATATGTGGGAGGATCTGGTCGGAGCATCCCATATAGATGATGGATTTGGCGTTGTGTCGGTGTTTTCGCCAGTTTCGCAGTTTGGTATGGCCCTCCTGGGTATTGCCTTCTGGCTCAGGCTCTTCTCTAGTCATGATCTCATAAGCGTCTGCTCCCATGATTACTCGCCACACTTTCTCTTTCCACATGGGGTAGTTGTTTTCAGTAAACTCAGGGATGTTGCCTTAAGCGCTCTTGAAAGTTTCGGTAGTCATTGTGTGGCAGGGTGGAGTTTTCGAGGCTTTAAAGGGCTGGTAAGAGAACGGAGTTTTCGGGGGTCTTGGTGAGAGTGGGAGGACGGAGGTTTCAGGGGTGTTGGTGAGGGTGGGAGGATGGTGATTTCGGGGTTTCAGAGGTCTTGTAAGAGCCGGAGGATGGAGGTTTCGGGGGTCTTGGTGATCGACGAGGTTTTTGGAACGTCGTGGAAGTGAGAGAAAGAAGAAAAAAAATAGGTGATTTTAGTCTGTAGCGACCGCCGGGCTCATAACCTGGTGAAGTGAATGAGTGAGTTGATTGTAGGTACAAGAGAGACGGACAAAGGTGCGTCTTATATATGATGAGCATGAGGGCGAGCATCATGTGAAGTCTGAAGAGATAGTCACGACCATGCACTGAACCTTAGGGCTTCCTGCAACAAGTACTTCTGATACTAGGATTGCCATCACTGACAATATCACCATCACTATCATCACCATTGCTATTATCACCATCAGCCCCAGACAGAATGTGCACACATACAACCTCCATCAGTGGGATGAGAATAGCAGATTCTACTGGCAAATGTTAGCCAGAGATCTGTTCTCTCGAAGATCTGATTGACTATCTTCCATGCACAACATGAGGCTACAATTGCAAATACCATGACAATGAGGTATCATGAGATTTTGTTCTAGTGGCCACACTAAGGATATGTTTCAAACTATAATATCAACTGATATTATGATTTCAGTCAATGCTGCCTACTATCTGCCGCCACCCGCCACCAACCACCACCCACCACACCCCACACAGTGCCCAGTACCTGCAACTTAGCAACTTTCTGGATCATGTACCCAAGAAGAAACATTAGAGCATATTGTCAAGTGAGATTGAGAGGGTCTTACCTCTTAAGAGTGTACATGAGAGAGTACTCAGACATGTGTTTGAGAGCATCTTGAGAGTTGGCTTCAGAGCGTACAGTCAAGCAGGCTAGACGTGTGCTATCAAGTGCAATTAGGAGGATCCTTGAGACCTTGGTAGGAAGTATACTTGCTTGGAGGTGGACTCAGGAGGGTATTTGTAGCATACTTGGGAGCATATCTGGAGCTCATTTGGGAGCATATAATCCAGCAGTCTGGGAGTGTATCATCAGGTGCAATTGGGTGTGTCCTTGACAGCATGCTTGGAAGTGTACTTGAGAATGTACTTGGAGGAGTACATGGGAGTGAATATGGAGTATACTTGAGAGCATGGTAAGAGATTACTTGTTAGCATATTGTCAATTAGGCTGGGAGTATATTGTTGAGTGCAGTTGGGGGTGTACTTGAGAGTGTACACAGACATGTGCTTGAAAGCATCTTGAGAGCTTACTTGGGTGTGTACAGTAAGGCAGGCTTGCAATTGGGAGCATTCTTGAAAGAATACCTGGGAGTATACATGACAATGGACTGGGAGGTAGTGTTACCAACGGGTCTGGGTAACCTGCCAGCGGTCCGGGTTTGAACCACAAAAACGGGTTGGTTCAGTTCCAGACCTGTCCAAGAACCCGACCCAGCGACTCTTGGCTGGCCAAACCCGGAGTCCCACCAGTCAACCCGCAGGTTTTACCGGGTTTCGCTAGACCTGTCAGTTGCAATCTCCAGTTCTGCATTTCAGGTTTCACTATTTATCGTCACATTCAGATATGCTACTGTTAATTGCAAAGTGTTGACATTGGTATGTCACTGTTTGTTTTTGATGAATTGGCCACCTTAATGATCAAAACGAACAGGGACACATGCCCTGCCACATCCTGAGAATCAGGGTGAATGGAGCGTCGACCATTGTTGGTCGTGTATCTTGGGTATTCTGGGAGGCAAAAGGTTGCACATTTATAAACTAAGAATTGGCCGCCATTATAGGAAAAAAAGAAAGCGAAATACTCCCTACTCCATCTTGAAAATGAGCGCCCACGGAGTGTGAATGATTTTTGGTCTTGCATCTTCAGTAATATGAGTGGCACTTGATCACCAGCATCCATATACAACATCAGCAAAATGTATTTTAGTCACTGGAAGACTCCAGGAGTGTCTGAGAGAATGTGGAGTGTAAACTTAGAAGTTTCAATTTCAGGAGAGTATCAGACCCTAGGAGGGTATTCCGGCAGACCTTCAGAGTAACTAGGATCTCTGACAACCGGTACAGGAGTAACTGAGATCTCTGATAACTAATACAGGAGTACGATGGGAGTGATTGTAATAAGTTTGGGAGCACCTCGGAGCGCCAGAGAGAACATTGGGCGCACCTGGGAGTGTCGCCGAACCAACGCGGGAATCACAAACAAACCCTGAGAGATGCCTGGGTTCTTATGGATATTCATTTGGAGGACTGTAGAAGTTATGTGAGACTCTTTGGATGTACATGAGCAATCGACTTCGCTCAACAGCAAACATCATGCATGGATTATTGTTCATTATCACTTCTGGATCATACTAGCCGTCATCTTCTTCAACATTGTATTTTGTGCCTCGTGACATTAAGGAAAGGAAACAAAAGGGCGAGAGATTCAAACATGAACCCAGGTACACCGACACAATAACCCAACTAAGCGATCGAAAAATATCAATCAAACAAGGTGTCGATGTCATCCACTCCATCTCCCATCTCATCAGGGTCAACAAAAGTAGGAACACACAAATCATCAACTGCGCAAAGAAGCTGGAGGCTGTCCTTGTATTTGCTGAGTATTCGTTCCTGGCGAGTGGAAGAAATGGAATTCCAATGTCGTTTGGCTCGATTTGTGATATTTAACAGAGGTGTAATGAGATGTTAGCTAGCTGCAAACCTAAATGGGGGTATGAGAGGCAATATGATAAATTCGTATGAAAAATGGGAACAACTAGCAGGGGAAAACAGGAGCGCCAGATGGGAAGTGTTGTGTGGAAAAGAGGAGTACCACAAAAGGTATTGGAGAAGCTAGGAATGAAAAAGAAGAGCATCAAGTTTAAGCTGAGGAGCGCCGAAAGGGGAGGGGTTAAGGAGCGTGGAATGAACTTGAGGAGCGCCGACAGAGGAGGGTGTAGGAGTGCAGAATGGAATTGAGGAGCGCCCAGAGATGGTGGGTTAAGGAGTGCGCAATGAAATAGAGGAGAGCCAATCCAGGCAGAGCAGAGCACCGATGTGATTATCGAGTTCTTATCCCAGAAGGGCAGCGCTGAAAAGGGGTGGGGTAAGCAGTGTGGAATGCATCATAGGAGCGCCAGTGGGAATTGAAGGGCTCCAATCCCGGGCTGAGGAGTGCGGATAGGGGGGTCTAGAGTGCGGCATGGGATAGAGGAGCACTGAGAGGAGGAATTGATCGCGGGATGCAATAGAAGAGGTTCAATCTAGGCTGAGGAGCTCTGACAACGATTGAGGAGTGCTCATTCCAGTGGGGTTGCGCCGCAGGGGGGGAGGGGCAGGGGTGTGATGTGGCCGCTGATATGTAATTGATTGTGTAGTAGCATCAACAGTACAATTGATCACAGGTGATGGGCCAAATGTACCTCGATATTCATCTTGAGAAAATATAACCGTGGCCTTCTTTCCACTGGCGTATTCAGACAGCGCACACTGAATAGCTGCGGCCGCCAGCGCTAAAGTCTGAGGAGCAAGAGGTCGGAGATACTGGGATGTTGTTAGCTGGCGCCCCAAGCTATTGGCAGTGAAGAAAAATTGGGGTAAATGAGATCAAGCACTTCCATTCGCATGAACCATGACTTCTTATCATCGATGACCTTGGAGAGGTAAGCATCATCAAACAGGAGCTCCTTAACCTTGATCCGAAGTTCAGTCTCAGAGCTCACATCCAACCGGTAACTTCGCACAACGGTTCGATGTGCCCCATCTGCCAACCATTCTCGAATGGTACTAATCTTCAGTCTCAACTATGTATATATTCTGGGGTAGTCCATATCCGGAAGTCTGATAGAGGAGTATAAAACGGAATTCAAGACTTAGAGCATCTCATGTTTGGGGATCTATTTTCCGAGATGGACCACCGGGCAACTGACACACAGATGGTGTACCTACAGGTGCACCTGCTAATGCCCGCTGACAATCCTGGGCATCAATCGCTAGTTTTGAAGCTTTCTCAACCATCGAGTACTTGTCATCGGATATGATTGGCCAAGGATTGTTTGTGAACACTATTGCCTGCATGAACCTTTTCGCTCCCTCAAAAGTGCCCTGTTGGTGTTGGGGAACGTTCTGATCACTACTGGCCTTGGGTTGTGGAATATTCTAGTCTCTACTAGACTTGGTGGGAAGCACCAGTGCCCAGGCGGATGGTGCACTGTCAGACTGTGATATTTTGGTGAGGAGGGATGACTTTTGGCATTTGAGCAGTGGTGGTGCCATTGCCGCAGGTAGATTTGGGGAATTTGGAAGTGGAGGGCGTGCAATGACAGTATCGGCAGGACTCCGTGTCTTTGGCAGTGGAACCCTTGTAGTGCGTAATGACTTCTCCCGGCGCGCCTGACCAAGACGGAGGAAATCCTGTTGATGATCCAAATCATCTTCTTCGATGTCGGATGATAACGTGGATTCTCTGGAGTCCTCACTGTCGTCATCATAGATCTCCTGATTGGTCTCGTCATTCTGATACATTAAGAGAATCAGGTATATTAGTCATCCGCAATATGATGCACTAAGGCAGATGATCGGAAGGCAAACATTTGATGGACAATAAAGATTGGTTGCTTTCTTGAATGCGAATGCTCTCTCTAGGCGTGCTTCTTGATTCTTCTGTGAATAGTGAATCCTCACCTGGCTGGGTGTAGGTTGCATTTGCTGTAACGAAGATCTAAAGTTGGAGAATGCGGGAGAGAGTGTACAAGCAGGAAATATAAGATTAAATGCAATACAGTAACGAGATAAATGGTGCAAGAATTGGCACATAGCGGAGGAGGATGCAATTCGAGGCGCGCCTTGAAAGAGTTCTGGAGAGATGACTTCAACTGTTTCTATTTATATCAAGCAGGGCAGTCCGTGTTGCGATTTTGGATATTGTCAGGTGCGCCGGAATAGATCGATTCCTGATGCCGAATGTTAGCAACTCCTATGAACAACACTCTGTACCGATGCAGGAATTAGAGGTTGGCTACAGCCAACACACATAGAGAATAGAACCAGACGCACCGGATGATAACTCACAACATCAAACAACCCTTGGTGCTGGCCACAAACTGAGGACTGAGAACCTGAATGAAAACATGAGCCCCTGCATATGACTCCTCTAAACGTAGTCATTATGCGTGAAAGTTTGAGCATTTGCGGTGACCACATAGCATAGAAATTGGTGCAGCATTGAGAATCTGCAGAACTCAATAGATTTGGTTGGGACTTTGTGAGTGACGGCTGAGTTGCATGGGTTCATACTGGAGTTTGTTATCGAGTGAGGAGAAATACGAATCTCCATATGTGGTATATCTGCTGGAAGGACACATGTATTTTCATGATATTCTATTGTATTAGGATGATGCAGCTAAGTTAGCGGTCATTAAGGCAATATCGTAAGCATAACTTCCCTTTTGTGCGTTCATCTGGGCCATGTCTGCAGAATTGCCTTCCCAACAATGTTGCAGTAGTTAATGGATGAGGGAGAGAATTTGGTACACAAAGGACACATAAAAGCGTAGAGAAAGAATGGTAATGTACAATGGATAATTCAGGGGTAATCTTATCGATTCATGCACTCATCAATGCCAAGATTGCTATCAAATGGGTCATAAATTGTCACTCACATTCTGATTTAGTGCCTAATATCTAGTAAATCACACACCGTTAAATCACACATTCATTATGCATCTCACAACTACAATGTTGACTTGAAATAAATATTGGGGTGGAAAGCTATATTCTACAATGGTATGAATGTATAGTGAGATGTCATGTCACGGCGGGCAGAGGAATGATGGTTGAATGCATGCAGTTCCGGGGAATTGAGGTGCACCGAAGTGTGGATGGTTATGCTTGGATTCCATGGCTGAGGATTGCAGGCTCGCCAGACTCGGACAGTAAATTGCACTCTTCGTAGCTGTCTACTTATACCTCGAGCTTTCAGGATTCTCTCTCTCGGAGCTTTTCTCGATGGAATTTGGTCCACATAATCTATTTTCGCATACGAGTTTTGGTGGCCCAAACATACATTCAGTCAGAATACAGTTAAGTCTTGATTCAAAGATTTGAGAACTTAGGCCTCTTTGACTAAGTGTGGTACATGGGTGAGCGTGAGTTGCCGGCCATCTTGCAGAGTCGCTGAGCAGAATCAGTCTTTTGAGATTCTCGCTCTTAAGCTTCCACAGCTCTTTTGCCAGAGACTGAACTTGCAGAAGATATTTTAGGATTTGGAACATTGGTCCAAATATACTACTTGATCAATATCGAGTTAAATGGAGTTACTAATCGGCCAGGCTTGTGCATTTATGGTTTAGTTGCGCAGTGGCACCTTCCTCCAACGGACAGTTGACATAGAGCTGACAGTTCAAGGTATGTTAGTGGCGGCCTTCAACATACTGATCAAGCATAGGTTCATATCTTAGCAGGCATGGAGCAGGTTGAGCCGCCTGCACCTGAAGGTGAAGTGTCATGATAGATCTTCGTGCACTGGGTCCACTAATTCAAAGTCGAAGAAAACATGATGAGAATGAAGCTAACAAAAATATACAAAGTGCAGTACATACTACAAGTACATGCGCTTCGGTGGCTTATTTGTCGCTCTTGAGGCGTGCCTGGGCTGGAATGATAACATCCATAATGACTCGCAGCTTGTCAAAGTTGGCTTCATACATATCCAAGAAGCTCATTCTAGACAGGATTGAAGATCTCAGTTGTGAATGATCTTCAATTATAGGCCAGGGAAACCCCCGCAGCGAAGGCAGCATTTGAGCCAATTATACCCGAGCCGTGTCTCAGCTTCTGACTGTCTGGGATGCGGAACAGAGGTGTGTCAGAACTTGAATGATATGCCAGCAAAAGCTGCGGCTTTGCCATGAATAAGTGAGCCTATGACTCATATTTTGACACAAGTACTCATTGTCGCCAGGTCTGTTTTGATTGCCAAATGGGATTGGCGAATATGCAGTGCTGGATCTGTTAGGAAGATATGCCCAGGATTCTCCGGTGCACTGGAACTTCAATTATAGGCCAGCAATTGCTGCCGCTATGCCACGAATATCCTGACACAGGTACTCAATATGGCCTGGTGTGTTTCAATTGACAAATCTGATTGGCGAATAATCAGTGCTTGATCAGTCATGAAGATATGCCCTGGATTGAGTCCTGGGCACATATCGTTATTACTGATCGATCCATGCAGATTTGCCTATCCGATTTGGCATAAAGACAGTCTAAGCGATATTGAGTACCTGTGTCAGGATATTCGTGGCATAGCCGCAGCATTTGCTAGCCTAAGGTTGAAGTTCTGGTGCACCTGAACTTCGATCATATGGGTGCAAAAGCTCCTGCTTTGCCACAAATATGCGAGCCGTGTCTCATTCTCAGACATAAGTACTTGAATATCACCTAGACTTTCATATTGCTAAATGTGATTGGCAGATATGCAGTGCTCAGTCTATCATAGCGAATCATATGACATTTGCCGAAGAGTCTCTGGCGCTCCTGAAAGTGGATGAATATTGGTTGTTCATTGGAATTACAGACGTGGCTTCAGGCTTCCGGTGAACCTTAATCTCACAACTGACGATTGATTGAAGCCCTTTGCGGCATCATTCTCACAATTCGACTCATGCCATTTATCATGCAATAGGTCAACTGGAGGAACATCTTATGTCCCGTATCAATTCACTTCATCTCAGATGGTCATTAATCATAAACAAGAATGCCAATGACATCCCACTCTAGCCATTTCTAGTGTTAGCAACAGTTCCGGGTCCAACCCGGAATGTTGCCAAATTGGCGGTCCGGGTTGTCAATAAACCCAAACTGTCAACTCGGGTACAGTTTGATGGTAAGCTCCCAACCTGTCTGAATTGAGTGGGTTGTCAGAGGGTCGCCCAGCGGGTCCATCCAGAGATTCAATTAAAGCTCTGGTTTTTGGAGTATGTTAATAGTATCTTATCAAAATCGCATTTTCAACAACCAAGGATATGTTTTTGCATGCTTTGTAGCTTGCAATATAAATTAATTTGGAATTGGTGTTTTACCTGTCATAAATTGTATTTTTGCCTATAAGGGCGGTCAATAATTCCTTTATGAACGCGAAGATCAGGTCGATGTCTTGATTACCCAATATGCAACAACTAACACTGTTGACGCTCTGTTGACGCTCATTTTCAGGATGTGGCAGGGAGCATGTCGCTGTTGTTGTTGCCAGTAAAGGCTGCCGATATATGATAGATGGATGTCTGCAACTAATCAGGACATAGATCACCCAAGATGCGAAGCTAAATATTGTTGACGCTCCGATGACGCTCACTCTTAGAATGGGGCAGTGACTGTGTTGCTGTCTCTTTTGCCTATAAAAGCTGGCGACAGATCAGTTATGCATAACAGTGACCAACTCACTGTGTAACAACCGTACTTACAAAACCACAAATTGTTGATGCTCCGTTGACGCTCATTCTCAGAATGGGGCGGTGACCATGTTGCTGACTCTTTTGCCCATAAAAGCTGCCAATACATCGGTTATGCATAACAGTGACCAAATGACTGTGTAACTACCGTACTTACAGAACCACAAATCGTGGACGCTATGTTGACGCCTATTCTCAGAATGGGACGGTGACCATGTTGCTGTCTTGTTTGCCTATAAAGACTGCCAATACATCGGTTATGCATAACAGTGACCAAACCACTGTGTAGTTACTGTACATACAAAACCACAAATCATTGATGCTCCGTTGATGCTCATTCTCAGAATGGGGTGGTTACCCTGTTGCTGTCTGTTTTGCATATAAAAGCTGGCAATAGATTGGTTATGCATAACAGCGACCAAATCACTGTGTAATTACCATACTTACAAAACCAAAAATCATTGACGCTCTGTTGACGCTCATTCTCAGAATGGGGCGCTGACTGTGTTGCTGTCTCTTTTGGCTATAAAAGCTGGCAATAGATTGGTTATGCATAACAGCGACCAACTCACTGTGTAATAACAGTATTTACAAAACCGCAATTTGTTGATGCTCCGTTGACGCACATTCACAGAATGGGGCAGTGACCGTATTGCTATCTCTTTTGCCTATAAAAGCTGGCAATACATTGGTATTGCATAACAGCGACCAAATTAATGTGTAATTACCGTACTTACAAAACCACAAATCGTTGACGCTCCGTTGATGCTCATGTTGATGTATTGTCCATTTAACATCCGCTGCCATCGATACTAGTTTTCATCATGTTATGAACTTCCAGGTAATTGTTCTCACAGATTGAAACTTGGCCCTGTGGCAAAGCCAAGTGCAGTAACATTGTTGCACTGTTCGCTCTCACATGACTTAAATTCATGTATCTTGTCAAAATGTTCATTGCGCCTGCTATACATCTGTTTATCAACCTGTATTCACCTGCTACTGCTCACCATTCGCCCATTATATACCTCTAACTAAAACTCTCGGTCAACATACAGAAACAAGCTGGTGAAACATTGACGCATTCTGTCATACATTTTCTTCAGTGCTTTATTCCTCCTCATTTCGATTGCATTGACCGTCATCAACACCTTTTCAGCCTGTCTCTTTGACTTCAGTGTACCCCAAATCAATCCGGGAACATTTGGCGTGGCACACACATCGCGCTGCTCTGCGCATTGCGCATCCTCAATGCTATTGTCTTGCTCTATATCAGATTCGAAGTCCGCCGCGCAATTGCCTTCGCTGTCATTTGCATTTTTGAAGTCCCCATTCCAGTGAAGCAAATCTTCAGTGTCCGAAAGGCTTTCAGGTGCACTATCCTCATCACTTTTGACTGGATGATGGTTGATTCTTCAGATTCGGCGGAAATTTGATACTTCAGTTCCTCATCCAGGGAGGTCCTTTGCTGATAATGGTGGTGGCAAAGGGGATCTGTCTGACTATTTAAATGCAGCCGCACCATCATGTTGAAAGAGTGACCATCATGCTTTGACGATTTCAATTCTGTCCGAAATGTATCCCACCGCGGTCATCTGCTTGTTTTGAGCTCGAGATTCCTTCTGCATAGCACATATGTTTTGGCTGCCCTGCCACATCTCCAAAAAGTCGTGAACCTTGGCCATTCAGTGCAATTTACTTAGTTTTGCCTCTTTCTTCATTTCCGAGTTGTTTTCTGTGTTCGTTGTATCCAATTCTGGGTCAGCGCATGCCAAAATCCTGTTATTGGCTTGAGCAAACTGCCTTACAATGACTTCTTCGTGAAGGTTCCCGCCTGTGATTCCTGACTGCCTCCTGCCGATACCATCCCGGCCAATGGAAAAACTGACCTCCACTCCGACACCATGTGGTATGATGGAGAGGATGTCCCGCGCCACATTGGAAAGATCGGTGTACTTTGAAGGCGGTTCCTTTTGTTGACGCCACCAGTCGGCTATGTCAGGTAAACAAAATGCACTGCTAATCGACATTGGGTAGGAGTGGTAATCATCGAGGTTTGGATTAATTTGCTCACAGTTCTTTCATGCTTCAGGCGGTGAATTCGAACACAGCCTGGTGGCTGTGATTAAGTGTGCTGCGCCATCGCTTCGTCTGAGTGTTGTTTCAACCACATCGTTAGGTGTTAAGTATTCGTCGTCATTGCTGGCCAAATCATATGGATTAAAGAGTGATTGAAAAGATCCTGGAACCATTGAATAGGGGATGAGATTGCTGCTCGGTAAGCTTTCGCGCTTAATGACTGGCACACCTCGATGTTTGGCACAGTATTCATTCTCAACATACTTCAGAAATGCCTCTTGGTAATGAGTTGTATAGGATGTCACGTCCTCAGGATTAATAACCATTCCCTTGTCCCACTTGCCAAACAATCGCAACTTCCAAAAAGGATCAAGGATAGGTGCAGAAATGAGCAGTATGCCCGTTGTTGGAGTCACTTCAGCGTAGTATTCGGACAGCTTCTGTCGAGCTAACTTCACAGTGAAGAACAAGTCTTCCTTCCATGGAGTCTTCTTTTTGGCCAGGGCGTGCATCATGCCGTCCATGTGATCGAACATGTCGTTGTACACTGCGATAACGTGATGCAATGTGACCGTAAACCTTTTTGAAATCCACAGAGTCCAATATTGAAATGGCCTCAATACTTCCATGTGATACTTCACAATGGTCCACTTATCTTGAGTTGTGAAAAGTAGCCGGTAATCGGTGGATTTTGGATTTTGGAGAGACTCGCGTGTGAATTCCCGTAATTAATAGGCACGCTCCAGCAACTCCAGTGTTGAGTTCCACTGTGTCTTGAGATCCAATATCGGAAGTACAGCGATGCGAACTTTGGCCTTTTGACAGTCAATGAACTGGTTTCGATGACCAGGTGTCAGCATAATCAATACACAAAGCATTCTCTGCTATATGAAGGTCAATTTCAGGATTTCCAAAATATCATGAAATATGCACAATTCCTCAATTATCTTGGCTAAACCTGGTTTCATGGCCGACACCTTATTGATTCTAGCGTTGTCCTCTTTTCGATGTCTTTGACTCTTCTCAATCTCTATGCTCTCATTATCTCCAGATTACTGATCACACGCATGGGCTTCCCAACACTTCATTTGGCCTTTTACACCTAGACTGCTCATGAATGCACCTAAAGCCAGCTCTATGACGTGCGCCATGCATGGTATGAGGTTCCTCCAAGCAGGCCACTGGATTGCAGAGGCCTCGAGTGGTGATTGCAACTCACGTGTCATTGAGTAATTTAAGGAAGCATTATCAGTCATAATACCAAGCCAATGGCCATCGGTAAGCCCAAAACAATCTAGCACGTCCTTCAAATGTACGACAAGCCTTGCTCTAGTATGTTGGCCCTTCACCTATCAGCCGTAATTAGCTTTCGAAACTGGAAAAGACCAGGCGATCAACCTCATCGAAAGCGAGTTGAACTCCACTCAATGCCCAGTTTCGTTCCATACAGTAAGCAATTACCGACGTTATGGCTAGTTTGTTCGGAGATGTCCATCCGTCCCAAGCTAAACTAACTTCATTACGTAATGGCAATTGCTTCTTAATTGCATCCACGGTCAGTGCATATTCCCTCCGGCAAATGTTGCCAAGAGTTGTAGCAGACGGCAGCACTAGGTGATCACGTAATGCCTTATACGTCGGTCGTAGCTCTGGATTTGATATAGCATTCCATGGAATATGAGCGGAAACACATCCTAACACGAGGTAGTGATTCCACGTGTCTTGGTGAAATTCAGAGGTTTCACAGTTCGTAGCTGCCAGTTTAGAATGGTTTGTCTGTCATTTCGGTCAATATGGATCAACCTGGATGTTAAATATGATTTGACTCTGGGAACATACTATTGTGATACCTCGACTTCCTCGCCTCCTCAGTATGGCCAAAGCTGTTTCAACAACCGTCGAACTAGCCAATTCTGTAACCTCTGACTCTGTTATTTCGTTCAACCTTGCGATGTGAGCTTTTGCCAGCAAGTGTTTCCCCATTGAGCTGGTTCCATGTTCTGATGGATGGCGAAGAACTTGATGACAAACGATACATATGATGCCAGGGCTGCCGGTCTCCTCAATTCTGCAGTGTAAAAAGAATCGCCACAAAGGCACATGTCTTGAATTATTCCAAGGAATTGGCGCCATCCAACCTAAATTCATTGAGGCCCACCAAGCATCGAAGACGATTTGTATAGTAAGGTTGCTGAAATCCTGAATCAAGACTCGTTCATTTTTGGAAGAGATCATAACCTCGAGCAAAGAGGTGTTTAAGGATCATGAATCAGACATGGCCGCAGCAATTACAAATCTGGGTAATGCGACTCGAAAGACTGCCGAAGCTAACGATAAAGTACAGCAGACTGCGGGTTCCTAAGTATTGACTCTACAGCTACAAACAAAGAAATCAGACCTGTGAGACATTGCATACATATTTGTGAAGTTGTGTACAAGGACATATTGAAAAGACTGACCACGTAAGACTCGATTTGGTAACAATGCGATTCAGTTCATAGCTGTGTACCTTATTGAGCCCCCATAAAAATTGTTGACACTCGCTGGGCGCTCAATTGTAGGGGGCGGATACGATATCATCAGTAGCATTGTTGCCCGGAAAGGTAGCCAATAACTCGATTATGGGTTAACGCCTTTCCGTAGCCCTTAGATTGTCCAAGATGCAAGACCGAAAATTGTTGACCCTCTGTTGACGCTCATTTTTAGGAGGTGGTAACGATAGTGTCACTAGCATTTCTGCCCATAAAGGTGGCTGATACATTGATTATTGGTTAATGTCAATGCACAGCTCTTTGAGTGTCCATGATGCAAAACCAAAAATCGTTGACGCTCCGTTGATGCTCATTTTCAGGAGGTCGTAGCGATATTGTCGCTGCTATTTTTTCCCATATATGCAGCCAAAACTTCAAATATAGCTCAATATTGTCGCACAGCTGTTTGATTATCCAAGATGCAAAAACCAAAATTGTTGACGCTCCGTTGATGCTCATTTTTAAGAGATAGTAGAGATGTTGACGGTGGTATTTGTGGCCTTGAAGGCGGCCAATACTTTGATTATCTGTTCCAGCGACCATGACATCAATTGGATTATCACACTCTCAAGACCAAAAATTGTTGATGCATCGTTGATGCTCATTTCCATGATTGGTCAACGAGTGTGTCGCTATCCTCTTTGCCTCTCAAATCTGCCAATACAATCACTTTGGAAGGATGTGGCTATGCAGCTGTTTGTTTGCCGAAAATGTAAGACTAAAGATCGTTGACGCTCCATTCACGCTCAACTTAATGACCTACTGACAGTCACTGGGTGCTGAACAATTGTATGTATAAATGCATATAGCCGTCATTGGCAGCCAATAAATCGTTTCTATGTATGAACATTTGCATCCAAATGCTTCCAAGCTTCTCAATTTCTGGTCAACCACTAGACACATTATCTGATTGATAAATGATGTTGGCCTGTCACGTCCCAGCGCTTTCGGCTGGCAATTAACCGTATATCACTCTCTATACCAATTCTTGATATATTTAGCCAGACTTCCTCACTTTTCCCCATCCAGCTCATTCTGCGCAATTTCGATTACCTACAATAGGCAATTTTCAACATCTCGACTATGTGCACCAGGGCTGTGCAGCGAGTTATGCAGTTGGATCCATGATCGGAAGCAGCATGACCGTCGTCATTCATTCATCTTTGTGTTGCATTTTGACCGCTGCATCTATGACTCGTTAGACATCACTGACTAATATTTTGTTAGTGAGTTTCGTCTATAATGTAGTTTTAATTGTCAAACTTAATAGTGACGGGCTGAATGATATCACGTTCATTGGTTGTCAGTCCACGATAGTTGCAGTCTAGAACACTGGCGTGGCCTATCCGACCCTTGCACATGCATAGACCAATTATCATGTCTCACAATATGGTCACTGAAATGAAGTGAAAGCTGACACGTAGCAAAATAGGTATAAGTATTGCATTTCAAACTGATACATCGTCACAAATGCCAATTTGGGTATTCATTCCTCCGGCGATGCAAGAGCCATCTCCATGTGCTCATCGGGAACTGATTTCTGTCTGGTAATTAGCTTCAGACACGATATGCAGGGGTTAAAGGTTACGGGTTCAACATGCTTGGATTACTGAAATTGTGACCAATCGGGCATCTGGGCGGGCAGGAGGGACAGAATCCGTGCATGTGTCTCTGGTTTCTGCGAACGTAGCCTCATCTGACGATTCCCTGGTTGAGAAGTCACTTGCGCTATTTGCAATTTTCTGGGGACGATAGCAGGAGTCTCCAGAGGCTCACTAAATGTCGTCGGCACAGATGACGCTGCATCATCTGCTGTATGAGGTTGAACCACAACCAGAAGACTCAATCCAGTCATCCCGTACTTCTTATCCCTCTCACGGAAGTACTTTGGCCGCATCTCCCCTGCCTGGTTGCGTCAATTTGTCAAGCTTCATCTACTTCTACTAAACACACTCCATGTGATAATGTACTGTGTTGGAGATTGTGCCCATCACCCACCCGGGTTCGTCATCTTCGCTAGACTTGCCCCCTGCAGGATTATCTTCATCATCATCCTTGTCTTCCCCATCCTCCCCATTGTCGGAACCTGCAAGATTGCTCAGACTATCGCCGATGGCGTTCAACATCTGCTGAACAGTTGTTTCAGGCTTGGTGGTTGTCAATCATGCCTTTTCAGCAATTCTCATATCATCCTGCTTCTGTTCAATTGCTGTCTCTGGGTCTTCAACTTGCATTCTTGCCACAGCGGTCTCTCTTTCCACATAATCCTGGATTGATTTCTCCTTCTCTTCGTTGCTTAGGAAGTGTGTTTCTCGTTGTTTCCCCGCTGCAAGCTTCTTTTTGGATCGCAATCTATGCGACACTTGAAGGGCTCGGAACTGTTCTGCTTCCAAGCCGCTTTTGCCTGGATTCGCTTGATGACATCGTCGTGTGGAACGCTTTGTCAATTTGCCGTATTTGCCTCCCGGCAGTGGCAAAAGGTTCTGTTTCGGAACATTGACTGTTGTATTTGGTGTTGACTTTGTTGATGGACGACATGTTGGATGTTGCAAGATATGGACCACATGGAGGCAAGCTGCGTCTTTTATGTCGAGGTTGGTACTCTTGATCGACTTGACCAAAGCAAAATCTGGGTGTTGACCGTCACAACGTTCTGACTAGCAATGCTAACTGTACATCATGACCTGATGTTTAGCGTCTGTATCATGTAAGATCCCAGAGATTTCTTCAGACTAACATCAGCGGACATCCTTTCCGAAGAAGAATGTACCGTTTTTATCACACAAACACGAGATTTGGAAGGTCGATCACCGTGATTTAGCCCTGTAAACAAACACACAACATCGAACCGACTTGGTGCAAATCACAGGCCGGTTGGCAACCCGTGCAACCGGCAGCTATGTGTAACAGGATTCATCTTGTGTAGAACGAGCAAGTTGGCTGTTACGCATGCCATATTGACTGAAAGCTAAGTATATATTCCTCAGTACTTCCCACTTGTTTTCGTTATCTTCTTCCTCTGGCCTTCCTACTTTGTTTCGTTATCATCATCTCTTCACTTCCACGGCAGCGAATTGTGGCTCCAAGAACACATTAGCAAGATGCGCACGGAACCGAATCGAGCTGAACGATGGGCGCTTCTCCCAATACCCCACCCGCTGAAACTCAACTACAACGCAGACACCACCTAGCTCACCGCGACGCTGCAAATGCAGCCACCAAAAACATCACCCTGGACTCACAGTTCAAAATTGTCCGTAAAACAGGAAGCAGCAAAAACAAGAAGCAGCACACGATTGGATGTGAGTATAGTCAAATCGAGATGACCGTCAAGTAATGATATTGAATGCAGCTAGTGAACGTAGAGAGCTGCGTGACAAATTTCTAGCCGCCCCTAGTGGGAAACCTCCATGGTCGACCAAGGCATATGTCCGCACAGTCCGCAAAATCGAACATCCCGATGTTGTCAGCTCTGGGATTTTTGCAGACAAATTTAGTGACAAGAATCCCCAAGAGTGGACGAAATAGGCTTTAACCACATTAGAGGATGCTACGGAAGCATATATGGTTGAGGTAAATGCCGAATCTAATATGTAGATGCAGCAACTAATTTCCTTGTAGGTTTTCAACAGGTCTGCAACTATGGCACGGCAAGGAGGTTGGGTACAGCTATCACAGTCTGACATGTGCCTGGTTTGGATATGGCCAAAATGGCCAAAGGGGGGTTTTCGCGCGCCGCAATAGAGGAAAAGCAATTCCTAATCAAGCAACCTCGTGCCAAAGTCCAAGAAGAGAAGAACTGGGGCGTTGAGTTTCCTGGGCATAAAGATGTGAAGGCTGCGTTGGAAAGACACCGGGCTATGCTTCGGGATAATCTGACGGACGGCTGCCTTCCTTGCCAAAATGGCACAGAGCAGAATCCCCAGACACAGTGGAGACGCAAAGGGACGGGTGCACCTCCCCCTCAGCGACTCAGACAGCTGACACCAGAACCGATGCCACAGCCACCCGAAATGCCATTTGTTCCACCCGGTAATGATGAGGCAGCTCTATTGTCCAAAATCGAACGTGTGCCACCCGGAGATGTGTATATCCATACTTCTCATCCCAGTACTCCATTTTTCTGTCATGATGCATATGCCAAGAATCGCAAGCGTGATAAAGATTTTTATCCAGATTTGCTGACTGATGAAGGAACATCCACTGGTTAGTACACTATCTGCTGCGTGGGAATGCAGCTGACATCCATTTTGCAGATGACAGCAGCCAATTGAGCGAACCTGACTGTGAAGCTGAGCATTGATCGAATGAAACGAGATTTTTGAGTGTATTATTATCTACAATTAGCAGACATTTTAAAGTATATTCTACAGGATATATTTATATGTATTATTGAAGAACAATGTTTTGATGACGGAGAAAGTCTATGAAGACGGTACACAGGCTGCCAAAACAACATTGATGATATATTACGGCAAAACAAATGCTAACATATTGTGGATACGCCCAGGGCAACATGAGCGTCAAGGGGGGTGTCAATGATTTTCGGTCTTGCATCATTGGTAATTTGCTTGGCGATCGGCTGAGACCATTCATAAATGGCGTATTGGCTGGCTATATAGGCAAAAGAAAGAGCCTCACGTTCCCTGCCCCATTCTGAAATTGGGCGTCAACTGAGCATCAACGATTTTTGGTTTTGTAAGTTTGGTAAGTTAACAGCGATATGGTCCTTCCTATTTATAATCAAAGTATTGCCTGCCTTTATAGGGAAAACAGATAGCGACACGCTATGTACCCCGTCATGAAAATGGGCATCAACGGAGCGTCAATGATTTATGGTCTTGTAAGTCGGGTAAGTCAGAAGCGATAAGGTCATTCCTATTTATAATCAAAGCATCAGCCGCCTTTATAGGGAAAACAGATAGCGACACGCTCTGTGCCCCTTCATGAAAATGGGCGTCAACGGTGTGCCAACAATTTTTGGCCATTCATCATTGGTACTCAATGCGCAATCAATTTGTCATTGTGTATATACGATCTTCGGACAGTTTTTCTTGGCTAAAACGGTCATGAACTCGTTGTTGCATCGTTGTACATGAAATTAGTTGTTACTGTCTGGGAGGCTGTGGCAGGAATGTCGCTTGCTTATCTGCCAAGAGAGGCTGCCAACTCCTCCTTAATAGAGGTTTACAATCATGCGCCACTTATATTCCACAAGATGCGAGACCTTGAATCGTTGACGCTCAATTGACCCTGATTTGCACGATGGTGTCGGGAGTGTGTCGCTTCTGCTTTTGCATATAAAGGAGGCCAATACCTCAGTTATAACTAGTTGCAACCAATGCCCGCGCTGATTACCCAGGATGCAAGACCTAAAATTGTTGACACTCTGGTCACGCTCACTTCCAGGATGGGGCAGAGAGCGTTTGTCCACATATTTTGATCACAAAGGCGGCCAGTTCATCCAAAAAGACCACTAACGTACCATCGTTCATGTTTTACAATTTGCGGCAAAATATCTGAATGCGACCATAAATAGAACAACCCGCAATGCAAACCCCGAGATTGGACCCGACAGGTCCAGCCACACCTGTGGAGACCCGTGGGTTGACGGGTACGGGGCCGGGTTTGCACCGCCAAGAAGCTGCGGGTCCGGTTGTTGGACGGTTTTTGAACCAAACCAAACCAGATTTCCGGTCCAAACCCGGACCGCTGGCAGGTCACCCGGACCCGTTCCTAACACTAGCCATTTCTGAATCAAGATACCAAAATTCCAACATCAGAACTTTCATTCACTTCAACATTGAAGAGAGAAAGATTCATCTCTCCAGTATAGTGTCCCTTACAAACGACCTTTTTGACTATTTATATCAGTTAAGAAGATTACGTTGCTTGAATGTCTAAAGAGGCATACCTTGATGAAGCGTCTAACACTCTAAGATTAATGCTTCATCAGACAGCAATGTGTCTCCATTCTCTGTCAGCTGCTATGTATGGTCCTCAGGAGCCTCCAGAATCCAGTATATCGTTGATGTTGTGATGTTGGGTCAACTCATCAAGCCATGCAGGACTCTCATTTGCGCAACTCCAGGGTGTTGGTGGAAATCACTCGCGCGGCTATTATAGCCACCGGGACCTGTATTCAGTAACCATGTTTGTTGTGCTCGGTTTTACCCTGGCCGGACAACCTGTGCAAATGCCTGCCGCTGCTCATTCAATACCCACAATTTCGGAGTAAATACTGCATGATTTGCTGCTGTAAGATTTAGACCTGTCTCGCCCACTTTGGGTGTGGTTATGAATTCAGACGGATTTTGTGAATCCTGGAATTTGTGCTGAATTTCTGTGCGTCCATCATCGCCCATGTTGGCATACATGTGGAATATATCCATATTATCCGCGAAAATCTGCATTAGCCACCACTTCAAATGACGAACCTCGCCTGGAAGAGGACAAAATCGCACTGCCTTGTGTGGAGGAGGTGCACTGGGCAGTGCATTTTCGTTCCTCTCTTGCGGAAGGAGCGTCTCTCTTGATGCGGCGTTTTGGTCAGGTTCGGGATTCTCTGCAGGTTCCTTGACAAGCATTGGCAAAACTGTCTCTCTCAGCCATGGGAAAATCGGAGATTCCACCCAACAATTGAGTGGCCATTCATCGTGCCATTGTCCAGAAACATCGTTGGGATCCTCGGTGTCTCCCAACACTAACTAGAAACATGGTAGCCGCTATCTATGAACCCTCCGAGCTCCAGAAGCACCCCGCGAAGTGTACCTCTCCACCAGGCTCCTCAGATGTGCTTGCTCTTTCTCGGTCCACTCGAGATCAATGAGGTGTGCATTCTCCTTTGGTTTCGAGACAAGTGGTTTTCCATTGGTGAGTGTCAATTCTGACGACTGCCTGATCATCCATGGCTTTGCAATATGATTGATCCAGTGCATCATATCCTGTTAAGCTTCTTCGTCTTTAGTCTGGATAGCATGCATCAAACTCTTTACCGTGGAATACAATGCCTCAGCACCATGCTTTCCCATCACAGTATCATTCTCTGAATCTTCAAGGGCACCTGAAAACAGCCACATCGTCTGAAGACACCAGTTATAGAGTGAATCGAATCCCGGTGTAGCTGTGACTTGACGTTTGAATCCAATTTTCGCATGCAGCGCAATTTGCCAGCCCACACTGTTTTTAGTCTCATACCACTGGGACTCATCAACAATCCCAAAACTCCATGCACAGTAGGAGGGTTGGCCATGAATTTATGATTTCGCTCAGGTCGTCATCGTATCATATGACACAAGGTGGATATTCCATCGGTTTTCCACCTCGTCAATACTGGTGTTCAGATCCTCGTGGGTGAGATTAGCATTTTTGGCGTGCAATCAGTTGACACGTTCGATATTGGTCCCATGTGTCAACTTGTCGATAACACATTTGAAACTCTCAGCCACTCCGGGCATTGTTACCACCAGGATTGGTTCAAGGGCTGAGGTCAGTGCTGGATCCCAATGGGGTGGTGTTGACTGGATCTCCAACAGGCGGCGGGGCACAGAATTCAATCTCTGGAGCAGATACCACTCCCGGTCTTCACTGACAATGCCAGGAAAGTCGTTGTTCACGAAAATAACCCACTCTCCAAGAGTATTCCCCCATACAATGGACAGTTGCAACCCTATTACGAATTTCTCAGTCACCAATTTGCAATGCATTGCCGCTCCAACTGAGGTGCAAGTCAGTCTAAGACCCATTTCATCTGCCACAAGTGCTCCTGGCATCTCAGCATCCCAAACCCATCTCCTCACAACAAACCAGATGGCCCAAACCTGGCGCGCTAAAAATTCAGTTCTGGGCAGGCCTGGAATTGGATACTTGCGGCCTGGAACACGGTCAGCTTTTGATTGGTGAATAGGATGTGCATTCAGCAGCCTGACTGCTTCTTCACGACTCTCGTGTTCTAATTCGTTGTTGATTGTACTGAGTACCGTATTCAGTACTGACCTTGTATTTTCTGGATTGACGACCTCCTCACCATCCTACACTTGCTCCTGAACCTCCCTTGCACTTTTGTCCGTGTTCTTTTTGTCCTCAAAGATCTCTTGCAGTTGCTCAGATGTAAGCTGGGCAGATAAGCTCATATTCCGGCGCTCCTGAAATTCATCTCAATGTCAGGTAGTTCACACAGAAGTAACCATTTGAATGAATACATGTGGATGGAATATAATCAATTCTATTCTTTCAATCAGAACTTACATTAATATAAGTATCATCCTCATGCCCACCATCCTCCTCTTGCATCTCTTCTCCCTCTGTTCCACCCTCTTCAGAACATTCCAAAGTCTATTTATAATGATTTGCAGTTGCTCACGTCTAGCCTTAACACGGCTAGTGCGGATTACCTTTGTCAGCCTGATTACATGTTCGGCAATCTCCTTCCCTGTCGCTCCCATCATTTCTACTACAAATATCTTCACATTATGTCCAAGTTTCAACTTGAAAGCATTTGAAAGGCAACAGTTGTATGAAATCTGGCCATATATGGGGTCATTGATCATTTGCTGGTGTTTGTATATATCCATATACTCTTCTTCCAATTTATCCTGCTCCAAGGTGCACTTGAACATTGATGTGAGAATGTATAGCTCTTGGGGCCGCCGTTTTTGTTGATGATATCAACCAACTCGTCCCCGTGCCTCACATCTGTATACGAGGCTTGGAGTTGTTTGGGGGCTAGAACCATATCCTTGCCATTTGACACCCAGTGAATCATAACCGTGAACTTTGTATTTGGCAACTATGGGAGGTTACTTCTCGCCTTCTTGCCCGCGCTCTCTCCCAAATCCGTCCCCCGTCCCTCGTTGCCTCGCATGCCCTCTTACCTCACCTCTCGAATTTCCCTTCCAGATTTTGTGGAAAACATCTCCACCCAATGCTGACGAATCCAGTCAGCACCATTGAAATGAACCAGCAGCATCCAGTTCTCAAATTGCGCCAAAAGATCTGCGACCGCAGTCTCCCGGTGCAGGGGTCCATCTCGAAACATGTTTGAATCGATTCTGCCCCTGGATAATTGACCGATGATTCTTCTCAAGAAACCCCGCCACCCATAATTTCTCCCACGTGTTGAATGCACTGTAGTTGGCGTGCCCCATCCATTTGGCAAATTGCTTCAAGGAGAACTCCATTTGCTTCAGGCTAATTGATGGTTTGCCTTCTGCACTGCGCAAGTCTGACGAATCGTCACTCTCATCAGCTGCATCATAGTCATCGTAGGTCATCTCCGGCAATGGGGTCAATTCCGCTATCCCTGTGACATCAGATGTGCTTGGTTCCGCTGCTGGGTGGAATCATTTCGTCGGGTGGCTTATGGGGTGTCTCCCAGGTGCGCCGGAAGGAGGTTGAGGTGGAAGAGTCTAGCTGGAAGATATTCGCTGATTGAGTAAATGATTTCCTGGCAGTCCTGGAGGCACTCTCGGTACACCTGGAGATGACAGCCCTTGTCCTGGGAGCGGCGGAGGGGGGAACATTTGAGACCCACCATAACCATCTCGGTGCAGGTCATATCCTTGACACAGTGGCCCATAACTGGGATATTGTTTGCTTGCGCTGCTGGTAGGTTGCGAACTGTGTGTCATGTTGAATGGAGACTGGTGATAAAACTGCGGAGCGCCTGGAAATGGCTGCTGTGGAGGAGGGTAACCGTACCCTTGCAGCGGATGATATTGATTGGTGTGTTTCCCACATTGACTGTCTTCGCAAGTGGCATGTTGTGAACTTTTATCCGGTGATTTTGAATTGTTGTCATCGCATTGTTGCCAGCCAAATAGGCAACCAGATGAAGGCATATTCCCTGTCTTTGGTGGAGATCCTTTCGTCGACATGCTCTGTTAAACAAAGATAATGGTAAATTACACCAGATGCGAGATGAGATATAGTATCAATCAGAGCATGGTTGAGTCTATTGCAGGTAGCACTGACCTTCGGCGGAATAAAGGGCATCTTATATCCTTCTCTGTTGTCACAATCTGTGGTGTTTCACCACACCTTTGATCCATGAAACTTCCCCAGGCCTTCAGAAAAAGACACCTTAATCACACACATCCCACCTTTCTTTGTTATATTCCCGAATTCATATACTAAGATACTGGATAGGTGCTCACCTTTGTACGTATCGATGACTTCTCAGGTCATAGAAGGGATATGATATGATACCTCCAGGAACCCAACAAGAACTATATCCAGTATGAAGGTTAGTATGACTAGGGATATGACACGAAAGATGTGCGTGTACGACCTTGCAACCTCATTCAATACGAGGCCTGTGAGTCGAGCAGCAACAGTGATTGCTTCCTATTGAGCTTGTTGCCTATACATCTTAGTTCTCCTCATGATCCACACTCCAGTCAAGGATCGGAACTGAAGTAAACCTCCTACCAGCCTTATCAGTTCTCGATGATCAATGCCCGGATATCCAGCTAGCTAGGAAACTCACCTATTCATTGTATTATGACAATCTACCTTCATTATCAGCTGCTCGGAGGCTCGAGCGAAGGCATAACTCACTATAATGTAGTATAAGACCCTGTTGTGGTGATTGCAGTGATGACAAAAGCAACCTCCCACCCGCATTTGACGGGGTGCGATGCGGCTGTGAATGTGTTACACTAACCTGAGTCAGCTCAATTCCCAATCACCATCGCTGAGGCTCTATATCACCCCCTGAAGCATCATCGAGATTCATCCTAATATGTGTTCAGTGACCACTTCTCAAATATTGTCAACACTTGCCGGAAACATGTCAAGTGCTTTATCTGCAAAAGGAAATTATTCGACAAGAACCGCCTCGAGGCTCACTATCAACAATATCACCCAATATTGATGAATGAAGCACTGTTAGCTGATGGGATTTTACAATCTGCAGGCTGGGATCAAGCCGAGCCATCATGGTTTGACTTCAGTCGGTGCACCTGAATGGCCATCAATGAGCTTAGTCAACTAATTCATCTACCCATGGACAATGTACCAGGTCCACCACCACCTGAAGATACTCCCAACAAAGAGACGATAGACCCCCAGGAACCGGATCTGACTTGTACCGCTGATCAAACAAAGACAAAGGCTCTGAGGCAGGTAGTTGGAGTGGAGAACGCGGGGGGGAAAGCATTTGGCAAAGCAACTGGATAGTACAACAAGCATTGCAAGTACTCAGAACAATGGAATCCATGGCATCCTTTCAGTCAGCACACGACTCTCAACAGTCTCAATCAATTAGCCATCAAACGAAAACATGGATAGATCAACATCTGAGGCGTGGACTGGACAGCTTCAACATCGAATTAGTTCAATCAGCAGATGTTCCACGAAAGCACCTCTCTAGACTCGATTTCGGGCGAAGCAATGATAGTTGGATTGACGATCATTTGCACATCTTCGGAACATCATACTACAGGGATATTTTCAAATGTATACAGTTCCTTTTGGCACATCACTCATTGCAGGCACACCTCGATTTTGAACTGGAGCGCCGTGCAGACTGTGAAAGTCGCAGAATATACAGCCAGATGAATACAGGCAATTGGTGGTGGGATACGCAAGATCAGCTTCCTGCTGAAGCGACAATTGTGCCAGTCATTTGTGCATCCGACAAGACCCACTTCACGAATTTTTCGGGCGACCAGCATGCCTGGCCACTGTATCTCACGATCATTAACATTGGAAAAGACATCAGCAGTACACCTAAAAATCGCGCCTGGATTCTTGTGGGGCAGATCCCCAGTCCTCAGAAAGGTGCCAAAGAGACTGACGAGGCATGGCATTCCGCGGTTGGAACAGTGCTGTCCCCCCTCCGGAATCTTGACATCACTGGCCATGGCTTGAAGTGGGATTGTACTGATGGATTCCAGAGAAAATGTTATCCTCTTTTGGCTGCCTGGGTCGGGGATTATCCGGAGCAAGTCATGGTTGCTTAATTCTCATATGGCTCATGTCCGATGTGCGAATCACATAAAGGTGCGCCGATGGGGCATTCAACTTTTCGACCAGTTGATATCTCACGGGATCAGCATGTATACTCAGAGCTTCTGGACGAAACTAATATCGATGTACTGCGCACTCTTGGTGTTCATCCAATCCGCAACCAGTTCGGGCAATACCATCTCTGCAATGTCCATCGCCTTTGGCAGCCTGATGAATTGCATCAGCTGCTCCTGGGTTTAGTTAAAGACTCACTGCACTGGCTGCTCAAATAGCTGAAAGCAAGAAATGTGAAGGATCAATTTGACAATCTATTCATATCAGTACCACAATATCCAGGCCTCCAGCGCTTCTCCGAACCATTCGATTCGATGAAAAGCAGCTTGTGGCAAAGAAAAGACATCTGGGGCATGATCAGAACACCCGCAGTGAATTGCGCTCCAATTCTTGACTGCAACCTGGATGCCGGGAAAACTGCAGCGGAAACATCCTCTGATGAAATGGTCATGGGAGCAGTGCGGGCATTATGTCAATTCTCGCTACTTGTCAGCCAACAAAATTACTCTGATCTATCCCTCGCAGCACTAGACAATGCACTGAAGCGATTTTACAAGAAGAAGGGTGCCTTTCGAGATCAGAAAATGTCGAAGTCTGCGAAGGCCAAAGTTGATAAACTATTGGCAGGAAAATCCCATCATTTACGAGAACAAAAGATTCATAAAATCCATGCTGCAATGGAGGTTCAGCTGTACCGGGCTGAAAAGGTTACTACATCAAAACAAAGGCAATTTCAGGTGCGCCGGAGTAGAGCCCATCAAGCGGCATCCATATGGTCAGATGCTGCTCAGCAGAGGGCAATCGAGCGATTGGTTTGCGAAATCCATCAGGTGACACCAGCTAAACGCAAGCTTTTCGATAAATTATTCCAACATCATGAGCGACAACTATTGCAGGAAGCCGGGACTACGGCAACCGGTCCCAGAAGCATATTTGCCAAAAAACTTGCTCAAATGAAGACTGCTGCAGAAGTAGAGGCTGACAGGGCGGTAAACATGACCGCTGACAAGCGTGTGCAATTTCAGGTCTGTCTATCCGATGCTGACATTGAAGCCACCACCTGGAGTATCACTGTTACGGACCGCGCTGTGAAGAAGCTCGAGAGAGAGATTTATGGTATCACTTCGGAAGACTAGATGCGGTTCACCAAGGGATTCTGCATCCGCATTGTTGAGTTTAAAGCATGGTCACAGTCAATCGGCGTTCAGGAGCTCCGGAAAACCATCGAACAGCATGTAATCTATTTCCAATATCCAAAGATGGATCCTGCGAGCCATATATCGGAGTTAATTCGGCGAATGGGCTCTGGCGACAATTTCACCCCTGATATATCTGAACGGCTTCATATCAGCAATGTGAAAGAGGCCTATCGATCTACCAACAAAGTCAATTACATTCAACCGATGCTCAAGCAAAATGACTATATGGAGGAGACAACGACATATGACGTTGGTCTTCAAGGCTGGTACGCTATTGACTCTGCGAAAGTTTTCAACCTACTATCAGCTACCCATAAACGGCGCAATACGCGCCAAGCCCATCTTTTACGCCTCCAGAAGTGTCAGAAAGAGCCATTTTTCCGCCCCATATCTGAACAGGTAAATCATTTGAGAGAACCTCATGTCCGCGGCGTGTGCAGCAGTATCAAATTAACCTCACTCCGAGATGCATCAGTAGATTTTGGAATTCCCAACTTTGGACAGCTATTGTGTACACAAATTGAAGACGACTGGGGACATGAAGTTAGTGGACTGGTGCTCGGATATGATCAGAATGTTCTCATAGACAGTGTATTTATTAAACTTCAGAATGGGCTGTTGTGCTACTGTCAACCATTTCACCGCCCTACATCAGTTGAGCGTCTGGGACATGATTGCAAGGTAGAATATACGGATGCTAACCAAGCGATCATGGCTGAATCTCACAACATCTGGGTCCAATATATGGACTGTGACCTCGATAACACCTTCCAAGGCCAAGTCCCTTCCTTTCCTGTACTATACTTCAGCTGGACTCCACCGAATCAGATCCTCCAATTTCAGGAGATCCTGCTCGCCAGGAAATCGATATCCACCTTCTCTAACAGGTGCAAGAACACCCAACAATGGATATTATGTCCTCAACCTCAAGAATATGCGGTGGTGATTCCAACAAAGTACAAAGATCCGCATGGTTGGGCTGATAGTGTTGACGGGTACATCAGGGTTGTCAAATAGACTGATAAGAAGGATATTGAATCTGTCGGAGCAACTGTTGGACCTGCACATTTGGTGCGAGAGAATAATGCTGCATCAGATGGAATCGATAGCATATGGCTTGTAAATAACCATGTGGATTTAGATACCCACTGGACTGTGTGTTAAAGTTACAATGCCTTAATCAAGGTGTGCAGAAGATAGTTAATTGAATTGTACTATTTGATATAAACATTATAATAATCACTCCCGGACAGTATGGCTCCAGGTTCGAGGTGCACCGGAATACTCTCAGAGATGCATCCAATACTCCCAACAGCTCCGAATTTTGCACATTCTAATAGTTTGATTTGGAAGCATTTTGAAGACAACTATACACTCTTCAGGATATACTTGGATTCTGTACAACAAATTCCGGAGTATTCAGGAGCACCGGGTAAGTTGTCTCAGAGCACCTGAGAGCAGATCGCTTTGCATTCAGCCTAGCTGGGAGCATCTGGGAGCATCTGGAACGATCGTGTGGCTGTTCAGAGTTGCTGAGTTGTTCAGTTATGACTTACAAACCATTTTACCTTGTGCTGATGTATAGGTGGTGAAATTGTCACCGGAATCCATTCGCCAAATTGACTCTGATATTTGGCCTACATGATGCATCTTTGAATATCCGAAGTGGATTACACGCTGTTCGATGGTTTTCCGGAGCTCATCAACACCGATTGCCTGCCACCATGCTTCAAACTCGACCAAGCAGATGGAGAATTCCTTCGTCATCTGCATGTGGTCTTTCCAAGTGATACCATAAATTTCTGTCTCGAGCTGATTCACAACGAGGTCCGTGTCAGCGATACTCCTGGTGGTGGCTTCAATTGAAGCATCGGATAGACAGACCTGAAATTGCACAGGCTTGTTGGCAGTCTTGTTAACCGCCCCGTACGCCTCTTCTTCTGCAGCAGTCTTCATTTGAGCAAGTGTTTTGGTGAATATGTTTCTAGGACTGGTTGCCTTAGTCCCGACTACCTGCAAAAGTTGTCGCTCATGATGTTGGAATAATTTATCGAAAAGTTTGTGTTTAGCTGGTGTCACCTGATGGATTTCGCAAACCAATCGCTCGATTGCCCTCTGCCGATCAGCATCTCACCATATGGATGCCGCTAGGTGGGCTGTATTCAGACGCACCTGAAATTGCCATTGTTTCGATGTAGTAACCTTTTCAGCCCAGTACAGCTGATCCTCAATTGCACCATGGATTTTATGAATCTTTTGTTCTCGTAAATGATGGGATTTTCCTGCCAATAGTTCATCAACTTTGGCCTTCGCAGACTTCGACATTTTCAGATCTCCAAAGGCACCCTTCCTCTTGTAAAATCGCCTCAGTGCATTGTCTAGTGCTCTGAGGGATACATCAGAGAAATTTTGTTGGCTGACAAGTAGAGAGAATTCACATAATGCCCACACTGCTCCCATCACCATGTCATCAGAGGCTGTTTCCGCCACAGTTTTCCCGGCATGCTGGGAGCAGTCCAGAATTGGAGCGCAATTCACTGCCAGTGTTCTGATCATGCCCTAGATTTCTTTTCTCTGCCAGGAGCCACTTTTCATCGAATCGGATGGTTCGGAGAAGTGCTGGAGGTCTGGATATCGTGGTACTGATGTGAATTAATCGTCAAATTGATCCTTGACATTTCTAGCGTTCAGCTATTTGAGCAGCCAGTGCAGTGAGTCTTTAACTAAACCCAGGAGCAGCTGATGCAATCCATCAGGCTGCCAAAGGCGATTGACATTGCGGAGAGGGTATTGCCAGAACTGGTTGCGGATAGGGTGTACACGAAGACTGTGCAGAACATCGATATTAGTTTCGTCCAGAAGCTCTGAGAATACATGCTGATCACGTGGATTATCAAGTGGTTGAAAAGTGGAATGCTCCATCGGCGCACCTTCAGGAATTTCTCACATCGGGCATGAGCCATATGAGACTTAAGCAACCATGACTCTTTCCGGATAATTCCCGACCCAGGCAGCCAAAAGAGGATAACATTGTCTCTGGAGTCCAACAGCACAATCCCATTTCAAGCCAGGGTCAGTGATGTCAAGATTCCGGAGTGGGGACAGCACTGTTCCAACCGCGGAATGCCATGCCTCGTCAGTATGTTTAGCACCTTTCGGAGGACAGGGGATTAGCCCAACAAGAATCCAGGCATGCTGTTGATGTGTCCGGCGGATATCTTTTCGAATGTTACCGATCGTGAGATACAGGAGCCTGGCATGCTGGTCACCTGTAAAATTGGTCAAGTGGGTCTTATCGGATGCACAGATGACTGGCACAATGGTCGCTTCAGCAAGAAGCTGATCTTGCGTATCCCACCACCAATTGCCTGTGTTCATCTCGGTGAATATTCTGCGGCTTTCCGAGTCTGCAAGGCGCACCGGTTGAGAATCGAGGTGCTCCTGAAATGGCAGATGTGCCACAAGGAACTGTATACATTTGAAAACATCGCTGTAGTATGACGTTCCGAAGATGTGCGAATGATCTTTATTCCAACTATCATTGCTGAGCTCAAAATTGAGTCTAGAGAGGAGCTTTCGTAGAGCATCTGCTGATTGAAATGATTCGATGTTGAAGTTGTCCAGTCCATGCCTCAGATGTTGATCTATCCACATTGTTATTTGCTGGCTAGATGATTGAACCTCTTGAAAGCCGTGTGCTGACTGAAAATGACGCCATGGATTCCATTGTTCTGAGTACTTGCGATGCTGGTTGTACAATTCAGTTGCTTTGCAATATGCTTTCCCCCCTGCGTTCTCCACTCCAACTACCTGCCCATGAGCCCTCGTCTTTGTTGGATCAGGGGTACAAGTCAGACCAGGCTTCTGAGGGTCTATCCTTTCTTCATCGGGAGTATTTTCAGGTGGTGGTGCACCAGGTACATTGTCCATGGGTAGATGAATTAGTTGACTAAACTCATCGATGGCCATTCAGGTGCACCGACTGAAGTCGAACCACAATGGCTTGGGTTGATCCCAGCCTGCACGTGGTACAATCCCATCAGGTAGTAGGTATTCGTTCATCGATATTGGGTGATATTGTTGATAGCGCGCCTCGAGTCAGTGATTGTGGAATAATTTCTTTTTGCAGATACAGCAGTTGACATGTTTCCGGTGAGTGTTGACCATGATTGAGAAATGGTCATTGAACACGTATTCGGATGAATCTCGATGATGCTTCAGCGGGTGATATAGAGCATCAGCGATGTTGGTTTGAAAGCGAGCTAACTCAGGTCAGTGTAACACATTCACAGCCGCATCGCAACACGCCAAATGCGGGGGGGATGTTTTCTCTGTCATCACTGCAATCACCACAATGGGGCCTTATACTACATGATTGTGAGTTATGCCTATGCTCGAGCCTCTGAGCTGCTGATAATGAACATCTGCAACAACACCAGTTTCCGTCTGAAACACCCGGGTGTTGCGGACGGCTCTGACGGCTCTGACGGAACCTTGTACCGTCGGACTGAGAATTACACACTACCCGTCGCCCAGGTGACGTGTTGCATTGCATACTTACCTCCTTCACTTTGCGCCTGGTAGACACACCATCAGAACGACATGTGTGTTACACCCTTCGCAGGGGCTGCAGTTATGCTGTAGCTGTTTACACAACTCTTGGCGATGTTGATGCCTTGCTTTGGCCGATAGCCACATTTCACCTCTCCGCTATTGGTATAGCTATATATCGGATGCCGCACACACCTAGTGTTAGCAACGCTTCCGGACCGTCACTTCGGGTCCGGGTCCGGGTCAGAACCGAACCGTAGCAAAATTGGTGGTCCGGGTTGTCAATACACCCGAACCGTCGATTCGGGCCCGGTTCGATGCCAATCTTCCAACCCGTCTGAATTGGGCGGGTTGTCAGCGGGTCGCCCAGCGGGTCCATCTGTAGATTTATATAATGTTCTTGTTTTTGCAGTTGGCTAATTGTAAATTATTAAAACTAGGTATTCGGCAGCCAATAATATCTTTTTGGATGTTTTGCAATCTGCGACATTGATGATTTTGGAATACGTGTTTTGCCTTCTATACGTTGCATATTTGGCCATAGAGGCAGTCAATAGTTCTGTTATAAGCCCATTCATGCGCACAAAGTCTTGATTACCCGATATGCAAGACCAAATATTGTTGACACTCTGTTGACGCTTAGTTTCATAATGGGGTAACGTCTGTGCGAAGCGCTGTTTCAAATGAAAAGGCTACTGCGACATCCTCAATGAATCATTACTACATCGTGAGACTTAGATTACCCACGATCCAACACCAATAATCGTTGACACTCCATTGACGCTCATTTTCAGGATGGGACAGGGAGCATGTCGGTAATATTTTGAACTTGAAAGGCAGCCAATTCTTCGTGTATGAATTGCTGCAACCAATCGCCACTTAGGTCACACACAATGCACAGCCAAAAATCATTGACGCTCCATTGATGCTCATGTTCAGAATGGGGCAGTGACCGTGTCATATTCTGTTTTGCCAAGAAAGGCTGCCGTTACACCGGTTATGGATAGCAGTGACCAGGTCAGTTTTCAATTACCGTACCCAGAAGACTAAAAATCGTTGACGCTCCGTTGACGCTCATTTTCAGGATGGGGCAGGGAGCCTGCTACTAATATATTTGACTTGGAAGGCTGCCAATACCTCATTCGTGAATAGCTGCAACCAATCGTCACTTAGGTTACCCAAGATGCACAGCCAAAAATCGTTGACACTCCGTGGAAGCTCATTTTCAGAACCGGGCAGTGAATGTGTCATTTACTCTTTAGCCAAAAGAGGCCGCCAGCATGATTGTTATGGCTAGCACCGACCACTTCACCATTCAATTACCGTACTCACATAACTGAAAATCATTGACGCTCCGTTGACGCTCATTTTAATGTACGGTCTAGTCAAGATCAGATGCCATTGCTAATTGCATTCTTAATTATTTGAACTTTGTGCATGCCTTTCAGCGTTATCAGGAATTGGCTCTCTGGCAAAGCCGAGCCCAGTAATATTCCAGCAGTGGTCGCTCTCATCCAGTTAAAATCTATATGTTAAGCTATATATTGCATATTGCCCGGTATAGCTTTGTTTATTAACCAATATTCTCATGCGACTGGTCAATATTCTTCCATAATAATTCTCTAAATAAAATTCTCGGTCAAACTGCATAATAAACTTGGTGATAATACCTTGACGCATTCTGTCCTACTTTTTCTTGATCCCCTCATTCCTCCTCGTTTCCATTATATTGACCATCAGCAACGCCTTTTTAACCATCTTCTTTGATCGTAGTATAGGCCGAATCAATCCAAGAACATTTGGTGCAGCACTCACATTCTGCAGCGCCGGGGTTTCTGATTCCTCACTACCGTTGTCCAATTCCATATCTGATTCAGTGTCTGCCTGCCAGTCGTCTTCGCTGTCGTTTGGATCATCCAACTCCCCATTCCAGTTAAGCCAATTTTCGGTGTCTGAAATGCTTTCCGGTGAGCTATCTTCATCACTTTCTGCAGGATGGCGGTCAATTCGTTTGATTCGACGGACATTCAATATTTGAGTTCGTCCCCCAGGGAGGTCCTTTGCAGACAAAGCTGGTGGCACAGGCGATGTTTCCGACAATTTAAATGCAGCCGCACCATCATGATGAAAGAGTGACCAGGGTGCTTTAACGAGCTCTTCAGTATCTGAAATGTATTCTACGGCTGTCATCTGTTTATTTTGAGCACGAGATTCCTTCTGTGTGGCTCGTAGGGATTGGCTACCCTGCCACATCTCCAACAGGTCGTGGACCTTGGCCATTCGGTGCAACTTCTTTTCCTCCGCCTCTCTCTTCATCTCCATATTGTTATCAGTAATGGTTGGATGCAATATTGGATCGTCGCCAGCCAGCAATCCGTTATTGGCTTGAGCAAACAGCCGTACAACGACTTTTTCGCAAAGGGTCTCGCCTGTGGTGTTTGACAGCCTCCACCCGATCACATCTTGCCCAAGGGAAAAACTGGCCTTGACTCCAACACCGTGAGGTATGATAGAGAATATGTCACGCGCCGCATTGGAGAGATCAGCGTACTTTGAGTGCGTTTCATCTCGCTGCCGCCACCAGTCGGTGATATCCGGTAACCAAAATGTACTGCTAATCTCCATTGGGTCAGTGTGGTAATCATTGAGATTCGGATTAATTTGCCCCCAGTTCTGTGGTAATTCAGGAGGTGAATTCAAATAGAGTCTTGCGGCTGTCAATAAGCGTGCTGCAGGATCGCTTCGTCCGGGTGTCATTTCGGCCACATCAGTAGGCATTAAGTATTCATCATCATCGCTGGACAGATCATATGGATCATAAGAAGATTGACCAGATCTTGAGGCAATTGCGGAGGAGCTGAAATTGTTGTTCGGTGTGTTTTCGAGCTTAGTGACCGGCAAACGTCTATGTTCGCGCAGTATTCGTTCTCCACATACTTCAAAGGCCTCCTGGTATTGGGTAGTATATGAAGTCTCGTCTTCGGGATTGATATCCATTCCCTTGTCCCACTTCCAAAACAATCGCAACTTCCAGAACAGATCAAGGATGTGGGCCGAAATAAGGAGTATACCAGTCGTTGGAGTCACTTCTGTATAGTATTTGGAAAGCTTTTGCCGGGCACACTTCACAGCAAAGAATAAGTCTTCCATCCATTGTGTCTTTTTCTTGGCCAGAGCTCACATCACGCCGTCCATGTGATCAAACATGTCATTATAGACAGTTATGACGTGATGAAAAGTAACAGTATGCCGTTTCGACATCCAAAGGGTCCAGTACGGGAATGGCCGTATAACCTCCATGACATACTTGACAATAGTCCACTCATCCTGAGTCGTGAAGAGCGGTTGGTAGTCGCTATATTTTGGGTTTTTAAGCCACTCCCGGGTGAATTCACGCAATCGGTAGGTGCGCTCGAGCAACTCCAGTGTGGAGTTCCAACGTGTCTTCACATCCATAATGGGTAGTACTGCGATCCGGACTTTTGCTTTTTGACAGTCAATGAACTCGTTTCGACGTCCAGGTGTCAGCGTAATCAATACAGCAAGCATTCTCTGCTATATGAAGGTCAGCTTCAGCACTTTCAAAATATGTTGAAATACAGACTTTCTCAATTATCTTTGCCAAACCTGGTTTCATGGCCGACACCTTGTTGATTATAGCATTGCCCTCTTTTCGAAGTCTTTGACTCTTCCCAATGTCTGTGCTTTCATTCTCTCCAAATTGCTGATCGCGCTCATGAGCTTCCCAAGACTTAGTGCGGCCTTTTACACCTAGACTGCTCATGAATTCACCTAAAGCAAGCTGAATGACGTGCGCAATACATGGTACGTCGTTTCTCAATGCGGGCCACTCGATTACAGGGGCCTCAAAGGTAGTTTGTAGTTCGCGAGTCATCGAGTATTTTGAGGAAGCGTTATCGGTGGTAATTCCAAGTAAACCGCCGTCAGTCAGTTCAAAACGATCAAGAACTTCCTGCAAATGTCCAGCTAGCCGTGCTCCTGTATGCTGACCCTTGACCTGTAATCCTGAACGAGCTTTCGAAATCAGAAAAGAATGGGCTATCAACCTCATCGAATGCCAGTTGTACTTCTCGCAAAGCCCAATTTCGATCCATATAATAAGGAATGACCGACGTTATTGCTAATTTGTTTGTCAATGTCCATCCGTCCAAAGCTAAACTAACTTTGTTTCTTGATGGCAATTGCTTCTTAATTGCATCCACTGTCAGTGTGTATTCCCTCTGGCTGATATTACTCAGGGTGCTGGCGGACAGTAACACCAACTCGCTCCGTAATGCATTGTATGACGGTCGTAACTCGAGGTTTGATATCGCATTCCATGGAATATGAGCTGAAAAAAACCCTATCATGAGGTACCGATTCCTCGTGTCTTGGTGAAATTCGGCAGTTTGAAAGTCCTTTGATGCCAGTTTAGAGCGTTATGTCTGTCAATTCAGGAAGTACACTTGAAACTTGAATGGTAAATGTGATTTTCTTTTGCGAACTTACAATCCGAATACCTCGACTTCCTTGCCACTTTAGTATGGCCAATGCTGTTTCAGCGACCGTTGAACTAGTCAATTCGGTTTCCTCTGACACTGTTAATTCGTTTAACCTTGCGATGTGCGGTTTTGCCAGCAAGTGTTTGCCCATTGAGCTGGTCCCATGTTCTGATGGATGCAGAAGAACTTGATGACAAACGATACATATGATGCCGGGGCTGCCAGTCTCCTCAAATCCGCAATGCAAATAGAATCACCACGAAGGCGCATGTCAAGAGTTATTCCAAGCAATAGGCCGTTTCGAGCCTACATTCATCGAAGCCCACCAGGCATTGAAGATGATTTGTAAAGTAAGGTCGCTTAAATCACAAATAAAGACGCGTTCATTTTTTGAAGATATCACAACCTCTAGCAACGAGGTATTTAAAGATTTTGTATCTGACATCGCGGTAGGAAATTGAACTCCAGGTAATTCGATCTGGGTGACTGTTAGAAGATACGTTTTGGTCAGGTAAAATGCTGCTTCTTAAATATTGACTTTAGAGCTATGAGCGAGAAAAAAGTCAGACCTGTGAGACATCGCATGCATATTTGTGAAGTTGAATACAGGGGCGTACAAAGACGAGACGGTTGCGATATCATCAGTAGCATCTTTGCCCATAAAGGCAGCCGATAGTACAATTATGGGTCAACGCCGCTGCATTGCTTTCTGATTATCCACGATGCAAGCCCAAAAATCGTTGACGCTCCATTGACGCTCATTTTTAGGAGGTAGTTGTGATATCATCACTACCATTTTTGCCTAGAAAGGCGGCCGAAATTGTGATTATGGGTATATGCCATTGCTCAGCCCTTGAATGGTCCATGATGCAAGACCAAAAATCATTGATGCTCCGTTGACGCTCATTTTTAGGAGGTGGTAGTGATATGCTCCTTACCTCTTTTGCCCATAAAGGCGGCCAACATTATGATTATGGGTATATGCCGTTGCTCAGCCCGTGAATTGTCCATTATGCAAGACCAAAAATTGATGACGCTCCATTGATGCTCATCTTTAGGAGGTGGTAGCGATATGGTCATTGGCTCTTTTGCCCATAGAGGCGGCCAATACAGCCATTATGGCTTAATGCTGTCGCGCAGCCCAGTTATTATCAAAGATGCAAGACCAGAAATCGGTGATGCTCCGTTGATGTAATGGCACGGCTGCACGTGACGTGTCCAGGGCCGGGTAATGCTCGCTTTATATAGTCGGCTCGCCACGAGCCTTAGATCTCTAGCGATAATCTTACCTTACTTACCTTTATACTACTCTACAATATTGACATCCACGTGTGCAACCGTATCTACTGATATTCCTTCCTACGAGGCCATACACGGGCGTATGCCTTTACACTATTGTCGCTCTTACAATTTCAGATACGTTTCGCATACGGGATTTCATGAATTACCACTTTCCGACGCGTCACGACACGCAAACTACGCGCGGGATATCCTACGGATTGGAGAGCACTGATTGCATCAGGGAAGTGTCTTGATATGTTTATTGAATTGAGGTTAACGGTAACAGAGACAATTTCATGCGGATTCCAGTTGCCAATCGTCCAGAGACGCGTCGCCACACCTACAAATGAGAAATCGTACGGACTTGAGATCTACGAATCGCAGATGCAACGAGGCTTGATAAGTACACGCAATCGAGGTTAATGGTAGAGTCAATTGCTAGTTGATTCCAGAGGCCAACCAGCCAGGAGACGCGACAGCGACCGAGTCCGTCGAAGTCAATTGCAATGAATTCATCATAGGAGAACACGAAAGCTATCAATCGCGGCATCAATGATATTTGATAAGTTACCTTCTAATTGAGTCAATTGATGATTACAGGGACGATTACAGGGGCGATTCCAGAGCCCATGCGTCTATAAGAGTCGTGTCACCAGCAATGCCGAAGCCGGCCCTTTTCCCCGAGATTTCTTCGATCCTTATCCCACAAGCGCAATCGAAGCTGGCCATTCTCCAGAGGCGGTTTACTAATTACGCGCGATTCACGTCGATCCACATCACCGACGGCAGTTGAAATCGCGATTACCTTCTACACGACTTGATGGAGTCATCTATGCTACGGAAGCTGCGAAGAGCGTAAACGGGCGCATACCGCGGACGAAGAGCACCTACGAAGGATCAGGGTGGATTTACGCGATACGCACGATTCACATCTAGCGATGCCACCGATGGCAGTTCCAATCGCAATTACCTTCCGCAAGACTCAACAAAGTTATCTACGTTACGGATGGTTAGGAGTTTCAGCAATGGCTTTGGGAGGTCAACAACTACGACTCAGAACGAGTCATCGATGGAACAGAGGAGCAGCGATTGCAGATCGTGTGGCAGCTCCGAAAGGGAAGTATTATAACCCCGAAGGTTCTAAAGTGGCTAGCAGGTACGATTCGCGACTACAATTGTCAATTATCACCTTTAGCACCTCATTGGACGACCGAATCGGATCGTCGTGAGGAGAGAGCCATCTGCGCCAACTCTATTCAATTTCATCAACCGTATGCCAACCAGCGAATACGGATATGTGCCCATACGACGGCATACGAAGAGGGTTTTTAGGAATACAATGGAGATGATGTTTATTTGTAGCCGGGATTCTCAGGATCCACGGGGCTACCGGAGGATGGACCGTCTGGGCACTCAGGTGACCAGCGGATTCAGCATGTATTTAAGGCGCGCGGAGGTTCAATTGATGTGTCGTATCCCCACGTGGGAATGGACAGTATTTGGTTGTCAGACAGTCCCAATTGGGTGTGACAAGTATGTGATTCGCTGAGCAAGCTTATTCGTACAAATTGGTGGCAGCCGCGGTGGACGCACTGTGTGAGCTGGAGACAGGGATTGCCTTGGTACAAATCCAAGAATCCTAGCGTCGACTTGCAATGCATTCGACTTTTGGCTCTGCAACCCCATGGTGAGCGGAAGAGGTGGCAGTGGACCGGGCAGGCCATCAGGTATGCCCCGGGAATGTACCTGGATCACGGCTAGGGAGGAGACGTGTTCCGAAGGAGGTGGCGGTGTTCCGGATATTCAAATACTTGGAGCCAATGCCTTTGACGATCAACTGGCCCGTGAGGAGGTCGTTTGGACGTTCTTCCTAAGAGTGGGAGTTCATATAGGGCTGCTGGGAGCGACCATGGAAGGCATCACTGATGGTGAGTGAGATAGGCCCCAGGCGCTGGACGGGCGAGCACGGAGCAGCGGCGGTAGTTGCGGCAGAAGAGCATCCAGGAGGGAACCTTGGATGACTGCTACCGGCACGCCGAGACACGAAGGGAGTACTGGACGGCGGGGCTTGGCCCTATTGTGGCGAACCGTTTCAAATCCGGGCTCCTGGATATTCCTTCATACCGCTCCATATCTAGTACGAATTGAGAACTAACGTTTGCAGATGGAGCCGGCACAACAACAAAGATGGTGCCTACAGACGATGGAGGACATATCCCGGCTATATACGGAGAATTCGTGGAGGTTTTCAGCAAAGAGCCGGAGACACTCGCGCCGCATCGGTCAATTGACCATGCTATCGACTTGCAGCCCGGCTACAATTTGCCATATGGGCGGATTACAATTGAGCGGAGTTGAGTTGAACGGAGTTTTCAGTTGAGTTGAGTTGAGTCGAGCGATATTCACGCAATTGCGTGGATTAAGATCACGTGCTCGCGAGGCCGGATCATGGATTTGGATTTGGACTTAAAGATCCCATGCCATATGGACGGATCGATGAGTGGGTATTTTCTTATGATGGACGATGTCACCAGATTATGGGACTGCGATAAAGAGTCAATGGAAGACGGACATTATGGAGGTTAGTAAATATGACCTTTAGAGGGCTTACAGAGCTACAGGAGCAGTCACGGAATGCGGCCCATACGAGCGCAATTATGCATAGGGTGGAAATGAATGGCTGGAACCAACTGGATCACGGCAGGAGATGGATGATAAGAGATGGACCTCGTCTGGAGATGGATCGCGGCATGATATGGATCGCGACCGGACATGGATGGATGACCGAGATGGATGACAGGAGATGGGTCTCAGGAGATGGATCACGGGAGACGGATGACAATCAATCTCCTTTGCTATATGAAGCTACGAAGTTACAATCGAGCGCGGATTTGAAGACATACGATGTACCGGCGGCATGGCTCCACCGAGTACGATACCGAGCACTATTCAGAGCACTATTCAGAGATACCGAATTATGCATCTACATGCCCCAGTTACAATGCCGAATACGATCCCGAATCAGATCCCGAGTCAATCAGCTACAATGCCGATACTGCACATCATGAAGCCGTATGAGATAAGTCGTCAGCGGTGCAACGATCTTTAAAGAGGGGGATGACAGTGCCGGATTCGCAACAACCCTTACCGCGAACAATTACCGTACCGGAAGTGCAGGAACGAAGCACCATCAAACGCATTCACCAATAGAGAAGGCTGGCAGCGGCATGTGCACCCAGAGAAGTGATGGCAAACACACCTACATATGAATCAAGAAACCGCATGTTCAAGTTACAATCCCGAATGAGATCCCGACTCAGTCTCGGCGATCCCGACTCAGTCTCGACAATCCCGAGATACACAGCTGCTACTGGAAAATCAACTTCAGAATAAAGCCTAACCAATCGATATGGCACCCGAAGAAGCCGAAATGGATTAGCCGTCAGCGGAGCTACGACGTACAAAAGGGGAATGACCGTACCGGAATCAAAAACAACCCCTACCGCAAGCAATCACCGTACCGGAAGTGCTGGGAGGAAGCACCTTTGAGCGCACTTACCGGCAGAGAATCGCAGCTGGAGATTAGTTGATGAGTGTACCTTGGAAGAGATCACCAGCAGAGTCAACAAGCGTACGTGGAAGAAGAGTCAACCAGTGCATCTGGAGATGAAACGACAAGTGAACTCAGAAAACGACGATGTGGATACCCAGATAAGTGACAGCAAGCACACCTGGAGAAGGAGCGGAAAGCATACCCGGAGGAAAGCCGGCGAGCGTACCCAGCAATTGGAGATGATAAGTGCACCGAGCACAGGGCGGATGTCAAGTGTACCTACAAGTGCACCGACTTGGAGGACGATCAGTGCGACTGCCAGAGCACCGGAGAGATGATGAGAAGATCAAGGGAGCTTGATCTATGCCGAACGAGTGCATTTATGTCTACCGAAGCAGTTCCGAACGAGACAGAAAATGATCTCCGAACGTATGGAATAGTTTACCGAACGGCATCGCGAGAGACAGTCACCGAATGCCATCGTGAGACAGTCGAGACAACTACCAAAAGATGATTACCGGATTGCCTTGAATGGAGGGCGCAGGAACTTAGTATTATCGGGAGCTCTATCTACCGAAGGCACCGACTGGGATGTTTACCAAACGGCTTACCGAACTGGATGCCGAACGACCATACAGGAGGCCTATAAGCCTGCTTGGCGGATGATGAAGGAGTATGAATATAACTACTGACGGGCACCGTGTGAGAGCCACCGGCTGCAAGGGATGATCTGAGATATCAAGACTGGCCGACCAAGCTATGCACAAGGGCGCAGGAGAGCACAAACGCGCTTGAATATATGTGGTATGAATGACCATTTCATGAGAAGCTTACGAGATAGATACGAGGTCATATATGATTGACCATCACCGACGGCTATGATACCGAGAGCAGAAGCTACAATCCATGCCGAGAAGTCAAGCCCGCTTCATCCGTGCTGACTGGGCGCGAATGACTACCGAAGCAGCGTCCAAAGCAGCAACAATGATCACTGATGGGCTGGGCCTGCGAAGTTGTTCACGAGGAATTGGGAGAACTCGAGTGCCAGTGCACTTGAAAGTTTGGTGAGTAT
>Ga0307515_10000991_pt1 | contig 64898 bp, 59 predicted proteins | sample 17_EM_MG_FD_194513 | JGI IMG/M metagenome (GOLD analysis project Ga0307515, IMG submission 194513) | Populus trichocarpa ectomycorrhiza microbial communities from riparian zone in the Pacific Northwest, United States - 17_EM | ecosystem: Host-associated > Plants > Roots > Unclassified | place... | reverse complement strand
GGCGTGATTGCCACCGGCTACGACGCGCAGCTCGATGAACTCCGCGGCATCAGCGAGAACTGCGATGCCTATCTGCTGGACCTGGAGACCCGCGAACGCACGCGCACCGGCATCGCCAACCTGCGCGTGCAGTACAACAAGGTGCACGGCTTCTACATCGAGGTGACGCAAGGCCAGGCTGCCAAGGTGCCGATGGATTACCAGCGCCGCCAGACCTTGAAGAACGCCGAGCGCTTCATCACGCCGGAGCTGAAGGCCTTTGAAGACAAGGCGCTGTCTGCGCAAGATCGCTCGCTGGCGCGCGAGAAGATGCTGTACGAAGAGGTGGTCGACAAGCTGCAGACTCACCTCGACATATTGAGCAATCTCGCCCGCGCGCTCGCCGGCCTGGACGTGCTGGCCGCGCTCGCCGAACGCGCCGGCACGCTCGACTGGTGCCGCCCGCAGTTCGTGCGCGAGCCCTGCATCGACATCGAAGCCGGCCGCCACCCCGTGGTCGAAGCACGGCTCGCCGAAACCGGCGCGGGCAACTTCATGGCGAACGATTGCCGGCTCGATGCGACGCGCAAGATGCTCGTGATCACCGGGCCGAACATGGGCGGCAAGAGCACCTTCATGCGCCAGGTGGCGCTGATCGTGTTGCTCGCCGCGGTGGGCTCCTTCGTGCCGGCGACCGCGTGCCGCCTCGGGCCCATCGACGCCATCCACACCCGCATCGGCGCGGCCGACGACCTGGCCAATGCGCAATCGACCTTCATGGTGGAGATGACGGAGGCCGCCGCCATCATCCACAGCGCGAGCGAACAGTCGCTGGTGCTGATGGATGAGATCGGCCGCGGCACCTCGACCTTCGACGGCCTGGCCCTGGCCGGTGCCATCGCCAGCCACCTGCACGAGCGCAACCGCGCCTTCACGCTGTTCGCGACGCACTATTTCGAGCTGACGGAGTTTCCGGTCAAACATGACCGCGCGCTGAACGTGCACGTGTCGGCTGCCGAAAGCGGGGACGATATCGTCTTCCTGCACGACATCCAGGCCGGGCCGGCGAGCCGCAGCTATGGCGTGCAGGTGGCGCGCCTGGCCGGCATGCCTGCCACGCTGGTACGGCAGGCGCGCAACGCGCTCGAAGCGCTGGAGGCGCAGCAGAAGTCGGCCGACGCACAGATCGACCTGTTCGCAGCGCCCACACCTCAGGCTGAAGCCGAGGCTTCCGCCGTGGACAAGGCGTTGGCTGCGATCAATCCCGATATGCTGTCGCCCAAGGAAGCGCTGGACGCGCTTTATCGCCTGAAGACTCTTCAAGAAAGCAAGACATGACCTACTGCGTGGGCATCAAGCTCGATGCCGGCCTGGTGTTTCTCTCCGACTCGCGCACCAACGCAGGCCTGGACCAGATCAGCACCTACCGCAAGATGATGGTCTACGAGAAGCCGGGCGACCGCTTCATGGTGCTGCTGTCGGCGGGCAACCTGTCGATCTCGCAATCGGTGCGCGAGATCCTGCAGGTGGAGAAAGTCGAGAACGGCGACGACGCGCCGATCACGATCTGGAATGCGACCAGCATGTTCGACGCCGTGCGCGTGCTCGGCGCGGCGGTGCGCCGCGTCTACGAGCAAGACGGCCCCTCGCTCAAGCAGGCCGGCGTGGACTTCAACGCCTCGATGATCTTCGGCGGGCAGATTGCCGGTGAAGGCATGCGCCTCTTCCTGATCTATTCGGCCGGCAACTTCATCGAGGCCACGCGCGAGACCTGCTACTTCCAGGTGGGCGAATCGAAGTACGGCAAGCCGGTGCTCGATCGCATGATCACGCCGCACACCCCGCTGGACGAAGCCGCCAAGTGCGCTCTGGTGTCGATGGATTCGACGCTCAAGTCCAACCTGTCGGTCGGCCTGCCGCTGGACCTGCTGGTGTACCAGGCCGATTCGATGCAGACCGAGCAGATCGTCTGCATCGACGAGCACAACCCGTATTTCGCGATGATCCGCGGCGCCTGGGGCAAGAAACTGCGGCAAGTGTTCGAGTCGATCGAAGACCCGCAGTGGGTCGGCCAGGCGGCTGCGCACCCGCTGATGACCCGGTCTGAGCGCTACGAGCCCATGCGCAAGATCACCCATCCCGGCGAGAAGATCATTTGATGCCGAAGCGGTCGCTCGGAAGCATCGTCTTCTCGCATGGCAACAGCTTTCCGGCGGGCACCTACCGCCAGTTGCTCGAGGCCTGGCGCGAGGCCGGCTACACCGTTCATGCGATCGAAAAGTACGGCCACGACCCGAAGTACCCGGTGACGAACCACTGGCCGCGGCTGCGTGACCAGTTGATCCATTTCACAGAAACACATGTCGATGAGCCGGCTTTCCTCGTCGGCCATTCGATGGGCGGCTTTCTCAGCCTGCTGGCCGCCGCGAAGCGCCCTGAGCTCGCGCGCGCCGTGCTGATGCTCGACTCGCCCATCATCGGCGGCCTGCTCACGCCCACGATCCGGTTCGCCAAGTTCACCGGCTGGGGAGCGCGCTTCTCACCGGCCAGCGTGTCGGTGCGCCGCCGCCATCACTGGCCGACACGCGCCGTCGCCCACAAGCACTTTGCAGAAAAGGCCTCGTTCGCCCGCTGGGACCCGCAGGTGCTGAACGACTACGTCCAGAGCGGCATCGAGCCTTCGCAACCGCCGCTGGAGCGCGGCTACACGCTGAGTTTTCACCGGGATGTGGAGACGGCCATCTACAACACCATCGCCCACGACATCCCCGGATTCCTGCGCAAGCACCCGCTGCAATGCCCGCTGGCCTTCATCGGTGGCAAGCAATCGACCGAGGTGCGGCAGGTGGGAATGACGGCCACCGAACGCTTGACCGAGGGTCGCGTGTCCTGGATCGACGGCACGCACCTGTTCCCCTTCGAGAAGCCCAGAGAAACGGCGGCTGAAGTGCTGAAATGGCTGGAAGAACTGGCCCAGGTGCCGGCCACCGCCTGAACCCACGAACGCTCTGCCGGCATCGTCTGAGCCGACATCCACACGCCTATAATCGCGCTTTACCACCAGAGCATTTGTAATCAACAAGTGCCACAGCAATGACCAAGTTCGTCTTTGTCACCGGCGGTGTGGTGTCCTCGCTGGGCAAGGGCATCGCGGCTGCATCGCTTGCGGCGATTCTCGAATCGCGCGGCCTCAAGGTCACCCTCATCAAGCTGGATCCGTACCTCAACGTCGATCCGGGAACCATGTCTCCCTTCCAGCACGGCGAGGTGTTCGTCACCGACGACGGCGCCGAGACTGACCTCGACCTGGGCCATTACGAGCGCTTCATCACGACCAAGATGAAGAAGACCAACAACTTCACCACCGGTCAGATTTACAAGAGCGTGCTCGAGAAGGAACGCCGCGGCGATTACCTAGGCAAGACGGTGCAGGTGATCCCGCACGTCACCAACGAGATCCAGGACTTCGTCAAGCGCGGAGCCGGCTTCGGCACCGACCATGCGGTCGATGTGGCCATCGTGGAAATCGGCGGCACGGTGGGCGACATCGAGTCCCTGCCCTTCCTCGAAGCCGTGCGGCAGATGAGCCTGCGCATGGGCCCCAACAGCTGCGCCTTCGTGCACCTGACCTATGTGCCGTACATCGCGGCCGCGGGTGAACTCAAGACCAAGCCCACGCAGCACACGGTGCAGAAGATGCGCGAGATCGGCATCCAGCCCGACGCCCTGCTGTGCCGCGCCGACCGCGCCATTCCCGATGAAGAGCGCGAGAAGATTTCGCTCTTCACCAACGTGCCCGAATGGGGCGTGATCTCGGTGTGGGATGCCGACACCATCTACAAGGTGCCGCGCATGCTGCACGAACAGGGCCTCGACGGCCTGATCTGCGACAAGCTGCGCATCAACACGCCGCCCGCCAACCTGAAGCGCTGGGACGACCTGGTGCGCGAGGTCGAGCACCCGCAGCGCGAGGTGACCATCGGCATGTGTGGCAAGTACACCGACCTGTCGGACTCGTACAAGTCGCTCAACGAAGCGCTGCGCCACGCCGGCATCGCCAACCACGCCAAGGTCAACATCGAGTACATCGACTCCGAGACCCTGAACGCCACCAACGTGAACCAGCTGGCGCGCTTCGATGCCATCTTGGTGCCGGGGGGGTTCGGCAAGCGCGGCGTCGAAGGCAAGATTCTCACGGCGCAGTTCGCGCGCGAGCAAAAGCTGCCCTACCTCGGCATCTGTCTGGGCATGCAGGTCGCGACCATCGAGTTCGCACGGCACAAGGCCAACCTGCCCGACGCCAACAGCACCGAATTCGAGGCCGACACGCCGCACCCGGTGATCGCGTTGATCGAAGAGTGGCAAGACGCCGACGGCTCGATCCAGAAGCGCGATGCGCATTCCGACCTCGGCGGCACCATGCGCCTCGGTGCGCAGAGCTCCGACGTGAAACCCGGCACGCTGGCCCACGAGATCTATGGCGACGTCGTCACCGAGCGCCACCGCCACCGCTACGAAGCCAACGTGAACTACCTCGACAAGCTGACCGAATCCGGCCTCGTGATCTCGGCGCTGACGCAGCGCGAGCGGCTCACAGAGATCGTCGAACTGCCGCGCAACGTGCACCCGTGGTTCATGGGCGTGCAGTTCCACCCCGAATTCAAGTCGACACCGTGGGGCGGCCACCCGCTGTTCAAGTCGTACATTGAAGCGGCCCTGGCGCACCAGGCGTCGCGTACTGAAAAGGTGGCAGCATGAAGTTGTGTGGATTCGACATCGGCATCGACAAGCCTTTCTTCCTGATCGCCGGCCCGTGCGTCGTCGAGTCTGAGCAATTGCAGATCGACGTGGCGGGCGCGCTGAAGGAAATGACTTCGGCACTCGGCATCCCTTTCATCTTCAAGAGCAGCTACGACAAGGCCAACCGCTCGTCGGGCACCACGTTCCGCGGACCGGGCATGGAGAAGGGCCTGGAGATCCTGGCGAAGGTGAAGCGTGACTTGAAAGTGCCCATCCTGACGGACGTTCACAGCATCGAAGAGATCGGCACGGTGGCTTCGGTGGTCGACGTGCTGCAAACGCCCGCCTTCCTCTGCCGGCAGACCGACTTCATCCACGCGGTCGCGCAATCGGGCAAGCCGGTGAACATCAAGAAGGGCCAGTTCCTTGCACCGCATGACATGAAGAACGTCATCGACAAGGCCCGTGCGGCCGCCAAGGCCAAGGGCCTGAGCGAAGACAACTTCATGGCCTGCGAACGCGGCGCGAGCTTCGGCTACAACAACCTGGTGAGCGACATGCGCTCGCTGGCCATCATGCGTGAGACGGGTGCCCCGGTTGTGTTCGACGCCACGCACTCGGTGCAGTTGCCGGGCGGCCAGGGCACAAGCTCCGGCGGCCAACGCGAGTTCGTGCCCGTGCTGGCACGCGCCGCCATTGCGGTCGGCGTGGCCGGCGTGTTCATGGAAACGCACCCCGACCCCAAGAATGCGATGAGCGACGGCCCCAATGCCGTGCCGCTCAAGCACATGAAGGCCTTGCTCGAACAACTGCTCGCGCTCGACCGTGTGATCAAGCAGCAGCCGCTGCTCGAGAACGATTTCTCCTGCTGAGCTCCCACAGCAAAAATTCAAAGACAACCTAGAGGATGACTGAATGAGTGCCATTGTTGACATCGTCGGGCGCGAGATTCTCGACAGCCGCGGCAACCCCACCGTCGAATGCGATGTGCTGCTCGAGTCGGGCACCATGGGCCGCGCGGCCGTGCCTTCGGGCGCATCCACCGGCTCGCGTGAAGCCATCGAGCTGCGCGACGGCGACAAGTCGCGTTACCTCGGCAAGGGCGTGCTCAAGGCCGTCGAGCACGTCAACACCGAGATCAGCGAAGCCGTGCTGGGCCTCGATGCCTCGGAGCAAGCCTTTCTCGACCGCACGCTGATCGACCTGGACGGCACCGACAACAAGGGCCGCCTGGGCGCCAACGCCACGCTGGCCGTGTCGATGGCCGTGGCCCGTGCTGCGGCTGAAGAAAGCGGCCTGCCGCTCTACCGCTACTTCGGCGGTTCGGGCGCGATGCAGATGCCGGTGCCGATGATGAACGTCATCAACGGCGGCGCGCACGCCAACAACAACCTCGACCTGCAAGAGCTGATGATCATCCCCGTGGGGGCTCCGAGCTTCCGCGAGGCGGTGCGCTACGGTGCCGAGGTGTTCCACGCGCTGAAGAAGATCATCGACAGCAAGGGCATGAGCACCGCCGTCGGCGACGAGGGCGGCTTCGCCCCCAGCGTGGCCAACCACGAAGCGGCGATCCAGATGATTCTGGAAGCCATCGACAAGGCGGGTTTCACGGCCGGCGAGCAAGTGGCCATCGGCCTCGATTGCGCCGCCAGCGAGTTCTACAAGGACGGCAAGTACGTTCTGGGCAGCGAAGGCCTCACGCTGTCGGCCCCCGAGTGGACCGACGTGCTGGCCAACTGGGTCGAGAAGTACCCGATCATCAGCATTGAAGACGGCATGCACGAAGGCGACTGGGACGGCTGGAAGCACCTGACCGAACGCCTGGCGAGCAAGGTGCAGCTGGTGGGTGACGACCTCTTCGTCACCAACACCAAGATCCTGCGCGAAGGCATCGAGAAGCGGATCGCCAACTCCATCCTGATCAAGATCAACCAGATCGGCACGCTGACCGAAACCTTCGCCGCGATCGAGATGGCCAAGCGCGCGAACTACACGGCCGTGATCAGCCACCGCTCTGGCGAGACCGAAGATTCGACCATCGCCGACATCGCGGTGGGCACCAACGCTGGCCAGATCAAGACCGGCTCGATGAGCCGCAGCGACCGCATCGCCAAGTACAACCAGCTGCTTCGCATCGAAGAAGACCTGGGCGACGTGGCGAGCTACCCGGGCCGCGCGGCCTTCTACAACCTGCGTTGAATGGCCCCTACGTCGCTTCGCTTGTGCCCCCCTTCGGGGCGCCAACGCTACGGCCGGGCGAAGCCCATTCCGTGCGTTGCTGCCCTGTCTGGCCCGGCTTCGTTGGCCGCTGTCGTCTCCTGAGGCAGTACTTTGCGGTTTGTCACCCTTGCCCTTCTGGCGCTTCTCGCGCTGGTACACGCTGAACTGTGGTTCGGCAAGGGCGGTGTGCCGCGCGTGATGGAGCTGCAGGCGAAGCTGCTGGAACAGAAGACGCAGAACGAGGCTGCGCACGCGCGCAATGACCAGATCACCGCCGAAGTGCGTGACCTGAAGGAAGGCCTGGAGATGGTCGAGGAGAAGGCGCGCTTCGAGCTGGGCATGATCAAGCCGGACGAGATCTACGTCCAGGTGTCGACGGCCAAGCGTTGAGGTGACGTCGGCCACCACGTCACTGCGTATCGGCGTCCCGCAGGGACATTCCGCCTCGGGCCCAGTCGGCGGTTGAAGTCGATGAACGCGCTTCTGCAGCCCTTGTTCGTCGCCGCGTTCACGTTTCTCGGCTCGCCGGTCACATGGCTCGAGATCGTGGCCTTCGTGCTGGCCGTCGCGATGGTGGTCTGCAACATCCGCGTCAACCCCACCGGCTGGCCGCTCGCCATCGTCAGCTCGCTGTTGTACTTCGCGGTGTTCTGGAACAGCAAACTGTACGGCGACGCCAGCCTGCAGATCTTCTTCGCAACGGTGGCCGGTTGGGGCTGGTGGCAATGGCTGGGTGGCAAGCAGGCCGACGGCACGGCACTGAAGGTGCGGTCGCTGACCCCACGCGCGCGCTGGATGATGCTGGGCGTGATGGTCATTGCGTGGCCTGCCACGGGTCTCTTCCTGAAGCGCTATACCGACACCGACGTGCCCTGGTGGGACGCCTTCCCCACCGCGGGCAGCCTCATCGGCCAGTGGCTGCTCGGCCGCAAGTACGTCGAGAATTGGCTGGCCTGGGTCGTTGTCAACGTCGTCAGCGTGGCTCTCTTCGCCTACAAGGGTTTGTGGCTGACGGTGTTGCTGTACCTCATCTTCATCGCAATGTCGGTCGTGGGGTGGCGGGCCTGGCGGCGGCTCGCGGCACAGCCATGAGCCGCGTGATCGCCCTGCTCGGTGCCGAGAGCACTGGCAAAACGACGCTGACTCGCGAACTTGCCGACACCTTGCGTGCCGAGGGCCACGATGTCGGGCTCGTCGCCGAATATCTGCGCGAGTTTTGCGAACGAAATGGCCGCACGCCGCAGGTTCACGAGCAGGCTGGGATTGCGGCCGAGCAGACACGCCGCATCGCCGAGGCGGCGCAGGGGCACGACATCGTGATCGCGGACACCACTGCGTTGATGATTGCGGTCTACAGCGAGCACGTCTTCGGCGATCGGAGCCTGTATCCACTGGCCGAGGACACACAACACGGCTACGCGCTCACGCTGCTCACGGCGCTCGACCTGCCATGGCTGCCCGATGGCTTGCAGCGCGATGGCCCTCAGGTGCGCGAGCCCGTCACGGCGCGGGTGCGTGCAAGCCTGTCACGCGCGGGTGTGGCGTATTCGGTCGTCAGCGGATTGGGGCCGGCCCGACTGGCCTCTGCGCTCGCGGCCGTTCGGCACGCGTTGCATTCATCGGTCGACGTCGAAGACGCTGCCCCGATCCGCTGGCAGTGGACTTGCGAACGCTGTGGCGATGTCGACTGCGAACGGCACCTGTTGCCGCGCAGCTAGGGTCGTCAGGTCGCGGCGCCGAGCACCACGACGACGATGATCAGGGCGCCCAGGGACAGATTGGCGCCCACCCAGAAACGAATTTCAGTGATCGCGGCACCACCTGCCTTCCAGTCGCTGGCCGCCACGGCTCGCTGCAGTCGCTTGTAGAGCGCGAAGCGGATGTGGCCGAAGATCGCCACCATCAGCAAGCCGAGCGCCGCCATCGCCATCCAGTCCGCCGGCATGTTGAACGGCGCCCCCGTCGCCCGAGTGGTCTGCGCCACGCGAACCACCATGGCTGCGCCGCTGGCAATCGCCACCAGCGCCATCCACAGCACGGCCGAGAAGAAGCGTCCCAACACGTCGGCCATGAAGGGAACGCGCACCTGAGGGTCCAACGTCGCAGCAGCCGGACGCAGGCAGAACAGCGTGAACGACATCCCTCCGATCCAGACCACGACCGAAAGCAGGTGCAGCAGTTTCAGCAATGCGTAGCCCATGGGGTGCGTCCGATCAATTGAGTGATGTGGAGCCGGGTGCCTGCTTGCTTTGCGGCGTGAACAGCTCCCCCACGTCCACCGGGTCGAAGTGATATTTGGTGCCGCAGAAATCGCAGGCGATCTCGACGCGGCCCTGCTCGACGACGATGCCATCGATCTCCTCGCGCCCCAGGCTCTTGAGCATGTTGCCCACGCGCTCACGCGAGCAGGTGCAGGCAAAGCGCGGCTGCACAGGTTCGTAGCGAATGACCTTCTCTTCCCAATAGAGACGGCGCAGCACGGTGTCGGCATCGAGCGTCAGCAGTTCTTCGCTGGTCAGAGTGGCCGTCAGGTGGGCGATGCGGTTGTAAGCCTCGTTGATGCCGATCTCGTCTTCATTCTTCTGGCCGAGGTTGCCGGCACCTTCGACCGGCAAACGCTGGATCAGCAAGCCGGCGGCGATCTCGTCGTTGGCTGCGAGAATGAGCTTGGTATCGAGCTGCTCGGACTGCAGCATGTAGTGCTCGAGCACCTCGCTCAGCTGATGCAGTGGCTCACGCTGGTCGCCATGCAAGGCCACCACGCCCTGGTAAGGCTGCTGACCCGGGAAGCGCTCCTTCGGGTCAAGCGTGATGGCACAGCGGCCGCCGCCGTTCACGTTGAGCAGCGTGTCGAGCTGCGCGCGCTCCGGCATCTCGCCCACCACCTTGGCGGTGACACGAAAGGCCAGGTCGGGCTGCACCTCGGTGACGGCGAGCTTGACCGGACCGTCGCCGTAGATCTGGATGATCAGCGACCCGTTGAACTTGATGTTGGACTGCATCAGCACACCCGCCGCTGCCATTTCGCCCAGCAGAGCCCGCACCGGCTGCGGAAAGGCGTCTTGCGCCTTCTCGCGCCGGCGCAGCACTTCGCGCCAGTCGTCGGTCAGCCGGACCAGCAGGCCGCGCACCGGAAGGCCGTCGAACAGGAATTTGTGCAGTTCGCTCATCAGGCCAGTTTCTTCAAGCCAGCCTTGTAGCGCTTGGCGTTTTCGACATAGTGGAGTGCGGTTCGTTCGAGGCCTTCGATCTGCTCAGGCGTCAGCGTGCGAACCACTTTCGCCGGCGAGCCGAGGATCATCGAGCCGTCGGGGAATTCTTTGTTCTCGGTCACCAGCGAGCCGGCGCCGACAAGGCAATGCTTGCCGATCTTTGCGCCGTTGAGCACCACGGCCTGGATGCCGATCAGCGTGCCTTCACCGATCGTGCAGCCGTGGAGCATCACCTGGTGGCCAATCGTCACGTTGTCTTCGAGGATTGCCGGAAAACCGGGGTCGGCGTGGATCACCGATCCGTCCTGCACATTGGTGTTCTTGCCGATCACGATGCGTTCGGTGTCGCCCCGCACCACCACGCCGAACCAGGCGCTGGCGCCTTCGGCCATGGACACGTTGCCGATGACCTGCGCGCTGTCGGCCACCCAGGCGGTGTCGGCAATGTCGGGACGCTGCTCCCCAAGTTGATAGATGGCCATGGGCGTGTTCCCGTGTACGAAGCCGATAATTCTAAGGATGAACCCGAGACAACGCGCCCTGGAGGTCTTGTGCCTGCGCGACCCCTCGACCAAGGTGGCCGAAGCCCGCGAGCTGTTCGCCGGCCTGGACCGTCACCTCATCGACGCCGAGCCGATGTTCGAGGCACCCGATGATCTGCCGGGTCGCCCTGAGAAGCCCCCGCTTGTCTCGGCGCGGGAGGTGCCATCTCGCACGCCGTTCACGCCTGAGGGCCGCGCAGCCTTGATCCACTCGATCGCGCACATCGAGTTCAACGCGATCAACCTCGCACTCGATGCCGCCTTTCGCTTCACGCACATGCCGGTGGCGTTTTATGTGGACTGGCTGCGCGTGGCAAGCGAAGAGGCGTTGCACTTCAGCCTGCTACGCGAGCACCTGCTGAGCCTCGGTCATGACTATGGCGATTTCAACGCGCACGATGGCCTGTGGGCCATGACACAGCGCACCTCGGGCGATGTGGTTGCGCGCATGGCGCTCGTGCCGCGCACGCTCGAAGCGCGCGGTCTCGATGCCACACCGCCGTTGCAGGCCAAGTTCGCGAGGGCGGGTGACGCACGCGCAGTCGAAATCCTCGACGTGATCCTTCGTGACGAGGTAGGCCACGTGGCCATCGGCAACCACTGGTACCGCTGGCTGTGCGAGCGCGATGGACTCGACCCGGTGTCGCACTACGCCGAACTGACGCGGCGCCACGAAGCACCGAAACTGCGGCCACCGTTCAACTGGCCCGCACGCGAAGCCGCCGGGTTCACGCCCGACGAAATGGCGCGGCTCAATGCCGACGCGAGCTGACCACCAACCCACATGGCTCACATCTTGCTGAGCCTCCGCACCCCGGCCCAGCGCCGCCAGTACACTGGTGCCCCTTCGCGCGACCGGCTTGATGCCGGCGCCTCCAAACGGCCCCATTCGAGGATGTCCATGAACGCAATTTCCACCCGCCGATTTCTTCAGACCACCGGCCTTTTGATTGCGGGCGTTGTGCTCGCGGCTTGCAGCAAGACGGAACCGCCGCCTCCGGCCGCCGCACCGGCACCTGTGGCCTCCGCACCGGCACCTGCTCCAGCCAAGGTCTACGCCGTCGGTACCGATGCAGCCTATGCGCCCTTCGAATCGCAGAACGAGAAAGGCGAGATCGTCGGCTTCGACATCGACGTGCTCAGCGCCGTCGCCAAGAAGGCCGGCATCGAGGTCAAGTTCATCAACACGCCATGGGAAGGCATCTTCAACAACCTGTCTCAAGGTGACCGCGACATCATCGTCTCGGCCGTGACCATCACCGACGAGCGCAAGCAGACCATGGACTTCAGCGACCCGTACTTCGATGCGCAGCAGCTCATCGCGGTGAAGGCCACGTCCAAGATCTCCAAGTTCGACGACCTGAAGAAGCTGAAGGTTGGCGTGCAGACCGGCACCACCGGCGATGAAGTGGTCAGCAAGCTGCAAGGCAAGACCAACCCCAACATCAAGCGCTTCGAATCGACTCCTCTGGCACTCAAGGAACTTGAGGCAGGCGGTGTGGACGCTGTCGTTGCAGACAACGGCGTGGTCATCAACTACGTGACCAACAACGCCGGCAGCAAGTTCAAGACCGTCGCCGACAAGGCCTTCGCTCCCGAGCAATACGGCCTGGTGGTGAAGAAGGGCAATACCGACTTGCTCGGCAAGCTGAACAAGGGCCTGGCCGACATCAAGGCCGACGGTACCTACGACCAGATCTACGCCAAGTACTTCGGTGCCGCCGCAGCCGCAGCGCCCGCTTCCGCTGCGTCGAAGTAACACCGAAAGCAGACGATGGATCTGCGCTGGGGCATCCTGGCCGGCTACGGCCCCCTGTTCCTCGAGGGGCTCTGGACGACGATCACGCTGACCATCGTCTCGATCGGTGCCGGCCTGCTGCTCGGCGTGTTGCTCGGGCTGATCAGCAGCTCGCGCGACGCCCCGCAGCCGCGGTCAGCACCGCTCGCGCTGGCGCTGAAGGTGTCGCGGACCATCACGCTGGCGTACGTCACCTTCTTTCGCGGCACGCCGCTCTTCGTGCAGATCCTGCTGGTGCACTTCGCGGTGATGCCGGCACTGGTCCATCCAGACAATGGCCTGCTGCTCGCCGGCGAAGCCGCACGCGAGTTCCGGCAATCGCATGGCGCGTTCTTTTCGGGGGCGCTCGCACTGAGCCTCAACGCCGGCGCGTACATCTCCGAAATTTTTCGTGCGGGCATTCAGAGCATTCACCTCGGGCAAACGCAGGCGAGCTACAGCCTGGGCTTTACGCATCCGCAAGCCATGCGCTTCATCGTGCTGCCGCAAGCATTCAGGCGCATGCTGCCCGCGCTGGTGAATGAGGGCGTCACGCTCATCAAGGACTCGTCGCTCGTGTCGGCCATCGGCCTCGCCGAGCTGGCCTTGGCCGCGCGCACTGTGGCAGGCGCGTACTCGCGCTACTGGGAACCGTACCTTGCCATCTCGGCCCTGTACTTGGCATTGACCTTGCTCCTGTCTTTCCTCGCCAAGCGACTGGAAGCGCCCGCCCATCAGCGGGGCCGTTAGGCCGGCATGGAGCCGCCCGCACGACGGGCGCCGCTGATGTGTCGAATCCCTTTTGTTGCGTTTCCGCCACCGAAAGCGCGGCGCGGCTTCGCAGTGGAGCTATCGCCCACTAGACTCAATCCCTCTCGCAAACCCCTACGAAAGCTTCATACATGAAAGCCATCAAAGCACTCATCCCCGCCGCCATCCTCCTCGGCACGGCCGGCGCTGCTCTTGCCCAAAGCTCTGTCACCATTTACGGCCGGTTGAATGAATCCGTCGAACGCCAGAAGACGAATGACGACAGCAAAACCGTTTTGCAAAACAACGCTTCGCGTCTCGGCTTCCGCGGCGTCGAAGATTTGGGCGGTGGTCTGAAGGCTGGCTTCACCCTCGAACACCGCCTCAACGCGGACACCGGCGCATCGACTAACGGTAACGCCTTCTGGGGTGGTGCTGGTGAGAGCTCGGTCTTCTTGTCGGGGGCTTTCGGCCAGATCAAGGCCGGCCACTACACGAGCGAAGCATATTTCGCCACGTCCGATGTGACTGACCTGCTGAACCACGGCACCGGCACCTCGGCCGACCAGCTGTACAAGTACCTGAACAACGACAACAACAAGGTTTCGTACCGGACACCGTCCGTCGCCGGCTTGACCGCTGAAGCCGCTGTCCTGCTGAGCGAGGGCGTCCAACCGGAGAAGGGTTACGACGTTGCCGTCAACTACGCCCTGGGAGACCTTGGGCTAGGCTTGGGTTACGAGCGCGACCCGCTGCACAACTCACAAATTGCATTCCGCGGTTCGTACAGCTTTTCACCAGTCACCATCACCGGCTACGTGCAGCGCTTCAAAGACGACGCGCTCGATGCATCGAAGAACATTGGCCGCGTTTCGGCCCAGTACGACATCGGTGCCTTGGAACTGCACGCTGCCGTGGGGATCGCAACCGAACTTGACGCCGCTGGAACGCCTACTACTGAGGAAGGCAAAGCACGTCAATTCACGGTGGGCGTGAACTACAACCTGAGCAAGCGCACGAAGGTATTCACGTTCTTCAATCACACCAAGTCGGATGCCATCGGCGTGGTTGCTGAGAACAAGTTCCAGGTCTTCTCTCTGGGCGTGCGCCACAACTTCTGATCTTCGATCAGTCGAGCTTCAAATTAAACGGCCGGTCGCAAGACCGGCCGTTTTTTCTTTTGGGCTTGGGAACGTTGATCAGCGAACAAAGTAGCGCTAGAACGCTTGCCCCAAGGCGTACCACCATCCACCGGCGGTGTTCCGGGTTCACTTCTCCATCCGCGGAGCGAAGACCAGCAGGCTGCTAGGATTTCCGCACCAGCCGCGACAGGATGAGGATCGACAGGAAACTGCGACCCTTCGGATCACCGCCCGCGCCAGAACAAGGCGTCAAGCTCCTTCATCGTGATCTGCCGCCAAGTAGGACGACCATGGTTGCATTGGTCTGACCGCTCGGTGCGTTCCATGTCGCGCAATAGCGCATTCATCTCATCGATCGTCAGCTGGCGGTTGGCGCGCACGGCGCCGTGGCACGCCATGGTCGAGAGCAGCTCGTCTTGCGCGCGGTGGATCACGCTGCTGGCGTCGTATTGGGCCAGCTCGGCAAGCACGCTGCGCGCGAGTTCGACCACGTCTCCTCCGGTCAACGCGGCAGGACGCGAACGAACGGCCAGCGTCGTGGCCGACAGCACGGAGATGTCGAGCCCCAGCATCAACAAGTGGTCGGCTTGTGCCTCGGCGGTGGCGATCTCTTGCGCAGTGGCCGCAAAGGTGGCGGGGATCAGCAGCGGCTGCGATTCGATCGCGGCGGCGCCAAGGCTGGCCTTCAGTCGCTCGTAGACGATGCGTTCATGCGCTGCATGCATGTCGACGATGACCAGGCCCTGAGCGTTTTCAGCCAATACGAACACACCACCGATTTGCGCAACGGCCTTACCCAGCGGCCAGTCGCCCGCCTGGAGCGCGGCTGCAGCCACAGGCGCCGTCGGGACCGGGGATACCCTCCAGGCGGCAGGCGCTTCCTGCGCGTACAACACAGCCGCCTGTTCCAGGCCGAGCGACGCCTGCGAGACCAGCGGCCGAAAGCTCGATGTGTAGCTCGGGAAATTGGATGCTGGCTCCATCGACACGAGCTGCCGCGGCACCGAACCAGCCGTCGCCATGCCCCCGGCCTGTGACGGCGCGAGCCCGGCTTCCACCGCACGCCGCACCGCCTGGTGGACCTCGCGTGAATCGCGAAAGCGCACCTCGATCTTGGTCGGGTGCACGTTCACGTCGACGCGCTCAGGCGCGATCTCGATGAACAGCACATACGCCGGCTGGCGCCCACCGTGGAGCACGTCTTCGTAAGCCGAACGCACACCGTGCGCGAGCAGCTTGTCTCGCACATAGCGGCCGTTGACGTACACGTATTGCTGATCGGCCCGCGTGCGTGCCGCGGCCGGCGTGCCGGCACGGCCAGTGATGCGCAAGGGGCCAGCGGCGAACGACACCTCACGGCTCTCTGCGATGAAGTCATTTGTCAGCACCTCGCGCACGCGCTGGTCGTGGCCGGGCGCACGGCGCCATTGCTGCACCAGCTTGCCTTCGTGCCACACGGCAAAGCCGACATCGGGACGCACCAACGCATGCCGGCGCACCGCTTCGATGCAATGCGCCAGCTCGGTGGCATCGGTCTTCAAGAACTTGCGGCGCGCCGGCGTGCTGAAGAACAACTCTCGCACCTCGACGCTGGTGCCCACGCCACGCGCCGCGGGGACCAACTCGCCTGAACGCGCGTCGATGCGCTGTGCGTGCGCCGCGCCCGCTGTGCGGCTGGCGATGCTCAGCTCGGCCACCGATGCAATGGCAGCCAGTGCCTCACCGCGAAACCCCATCGTCGACACGTTTTCCAGCTCATCGAGCGAGGCGATCTTGCTCGTCGCATGGCGACGCAAAGCGAGTGGCAATTCATCGGCCGGAATGCCAGCACCATCGTCTTCAACCACAATGCTGCGCACGCCACCGGCCATCAGCTTGACGGCGATCTCGGTGGCTCCAGCATCCAGCGCGTTGTCCACCAGCTCGCGCACCACCGAAGCGGGCCGCTCCACCACCTCGCCTGCAGCAATCTGGCTGATCAGCTCATCGGGCAGCTCGCGAATGGGACGGCGAGAACTTGGCTGCGGTACGGCATTCATCGCCGCATTGTATGAATCCGACCAGAGCGCGCCCGCGATAATGCGGCCCCATGGACATCATCGCCTTCCTCCTCGATTTCATCCTGCACGTAGACGTGCACCTCGCCACTTTCGTGCAGACCTACGGCACCTGGGTCTACGCCCTGTTATTCCTGATCATCTTCGTCGAGACGGGCGTCGTGGTGATGCCCTTTCTGCCGGGCGACTCGCTGCTGTTCGTGGTCGGCGCGCTGTGCGGCGCGGGGTTGATGAGCCTGCCGGTGTCGATCGGCTTGCTGATCGCCGCGGCCATCCTAGGCAACCAGAGCAACTATGCGATCGGGCGCTACTTCGGCCCCAAAGTGTTCCAGTGGGAGAACTCCCGCTTCTTCAACAAGAAGGCTTTCGAGCAGGCGCACGCCTTCTACGAAAAGTATGGCGGCGTGACCATCATCGCCGCGCGCTTCATGCCCTTTTTGCGCACCTTCGCGCCCTTCGTGGCCGGCGTGGCGTTGATGACTCGCAGCAAGTTCACGTTCTTCGACGTGAGCGGCGCCATTCTCTGGGTTGGCGGCGTGACGACCGCGGGCTACCTGTTCGGCAACATCCCATGGGTCAAGGAGCACCTCGACAAGATCATCTGGGGCGCCATCTTGCTGCCTGGCGTGCTGGTGCTCTTCGGCGCCTGGAAGGCGCGGCGCAAGACACCGGCCACCGCCTGAACGGCCCGCGCGGCCGAAACTCAGAGCTGGCGCTGCCGTGCCAGCGGCGGGTTCTTCGCGAAGTAGCGCTTGATGCCCGAGGTCAGCGCGTCCACCAGCTGATCTCGGTACTCGTCGCTGCGCAGCTTCTTCTCTTCTTCGGGGTTGGAGATGAAGGCCGTCTCGACCAGGATCGACGGCACGTCGGGCGCCTTCAGCACGGCGAAGCCGGCCTGCTCGACGCTGCCCTTGTGCAGGTAGCCCACCTTGCGGATCTGCCCCAGCACCTCGCCACCCAGCTTCAGGCTGTCCTTGATCTGCGCGGTGGTGCTCATGTCGAGCAAGGTGCGCAGCACGGTCGCGTCCTTGGCCTTGATGTTGACACCGCCCACGAGGTCGGCAGCGTTTTCCTTGTCGGCCATCCAGCGCGCGGCACTGCTGGTGGCGCCGCCTTGCGACAAGGCAAATACGGAGGCCCCACGTGCATGCGGCTTGAAGAACGCGTCGGCGTGGATCGAGACGAACAGGTCGGCCTGCACCCGACGCGCCTTGCGAACCCGCTCTTGCAGTGGCACGAAGAAATCAGCGTCGCGCGTCAGCATCGCGCGCATGCCGGGAATGGCGTTGATGCTGTCGCGCAGCTTGAGTGCCACGCCCAGCACAACATCCTTTTCGCGCAAGCCAGTGGGACCCGTGGCGCCCGGGTCTTCGCCACCGTGACCGGGATCGAGCGCGACGATGATCAAGCGGTCGATGCGCGACTGCGTGATTGGCGGCGCAGAGGCTGCCGCCACAGGCGGAGGTGCCGAAGCCGCCGCACGCCCTGGAACGGGAGGTGCATTCATCTTGTCGATGAACTCGCCGAGCGCGTCCTGCACCGCTTGCGCCGCCTTCTGCTCGGCCTGGGCTTTGTCCTGAACCAACGCACGCAAGGGGTCGCGTTCATGTGTGGGGTGCAGATCGAACACCGCACGGTGCTGGTATGCCGCCACCGGGGCCAGCGTGAAGAGCTGTGGCGCCGTGGCCTGCTTGAGGTCGATCACCAGGCGCACCACGCGCGGCTGGTTCTGGCCAACACGCACGCCCTCGATGAACGGGTCGTCGGAGCGCACCTTGCCCACCAGCTCGCGCAAGGTCGGGCTCAATTCCAGGCCATCGATGTCGATCACCAGGCGCTGCGGGTTGTCGGCCATGAAGTGCTTCAGGGACAAGGGCGTGTCCGACTCCAGCGTGACCCGCGTGTAGTCAGCGGCAGGCCACACGCGGACGGCGACGATGCTCGCGCCGAAGGCCAGCTCATGGGCACCCAACAGCAAGGCCAGACTGCCCATTCCCCGCAACGCGTCACGCCGGTTCATGAAGACGCGCCCACCGGCTCTGCGTCGGGCAGCAGCGCCAGGCCGCGGGTCGTGAGGGCATCGAATGTCACCCGGCGTTCGTCTCCATCGAGCGGAATGAGTTCCATGCGCAGGTCTGGCGTCGGTAAAAGTCCGGCCGCCTGCTCGGGCCATTCGGCCAGCTTGAGCCCGCTACTCGCGAACACGTCGCGAAAGCCCGCATCTTCGAATTCTTGCGGGTCCTTGAAGCGATAGAAATCGAAGTGTGAGATCGTCAGACTCGGCAACTCGTACGACTCCATCACGGCGTAGGTCGGGCTCTTGACGCGGCCCTGCACGCCCAGGGCCTGCAGCAGATGCCGCACGAAAGTGGTCTTGCCAGCCCCGAGCGTCCCATGCAATTCGATGAAGGCCTCGCGAAGCCCCGGCCGTTGCGCCAGCACCGAGGCGGTGGCGGTACAAGCGGCCTCGTCGGCCCAATGCACAGTGCGAGTTCCTAGAATCGACAAATGACGGTTGCTCGCGAGTTGAATGAAAATGGCCTGCTCGAGCTGATGTCAAATCTGCGCGAATGGGCCAAGGCGCTGGGATTTTCACAGATCGGCGTGGCCGATGTCGACCTGTCCTCGGCCGAGCCCGGCTTGCTGGCGTGGTTGAGCAACGGCTTTCACGGCAGCATGGGCTACATGGCCGCCCATGGCGTGAAGCGCGCCCGCCCGGCGGAGCTGGTGCCGGGCACCGTCCGCGTGATCACCGCCCGCATGGACTACCTGCCGCGACGCACGCCCGATGACTGGCAAGCCATCGAGTGGAAAGGCATCGCCGATCCGTCGCTAGCCGGCATCTCGATGTACGCCCGTGGGCGCGACTATCACAAGGTCTTGCGCTCGCGCTTGCAGAAGCTGGCCGAACGGCTGGCGCAGGCCGTGGGGCCTTTCGGTCACCGGGCGTTCACAGACTCCGCACCCGTTCTTGAAGTGGAACTCGCCTCACGCAGCGGCATCGGCTGGCGCGGCAAGCACACGCTGGCGCTGCACCGAGAGGCAGGCTCCATGTTCTTCTTGGGCGAGATCTACATCGACCTGCCGCTGCCCTTGTCGGAGCCGGTGACTTCGCATTGCGGCAGCTGCAGCGCCTGCATCGACGTCTGCCCCACACAGGCCATCATTGCGCCTTACCGCGTGGACGCACGGCGCTGCATCTCCTACCTGACGATCGAGCACGACGGCCCCATCCCCGAAGAGCTGCGCGCTGCGATGGGCAACCGCATCTACGGCTGTGATGACTGCCAGCTCGTCTGCCCCTGGAACAAGTACGCGCAACGCAGCACGCTGCCCGACTTCGACACGCGCGAGCCGCTGACGCATGCAACGCTGCTGCAGCTCTGGGCGTGGTCGGAGGATGACTTCTTGCGCCACACCGAGGGCGGGCCCATCCGGCGCATCGGCTACCAACGCTGGCGGCGCAATCTGGCTGTGGCAATGGGCAATGCGTTGCGATCCTCCGCCCAGGCTGATCAACGCGAGCTCTTGTCCCAGGGTTTACACCAAGCACTAGATGGCGCGAGCGAGCTGTTGCGCGAGCACATCGACTGGGCGCTGAACACCCAAAACGACGCCGCCACATCGCTGAGCTGATGGGTTTTGGTGCACGATTGCCGACGGTCGGTGGCATAGCAGTTGCAACCGGTGCACACAACTCAACCCAAGGATGCTCTCATGCCCCACCAGCCGGCTGTTCTGTCACCTTCCAGCAAACGTTTGGCAGTCAAACGCCTGCCCTTCCTGATCAGCATGGCGCTTGCCGGCCTTTCGGCACAGGCGCAGGAGGTTAAGGCACCCGACGCCGCGGCATCGCAGGCCGCCCCCAACACAGGCGTGTTGGAGCGCGTGATCGTCACCGCCGAGCGCCGCGCTGAGAACGTGAAAGACGTGCCCTCATCGGTGTCCACGCTCAGTGGCGAGAAGCTCGACGTCATCAACTCTTCGGGTGAAGACATCCGCGTGCTGTCTGGTCGCGTGCCCAGCCTGAACATCGAATCTTCATTCGGCCGCGCCTTCCCGCGCTTCTACATGCGAGGCTACGGCAACACCGATTTCCGCCCGAACGCATCGCAGCCGGTTTCACTCGTCTATGACGACGTGGTGCAGGAAAGCCCTCTGCTCAAGGGCTTCCCGATCTTCGACCTGGCTCGCGTCGAGTCGCTGGCCGGCCCGCAAGGTAGCTTGTTCGGCCGCAACACACCTGGGGGCGTCGTCAAGTTCGACTCGGTGGCACCGAGCATCGGCGCCACCGACGGCTTCGGCAGTTTCTCGTTCGGCACATTCAAGACAACCAACATCGAAGCCGCCAAGAGCATTCCGATCAGCGACCAGTGGGCGGCGCGCGTGGCCGTGATGAATCAGTACCGAGACGACTGGGTCGACAACACCAATCCGAACGGCCCCACCAAGGAAATGGAAGGCTACAACGACGCTGCATTGCGCGTGCAGGCGCTCTACAAGCCCACCGGCGACTTCAGTGCCCTGTTCAACACCCATGCCCGCAACCTCAAGGGCACGGCACGCGTATTCCGCGCCAACATCTTCAAGCCCGGCACCAACGACCTGGTTGACGGCTTCGACGAGACCAAGGTCTCGACCGATGGTGTCAACGAGCAGGACATCCAGAGCTACGGCGGCAGCGCACGCCTGCGCTGGAACTTCGGTGACTACGCGCTGAACTCGATCACCGGCTTCGAGACGGTGCACACCTTCAGCCGCGGCGATATTGATGGCAGCTCCGGACCCTACTTCGGCACACCCGTGGTCCCAGGGCAAACGGTGGCATTCCCGTCGGAAACCGCCGGCGCCCTGCACGGCCACCGCCAGTTCACACAGGAGTTCCGCGTCGAGTCGCAATACAAGGCACCTCTCAACTGGCAGGCCGGCGTCTACTATTTTAACGAGAAGTTCATCTCGAACAGCTATGGCTACGACAGCTTGACTGCTGGAAATCCACAAACCAGCATGCTGACTGACGAGCAGAAGAGCACCTCCTGGGCAGCCTTCGGCTCATTGAGGTACGACATCACCTCCGACCTCAGCATGCGTGCTGGCTTGCGCTATACGCGAGACAAGAAAGACCTCAACAGTGACGCCACCGCTGGAATCAACACCAGCAACGGCACCACGGCCCACCTGAGCGATTCCAAGCCCACCGGGGACCTGAGCACCATCTACAAGCTCACGCCCGATACCAACGTCTATGCCCGGGTTGCCACCGGCTATCGCGGCTCCAGTGTGCAGCCTGCCTCGGCATTTGGTCCGCAGTCCATTGCCGGGCAGGAAAACACGACGTCCTATGAGGCTGGCGTGAAAGCCGATCTGTTCGATCGTCGCGCCCGAGCCTCCTTCACCGTCTTCCGCTACGACGTGAAGGATTTGCAGCTCACCGAAGTGGGTGGCGCTGGCAACTCGAACACGCTCAAGGTTGCCGATAAGGCGATCGGTCAAGGCTTCGAAATGAACCTCGATGCGTACTTGACCGAGAATTTCCTGGTCACCTTCAGCGGCAGCTACAACGACACCAAGATCAAGGATCCAAACCTGACAGTCGCAGCTTGCGGCGCCCCTTGTACGGTGACCAACCCGTCGGCAGGCAACGGTCAGTACTACATCGACGGCAACCCGCTGCCCCAAGCCCCCAAGTGGATCGCCAACGTCACCGCACGCTACGGCATGCCGGTGGGCAATGGCGGCGAGGTCTTCGTCTACACCGACTGGGCCTATCGCAGCAAGGTCAACTTCCTCCTCTACGAAGCAGCTGAGTTCACCGGCAAGCCCTTGCTGACCGGAGGCCTGCGGATCGGCTACAACTGGGACGGCGGCAAGTACGAAGTGGCCGCCTTCGGTCGCAACATCACCAACAAGATCGTTGCTGTCGGGGCCATCGACTTCAACAACCTGACCGGCTTCATCAACGATCCGCGGACCTTCGGGGTGCAGTTCAGGGCGGCGTTCTAAGCGCCGTTTGTAGACACCTGCCGTCTTTTCAAAGCGGCAGGCGCTCGATCACCGCCAGCCAAAACGGCACGCTCACCATGCCGACCAAGGTGGACAGGGTGACGAGCCCCGCCACATAGGAGCCGTCACCGCCCATGCGCGAAGCCAGCACGTAGGCGCTCGACGCCGTGGGCAGCGCAGCGAACAGCACGATGATGTGCCGCTGCGCGGGCGGCAGCACCAGCAGCAAGGTCAGCCCGATCGCGATGACAGGCAGCGCCAGGTGGCGCAGCATCAGCAGCACGGCCGCCAGGCGCGGCCCGCGTTGCAGGCCGCCCAGTCGCAAGCCGGCACCCACCGCCATCAGGCCGATCGGCAACGCGGCCACGCCGATGCGTTGCAAGGTCGTCGACACCGCCTCGGGAAACTGCAGGCCCGCAAAATTGGCGAGCAAGCCCGCCGCCGTGCTCAGGATCAGTGGGTTGCGCGCAAGTTCACGTGCATACGAATGGCCGCCCTGCCGGGCCAGCGGCCACACCGCTGCGATGTTGGCGATGGGCACGCACAAGGCAATGATCAATGCCATCCAGGCCACGCCTTGCGGGCCACCAAGACGCTCTGACAAGGCGAGCGCAATGAACGAATTGAAGCGGAACACGATCTGTGCGCCGGAGCTGTGCAGGCGGGCGTCCACGCCGGGGACCAGCCGCAACGCGTAGGCCAATGCCACGCCGCACAGCATGACGCCGATGCCGCACAACGCGAGGTCCAGCGTCTGTGCCGGCTGCAGTGGGCTCTTGACGATCGAGTTGAACAGCAGCACCGGGAACAGCAGGTAGTACACCAGGCGCTCGGCGCTTTCCCACACGGGCCGGTCGAGCGCTGTGTAGCGGCACAGTACAAAGCCGCATACGATCAACAGAAAATCCGGCAATAGCAACAGGCCATTCGACATGACCTGAGTGTGCCAGCCGAGTTGCTGCGTAGTTTCCACACTCGCCAGCACGCCGCGGGACGGGCAGCATGCGCCCAAGTCGTATCAACCATTGCCAGGAGACAGCATGCACCGCAGAACCCTTCTCGCCACCGCCCTCGCCTTGTCAGCGGGGGCTCCTGCCGTGTGGGCTCAATCGGCCTACCCGACCAAGCCCGTGCGGCTGGTGGTGCCGTTTGCACCGGGGGGCACCACCGACATCGTGGCCCGCGTGGTCTCTGAAAAGATCAACGCGGCGCTGGGGCAGACGATGATCGTGGAGAACAAGGCCGGTGGCGGCGGCTCGATCGGCGCCAACGAAATCGCCAAATCTGCCCCCGATGGCTACTCGCTCGGCGTGGCGACCGTGTCGACCACCGCAGCCAACCCGGCCATCAACCCGAAGATCCCGTACAACCCGATCACCGACTTCACGCCCATCATCAACATCGCGGCCACGCCGAACGTGATTGCCGTGCACCCGAGCTTCCCGGCGCGCGACTACAAGGGCTTTCTCGCCGAGCTCAAGAAGAACCCCGGCAAGTACTCGTTCAGCAGCTCGGGCACCGGCGGCATCGGCCACCTGCAGATGGAGCTCTTCAAGAACCTCTCGGGCACCTTCGTCACGCACATTCCGTATCGCGGCGCGGGCCCTGCCCTCAACGACACGGTAGCGGGGCAAGTGCCGATGATCTTCGACAACCTGCCCTCGGCCCTGCCCTTCATCAAGGACGGCCGCCTGATCGCCATCGTCGTCGCCGCACCGACGCGCCTCGCCGTGTTGCCCAACGTGCCCACCTTCAAGGAAGTCGGCCTCGAAGGCGTCAACCGCATGGCCTATTACGGCATCTACGGGCCCAAGGGCTTGCCGAAAGAAGTGGTCGACAAGGTCAACAGCTCGGTGAAGAAGACGCTCGAAGACCCGGCCGTGAAGAAGCGCATCGAAGACACCGGCTCGCTCATCGTGGCCAACACGCCCGAGCAGTTCGCCGACCAGATCAAGGCCGAGTACGAGGTCTACAAGAAGGTCGTCGTGCAGCAGAAGCTGCAGTTGGATTAGAACGGCCCCCCAGTCGCTGCGCTCCTGCCCCCGAGGGGCGCCACCTGGCGGACCGGCAGAGCCGGATCCGCGGGTGTTGCTTGATGGAGGCGTCGCTGCGCTTGCCTGGTAGCTCCAGCAGAGGTCATGCGGGGGAGCCTTAACACTTCGGCTGCTCGGCCTGCGGTATCGAGGCCCCGCTCCGCGCGCCGCCAGCCGACAAGGCTGCGCTCCGGCAAATGTGGCATCCAATGCGATCATGAACGCATGGCCGCACCTGATCTGACCACCAGCCAGCAGTCCATTGACAGTTTCATCGACGCCCTCTGGATCGAGGATGGGCTCTCTGCCAACACGCTCGCCGCCTACCGGCGCGACCTGACGCTGTACTCGCAGTGGCTCGCGCAAAGCGCAGACAAGCCGCTCAACCAGACCACGGAGAGCGACCTCCGCGCCTATGCCGTGGCGCGGCATGCCGGCACCAAGACCACCAGCTCGAACCGGCGGCTCACCGTATTCAAGCGCTACTTTCGCTGGGCGCTGCGCGAGCACCTTCTGCAGGCCGACCCTACGCTGAAGTTGCTCAGCGCCAAGCAGCAGCCCCGCAGCATCAAGCTGCTCAGCGAGGCGCAGGTCGAGACGCTCCTCAATGCACCCGACGTCGATACGCCGCTGGGCCTGCGCGACCGCACCATGCTCGAGTTGATGTACGCAAGCGGGCTGCGCGTGAGCGAGCTTGTCACGCTGAAGAGCGTGCACCTGAGCTTGTCGGAGGGCGTGCTGCGCGTCACCGGCAAGGGCGCCAAGGAGCGGCTCGTGCCCTTCGGCGAAGAAGCCCATTCGTGGCTGACCCGCTACCTGGCCGAATCGCGCGCCACCATCCTGCACGGGCAAGCGAGCGACGCCCTCTTCGTCACGAACCGCGGTGGTCCGATGACGCGGCAGATGTTCTGGCAACTCATCAAGAAGCATGCGCTGCAAGGTGGCGTGGCCGTGCCGCTGTCTCCGCACACGCTCAGGCACGCGTTCGCGACGCACCTGCTGAACCACGGTGCCGACCTGCGCGCCGTGCAGATGCTGCTCGGCCACGCCGACATCTCCACCACCACCATCTACACCCACGTGGCCCGCGAACGGCTGAAGTCGCTGCACGCACAGCACCACCCGCGCGGCTGACTCGCCCCCCCCGGAACCAGCTGCCACCGGCAGCGCGCGAGCTGTTCGAACCGGCGGCTGAACTCCCGCGGCGCGCGGCGGGTCACAGCAGCATGTTCCAATCGCGGTTGCCACCTCCAGAGCGCAACTGAAACGACACCACCATGGCCACGCTGAAACTGAAAAAGCCCGCCGGCCCACGCTCTGCCCCCGCCAAACCCGAGCGCGCGCCGGTACGCGGCAGCACCTCGGGTGTGAAGAAGCGGCCCACACTCGCCGAAGCGCAAGCCTCGCGGGCCGAACGTGAGGCGCGCTACCAGGAGCAGCTGCGACAGCGCTTCGGCGACAAGCCGCCCAGCAATTTCGTCCGCCGCGACGAGCAAGGCGCCGCAGCCCGCCCGCCTCGGCGTGACGACCGAGCGCCAGATCCGCGCCGCCGCACGAATGCCGAGCCGTCTTTCGCACCCCAGCGCCAGCGGCGCGATGATCCGCGGCAAGGGGCACGGCAAGACGCCCGACAAGAGACGCGCAGAGACCCACGCGGCCCGGCGCCGACCCCCTACAACGGTCCGCGCGACGATGGCCGCGGACCCGCACCCCGCCCCGATGCCCGCGACGCCCCACGCTCGCGGCCGGCCGCACCCAGCGGCGGCAACACCGCCTTCGGGCCGCGCAATCAAGGGCCGGCACCGCGCAAGCCCGCACCCCAGCGCCCACCTTCACGGCCCTCGCGTCACTCCCACGACGATGACGACGACGAAGGCCCGTTCCACCCCGAGCAGCCGGGCACCATGCGCCTGTCCAAGCGCATGAGCGAGCTGGGCATCGCCTCGCGGCGCGAAGCCGACGAGTGGATCCCCAAGGGCTGGGTGCGTGTCGATGGCCGCGTGGTCAGCGAGCTGGGTTCGCGCGTGCTGCCTGGCCAGCACATCACCATCGACGCCAAGGCACGCAACGCCCAGGCGATGAAGGTCACGGTGCTGATCAACAAGCCGATGGGCTACGTCAGCGGCCAGGCCGAAGACGGCTACGAGCCCGCCTCGGTGCTGGTCACGCCACAGAACCAGTGGCGCGAAGACCGCTCCGGCATCCGCTTCCTGCACAGCCACATGCGCGGGCTGGCACCGGCCGGCCGGCTGGACATCGACTCCGTCGGTCTGCTGGTGCTCACCCAAGACGGCCGCATCGCCAAGCAGCTGATCGGCGACGAGAGCGAGGTCGAGAAGGAGTACCTCGTGCGCGTCAACACGCTCGACGGCAACGCGTTGCCCGACAGCCAGCTCGCCCTGCTCAACCATGGCCTGGAGCTCGACGGCGAGGCGCTGCGCCCGGCGCAGGTGGAGTGGGTCAACGACGACCAGCTGCGCTTCGTGCTGCGCGAGGGCAAGAAACGCCAGATCCGCCGCATGTGCGAACTCGTGGGCCTGAAGGTGCTGGGCCTGAAGCGCGTGCGCATCGGCCAGGTGATGCTGGGCGACTTGCCGCCTGGCCAATGGCGCTACTTGCGCGGCGACGAGCGCTTCGCCGAGGTCCCCACGCCAACGCCATGACGCGACGGCCGTTGCCCGCCCCGGCGCCGGTGCGGCTGTGGATGGTGACGCTCGACGCGGTGCCCTCGGCAGCCGGCATCGCCAGCCTGTCGGAAGCGGAGCGAACGCGTGCGCAGCGCTTTGCCTTCGAGCATCTCAAGCGGCGCTACTTCGCATCGCATGTGGCGCTGAGAGAAACGCTCGCCGAATGCACCGGCGTGGCAGCCGTAGATCAGCGCTTCACCGAAGGCCCGTTCGGCAAGCCGGCGCTGGCGAACGCAGCCTGCGCCTTCAACATGAGCCACAGCGACGATGTGGCGTTGATTGCCGTCGCACCAAGCGGTGAAATCGGTGTCGACGTCGAGGTGCTGCGGCCGGTCAACGACGCCATCGCGCTGGCCGAGCGGAACTTCACGCCCACCGAACACCAGCAGGTGCTGAGCGCGCCGCTCGAACAACGCGACCTTGTGTTCCTGCGCATCTGGACGCGCAAGGAAGCCTGCCTCAAGGCCGTGGGCAGCGGCTTCTCGATTGCAGCTGACTGCTTCGAAGCCGGGGCCGAGACCGCACCACGGCGGGTCACGATGCCCACGCCCGACGGCACGGCAACGATGCATGTGGAGTCACCGCCGGAGGTCGACGGCTGCGTGCTCGCGTTGGCTTGGTTGCTGGACTGACAGCGGGCGATATCGCGCTTTTTTCGCGCGGGACTTTCATACCTGCCTAAAGGGCTTCAGATCAACGGCCGGCCTCAAGGCGCCCCAGCAACTCGCTCGCCTGCGCCGCCCACTGCGGGTCCGCCAGCGCACGCCGTGCAGCCGCAGTGGCGTCGTCCTTCTGCCTCAACTCCATCAACACGGTCGCCAGATTGACCCAGGCGGCACCACTGCCGTGCCGCTCGGCCGCAGCGCGAAACACATCGGCCGCGCGGCGTTTGTCGCCAATCGCGTAGGCCGCATTGCCCAGCCCGATGGCGAGCGCAAGTTCGTCGGGCCAACGCTTCACGGCGCTCTCGTACGTGAGCAGCGCTTGCGCCGGTGTGGCGCTGCGTTCAAAGCCGACGGCGGCCTCCACTGCGGCTGTTGCCTGCGCGCCCACCGGCCACTCGCCGGGCGGGAGCGCGGCAAATGCCCAGAAGCCCGAGCGCGCCCAGGTGTGCTCGAAGGTGCGCAGCGGCATCGTCTCGCGCTGCGTCGTACCGGACCGCATCACGACCTCCGAGGCGTCGGTGTCGTAGCCGACCACCACCGCGTAATGCCATAGCGGCGCAAAACTCAGGCCGAGGTTCTGCAACACCACGACCACATGGCCGGCGGCCACTTCGCGCAGCACCGCCTCGAGCGTGCCGGGGACCAGCGTCGCGACCACACCGTGCCTTCGTGCACCGGCCAGCATCTCCGTCTGCAGACTGCCGCCGCGTGCCGGGAGGAAAACCTCGTCGGCCAATGCGCTTGGAGCGGCTTGCACGCCAACGGCACCCAGCGCCGTGGCCAGCGCCGCCGGGCCACAGCGGTACTCAGTTTGGGAAAAGAACGGCGTCGCCACGAGCTCGGCCCGATGTGGCAGGTCCACCGGCGGCGCCGCCTTCAACGCGGCAGTCTGCACAGCGCAGCCCGGCAACCCAACCAAGGCAGCGACCAGCAACGCGCAGCGAATCAGCACGCGTTCAACGATTGGAATGAATGAACGGGAAGATGTGGGTGTAGCCGAAGATGTCAGTGAACATCAGGATCACCAGCACGATCACGATGCTGCCGATCAACTCGCCCGCGCCGGCCGGTGCCTTGTCGATCTCGGCCGCGAGGTGAGTAACTTCCGCATCGGTCAGTGCGGCCACGCGCGCCTTGGCCTCGTCGGCGCTGACACCGTGCTCGGCCAGCGCCGCGGCCACGTCGGCACGCTCCAGCGTGGCCAGCACCTGGGCGCGGCGGTCGGCCGCACTGCGCAGGCCCGCGCTCGCAGCCACCTGCTCGGCGCTGATGAGACCAGCGGCGCCCGCACTCTGCACGAGACCCGAGAAACTGACGCAAGCCGCGACACAGAAGGCGATGAGACGACGGGTTCTTGCCACGAACTGCTCCTGAACGAGAAATGGAACGAATCGTAGCAATGCCAACGGCCAGAAGAAGTTCACAGGAATCGCGCTCGGCTATGGCAGAGTGACGCACCCATGAAAACCGTGTTTGAAGCCTCCAGCGCCGTCGAAGCCCACATGCTGCAGGACGTACTGCGCCAGCAGGAGATCCCAGCCCACGTGCACGGCGAATTCCTGCCCGGCGCCGTGGGCGAGTTGCCGGCCGGCGGCCTGGTGCGGCTGGTGGTCGACGATGAAGACTACGAACGCGCCAAGGCCGCCATCGCGCGCTGGGAAGCCACGGCCATCGAGAAGACGCCCTCACCGCCCAGGCGCCCGTCCAGCGGGCTCTTCATGGCCTTGTGCGGACTCGTGGTCGGCGTGGCGGGAACCTCGGCCTTTCTTCGGGCGCCCGCCTCGGGGGACGGCATCGACTACAACAGCGACGGCGTGCTCGACGAGCGCTGGACGCTCTCGCCCAGCGGCACGCTGCTCGAGACCAAGGTCGACCGCAACTTCGACGGCAAGATCGACTACGTCATCCACTTCAATGCGGCCGGCCAGACCGAGTCGGCCGACGCCGATGACAACTTCGACGGCAGCTTCGAAACCCACTACCACTACAAGAACGGCAACGTCGACCACAGCGAGGTCGACACCAACGGCGACGGCCTGCCCGACCTCAAGTCGTACTTCGTCAACGGTGTCATCCAGTCGACCGAGTACATCAACGCCAGCACCGGCCTGCCGGTTCGCGTGGAGCACTTCGTGCTCGGCAGCGTGGTCACGGCCGAGGTCGACACCGACAACGACGGCAAGCTGGACACGCGCCTGACGTATTCGCCGATCCAGGAACTGCTGCGCACCGAGCCGCTCGGCCCGCCCCAATGAGGCTGCGACAGCATCTTCTGGCGGCACTCGCCGTCACGGCCTTGCTGCTGCCCGGGTGGCTGCGGGCGCAGACGCTGAGCTTCACCTTCGACGACGGGCTCGACCCCCGCACGCAGGCCCGGGCCAGCGAGTGGAACGGCCAGCTGCTGGCCGCCCTGGCAGCCGAGAACGTGAAGGCCATGCTGTTCCCGGCCGGCAAGATCGTCGGCAGCGCCGAGGGCATGAAGCTCGTCGCCGACTGGTCCGCACGCGGCCACGCCATCGGCAACCACAGCTACTCGCACCAGGGCCTGGGCTCGAAGAAGATGAGCCTGGAGAACTTCACGGCCGATGTGATGCTGGCCGACGAGATGTTCAGGTCGCTGCCAGGCTGGGTGCCGCGCCTGCGCTTTCCTTACCTGCAGGAAGGCGACACCCCGGCCAAGCGTGACGGCATCCGCGACTGGATGGCCGCGAAGGGTTACGAGCCGGCGCCGGTCAGCATCGTGACGAGCGACTGGTACTACGACGACCGCTTCCTCAAATGGCGAAGCACCCATGCGGACGATGACCCGGCCCTCTTCCGCAAGGCCTACCTCGCCCACCTGCTGGACCGGGCCAACTACTACGAGCACCTGGCGCGCGAGCTGATCGGCCGCAGCCCGGTGCACGTGATGCTGTTGCACACCAACGCCCTCAATGCCGCCTTCCTGCCCGCTGTCATCGCGATGTTCAAGTCAAAGGGCTGGAAGATCGTGAGCCCCGCGGAGGCATTCAGGGACCCGCTCTATGCCGAGAAGCCGAGCACTCTGCCAGCTGGCGAGAGCATCGTCTGGTCACTGGCGAAGCAAGCCCAGCGGATCGGGCTCCGGTATCCGGCCGAAGACAGCGTGTACGAACAAACCACCCTGGATGCGCTCGGGCTGTAGCGCACACTTCTCACAGGACCTGCCATGGCCTTCCTCCGTTTGCCGCTTGTCGCCACCGCATTCCTGGCCATGCTGTTGCTGGCCTGCGCGCTGCCGCCTGCCGCCGATGACCGTGCCCAGCTCGTCGCCAAGCTCGCCGCGCAAGCCGACCTCTGGGACAAGGCCATCGTCCGCAAGGACCGTGCGGTCATCGAGGCCAACATGGCCGACGACTTCCGCCAGATCGACAGCCGCGGCAACGTCGAAACCAAGGCCTCGTTCGTAGAAGACCTCACGTCGCCCGATCTGCAGATCGACCCGTACACCATCGAAGATTTCGACGTGCGCCTCTACGGCAACGTGGCGCTGCTCAGCGGCCGAACCCGCATGACCGGCAGCTACCAGGGCAAGCCGTTCAGCACCCACTACCGCTACATCGACATCTACGTGCGCCACGGCGAGCAATGGAAGATCGTCAGCGTGCAGGTGTCACCCCTGCCGAAGTAGCGGCAGAACCCCGGGCGCTGGCGGGCGCAAGCAATCATCAGTTAGGCTCGCCGGATGACTCCCATTCCGGCGGCGCAAGCCACCTCACAAGCAGCGATGAATCCGGCCACCGTGGTCGTGATGCTGACGCTGCTGCTCGGCATCCAGCCCGTCACCACAGACCTCTACCTGCCGGCCCTGCCCACGCTGACGCGCGATTTGCACACCACGGTGTCGCAGGCGCAGCTCACCCTGTCGGCGCTGATCATCTGCTTCGGCTTTGGCCAGCTGGTGTGCGGGCCGCTGGCGGACCGATTCGGGCGGCGGCCGGTGCTGCTGATCGGCCTGTCGCTCTACACGGTGGCCAGCGTGCTCAGCGCGGCCTCGCCCGCCATCGAGTGGCTGATCTTCTGGCGCGCACTGCAAGGCGCCGCGATGGCGGCCGCGGTGACCTGCGGCCGCTCCATCGTGCGCGACCTGTATGCGCCGCACGAAGGCGCACGGGTGATGTCGCGCGCACTCACCGGCCTGGGCGTGATCGCCATGCTCAGCCCGCTGATCGGCGGCCTCTTGGTGCAGTGGCTCAGCTGGCATGCGGCGCTCACCGTGCTGGCCGTGTTCGGCGCCGCCACGCTGGCCTTCGTGGCCTGGCGCTTCGAAGAGACGATTCCGCTTCGCAACCCCAACGCCACACGGCTTGCGCCGATGCTGAAGAACTGGGCGGCCGTCGCGCGCCATCCCACCTTCCGGGCCTGGGCCGCGCTGTCGGCGCTGACCTATGGCGGGCTCTTCATGACGCTGGTGGGCTCGTCCTTCGTGTTCATCGAGGTGCTGGGCACGTCGCGCGTGGGCTTCGGCGCCTTTCTGCTCACCAACTCGCTGGCCTACACCGCGGGCACTTTCTTGTGCCGCCGCCTGCTGTTGGCGCGTGGGTTGCGCGGCGCCGTGGCCATCGGGGGTGGCCTCACGCTGGCCGGTGGGCTCGGCATGGCGGCCTTGAGCCTGCTGGGCTTTCACAGCGTGTGGTCGGTGGCGGTACCGCAGTGGCTTTACGCGCTCGGGCACGGCATCCACCAACCCTGCGGCCAGGCCGGTGCCGTCGGCCCCTTCCCCGAGAAAGCCGGTGCGGCCGCGTCGCTCTCGGGCTTCGGCATGACGCTCAGCGCCTGCTGTGTGGGCCTTTGGATGGGGCGCAACCTCAACGGCACCGTTTACCCTCTGACCCTGGGCGTGTGCGCCTTCAGCATCGGCGTCGCGCTGGTCGCGTGGACGCTGGTACAGCGCCACGGTGACCCGCACGGCACCTCGACCCCTTCACCCAAAACAAGAACAAGCGCATGAGCTCATTCAACTACCTGTGCCTCGCCGGCCCCACCGCTTCGGGCAAGACGGCGTCGGCCTTCGCCATCGCCGACGCGCTCGCAGCCACGCGGCCGGTCGAAATCGTCAGCGTCGATTCGGCGCTCGTCTACCGCGGCATGGACATCGGCACCGCCAAGCCCAGCGTGGCCGAGCGGGCTCGCGTGCCACACCACCTGATCGACATCATCGAGCCGAGCGAGGCCTATTCGGCAGCGCGTTTCGTCATCGATGCACAACAACTGATCGGCGAGATCAACGCGCGAGGCCACGTGCCCTTGCTCGTCGGCGGCACGATGCTGTACTTCAAGGCCTTGTTCGAGGGGCTCGATGCAATGCCTGCGGCCGACCGTGGCGTGCGCGCCGCGCTGAGCGATCAGCTCGAGCGCGAAGGCCTGCACGCGCTGTACCGAGAGCTGCAGCGCGTCGACCCGGTAACGGCGGCACGCCTGAAGCCCGCTGACCAGCAACGCATCCAACGTGCGCTCGAGGTCTACCGCGTGAGCGGGCAGCCGCTGTCGTCATTCCACAGCGATAAGGCGCCCGTCGCCACGCCGCCGCTGATCTCGCTGGAGCCGACAGACCGCGCCTGGCTGCACCAGCGCATCGAGGCCCGCTTCCACCAGATGCTCGACGAAGGCCTGGTCGACGAAGTGATCGCACTCGAAGCACGTGGCGACTTGAACGCCGACATGCCGTCGATGCGCTGCGTGGGCTACCGCCAGACCTGGGAGGCGCTGGTCGAAGGCGACCAGAGTGAACTGCCCGAGCGCGGCATCGCTGCCACGCGGCAGCTGGCCAAGCGCCAGATCACCTGGCTGCGCAGCATGCCGCAGCGCCACATCGTGGCCTGCGATGCCCCCGATGCGCTGAGCCAGGTCACCACGCTGGCGTTGCGCCTCGTGTCGGAGCTGAAGCTTGGCTGAACTGCTGGAGGTGCGCCGGCTCGCCAAGCGGTATGGCGACAGCCCGGTGTTCAGCGAGGTGGATCTGCAAGTGGCGGCGGGCGAGTTCGTCGCCATCCTCGGCGAGTCGGGCGTCGGCAAGTCGACGCTGCTGAACTGCATCGCCGGGCTGGACACGGTGGCGGGCGGCACGGTCCACATCGCCGGCACCGAGATCACCACGCTCCCCGAGGCACAGCAGGCACTGTTTCGCCGTGCGCACCTGGGCTTCGTGTTCCAGGCCTTCCACGTACTGCCGCACCTGAGCGTGGCGCACAACGTGGGCTTGCCGCTGCTGTTGCAGGGTCGGCCTGACGACGCACGGGTGGAAGCCCTGCTCGGTGCGGTCGGCCTGCAAGGCCTCGGCCCGCGGCTGCCGCAAACGCTGTCGGGTGGGCAGCTGCAACGCGTGGCCTTGGCTCGCGCCCTGGTGCACAAACCGCAACTCATCCTGGCCGACGAACCGACCGGCAACCTCGACCCCGGCACCGCCGAGAAGATGATGGACCTGCTGGCCTCGCAGGTGCGTGAGCAAGGCGCCGCCTGTGTGCTGGTCACGCATTCGCGGACCGCCGCAGCGCGCGCCGACCGCGTGCTGACACTCACCGCCACAGGCATGGAGACCTGACGAAGTGATGCGCCTCCTGCGCCAGCTGTCGTGGCCGGAGTTGCGCCATCACCCTTGGCGCAATCTCGCCGCCCTGCTGACGGTGATGCTGGGCGTGGCGCTCGCGTTCTCGGTGCAGCTCATCAACCAGTCCGCGCTCAGCGAATTCAGCGCGGCGGTGCGTTCGGTCAACGGCCAGCCCGATTTCGAGATCCGCGGGCAGCGCGATGGTTTCGACGAGGCGATCTACGAACGCGTCGCGAAGCACGCGCAAGTGGCATGGGCCAGCCCGGTGGTCGAGATCGACACCTATGCCTTCGATGCGCAAGGCCAGCGTTTCGCGCTGCGGCTTGTCGGTATCGATGCCCTGTTGGCCGCTCCGCTGTCGCCGTCCTTGATGCCGCGGCCCGCTGAAGGCGCGAACCGGTTCGCCCTGCTCGACCCCGCCGCGCTGTTCCTGAATGCCCAAGCCGAGCAGCGCCTCGGCACCAGCGGCACCGCGCGATTGCAAACGCCGAACGGCCACGTCGAGCTGCGCGTGTCAGGCAGCGTCGCCGCCAACGGCCTACCGCTCGCGGTGCTGGACATCGCCGGCGCGCAAGAGCACTTCGGCTGGCTGGGCCGCCTGAGCCGCATCGATGTGCGCCTGCAACCGGGTGCCGATCGAGCCGCGGTACTGAAGGCCCTGGCCCTGCCTGAGGGCCTGCGCGCCGCTTCGCCCGACGAGGCGGCGCAGCGCGTGTCGAACGTCTCGCGCGCCTACCGTGTGAACCTCACGGTGCTCGCGCTGGTGGCACTGTTCACCGGCGCGTTCCTGGTCTTCTCCATCCTCTCGCTCTCCGTCGCCAAGCGGCAGCCACAGCTCGCCTTGCTCGGTGTGCTGGGGCTGAGTGGGCGGGAGCGATTGGGTCTGGTGCTGGCCGAATCGGCACTGCTGGGTGCCGTCGGCAGTGCGCTGGGCCTGGTGCTGGGCACCACGCTCGCGGCACTCGCACTGCGGCTGCTGGCTGGTGACCTGGGCGGGGGCTACTTCCCCGGTGTCGCGCCCGTATTGCAGTTCAGCCCGGGCGCAGCGGTGGTCTACGGCCTGCTCGGTGTGGCGGCTGCCGTGATCGGTGGCTGGGTCCCGGCGCGGTCTGCGCAACGCCTCGCTCCAGCGCAAGCGCTGAAAGGCCTGGGCGATCACCGCAGCAACACGTCTGGCCGCTGGCTGGGCCCGGCGCTGCTGGCTTCCGGCGCGGTGCTCGCCCTGCTGCCTCCGGTGGCCGAGATCCCGCTCGCGGCTTATCTCTCGGTCGCCTGCCTGCTGTTCGGCGGCATCGCCTGCGTGCCGGCAGGCGTGGGCTGGCTGCTCAAGGCCTTGCCGCCCTCACGCCATGCGCTGCCGCTGCTCGCGATCGAACGCGCGCGGCACGAGCGCCACACGGCCACCATCGCTGTCGCCGGCGTGGTCGCCAGCCTCAGCCTCGCGGTGGCACTCACGGTCATGGTGACGAGTTTTCGCGATTCGATGACGCATTGGCTCGACACCGTGCTCCCCGCCGACCTGTACGTTCGCTCGGCCGCCAGCAGCAACGCAGGCGACGTCGTCACCCTGCCGCCGGCCTTGCTGCAACGCGCGCCCAGCTTGCCCGGCGTGCAGCGCATGACGACCCAGCGTGTGGCCTCGGTGCAGATGGCGGCCACGCGGCCGGCCGTGGCACTGATCGCGCGCCCGCTGCTTCAACCCGAGCAGGAGCTGCCGCTGATCGGCGATCTGCGCCCGCTGCCGGCCGGCGAGACCGCCGCCTACGTCAGCGAGGCGATGGTCAGCCTCTACGCCGCCGAGGCCGGCACACGTTTCGTTCTGCCACTGCCGAACGGCCGCAACGCGACAGTGTTCGTGCGAGGCGTGTGGCGCGACTACGCACGCCAGCACGGCGCCGTCACGCTCGACGCCGCCGACTACCAGCGACTCAGCGGCGACACGCGCGTGAACGACATGGCGCTGTGGCTGCATCCGGGTGCCGACCTCGCGGCAGTCCAGCAGTCACTGCGTGCCATCGGCGACGCCGAAGGCACGCCGCTGGAATTCGCCACCGCCGGCCAGGTGCGCACGCTGTCGCTGCGCATATTCGATCGCAGCTTCGCGGTGACCTACTGGCTGCAAGCCGTGGCCATCGCCATCGGCCTGTTCGGCATCGCGGCCAGTTTCTCCGCGCAAGTGCTGGCAAGGCGCAAAGAGTTCGGGCTGCTGGCCCACCTCGGCTTTACCCGCGCACAGGTGCTGACGGTGGTCGCCGCCGAAGGCGCCGTGTGGACGGCCGCCGGTGCCCTGATCGGCCTGCTGCTCGGGCTGGCGGTCAGCGTGGTGCTGGTAAAGGTCGTCAACCCGCAGAGCTTCCACTGGACGATGGAGATGGCGTTGCCGTGGGGCCGCCTTGCCACGCTGTGCGCTGCAGTCGTGCTGGCCGGCACGCTCACCGCGTGGCTGGCGGCGCGGGGCGCGGCCACACGGAACATGGCGCTGGCGGTCAAGGAAGACTGGTAGCGTCCTGCAGCGTCAGGTACACCCGCAGATCGAACTCGTACTGGTGGTACTGCGGCTCCATGTGCTCGCACAGCTGATAGAACGCCTTGCCGTGCTCGCGCTCCTTCATGTGCGCCAGCTCGTGCACCACGATCATCTTCAGGAACTCGGGCGGCGTGTCCTTGAAGAGGCTCGCCACGCGGATCTCGCGCTTGGCCTTGAGCTGGTTGCCTTGCACGCGCGACACCGTGGTGTGCGTGCCCAGCGCGTGCTGGATCACCTTCAGCTTGTTGTCGAAGATCACCTTGTTCAGCGGCTCGGCGCTGCGCATGAAGCGGCTCTTCAGCGCCATGGTGTAGTCGTAGAGCGCGCGGTCGGTCCGCACTTCGTGCGTGCTGCCGTAGCGCTTCGCCAGGCTGTCGGCGAGGCGGCCTTCGGCGATCAGTGCCTGCACTTGCGAGATCAGCTCCGGCGGATAGCCGGCGAGGTATTTGAGCGGGGTCATCACGGTGGATTCTCGCCCCACCGCTCACAAGTCACTCCCTGCGCCGAAACGCCAGCCAGCCCGCCAGCACCGTGAAGGTCGCGATGACGAGCACGATCACCAGAAAGCCATGTGGGCTCTGCGCCAGCGGAATGCCGCCGACGTTCATGCCCAGCAGGCCGGCGACGATGTTGATCGGCAGTGCGAGCACGGTCACCACGGTCAGCGTGAAGAGGCTGCGGCCGGTCTGCTCGTTCACCTGTGCGGCGATCTCTTCCTGCAGCAGCTTGATGCGCTCCTGCAGCTCGGAGACGTCGCGGATGATCAACGAGAACTCTTCGGTTGCCTGTCGCAGCTCTTCGAGGTCGTCGGTCGCGATCCAGGGTGGCGGGTGGCGCAGCAGGCGGAACAGCGCGCCGGGCTCGGGTGCCAGCAGGCGCTGCAGGCGCACCAGCACACGCCGCAGCTTGCCGAGGTCGATTCGCTTGTGCTTGAGCCGCCCGAAGTGAAAGCTGTCTTCGATGGTGTCCACCTGCACGGTGGCCTCTCGCACGATGCGCACCAGCACATCGCCCTGGTCGTGCATCAGCCGGTTGAGGAAGGCCACTGACGAGTCGAAACGGCAGCCGTCCCTCACCGCCTGCCGCAGCCGGTCGATCGAGCGCAGCGGGTGGCTGCGCGCGCTGATGGCCAGGCGCGGCGCGACGTTGAGCCACAGCGTGGCGATCTCGGACGGGTCGAACGAGAACTCGTAGGCCACGTCGTTGACCACGGCCACCAAGGTGTCGTGTGCGTCTTCGATGCGCGTCGAACGCGAGCCTTCGTGCAGCGCCTCGAAGAACTCGGGCACCACGGCACCCAGGTGCCGGGCGATCCAGGTTTCGGCGGCCGCGTCGCTCAGGTTGAAGTGCAGCCACACAAAGCCGGCGTGGCCGGGCTCGGGCTCGCGGCGAAGCCAGTCGAGCGCTTCCGTCAGCCCGATCGGTTCACCGGCAACTCCGTCCGAGAACAGGTACCCGCAAATCAGCCCGTTCTTGTCGGAGCCGTAGGTGATCTCCATCCGCTCAGAAGAGATGCGAGAAAAGCCAGTAGAGCGTGCCCGACAGGACGATGGCCACCGGCAGTGTCAGCACCCAGGCCATCAGCAGGTTGCGGATGGTCGACATCTGCAGGCCCGAGCGGTTGGCCGCCATCGTGCCCGCCACGCCGGACGACAGCACGTGCGTGGTCGACACTGGCAGGCCGTACACGTCGGCCGCGCCGATGGTCAGCATCGCGACGAGCTCAGCGCTCGCGCCTTGCGCGTAGGTGAGGTGCGTCTTGCCGATCTTCTCGCCCACGGTGACGACGATGCGCTTCCAGCCGACCATGGTGCCCAGGCCGAGGGCGATGGCCACCGCCACCTTGACCCAGAACGGGATGAATTTGGTCGCGTCGTCGGTCTGCTTCTTGAAGGCCTTCAGCTTGGCCTTCGTGTCGGCGTCGATTGCCACGGTGCTGTCTTTCTCGATGAAGCGGATGGCTTCGGAGGCGAGGTACATGTCGTTGCGCACGTTGGCCACCGCGGCCGACGGCACCTGGGCCAGGCTGCCATGCGCCTTCACCTGCGCACCGATGCTGCCTGTCAACGAAGCCAGTGCCGGAACCAGCTCGGGCGTCGGTGTCTTGGTGCGCACGTACTCCGAGATCACCGGCCGCGGCTCGGCCGGCGGCACAACGTTGGTTGTCTTGAGCAGCGCCTCTTGCGTGATCTGCGCGACCGCGGCGAACTGCGTCACCTGGTCCACCGGCATCGCACGGTTCAGCGCGTAGGCCATGGGAACGGTACCCACGAGGATCAGCATGATGAGGCCCATGCCCTTCTGACCGTCGTTCGAGCCGTGGGCAAAGGACACGCCGGTGCAGGTGAGAATGAGCAGGCCGCGTATCCACCACGGCGGCGGCTGGTTGCCACGCGGCTCTTCATAGAGCGCCTTGTTCTTGACGAAGGCGCGCAGCGCCAGCAGCAGTAAGGCAGCACAGCAAAAGCCGACCAACGGCGACAGCAGCAGCGAGTAGCCGACCTTGGTGGCCTGAGCCCAGTCGACACCGCTCGCGCCATCGCGCCCGTGCATCAGCGCATTGGCCACACCCACACCGATGATCGAGCCGATGAGGGTGTGCGAAGACGAGGCCGGCAGCCCCAGCCACCAGGTGCCGAGGTTCCACACGATGGCCGCGATCAGCAGCGCAAACACCATCGCGAAACCGGCCCCCGAACCCACCTGCAGGATCAGCTCCACCGGCAGCAGCGAGATGATGCCGAAGGCCACCGCGCCGCTCGACACCAGCACGCCGAGAAAGTTGAAGAAGCCCGACCAGACGACCGCGAAGTTTGGCGCCAGCGAGTGGGTGTAGATCACCGTGGCGACCGCATTCGCCGTGTCGTGGAACCCGTTGACGAACTCGAAGCCGAGCGCAATGACCAGCGCCACGCCGAGCAGGATGTAGGGCACGTAGGTGGTGATGGGGCCGCCCGCCTCGCTCACGTCGGAGACCAAGCTCCAGCCCGAGAACGACAGGCCCGCCGCGAGCAGGCCGATGAACATGATGGCCGTCATCGGCCCACGCTTCTGGTCGAGCTGCGGCCGGGCGGGTGCCGGGGTGACGGATGGCGTTGCCGCCGACAGCGTCGTCGCGCTGGTGGTAACCGAATTCATGGTGCGAGCTCCGACCCAAAGGAAGGACCAATGCTCACCTCACGCCGTGACAGCGGCGTGACACACAGGTTGCGTTGCCACGCGTTCAGCCCTCAGTACACCGCCGGCACTTCGATCTCGCGCCGCGCCGGCTGGCGGGCGTAGTTGTCCCCGCGCTGGCGTTCCGGCAGCTCGATGGCCGGGTGCGCCACTTCTTCGTACGGCATCTGGCTCAGCAGGTGGTGGATGCAGTTGAGCCGCGCCCGCTTCTTGTCGTCGGCCTGCACGATCCACCACGGAGCTTCAGCGATGTGGGTGCGCTCCAGCATCACCTCTTTCGCGCGGGTGTAGTCCTCCCAGCGGCGGCGCGATTCGAGGTCCATCGGGCTCAGCTTCCACTGCTTCAGCGGGTCGTGGATGCGGCCGAGAAAGCGCAGGCGCTGCTCGTCGTCCGAGATCGAGAACCAGTACTTGATGACCTGGATGCCCGAGCGCACGAGCATGCGCTCGAACTCCGGCACAGAGCGGAAGAACTCCTCGTACTGATCGTCAGTGCAAAAGCCCATCACCCGCTCGACGCCGGCGCGGTTGTACCAACTGCGGTCGAACAGCACCATTTCACCGGCTGCCGGCAAATGGCTGATGTAGCGCTGGAAGTACCACTGCGTGCGCTCGCGGTCACTGGGCGCCGGCAGGGCCGCCACACGGCACACGCGCGGGTTCAGCCGCTGGGTGATCCGCTTGATCGCGCCGCCCTTGCCGGCCGCGTCACGCCCCTCGAAGAGGATGACCGCCTTGTGCCCCGTGCTGACCACCCAGTCCTGCAGCTTCACCAGCTCGGCCTGCAGGCGGAACAGCTCGCGGAAGTAGGTCTTGCGCGCATCTGCCCGCTGCGTGTCGGGCACTTCGTTGTCAGCCCCGACCAGCAAGTCGACCTCCCGGTCTTCGAACTCCAGTTCCAGCTCTTCGTCGTAGCTGTCGCGCAGGTCTTCATGGATGCGGTGGATGAGGCTGGGGTCGAGAGTGTTCACGGCGCACCTATGCGGCTGTCTGGGAAGCCGACCTTAGGCGCACTTTGTGGCAGCTGTGTGACCTCAATGGCAAGCCTTCGATTCAGTCTCCGGGTTGAATCGATGTTTTAAGGAACTTCTCAACGCGCTCATAGAAATTGGCGTGATTGGCCTCATCAAAGAAGCCATGGCCTTCGTCGAGGTACTCGACGCGTTCCACAGAGACACCAGCTTTTTGCGCGGCCTCGGCAAACTTTCGGGCGTGAACGATAGGAACCCTTCGGTCCGCACCTCCATGCGCCAACAGAACAGGGACCTTGATCTCAGCCACGCGCTTGAGTGGTGATGCCGCTTCGAGGCGGACAGCATCTTTGACCGGGTCTCCCATGAGCACAGGAAGGGAGTACGCCAAAGTATCGGCGGAGGCGTCGCTCCATGTCACTGAGTACCTGAGCATCGGATCGGTCACTCCTGCATAACTTACAGCACACCGGTACGCACCTGGGTGCGCAATAGGACCCATCAACGCTGCGTAGCCGCCGTAACTGGCACCCATGATGCAAACACGACTCGGGTCAACCAGCTTCTGCTTGACGGACCATTGCACGGCGTCAGCCAAGTCGTCCTGCATTGCAAACCCCCATTGCTTCCACCCGGCCTCGTAGTGACGAAAACCAAAGCCAGTACTGCCGCGATACTCAGGCTGAAGCACACGGTAGCCGCGCGACGCCAGAAACTGTGCTTCGGCTTCCCATGTCAGATCCGATCCGCGCACCCACGGCCCGCCATGCACAAGCACAACGGCAGGCAACGGCTTGTCGACAGCTGCTCCAGGCGGATGAGTGACAAACAACGGAATCTTCAGACCGTCCCGCGCTTCGTAACGATGGAAGCTGCGACGCCCCTGATTGGCTTCTACGATCCAGGGTCGGGCGGCGCCGATGAGTTGGAGCGACAGCTTCTTTCGATCGAACAGGAAATACTCGCCGGGCTGCTGGTCCGAGGTGGATCGGATCACAAAGAACTGGCTGGACTCACATCGACCACAGTACAGGCGGTTGCTGCGCCCGGCCGGCAGAGCCGCATCAAGGCTTGCCTGCAGCTTTTGCATCTCCTGATCAAACCAGTAGCTGACGGGCCGATCGGCTTGAAAATGAACGCCCATCAAGCGCTTTGTCTTCGAGTCGATTTCTGCCTGCGGATGCAAATCGAACCCGCGAACCTTGACCAAAGCCTCGGAACCGAGCTTCTTCGCGACGGGGTCGAATTTGTAAAGTCCCTCGGTATCGTCCTTTGTGGCGGTCACCAATATCTGCCCGCCAACATCGACATGCCAGGGCCGGAAGCCCTCTTTCAGAGGGTCGAAATCCGCCACTTCATCCCACGTGTTATCTACTTCCTTACGCCAATAGACCTTGGTGCGACCACCGTGATATGCCCTGAGAACGCGCGGTTCATCACTCGGGTCCAAGAGCACAGCGCGCACATTTTCGGGCGTTCCGAAACTTAGGTTGTGCAACTCGCGCGTCAGCGTGTTCAGGCGCGCAAGCTGAATCTGCTTGGCGTCGCCAATGCTGTCGTATATCTGCTTGTAGACAAAGACGTCGTTGCCGCCATCATCGATGGTGGAATGAAAAAACCAGCCATACGGAAGCACCCTCGAAGCGATGCGAGTCCCAGGGATGTCGCCTACTGCATTCTGCCAAGAGATCAGTTGCCGATCGTTGCCGCCGTCATGGTTCACTGCAAAGGTACCAGCGCCGCCTGACCGAATCTCCGAGCCTCGCCGAAACGCTTCATAAACCAGGCGGTCATCATTGACCCACAGTACGCTGGTAATGTCCGCATCGCCAAAACCCGCCACCATGCGCGCCTGCCCCACGGGATCCAGATCCATGACGCCAAGGCGACGCATGCCATTGGTGCCAAAGATCAACATCGCCAAACGTTTGCCAGACGGCGATATGGCCACGTCACTGATGGCTGGCCACCGGGTGAAATCCTGAATCGGTGGCTGCTCGGCATGCGCAAGAGTCGCGCCCAAACTCAGTACCAACAACCATGTGGTTTTCTTCAACCAATGCACTACCGACATTCTTCCTCCCTCTTGGATTTGCCAACTTAGTTTCTGAGCTTGAAATGCCTCGCCAGCTCGGTTCAGGCGGCCTTAAGGCCGCCTCTTCGCCTCAACCCTTCAAACCTTAGGCAGCGCGCTCTGCGCCATTGCAGCGGCTTGCGAAAGCTTTTCCTGCAACGCTGGCACGACGGCCAGGGGTAGGCGGAAGTCGACATTGACCCCTTCACCCACTACGACTCTGAGGGCCACATAACCGGCCCCAGGTGCCGACGAGGCATTGATCCTTGCGATGTCGACGAGCGCCGCCTGGTCGGCACTCTGAGTGCTGCGACCGGCCACGGTGGCCCGGTCGTTGGCAGCGACACTGGCGCCGAACATCATCGCAGTGACCAGTCGACCGATGTTCGAATGCTTTATCGCAAACCACTCGGAGGAGTGGTCCTCCATTCGAAGGTTCAGCGTCACCACTTGTCCTTCACCGATGGAACCGACATCTCGGGCATCTCTGATGTGACGAATAGATGTGAAGTCTGGCAACTGATCTGACATGGGTACCTCGGTGCAAATGTGATCGGGCTTGGGCATATTGCTCGCCGTGCGCCATTTTGGAATGAGTTGTGAGCGCCGACCAATGATGATCTGCGCTCACAAGCAACGGTTTCCGTTCAATCTTAAAGAACAACGTCAAGAATCCTAGGGAAGTTGTTCGGCGGCAAATGACGACGCGCTCTTCGCAAATCGACTGCGCACTCATTGTCAAACCCGCCACGGGGATCATCGGCGCCAGGTCGCAAATAAGATTCTGTTTCGGTATGACTTGACGATTGCACGCACTCGGCCGTTTCGAGAACGTCGAAGTGCTGGCGAAGTAAGCCGCGTGCATGCTTGCTGACTTTGCGGAGCACTACTCGACTGTTTCGATTTGGATAGGGACTCAGGTCGTTCCGGATTGAACTGGTCCCGCGCTGCAGGGTAAGGTACATGCCGCTGCCACGACGCCTCACTACCTTGATGATTCCTTCCCCCCAGCAAGCCCTCGCCGAAACCAAGGCGTGGGTCGACCGTGCCGTGATCGGCCTGAACCTGTGCCCGTTTGCCAAGGCCGTGCAAACCAAGAACCAGGTGCGCTATGTCGTGAGCGGCGCGACGGATGGTGATGCCTTGCTGGCCGAGTTGCGCGACGAGATGAACCGGCTCATCGAAGCCGACCCGGTGGAGCTGGACACGACCTTGCTGATCCACCCGCAGGTGCTGAACGACTTTCTCGACTTCAACGACTTTCTCGGCGCGGCCGATGAAGCGCTGGAGGAGCTCGGCTACGAAGGCATGCTGCAGGTCGCGAGCTTTCACCCGCAGTTCCAGTTCGCCGGCACCGACGCGGACGACGTGACGAATGCGACCAACCGGTCGCCCTACCCAACGCTGCACCTGCTGCGCGAAGACAGCGTCGACCGGGCAGTGGCTGCGTTCCCGCAGGCCGAGGCGATCTACGAGAACAACATCCGCACGCTGGAAGAGTTGGGCACCGAAGGCTGGGCTGCACTGCAAGCGCAGTGCAGAGCCGACGCGGCCGGCAGCTGATCAGCCTTCAGTGACGATGCGGCCGAGTTGACGCAGTGCCTGCTCCGCCTTCTCGTCGAAGGTGAAGCCGCAGCTGATGCGCATGAAGTGGTCGAAGCGGCTGGAGTTGGAAAACAGCGAGCCGGGCACCACGCGAATGCCTTGCGCCAATGCCGTCTCGAACACCGCCTGGGCCGAGCGCGGCTTGGGCATCTCGACCCACAGCAGCAGGCTGCCGTCGGGCACGCTCAGGCGCGTGCCTTCGGGGAAGCAGGCGGCGATCGATTCGGACACCTGCTCGCGCTGGGTCTTGAGCTGCCGGCGCAAGCGGGCCAGGTGGCGGTCGAAGGCGCTGGAGCCGATGAACTCGGCCGCGATGAGCTGCGGCAGCGCTTCGTTGGCGCGGCTCTGCGCGTACTTGATCATCTGGATGCGCGCATGCCAGCGGCCGCCGCTGATCCAGCCCAGGCGCATACCGGGCGCGAGGATCTTGCGCAGCGACGCGCAATGGATCACGCCACCACTGCGGTCCCAGGCCTTCACCGCCTTGAGCGGCACGTCGTCGGACGTCAGCGCGCTGTAGGTGTCGTCTTCGATCACCGGCACCTCGAAGCGCTCGCACAGCTCGACCAGCCGCTGCTTGTGCTCGTCGGGCATCACGCAGCCGAGCGGGTTCTGGAAGTTGGGCACCAGCGCCACGGCCGCGACGCGCTCGTGGGTCTGCAGCGCGAGCTCGAGCGCCTCGATCGACATGCCGGTGTGCGGACTGGTAGGGATCTCCAGCGCACGCAGGCCCAGGCTTTCGAGCACCTGCAAGAGCCCGTAGTAAGTGGGCGACTCGACCGCGATCGTGTCCCCGGGCTGGGCCACGGCGCGCAGCGCGACGTTGAGCGCCTCGATGCAGCCGTGGGTGACCATGATCTCGTCGGTCGTCAGGCTCATGCCGGCCTCGAGCGCACGCCTTGCCAGCACGGCCCGCAGGAGCGGATCACCGGGCGACGCCACCGGCTTCACCAGCAGCTCGGGCCGGTGCCGCAGGGCGCGGATGGCGGCGTTCTTGAGGGCTTCGGCTGGGTAGGCCTCGGGCGACGCATAGGCCGCTGCGAAGTCGAACTTCACGACGTGGCGCTCGCTCTGCGCGACAAAGGCCGACACCCGGTCGTGCACGCCGACGTACTGGGCTGCGTCGAGCGCCCGCACGGTGTCGGGCTCATTGGCCGGAGGAATGGCGGCGCGGCGCGGCATGCGCACGAAGTAGCCCGAACGTGGCCGCGCCTCCAGCAGGCCTTCGTCTTCGAGGCTGCGGCAGGCCTGCAACGCGGTGGAAAGACTCACCTGGTGAAGGCGGGTGAGCGAGCGCACGGAGGGCATGCGCGTGCCGGGCGTCAGCACGCCGGAACGGATGGCGCCGCGGTAGTGGTGAGCGACGCGTTGGTAGAGCGGTTGCAGATCCATGTCGGACATGATGCGTGCCCCCAGCAGAGGCAGACCGGAACAGATCGCAGCTTAAAGCGCCATAACAGCGTAGGCAAATGGCTTCTGATCCGAAACAGAAGCTTCGCGGCTGTGCCTGTTATTGAAGACGCCGGCTGCCTAAGCTGGAACCCTCGAAACACACATCAGGTGAACCGTCATGGACACGGATCAAGTCAGGCAGCGCATGCGTCTTGGCGCCGGAGAATCTCAATGGCTTCGCGCTGAGGCGGGCACGATGTTCGTCGGCATCGGCGGCAGCTTCGTCGTGGTCGAGGCACCACGCTGGATGGCCGATGTGTCGTGGCGTGAGCGCGTCTCGGTCGATGCAGGGCAGGCGCATACAGTCGACTCCGCCGGCTGGGTGCAAATTGGCAGCGCCACGGGCGCAGAGATGATCTGCATGCAACCCGGCAAGATGGCCGCACCGCGCGCCTGGTTGAGTGACGCGTGGCGCCTGCTGGCCCGCCGAGCCTTGGCCTGAATCGATACCGAAAGAAGACATGCTGCAGTTCAGTGACGTCCAGACCGCCGCCGCTCGCCTCCATGGCGTGGCCCATCGCACCCCGGTGCTTCGCTCAAGCACGCTCGACCAGATGCTGGGCCTGCAGGTGTTCATGAAGGCCGAGAACCTGCAGCGCATGGGCGCGTTCAAGTTTCGCGGTGCCTACAACTCGGTCAATGCCTTGAACGACGACCAGCGCTCGCGCGGCGTGGTGGCGTTCTCGTCGGGCAACCATGCACAGGCGGTCGCGCTGGCCGCGCGAATGCACGGCTGCCAGGCGACCATCGTGATGCCGCACGACGCCCCCGCGCTGAAGTTGGCCGCCACGCGCGGCTACGGTGCCGAGGTCGTGATCTACGACCGCTACAAGGAAGACCGAGCCGCCATCGCCAACCGCCTGGTCGGCGAGCGCGGCGCCACGCTGATCCCGCCCTTCGACTACCTGCCCGTGATGGCCGGCCAGGGAACGGCTGCGTTGGAGCTGCTCGAAGAGACCGGCCCGCTCGACGCGCTGATCGTCTGCGCCGGCGGTGGCGGCTTTCTGTCGGGCTGCGCGGTGGCTGCCAAGCACCTCGCGCCCGACATCAAGGTCTACGGCGCCGAGCCGGAGCGTGGCAACGACATGCAGCAGTCGCTCCAGGCCGGACGCATCGTCAGCATCGACGTGCCACGCACCATCTGCGACGGCCAGCAGACGCAGGCCGTCGGTCACCATACCTTCGAGGTGATCCAGGCCCTGGTGAGCGACGTCCTCACGGTGCCCGACCCGGTGGTGGTCGATGCGATGCGCTTCGCCTTCGAGCGCATGAAGGTCGTGCTCGAGCCTTCGGGCGCGTGTGCGCTGGCCACGCTGATGCTGCACCGCGAAGGCTTCAAGGGGCAGCGGGTGGGGGTCACGCTGTCGGGCGGCAACATCGGGGTCGACCGCTTTGTGGCGCTGATCACTGGCGCGGAACGGGTTGATTGAAAGGTGCCGCTTCGCGCCGGTGTTTCTTCTGCCTACCGACGGGTGCGCCGGGAATCCGCCCCGGCGGGCGTGTCACTTTCATTTGTCGCGTCAAATGAAAGTAACCAAAGCAAAGACGCTCTCCACTTTGCTGTACCGCTTCGGCCGCTTCCTTCCGCGACTTGTCACCTGTGAACAGACCCGGACCACGGAACACCTGTTCAACGTACCCCACCCCTCAGCTCGCTGCGCATCGCCACCACGCACGATGCGCAGCGAGCTGTGACAGGGAATGTTTGCGTAGCAAACGACCGCATTGCTCTTCGGGCCCCGTGGGGGGCGTCGAGGAGCGCAGGGGTTTGGGGCCGCGTGCGCAGCACGCTTCGTCAACTGACTTCGCGCGGCTGTCTGAGCGCAGCGGCCGCAGGCCGCGAAGCGAGTTCGGCGCGATGCCCCCTACACCGAGCACCGCAGAGCAGTCCGCCCCTAGGGCGGACCGCCCCCGTCGGGGTCGCCTTTCTTTGCCTTCTTTCTTTGGCGAAGCAAAGAAAGAAGGTCGCCCGCCGGGGCGATATCCCGGCAACAGCCTCACGCAGTGAGTAGAAGCATCACGAACAGCGCTACGGGGTTCGATACCTCAGCGTGAACGGTCGGTAGTACACGAAGACAAGGCACCCCACCCGGGATTGCCCTGAGCCCAAGCCTCGCAGCCACCCCAACACCCATGCAACACTCGCGTTCTCAAATCAGGCGCGCAAAGCGCTGGAGATAACGATGCTGATTGCCTCTGTCCTCGTCGGCCTGGTGGCCTTGATCCACGTCTACATCCTCGTGCTCGAGATGTTCATGTGGGACACACCCAAGGGCCGCAAGGTGTTCAACACCACGCCCGAGTTCTCGGCAGCGTCCAAGGTGTTGGCAGCCAATCAAGGCCTGTACAACGGCTTCCTGGCCGCGGGCCTGATCTGGAGCCTGATCCTCGACATCGGTGCTGGCGCGGCCGGCCGCCCGGTGGCGCTGTTCTTCCTGGCGGGTGTCGTGGCGGTTGGCGTCTACGGTGCTGCCACTGCCGCGAAGAAGATCCTGTACGTGCAGGCGCTGCCGGCTGCCGTCGCCATTGCAGCGGTGCTGTTCCTGAGCTGATGGCCTTCCGCAGGGCGCCAGCCGCCCTGCCACCCTAACGGCCAAGACGAGTACATTGCTCGCCAAATGGCCTCCGCTGCTCCTGCTCTTGCCATGCCCGACATGACGTCGGACATCCCCACGCGGGTTCGCGTGGCGCAGATGCGGATGATCTTCGAGCAGACCTCGGTGGCGGTGTTCGCCGCCACCGCATATGCCGTTGCACTGGTCCTCTACCTACACGGTGCGATTCCCGCGCAAACGCTTGCGATATGGATCGGCCTGAAGATCGCGGTGGTGATTCCGCGGGTCGTCCACGGCCGCATGTTCAGGCATCGCCAAAACGATTCGCTGAGCTGGCTCGCCTGGGGCCGCGCGATGCTGTTTCTCGACGGCTTGGTGTGGGGCATGGCCGGCATTTTCCTGACCTCCACCCAGGACACCAGCGTCGTAACGCTCGTGATCGCCACGCTGGCCGGCGTGAGCACGGTCGCGGCCTTCGTGTTGCATGCCGACTGGCCTTGTTGCGTGGCCTACACCGCACCGATGCAGCTGCCCGGCGTGATCATGATGTTCTCGCGCGGTGACGCGATCGGCCTGTACGGTGCGTTCTCGATCATCGCCTTCTACACGGTTCTGCTGGTTGCCACACGCCGCTCGGAGCGGCAGGTGGTGGAGATGCTGACGCTGCGCTTCACCAACGAGCGGCTCACGGCCCAGCTGTCATCGGCGCTCGAGTTGGCGCGCATGGAGAACCGCGCGAAGAACGAGTTCGTTGCCAACATGAGCCACGAGTTGCGCACGCCGCTGCACGGCATCTTGGGTATGTCGAGCATGCTGCTGGGCAGCGCATCAGAGAGCAACCCGCGGGACGGGCTGACTGTCATCCGGCGTTGTGGCGAGCACCTGCTGGGGCTCATCAACAACATCCTTGAATACTCGCGCTTCGACGCGCAGGGGATCGACGTGCACCCACAGCAGGTCGAGCTCGCTCAGCTGATCGACGACACGGTGGAGATGTGCACGCCGGGTGCCACCGAAAAAGGCCTCACGCTCACCAGCGAGCTCGACCTGCCGCGGCCCTGCATGGCAACGATGGACCCGTTCCGTCTGCGCCAGATCTTGCTGAACCTGGTGGGCAACGCGGTGAAGTTCACCGAGCACGGCACGGTGCGCGTGCGGGTCGCCGAAACGCAGGGCGGCAGCGGCTTGTTGATCCGGGTGGAAGACACTGGCGTGGGCATCGCGCCGGCCGCGCTCGACCGCATCTTCGAGCCCTTCGTTCAGGTCGACAGCTCCAACACTCGGCGCTTCGGTGGCACCGGGCTCGGGCTCAGCATCACGCGCGCGATCTGCGAGGCGATGGGCGGCACGGTGAGTTATCGCAGCACCTTGGGGTCGGGCTCGACCTTCGAGGTGCAGCTGCCACTGAAGCGCGTGCGTGTATCGAATGCGCCATCGCCCGCCGCGGCGGCATCACCAACAACCGGCCAAACGCCGATGCACGGCCGCGTGCTGCTGGCCGAAGACAACGAGGTCAACGCCATCGTCGCGGCGGCCTCGCTCGCGCAGCTGGGCCTCGAAGCCGAACACGTGGTCGATGGGCACGGTGTCGTCGAGCGCGTGTGCCAGGCGCACTCGCCGCGGCCCGACCTGGTGTTGCTCGATTGCCAGATGCCGGAGATGGACGGCTTCGAAGCCGCGCGCCGCATCCGCGAGCACGAGATGCAAAACGGCTTGCCGCGCCTGCCGCTCATCGCGCTCACGGCCAATGTATTTCCCGAAGACCGTGAACAATGCCGCGCCGCGGGCATGGACGACTTTCTCGCCAAGCCTTTCAGCACCGAGCAGCTGCACGAAATTCTGTCTGTCTACCTGACGCAAACTGCCTGATTCAGGCAGCGCGCGGCCAGACTTCGTCACCCTTGTTGCGAAGACCATCGGCAACAGCGGCCGAGAGCGCTTCGAAGATCGCGATGTCGGGGTGATAGCGGCGAAACACGAAGTCGTGATCGGGGTGCCGGCGCTCGCGCGCCATCGCCTCGGACGTGACCGTGTCGCGGAACAGCACGCGGTGCGGCAAGCCGCCCGCATGCAGCAGCGGGCACATGCGCTCATCGCCGAACAGATCGGTGAAGCCGAGGTTCTCGTAGGTGCGCAGCAGCGTGCGCCGTGAGCCGGCCAGCACACCGCCGACCTGCGTCGCGATGCAATACAGATGGCTCGCCTTCACCAGCGCCAGGCGCACCGGGTGGTCGTAGCCGGGCTGCACGCACAGGCGCGTGATCTCGGCCAGCAACTGGCCCTGGCGTTCTGGTGGCAGCTCGATGCTGCGCTCGATCTGCAAAGGCGCCGTGCGGTTGCTCTGTATGCGCGCCGAGCCCACCACCGCGCCGGTTGCCTTGTCTTCTGCAAAGAAGATCGTGGTGTCGACCAATCGATCGAGTGGATCGGCGCTGCCGAATGCAGCGGCCTGCGCCGGCAGGTGGCGACCATAGGCCGTCTGCCTCAGCGCCTGCACGCGCAGGAGCTGCGCTTCGTTGCAGACCACCCTCACTCTGAAGGGCAGGCTGTGTTCGATGACGGCAGAGGCTCGGTGTGTTGCCCGATTGCGCGACGCATCGAGTGACCCGAAGTCTGAGTCGTTGCTGCGCAGCCCGTGAGCGTGCGACACGATGTCGAGCGCCCTTGGCACCGGCATCAACGAAGGTGGCGGAAGTTCGTCCCTGTACATGCAGTATCCCCATCAGCGGGCCTTTGGCCTCTTGCATGATCCCGGGGCAGTAATCGCAAGGGCCGGGCCAGCCGGCTGCGATTCAAGTGTTGCGAGTTGTGACCGGCACAGCGCCGATCAAGCCTTCAGCGGTGGGGGCGCGAAGGCTCAACGCTGCCCGGTGGACAGCGGCCAAACGAAGTGGGCGTCGCCGTTGAAGTCGGGCGCCTGCCAGTCGCTCACCGAGAAGTAGAGCCGGCTCGGTGCCAGCATCTCGACACCGCGTTCGGTGGCCTGCAGGCTGACGCCGGCCAAGTCGAGGCGGCTGTTGTCGGCACGGATGGCTACACGCCCGCGCAACCGCAGGCCGGTGGCCGTGAGCTGGCTGGCTTGCGTGGAAAGCGCGACATCGTCGCTGTCGATCACGCTGTCTTCGATCGTCACCGACGACGCCTTGACGGTCAGTTGCCGGAGCTTTGCGCCGCTGATGCGGGCGTTGCTGCAGTTGTCGAGCGTGATGCTGTCGTAGTGGCCGCTGAAGCTGCGGTCGGGTTCGTTGAGGCAGCTCGCAGCGCCCTTGGACACCTCGGGCACATCGACCGCGTATTTCGGCGACAAGGGCGAAGCCAGGGCCTCCTGCAGCAAGCGCATGAAGGTGGTGGGGCTTTCTTGCATCGGCGTGTGCCCTGCGCCGTCGATCACCCGCAATCGGGCATCGGGCAGGCGAGCGGCCAGCAGGTTGCCGGTGCGCAACGGCGCGACCGGGTCGTCTCGGCCCCAGATCACCGTGGTGGGCGCCTGGACCTCGCGGATCGCCGCAGTGAAGTCGTGCTCCACCAGACCGAGACCGGCCTCGACCTGCGTGTAGCGGCCAAGCAGCGCATAGCGCACGCTGGGGTTCTGTGCCAGCCAGCGGCTGAAGTCGAAGCGATCGTCGAGGTCGTTGAACACGATGCGCCTGAGGCCGTTGATGCGCTCGCCAAGGCCCTTGAGGAACCGGTCGACCGGGTCGATGCCGACCTGCCGCGTTCGCATGCTGGCCACGTGCTGCGCAAACACCGTCTTGAGCAGGATGCCCGCCGCGTCGACAAGCACCAGCCGATCCACCCTGTCGGCGTGCGCGTGGGCGAAATGCAGACTCACCGCACCGCCCAGCGAATGGCCGACCACATGCACCCGCTGGCCGGGCGACGTCTGGTCGAGCACCTCCTTCAACGCTTGGCTCAACGCGTCGAAGGAATAGCCCTGCGGCGACGACTCCGACGCGCCGAATCCCGGCAGGTCGACGGCGACCACATGAAACTGCGCCGCCAGCGCGGCAACCACACTGGCCCAGTCGCGATGCGCGTTGTTGCCGAGGCCATGCACAAGCAGCACGGTGGGCGCGCTTTGCGCCCCGGCCTGCCCCACCAGCACGCGCTGCCCGCTGCGCAAGGCCAGGCAGGTGTAGCGCAGGCCCGGCAGCCGAACGATCACGGCCGAGGCCGCTTCGGCAACCCGATCGACGCATGGAACCGAAGTGGGAGACACAGCCGACGAAGGCGTCGATGCAGCGGCCGGCTGAGGCGGGGCGGCAGATCGGGCTGCGGCGCCACAGAGCATCACCATCAAACCCAGTGCCAGAGGCCGCCACACACACAGGAGCATTCGTCACCTCAGGAAACACCGGGCGCCCATTCTCGCGGAACCATGCGCGCAGCGGTGATATCAGTATCTGCATACTGGCACTGCTGCCAACCACGGAGGTACCGATTTGAAGACCAAAACACAGACTCTCTCGCTCTCGCTGGCCCTCTTGATCGCCGCGAGCCTGCCCGCGGCTCAGGCCCAGACCACCGCAGGCCCGAAAATTGAGCCCGGCTTGTGGGAGATCAACATCGCGCTCAAGAGCCAGAGCGGCAAGGCCGAAGCGGCGGTGAAGCAGGCTCAGGCCTACATCAACCAGTTGCCGCCCGACCAGCGCAAAGCCGTCGAACAGGTGATGGCCCAGCAGAACATCCGCCTCGGCGACAAGTCGAGCACGGTGCAAGCCTGCATCAGCAAGGAGGACGCCGAGCGCGGCGAGATTCCGCAGCAAGCCGGCGACTGCACGCAGCAGGTGCTGGAGCGCGGCAGCAACTCGATGAAGGTGAAGTTCGCCTGCACCACCACGCCGCCGGCCAACGGCGAGGCCGTGGTCACCTTTCAGAGCGCCACGGCCTACACCAGCCAGGCGGTGGTCGACACCGTGGTCGTTGGCCAACCCGAGCGCGTGAATGTCGACCAGACGGGGCGCTGGCTCGCGACGGACTGCGGCAACGTGAAGGCCCTGGGGAAGTAAGGAGCACCTGCGGTCGAAAGGCCGCGGGGTGTAGCAAACCGGCCCTTACGACGCGCGAATCCAGTTCTCCAGCCTCAAGCCTTCCACGCGCTTGAAGTGGCGCAGGTTGTCGGTGACCAGCACCGCGCCGAGCGCCAGCGCGTGCGCGGCGATCATCTCGTCGAAGTCACCCAGCGCCCGCGCCTTGGCGCGCAGCTGCGCACGCACCAGGGCGTGGAACTCGGCGCAGGCGGCATCCCAGGGTTCGGTGTGTGCCACCGCGAGGAACGCGTCGACATAGCGCTCCAGCTGAACGGCGTCCGGCCGCGCTGACACGCCAAAACGCATCTCGGCATTGGTGATGGCCGAGATGCACCACTCGTCGGGTTGCAGCTGCTGCAAACGGCTGTCGAGCCCAGCCGTGCCGCGCATCGCGGCCACCGCCGTGTTGGTGTCGAGCAGGTAGAGCGTCATGTCACTCCACCCACGACTCGAGCGCGTCGCGGTGCTGCGTGTCTTGCACGCGGTTGGTGAGGAAGTCGACCGGCACCGCGCCCAGCTGATGCCGCAGCGACATGAACTCCATCCACGACAACTCGGGCCGGCTGGACAGGATCACGTTGCCGTTGCGCGCGTCGCGGCGGATGTAGACCGCGTCGCCTTCGAAGCGAAACTCGGCCGGCAGGCGCACGGCTTGGCCACCGCCATGAGCAAAGAGCTTGGCGACCTTGAAAGATGTGTTCTCTGACTGCATGAGTGCAGCCTAAGACCTCACTGGCTCAGGCGCTGAGCCAGTCACACGCATCCTTGTCGGCGGCACCACGCCGCCTGTATTCAGCTGCGCTGGAAGCCGTCGTCCAAGGTCTTTTTCGGTTCGGCCAGCACGCCATGCGCGAGGTCGTTCATCAATGTGTCGGCCCAGGCCGAATTGGTGTCGGTGGCATAGAAGCGCTCTTCGCCGGTGGAACGGCGGCGCACCACGAGCAGCCCGCCCGCCAGGCGAAAGAGCTGCGCCAGCGGCGAGGCGTTGTCGGACTTGATCTCGAAGTCTTCGGCGTCGTAGCCAACGTCGGCGAGCATGCGGCCCACCGTTTTCACCTGGCTCTGGAACTTGGGTAGATCGATCATGGCGCTCCTCTCCTGGGCGGTGCGTCTCGACGCGCAATGCGGAGACGCCCAGGCGATGATCGGCACGCGGCCCCATGAAGCTTGTAGGAGAACACCGCATCGGCGCGTCGGCATGCGGCGCGCCGTTCCAGCCCCCTGTCTCGCGCTGCTATTCGGCGCCCAGCGGCTTGAACAGCTCTTCGAAGTCTTGCGAGGTGAGCCCTGCATCGCCTGCCACACCGGACAGCAGCGAATCGGCCAAGCCGGCCTTGCGCGCCTGCAGCTCGAGCATCTTGTCTTCGACCGTGCCGCTGGCCAGCAGCTTGTAGACGAACACCGGCTTGTCCTGCCCGATACGGTAGGCCCGGTCGATGGCCTGCTGCTCGACGGCCGGATTCCACCACGGGTCGTAGAGGATCACGGTGTCGGCTGCGGTGAGGTTCAGGCCCACGCCGCCAGCCTTCAGGCTGATGAGGAAGAGCGGCACCTCGCCCTGCTGGAAGCGCGCCACCAGCTCGCCGCGGTCCTTGCTCTCGCCAGTGAGCTTGAGGTGCGGCAGCTTGAGCCGCGCGAGTTCGATCTCGATCAGCGCCAGCATCTCGGTGAATTGCGAGAAGAGGAGCACGCGGCGGCCGTCTTCGATCAGTGTGGGCAGCAGGTCTAGCAGCAGCTCCATCTTGGCCGACGGGTGGTGCGGCCGGGCCGCGGCGGGCTCGTTCGGGTCACCGATCTTCAACAGCCGCGGGTCGCAGCAGACCTGGCGCAGCCTGAGCAAGGCGTCGAGCACCATGATCTGGCTGCGTGCCAGGCCTTGCTGCGCGATCACGTCCCGCAGCTTGGTGTCCATGGTGGCGCGCACGGTCTCGTACAGGTCGCGCTGGGTGCCGCTGAGTTCGACGCGCAGGTGCGTCTCGGTCTTCTCGGGCAGCTCCTGCGCCACCTGTTGCTTGGTGCGGCGCAGCACGAAGGGGCGCACGCGGCGCGCGAGGTTGGCGGCCTGCGCCGTGTCTTGGCGGCGCTCGATGGGCGTGCGGTAGTGCTCGCGAAACTGCGGCTCGCTGCCCAGCAGGCCGGGGCAGACGAAGTCCATCAGGCTCCACAGCTCGCCCAAGTGGTTCTCGAGCGGCGTGCCGCTCAGGCACAGGCGGTGCCTTGCGTTCAGGCCCTTCACCGACATCGCGGCCTGGCTGCGGGCGTTCTTGATGCGCTGGGCTTCGTCGAGCATCAGGTAGTGCCACTCCTGGGCGCCCAGGGTCGGCACGTCTCGCATGGCCAGCGGGTAGCTGGTGACCACCAGGTGCGAGCCGGCGATGTGCTTGAAGTGCTTGGCGCGCTGCGGCCCGTGCAGCACCACCAGCTTCAGCTCGGGCGTGAAGCGCCGCGCCTCGGCCTCCCAGTTGCCGATGAGGCTGGTCGGCACGATCACGAGGCTGGGCCGGTCGAGCCGGCCAGCGTCGAGCTCGCCCTGCAGCAAGGTCAGCGCCTGCAGCGTCTTGCCGAGGCCCATGTCGTCGGCAAGGATGCCGCCCAGCCGCGCGCGGCGCAGAAAGTCCATCCACGCCAGGCCGTCGAGCTGGTAGTGGCGCAAGGTGGCCTGCACCTTCGGCGACACCGCCACCTCGGGCAAGCTCTTCCCGCTGCCCAGCAGGCGCACCTGCGTCATCAGCTCGGTGAAGCTGGGCGGCGCCTTGACCTGAACGTCGGCCGACAAGGCCTCGAGCGTGCCCAGGTCGAAGCGCGACAGGCGCAGCGCCCCGGCCTTGTCGCCCACTCGGAAGACCGAACGCAGCCAGTCCATCAGGGGCGCCACCCGCTTCACCGGCAGGCGCAGCAGGCGCTGCCGCGGCGCGGTACCCGGCACGGCGGGCGCGTCTCCAGCCCAGGGCACGAGCACGTCGCCGTTGTCGTCCTGGCTCATCGCGGCGTCCAGCTTCAGCCAGCCGCTCTGCACCAGGCTCACGAGCAGCGGCACCAGATTCACCGGCTGGCCGTCGACCTTGACCTGCAGGCCCACGCTGAACCAGTTGCCACCGGGCTCTTCGCCGATGTCGACCGACCAGTCGTCGGGCGTGTGCAGCTCGAAGGGAAAGTCGTCGACCACCTCGACGGCCCAGCCGCGGCTTTGCAAGTCGGGAATGTGATGCGCCAGCAGCTCGGGCCAGCGCTCGCGCCGCTGCGGCACCAGCATCATGGGGTTGCCTTCGACACCGACCGGCAGCACCGACGACTGCAGGCGCGCACTCGAGAGCCGGGTCAACCGGTCCATCGCCACGCCGGCCGACAGGCTCCATGGCCGCAGCTCCAGCTCGCCGAACAGCGTGCGCAAGGCGGCCGCCTCAGCCTGGGCCTGCCGCTGGAAATGACCCATCACGATGCGGCCGGGCCGCTCCGGGTCGTTCACTTCGCCCAGGGCCGTGGTCGCATTGCCGGCCGGGAAGTGGAAGTCGAACGCCCGGCCCGTGGGCGGCTGGTAGCGAAAGATCAGCTGCGCCACGCCCTGGCGCAGCGTGGTGCTGCGCGAGTTGGCCGAGCCGTAGCGATGGTGCAGCATGGCCTCGGAGGCCACGTCGACGCAGGTCGTCAGGCGCAGCACCGGCACCAGGGCCAGCGCGCCGAGTTCGATCATGGCCGGCGGCGGTGGCTCGGACGAGCGGGCCGTCGGCGTGGCCACGCCCGGCACTTCGGGCAGGCCGCGCTTGATGCGGATCTGCTGCGCTTCCCACGCCATCAGCGCCGCGGCCACATGCTTGCAATTGGTACCGACCGGGCAGGAACAGCGGCCTTCCAGGCGCGGCCCGAGCCGGCGGTCGTTCACCCAGTGAATGCTCTGCTGGTAGGCGGTGGGGCCAGACCCTTGCGTGCGCGTGTTGAGCCGCGGGCCGTCGATCTGCATGGACAGCACGGCCTGCTGCGGCTTGAGCCCCATGGCCGAGGTGAGCGTGCGGTGGTCGAAGTGCTCGCCCAGGTCAAAGTCTTCGGGCAGGGAAAAGTCGGTCATCGGGTGAAGGGAAAGGCAACCCTGCATTGTCGTCTGCCATGCGATGCTTGCCCAGATGAAACGCCGACACCTCTTGGGGACTCTGGCCGTACTCGCACCTGGGCTGCAGGCACGAGCCGGGTTGATCGCCCCGCGCACGCTGGCTTTCCCGGCCGACTTCGGCGCCCACCCGGCCGCCCGCACCGAGTGGTGGTACCTCACCGGCGCCCTGCAGGCCGGCGAGCGGCTGTTCGGCTTCCAGGTCACGTTCTTCCGCTCTCGCACCGACGTGGGAGCCGACCACGCGAGCCGCTTTGCCGCCCGACAGCTGGTGTTCGCCCACGCGGCATTGAGCGACGTGCAGGCCGGCAAGCAGCGCCACGACCAGCGCCTGGCGCGGGCCGGCTTCGGCATCGCCGAGGCTGCCGAAAGTGATACGCATGTGATCTTGCGTGACTGGTCGTTACAACGGGAAGGCCCGGTTGACGCCAGCCGCTATCGCACGCAAGTCACCAGCGACAACGCCGGTTTCCGCCTCGAACTGGCGTTGGCCGCCACCCAGCCACCGCTGTTGCAAGGCGAGGCCGGCTTCTCGCGCAAGGGCCCGCGCCCCGAGCAAGCCAGCCACTACTACAGCCAGCCGCAACTCGCAGCCACCGGCACGCTCACCCTCGACGGCCGCGCCGTGTCGGTGCAAGGCCGCGCCTGGCTCGATCACGAATGGAGCGAAAGCCTGCTCGACCCGCAGGCCGTGGGCTGGGACTGGATCGGCATGAACCTCGACGACGGCAGTGCCCTCACCGCCTTCCGCCTGCGCCGGGCCGACGGCTCCGCGCTCTTCGCGGGCGGCAGCCTGCGCACGCCGGGCGGCACGCTGCGCAGCTTCGCGCCCGGCGAAGTGCGCTTCACCACCGGCCGGCGCTGGCTGAGCCCCGGCTCGCGCGCCAGCTATCCGGTGGAGTGGACGGTGCAAACGCCTGCGGGCGAACACCGCATCCGCGCCCTGTTCGACGCACAGGAACTCGACAGTCGCGGCAGCACCGGCGCCTTCTACTGGGAAGGCCTGAGCGACCTGCTCGACGCGCGCGGACAACGCATTGGCCGTGGTTACCTTGAAATGACCGGTTACGCGAATCCACTCAGCTTGTGATCTAGTGCATCAACGGCATGGCACGAAAAACGCTAGGGAAACGGCGCTTTTTCACGCGCAGGCCGACCAAGGATTCGCTCAAAATCGACCACGCGCACGAGACAACTCCACCCGTGCCCCACGCCATGAACACTGCGTCCCCCGATCGCGAAAAGCCCTTGCACACCGCCACGCGGATGTTGGCGAGCGCCTGGGCCGGTCTGACCAGTGCCATCGCCCGGCTCGACGGCCGCCCCACGGGAACCGCCGTGCTGAACCGCCCACGCCCACTGAATCTGCGTGAACTGGAACCCCAGGTCACCGCGCGCCGCCGCACCGACGCCAGCGAGCCGCTCAGTTTCCCCGGCCATGCGAACACCCCGGGCGAAGCCATCACGCTGCCGCCGCTGGCACTGAAGACGCACCAGGACACCCTCACCGGCCTCGCCAGCCGCGAGTACCTGAACGACAACGCCGAAGGCCTGGTCGCTGCGCTGCGCGCCGGCGGCACCGAAGCCTGCATCCTGCGCATTGGCGTGGACGGGCTGGACGCCGTCACCCAGCGCTACGGCGCCCATGCGGCCGACCAGGTGCTGCAGCAGGTGGCCAAGCGCCTGCGCCACCTGGCGCGTGAAAGAGACATCGTGATGCGGCTGCACGGCGCGGAGTTCGCGCTGCTGGTGGCCTGCCCCGGCCAAGAGGCGGCGGCATTTGCCCGCACCCTGGCGAACCGCGTGCTGGCCGACCTGAAGCGCCCGTTCTCGTGGCGCACCCTGAGCAACCTGCGCATCTGCGGCTGCGTCGGCTCGGCCGTGTGGCCGGCCAACGGCGCCACGCTGGACGAGGTGATGGCCTACGCCGAAGACGCGCTGGCCTCGGCCCGCCGCAGCGGCCCCGGCCAGACCCGCCAATTCGTCGAAGGGTTCAGCAACCGCTTCGACCCCACGGCCCACCCGGCCGCGGCCTGAACGCAGCCTGAAAACAAACGAGCCGGCATTTCGCCGGCTCGCTCACTTTCAGCTTTTGCGCCGCGCCGGTCAGTGCGCGCCACCCACGTCGGCCCCACCCGCATTCATCTTGGGTTTGGCGAACCACACCAGCCCGATGAGCGCGATGAAGATGATCGACGAGAGCCAGAAGATGTCGGTCGCCGCCATCGTGTAGGCCTGCTGGTCGAGCAGCCGGTTGACGGTGGCCAGTGCCTGCTCGTTGCTGTAGCCCGCCGCGCCCAGCTGGCTCAACGTCAAGGTGGCGGCATTGTTGGTACTCGTCAACGACTCGGTCAGCTGCGCGTGGTGCATCACCGCGCGGTTTTCCCACGCAGTGGTGAAGATCGAGGTGCCGATGGCGCCCGCCGTAATCCGCACGAAGTTGCTCAGGCCCGCGGCCGCCGGCATCTGCTGCGGCGCCAGGCCCGAGAACACGATGGCCTGCAGCGGGATGAAGAAGAACGCCATCGCCGCGCCTTGCAGGATCGTTGGGATCAGGATCGTCGAGAAGTCGGCCTGCACATTGAAGCGCGAGCGCATGTACAGCACGATGCCGAAGCCGATGAACGCCACCGTCGACAGCTTGCGCGGGTCGATCTTGCCGACGTTCTTGCCCACCCAGGGCGACAGCACGATGGCCAGCACCCCCACCGGCGCCAGCGCAATGCCGGCCCAGGTGCTGGTGTAGCCCATGTACTGCTGCAGCCACAGCGGCATCAGCACCACGTTGCCAAAGAACACGCCGTAGGCGACCGACAGCGACACCGTGCCGAGCCAGAAGTTGCGCCGAGCGAACAGACGCAGGTCGACGATGGGGTTCTTCTCGGTGAGCTCCCAAGCCAGGAAGAACAGGAAGCCCACCACTGCCAACACCGCCAGCGTGATGATCTGGCCGGAGTTGAACCAGTCGAGCTCCTTGCCCTTGTCGACCATGATCTGCAGCGAGCCCACCCACAGCACCAGCAGCCCCAGGCCCACGACATCGAGCGGCACGCGGCGCGGCCCCGGGTCGCGCTTGTGATAGATCGACCAGGTGACGAGCGCTGCCAGCAAGCCGATCGGGATGTTGATGTAGAAGATCCACGGCCACGAGATGTTGTCAGTGATCCAGCCGCCGAGCAGCGGCCCGACCACCGGCGCCACGAGCACCGTCATCGCCCACATCGCCATGGCCACCCCGGCTTTCGCCGCGGGGTAGCTGGCCAGCAGCAGGGTTTGCGACAGCGGGATCATCGGCCCGGCCACCAGGCCCTGCAGCACGCGGAAGGCGATCAGCGATTCAATGTTGGGCGCGAGGCCGCACAGCCATGACGCGATGACGAACAGCACGATGCTGGCGGTGAACAGCCGTACCTGGCCGAAGCGCTGCGTCAGCCAGCCGGTCAGCGGCACCGAGATCGCGTTGGCCACGCCGAACGAGGTGATGACCCAGGTGCCTTGCGCCGGGCTCACACCCATGTCGCCGGCAATGGCGGGGATCGACACGTTCGCAATGGAACTGTCGAGCACGTTCATGAAGGTCGCGAGCGACAGTGCCACGGTGCCGAGCACCAGTTGGCTGCCCGTCAGCGGCGGATAGGCCGGCGCGCGCATCGGCGGCGCGGGCGGCGGCGGAGCGGCGGGTGCGCTCTCGCCCGAAGGCGAGCCGGGCAGCGCCGCGGTGGTGGACGACATGGCTCGGCCTCTCGGTGATCTGTGTTTACTTCAGCGCGGTGAGCGCAGGCGTGCGGAGGCTGCCCGAAGACGCCAGGGTCGAGCCGCTCGACGCCTGCCCGCCCACGTCGGGTTGCGATGCGGTCAGGGTCTGCGCCTTGGCCGGCGTGCTGCGCACGGGGCGGCCGAGGTTGGCGGCGATGATCTTGCGCACCTGCTCGTCAGCGGCATTTGCGCTTGGGTCGGCCACTTCACCGACCACCGTGCTGCTGGCACGCGGCGCATCGGCGAGGGCCTTGCCGCTGGTGTCGCTCACGTCGACCTGAGCGTCCATCGACAAACCCACGCGCAGCGGGTGCTCGGCCACTTCTTTCGGGTCGAGCGCCACGCGCACTGCGAGGCGCTGCACGACCTTGATCCAGTTGCCGGTGGCGTTCTGCGCCGGCAACAGCGCGAATGCCGAGCCCGTGCCCGCACCCAGCCCCTCGACCTTGCCGTGGTACTCGACCTTCTTGCCGTACATGTCGGCGGTGAGGCTCACTGGCTGGCCGATGCGCAGGTTGCGCAGCTGGCTTTCCTTGAAGTTGGCATCGACCCAGACCTGGTTCAGCGTGATCACCGACATCAGCGGCGAACCGGCCTGCACACGCTGGCCGAGCTGCACGCTGCGCTTGGCCACGTAGCCATCGACGGGCGCCAGCAAATCGGCACGCTTGACGGCCAGAGCCGCCTCACGCACCCGCGCTGCCGCACGCAGCACGTTGGGGTGCTGTTCGACCGAGGTGTTGTCGGTCAGCGTCTGGTTCGACAGCAACTGTTCGCGCGCCGCCTCGACGGCCGACTGCGCCGCCACGACAGCGCTCTTCGCGGCCGACAGCTGCGAGCTCGCGTGGTTGAACTCTTCCTTGCCGACCGCACCAGAGGCCAGCAGCGGGCTGCGGCGTGACACGTCGTCCTGTGCGCGGGCTGCCTCGCTCTGCGCGCGGGCCAGGTCGGCCTCGCGCAGCGCGATCTGCGCCTTCAGCGTGGAGTTGTTGGCGTACAGCGTGCGCACTTCACGCACGGTCTGCGCGAGCTGGGCCTCGGCCTGGTCGAGTGCCACTTGCGCATCGGCCGGGTCGAGCTTGACCAGCAGCTGGCCGGCCTTGACGAAATCGGTGTCATCGGCCTTGATGGCCAGCACGGTGCCGCTGATCTGCGGCGTGAGCTGCACCACATTGCCTTGCACGTAGGCGTTGTCGGTCGACTCGTAGTGGTTCAGCACCAGCGCGTAGTAGGCGGCGTAGGCGATGCCGGCCACGACGACAAGGCCGGCCACGGCGCTGAGCGCCTTCTTGCGATTCGGGTTGCCGGCGGGTGTGGTTTGAGGGGCGTCCATGGATTTTTCTCCGGAAAGCGTGTCTGTTGTCTGTGTGTGAAATCAGCGGATCAGTGGGCGGCAGCGGTGCGCGTGCTCTCGGCCACGTAGCCGCCGCCGAGCGAACGGATCAGCGCGACCTGCGTGTCGAGCGCGCGGGCCTTGAGGTCCGTCGCCGAGCGGCGCTGGGCCAGCACGCTGGCTTCGGCATTGAGCACCGTGAGGTAGGTGCCGAGGCCGGCCTTGTAGCGCTGCACAGCGAAGTCGTAGGCCGACTCGGCCGCGGCTTGAGCCTGCACCTGCTCGGTCTGCTGGCGTGCAATCGATTGCAGCGAGCTGATCTGGTCAGCGACATCGCGCACCGCGTCGATCACGGCGGCGTTGTAGGTTTCCACCGCCACGTCGAAGTCGGCCGACTTGCCGCGCAGGTTCGCGCGGATGCGGCCTGAGTCGAAGATCGGCAAGTGGATCGCCGGGCCCACGCCCCATTGCTCGCTACCGCTCTTGAACAGGCGGTCAAGGCCGAGGCTCGACAAGCCGGCAAACGCCGTCAGGCTGACGTTGGGATAGAACTGGGCCTTGGCACTGGCCACGTCATTGCTAGCAGCCTCGACGCGCCAGCGCGCGGCGCTGATGTCGGCGCGGCGGCCCAGCAGGTCGGCCGGCACGTTGGCTGGCAAGGGCACGGCCTGCACGGCTTGCAGCTGCGGCGTCAGCTGGTCGAGTGCCTGCGGGCCCTGCCCCGTCAGTGCTGCAAGCGAATGGCGGGCGAGCGTGATCTGCTCTTCCAGCGCTTCAAGCTGGGCGCGTGTCTCGGGCAACGCACCTTCACCTTGGCGCAGCTCGACCTTTGTGTCCAGGCCGGCGTCCACACGCTGGCGGATCAGCGCGAGGATTTCATCGCGCTGCGCCAGCGAACGCTTGGCCACGTCGCGCTGGTCAATCAGGCGTGCGAGCTGCACGTAGCTGCGCGCCACGTTGCTGGCCAGCATCACGCGGGCGGCTTGTGCGTCGGCCTCGGCGGCACGTTGCGCGCCGATGGCAGCGTCGAGCGCGCGGCGGTTGCGGCCGAAGAAGTCGAATTCCCACGACCCGGTGACCTGCAGCGTGCCGGTTTCATAGATCTCGCCACCCAGCGGTGGCGGGTAGATGCTGTTGCCAGAGAACAGCTGGCGCGTTGCCTCGAACGAGCCGTTGACTTGCGGGCCGTCGACCGAGCGCACGGTGTCGGCATTGGCCTGCGCACGCGCCAAACGAGCCTGGGCGACCTTGAGATTCGGGCTGCCCTCGAGCGCGTGGGAGATCAGGTCGGACATGCCGCCGTCGCCGAACCCTTGCCACCAGTCGGCACCGACGGGGGCGGTGGCGTTCGACTCGCTCACTCCCAAGGCGGCAGGCGCCACCACCTTGGCTTGCGGCGCATTGATGCCGGCAGTGCTGGCGCAGCCAGCCAGGGTGAGCACCAGGGTCGAAGCCAGTGCGACGACGAGTGCAGTGACCGTGGGCAACGCCTGAACGTGCTTGCACGTGAAAGAGTGGGTTGCTTGAGACATGTTCTTGGTCTTTCTTGTAGAAACTTGTTCGGGCTTTATTTGCTTAGGCAGTCAATGTGGCGCACTTTTGAAGGCCTTTATTTCGTCGGGTCTTCTTTGTTCGGTTGCGCGTCACGCATGGTTTCGGCATTGGCCAGCATGCGCCGCAAGTAACCGGTGAGCGCTTGCCATTCGGTCTTGGAGAACCCGGCCAGGTGCGCATTCATGACCTCGGCCAAGGCCGCCGGAACCTTGTCGGCAGCCGCTTCTCCATCGGGCGTGAGTTCGAGGTTCACCACACGCCGGTCTTCGGTTGAGCGGATGCGCTTGCACAGGCCCTTGGCCTCCAGTCTGTCGAGGAGACGGGTGGTTGCGCCAGGGTCAATCTGCATTTCGCGGGCCAGCTCTGCCACGGTCGAAGCGTGCGTCTTTT
>Ga0307515_10000990_pt1 | contig 64910 bp, 49 predicted proteins | sample 17_EM_MG_FD_194513 | JGI IMG/M metagenome (GOLD analysis project Ga0307515, IMG submission 194513) | Populus trichocarpa ectomycorrhiza microbial communities from riparian zone in the Pacific Northwest, United States - 17_EM | ecosystem: Host-associated > Plants > Roots > Unclassified | place... | reverse complement strand
TCGACGGCCGCCTTCGCGTTGCGAACGGCGTCCTCGATGCGGTGCTTGCGCTCCTTGAGCTCGACCTCGGTGGCCGCGCCGACCTTGATGACCGCAACGCCGCCGGCCAGCTTGGCCAGGCGCTCCTGCAGCTTCTCGCGGTCGTAGTCGGAGTCCGACTTCTCGATCTCGGCGCGGATCTGGTTGACCCGGCCCTGGATCTGCTCGGCGTTGCCGGCACCGTCGACGATGGTCGTCTCGTCCTTGGTGATGACCACCTTGCGGGCCTGGCCCAGCAGGCTCAGGTCGGCGGCGTCGAGCTTGAGGCCGACCTCTTCGCTGACGACCGTGGCGCCGGTGAGGATCGCGATGTCGTCCAGCATGGCCTTGCGGCGGTCACCGAAGCCCGGCGCCTTGACGGCGACGGACTTGAAGGTGCCACGGACCTTGTTGACGACCAGGGTGGCCAGGGCCTCGCCCTCGACGTCCTCGGCGATGATGATCAGCGGCTTGCCGCCCTGCATGACCTTCTCGAGGACCGGGAGCAGGTCCTTGACCGCGGAGATCTTGCTGTTCGCGATGAGGATGTACGGGTCGTCGAAGACGGCCTCCATCCGCTCCGCGTCGGTCATGAAGTATGCCGAGATGTAGCCCTTGTCGAAGCGCATGCCCTCGGTGAGCTCCAGCTCGAGCCCGAAGGTGTTGCTCTCCTCGACGGTGATGACGCCTTCCTTGCCGACCTTGTCCATGGCCTCGGCGATGATCTCGCCGACCGTGGAGTCACCGGCGGAGATGGAGGCGGTGGAGGCGATCTGCTCCTTGGTCTCCACATCCTTGGCGAGCTTGCTCAGCTCGTCGGAGACAGCCGCGACGGCAGCCTCGATGCCCCGCTTGAGGGCCATCGGGTTGGCGCCGGCCGCGACGTTGCGCAGGCCCTCGCGGACCAGGGCCTGGGCCAGTACGGTCGCCGTCGTCGTGCCGTCGCCGGCTACGTCGTCGGTCTTCTTGGCGACCTCCTTGACCAGCTCGGCGCCGATCTTCTCGAAGGTGCCCTCGAGCTCGATCTCCTTGGCGATCGACACACCATCGTTGGTGATGGTGGGAGCGCCCCACTTCTTCTCGAGCACGACGTTGCGGCCCTTGGGGCCGAGCGTCACCTTGACGGCGTCGGCGAGCTGGTTCATACCACTCTCGAGGCCGCGACGAGCTTCCTCGTCAAATGCGATGATCTTGGCCATACGGCTTTGTCCTCCTGGACATTCGCGGCGCCGGGCCGGTCCGGCCCGCTTTCCGCACGTAGGAACCATGCGGACGTCACCACCTGGCGATGTGACGTCCTCAGGTCGAGCCGGATAGCCCGCGACGACCGGTCTCGTGCCCCGGCACCGATGGCGATGCCGCAGCCGTGACCCCACCGCCCCGACCTGCTGGCACTCACGTGGCGCGAGTGCCAATCACTTGTTTAGCACTCTGCTGGGGCGAGTGCAAGCAGAACGGACGCCCGCGCGGGTGCCCCCGGCGGTCGTATATCGGCGTCCCGCTTGCCCCCACCTGGGCGACGAGGTAGGCAGGGCAGCATGACCAGCACCATCGCGCCGGCCCTGACCGTGCATCGGGTCACTCCCGCGGACGCGGGCCGGATGCGTGCCCTGCGGCTGGAGATGCTGGCCGACAGCCCGCTCGCCTTCCTGGAGACGCTGGCCCAGGCCGCGGCCCGGTCGCACGCCGACTTCCGCCGGCGGGTCGCGCAGGCGTCGACGGGTGGCCAGCTCGCCCAGTTCGTGGCCGATCCCGGCGGGCGGCTGATCGGCCACGCGGGCGGCACGGTGCTGCCCGAGGCGCCGGGCACGACGATCGTCTTCGCGGTCTACATCACACCCGCCCGGCGTGGCAGCGGCGTGCTGGGCGGGCTCGTCGACGCGGTCGCCGAGTGGTCGGTGGCGATGGGCCGGAGCGAGCTGATGCTGGAGGTCGTGGTCGGCAACGACCGCGCGGTCCGGGCGTACGAGCGGCTCGGTTTCGCCGACACCGGGGTGCGGGTGCCGCACCCGATCATCCCCGGCCTGCTGGAGCTCCAGATGCGCAGGCGGGCCTGACGATGGGCGCGGCGTGGCACACGGCCCGCACCCTGCTGACCGTCGTCAACGGGACCACCCTGGTCGGCCTCGGCCTGGCCGTGCTGACCGGCGCCAAGGTGCGGCGCGGGCCGGGCGGGATCCTGGTCGCCGAGGGCTACCGGCGCAGGATGCCGCCCGCGACCTGCTTCACCATCGGTTCGGTGATCATCACCCGGCGCACGGCCGAGTGGCTGCTGCACGAGAGCCGGGCCGAGTTGCTCGCTCACGAGAGCCGGCACGCCGGGCAGTATGCGGTGCTCGGCCCGCTGTTCTGGCCGGCATACTGGGCGTTCTGCGGCTACTCCTGGGCGCTGACCGGCACCTACGGCACGCGGAACGCGTTCGAGCGGCACGCCGGCCTGGAACGCGGCGGATATCGGGTGGCGCCGCTGCGGCCGGGGCTGCGGCGGTTCAGACGGTCTGCTGCCTCTGGGTCCACCGGTCCACCGCCCGGAACCCCATCGTCCGGTTGATCCGGAGCATGTGGTCGTTCTCCGCGGTGGCCGGCTCCAGGCGGCCGCGGACCTCCATCAGGCCGGCCGCCGCGACCGAGATTCGGCCGGGGAAGTTTGGTCGGGAGGACGCGCGCACAGCGCCTCCGGCACTGGGTCGTTGGGCCCCTAGGAGATTGTCGCCAAGCTCGAAGGTGGGGCCACGTACGGCGTCGCGTCCTCCCGCGTAGAGCATCCTGCCGAGCCTGAGATCCCCGCGCAAGTCCTCGCGGGAAGGAATCTCGACGTTAGGCAGAGTGCCGACTACTCTGCGTCACCCGAGAAGGCCCGCATCCCGGGCTCCGCGCAGCGACGGCTTGATCCGGTGGGTGGGCCCGACCTGACCGGCGACGGCGTCCAGCGTCTTGAGGCCCTCGCCGGTGTTGAAGACGACCGTCTCCTTCTCCGGGTCGAGCTTGCCGCTGGCCACCAGCTTCTTGAGCACTGCCACGGTGACGCCGCCGGCGGTCTCGGCGAAGACGCCGGTGGTGCGGGCGAGAAGCTGGATGGCGTCGCGGATCTCGTCGTCGTCGGCGTAGTCCATCCAGCCGCCGGTGCGGGTCACGGCCTCGATGGCGTACGCGCCGGCGGCCGGGTCGCCGATGTTCAGCGACTTCGCGATGCCGGTCGGCTTGACCGGGATGATCTGGTCGGTGCCGTTGTGCAGGGCGGTGGCGATGGGGTTACAGCCGGCCGACTGGGCGCCGAAGACGGCCCAGCCGCCCTCGGGAGCCTCGACCAGGCCGATCTCCACCAGCTCGGTGAACGCCTTGTCGATCTTGGTGAGCAGCTCGCCGCTGGCCATCGGCACGACCACCTGAGCCGGGATCCGCCAGCCGAGTTGCTCGGCAACCTCGTAACCGAGAGTCTTCGAACCTTCCGCATAAAAAGGCCGCACGTTGACGTTGACGAAGGCGGTGTCCTCGAACTCGTCGGTCTCCACCAACTCGCCACAGAGCCGGTTCACGTCGTCGTAGGAGCCGTCGATCGCGACCAGTTCGCCGCCGTACACGGCAGTGGTGATGATTTTTCCCTGCTCGAGATCGCCCGGGATGAAGACGATCGAGGGCACCCCGGCGCGGGCGGCGTGCGCGGCCACCGAGTTGGCCAGGTTGCCGGTCGAGGCGCAGGCGAAGCGGGTGAAGCCCAGCTCACGGGCGGCGGTGAGGGCGACGGAGACGACCCGGTCCTTGAAGGAGTGGGTCGGGTTGGCGGAATCGTCCTTCACCCAGAGCGGCGCCCGCAGGCCCAGCTCGGCGGCCAGCGCGGCGGCGCTGACCAGCGGAGTCAGGCCCGGATCGAGGGTGACGCGGGTGGCCGGGTCCTGGCCGGTGGGCAGCAGGGCGGCGTATCGCCAGATGTTCTGCGGGCCGGCCTCGATCTGCGCCCGGGTGACCGCGGCCAGCGCGGCGGGGTCGTAGGCAACCTCAAGGGGGCCGAAACACTCGTAACAGGCATGCTGCGCGGCGAGCGGGAACTCGGCGCCGCAACCACGACAGACGAGGGCGCGAGCGGGGCTGAGGGACTGGCGGGGGGCGTCGACGGCTGACGTCATAATGAGGCTCCTTCTCATCTTTCCCCGGCGGCAACGAGCCGTGCACGGGGACGGAATTAGCACCTGCCACACGGCGGGCCTCGCCATCGAGACGTGTGTGGTGGTTGCCGGGGCTTCAACGGGCCGTTCCCTCTGCCCCTCTGGATGAGGTATTCAGTTGTTTCCAACACCTTACGGGGTGGGCGCGGAAAGCGCTGCCAAGCATCCCGAGGTGTGAGCCAGGTCCTCTTCGCGCCCGACCGACCTTGATTGATACCTGTCGATGGATTCACAGGATTCTTTGAGGTTGGTTCCGCAGGTTCGGCCTTAGTCTCCATTGAAAGTCATGAATTTGTTGCCTGTCGTTCACCCGGCAGCCACCTGATCAGCCTTGATGGAGGGGCCCCGCCATGCCTCGGCTCGTACTGTTCGCGATCGACCTCGTCGCGGTCTCCGTGCTCGTCTTCGGGCTCTACTTCCCGCGTCATCGCCGTCGCGATCTCGTCGTCGCGTACCTCGGTGTCAATGTCGGCGTGCTGGCCGTGGCCGGCGCGCTCAGCTCGAGCACCGTCGGGGCCGGCCTCGGCCTCGGGCTCTTCGGCGTGCTCTCGATCATCCGGCTCCGCTCGACCGAGCTGGACCAGCACGAGGTGGCCTACTACTTCTCGGCGCTCGCGCTGGGGATCATCGGCCCGCTCGGCGGCGGCGAGGTGTGGCTTCCGCCCACGCTGATGGCGCTGATCCTCGTGGTCATATTTCTCGGCGACCATCCGCGGCTGTTCCGCAGCTACCGGCGCCAGATTCTGGTGCTCGACTCGGCGATCACCGACGAGGTTGCCCTGCTCGCCAAGGTGGAGCAGGTGCTCGGCGCCCGGGTGCACGCCCTGTCGGTCGAGCGCGTCGACCTGGTCAGCGAGACCACGGTCGTCGAGGTCCGGTATTCCCATCGAGCCGGCTCGGCGGCCGGGACGCGGGCGGCCGCGACCGCCGGGGTCCGCCCGTGACCGCCGCACCCGCCGCGCCGCCGCGGCTCGAAGGGCTGGACGGGCTCGGGCCGATCGGGCTGGCGGAGCTCACCGCGCAGGCCGAGCTCCAGGTCCGGCGGGACCGCAAGTATGTCCTGCCGATGACCGAGCTGGCCACGCTGCTGCCCGCGCTCGGCCGGGACACCCGGATCCTCGACATCGACGGTATCCGGCTCTTCCGCTACGCCTCGGTCTACTTCGACACCGCCGATCTGGTCTGCTTCCGGCTCACCGCGCTGCGCCGGCGCCGGCGCTTCAAGATCCGGACGCGGACCTATCTGGATTCCGGGTTGTGCCTGCTCGAGGTCAAGACCGAGGGGGTACGCGGCGGCACGGTCAAGACCCGGCTGGCGTACGAGCGGCGGCACCACGACGACGTCACGCCCGGCCGCTGGTTCGTCGACGCCGTGTTGGCGGACCTGGACGTCGGCGGGCTGGTTTTCGCGCCGGTGCTCACCACCGGATACCTGCGCAGCACCTTGTTCCTCCCGGCCTCCCAGAGCCGGGTGACCATCGACGTCGACCTGTCCTGGGCCGATCTGGACCGGACCGTCCCGGGCGGCCTCAGCCTGCCGGGAATGGCCGTGGTCGAGACCAAGACGCGTGCGGCGGCCTCCGAAGTCGATCGCCTGCTGTGGGCCCGGGGCCACCGCCCGACGTCCATCTCCAAGTACGCGACCGGCCTGGCCGCCCTGCGCCCCGATCTGCCGTCCGCCCCGTGGCGCCGGCTGTTGCGCCGCCACTTCCACCCCACTGTTCCGGCCGGCCCCATGCCGACCACCGACCGAAGGACCACTGTTCCGGCCGGCCCCACGCCGGCCACCGACCGAAGGACCGAGAGATGCATCGTTCCCCCGTCCTGACCGCCGCCGCCCTCGCCGGCGCCCTGGCCATCGGACCCGGCGTCGCCGCCCGGGCCGCCGATCCGGTCGTGCTCGCCGCGGGCCCCGCCGCGGCGCAGGCACTGGCCGCCAACGCCGCCGACCATGACGACCCGGCCGACCACGTCTGGAGCGAGTCGGCCGTCGCCGCGGTGACCCTGACCGGTTCCGGTGCCACCTCCACCAGCAGCGGCGTCTCGATCAGCGGCAGCACCGTCACGGTCACCGCCGCCGGCACCTACCGCTTCACCGGTTCGCTGAGCAACGGGCAGATCGTCGTCAACAGCGCCGGGACCGGCATCGTGCGGCTGATCCTCAACGGCGTGACCATCGCCAACTCGACCACCGCGCCGCTGTCCGTGGTCGCCGCCGACGAGGTCATGGTGGTGCTGGCCGACGGGACCACGAACCGGCTCACCGACCCGGCCACCTACACCACCGCGGTGAATCCCGCCGCCGCCCTGTCCAGCGCCGCGGATCTGACCATCACCGGCAACGGGTCGCTGGCCGTCACCGGCAACGCCGCGGACGGCATCGCCAGCGACGACGGCCTGGTCATCGACTCGGGCACGATCACCGTGACCGCCAAGGACGACGGCGTCCGTGGCCAGGACTATGTCGTGCACACCGGCGGCACGCTGGGTGTCACGGCGAGCGGCGACGCGATCAAGTCCGATGAGACCGCCGTCGCCACCGAGGGATACGTCTATCTGGCCGGCGGTGCCCGTACCCTCACCGCACCCGCCGGTGACGGCATCAGCGCGACCACCGACGTGATCGTCGCGGGCGGCAGCCTGACCGCGACGACCGGCGGCGGCAGCACGACCGTCCCGGGCACGACCTCCACCAAGGCCGTCAAGGCCGATGTCAGCGTGGTGGTCAGCGATGGACAACTCAACCTGAACGCGTCCGACGACGGGATCAACTCCAACAACCTGATCATCGTCGACGGTGGCACGCTGACGGTGGCCAGCGGCGACGACGCCGTGCACGCCGACACCGCGCTGACCATCTCGGCCGGCACGGTGAACGTGACCAGGTCGTACGAGGGCCTGGAGGCCATGCAGACCACGCTCGCCGGCGGCACGATCACGGTGACCGCGACCGACGACGCCGTGAACGCGGCGGAGGAGGGCGTGCCCGAGATGCAGGTCGCGCCCAACGCGTTCATCAGGGTCACCGGCGGGACCGTGACGGTCAACGGCGGCACGGACGGCCTCGACTCCAACGGCACTCTGGCCCTCTCCGGCGGCACGGTGATCGCCAACGGCTCGCCGACCCGCGGCGGCGGCGAGGGCGGCCTCGACTCCAACGGCGCGCTGACCATGACCGGCGGCTCGATCCTCGCCACCGGCCTGACCGCGTCGACCAGCACGCTGCCGACCAGCGGTCAGGCGTGGGTCGCCTACTCGTTCAGCGCGAACCAGCCGGCCGGCACGGTTGTGCACCTGGCCACCGCGTCGGGCACCCAGCTGGCCTCGTTCCAGAGCACCCGGGTGCTCAAGGGTGTGATCTTCGACCTGAGCTCGCTGACCCGGGGCACGTCGTACCGGATCTACACCGGCGGCTCGGTGTCGGGTACGGCGGCGGGCGGCGGCCTCTATGTGGGCGGCACGCTCTCCGGCACCCTGGTCGCCTCGGCGACCGCCGGCAGCGGCCGCGCCTGACCTTACGTAGTCGAGGCATTACTTAAGGTAGTTTCTCTGCATCAGGCACAGACGTACGGCGGGGATCGTCAGCTGCCACTATGCTGACGATCTCCCCTTCGTACATCTGTGCGTGCTCTCCCACCGCCCAGGAGCGCCATGCAGCCCGCCGCCTCTGAAAACCAGCAGCACGTGCCCGCGCCCCGCGAGGAGCAGCCGGCCGAGCCGACCGCCGAAGCGCCCGCGCTCACCGAGCGGGAGCTGCAGATCCTCGCGTTCGAGAGCAAGTGGTGGAAGCACGCCGGCGCCAAGGAACAGGCGATCCGCGACGCCTTCGGCCTCTCCTCGACCCGCTACTACCAGCTCCTCAACGGCCTGCTGGACAACCCGGCCGCGCTCGTGCACGACCCGGTCCTGATCGGTCGGCTGCGCCGGCTGCGCTCGACCCGGGCCCGCACCCGCCGGCGCTAACCGAGCCGCTAACCGGGGGCGTGCGTGGAGGCGTAGGCCTCCAGCCAGGCGACCTGCACCGGGTCGAGCGAGGCCCAGACCCGCTTGCGGGCGGTCGCCACGTTGGCGGCGGTGACCGTGGAGGCGTCCAGCGACTCCCGCATCGCCGACAGCGCCGCCTCGCGGATCAGCGCGGCGCAGTCCGCGGCCGAGAAGCCCTCCAGCGCGGCGCCCAGCTCGTCCAGGTCGACCGCGCCATCCAGCGGCACGGACTTCGCCGAGGCCCGCAGGATCGCCGCCCGCGCCTCGGCGTCCGGCGGCGGCACGAAGACCAGCCGTTCCAGCCGGCCCGGACGCAGCAACGCCGGGTCGATCAGGTCGGGCCGATTCGTCGCGCCGATCACGACCACATTGCGCAGCGACTCCACCCCGTCCAGCTCGGTCAGCAGCGCGGCGACCACCCGGTCGGTCGTACCGCCGTCGGTGGACTGGCCGCGGGTCGGCGCCAGCGCGTCCACCTCGTCCAGGAAGACCAGCGTCGGCGCGGCCTCCCGAGCCCGCCGGAAAAGCTCGCGGACCGCCCGCTCACTCTCGCCCACCCACTTGTTGAGCAGCTCGGCGCCCTTGACCGAGAGCACGTTGGCCTTGCCGGTGCCGGCGATCGCCTTGACCAGGTACGTCTTGCCGCAGCCGGGCGGGCCGTAGAGCAGCACCCCGCGCGGCGGCTGCACCCCGAGCCGGGCGAACGTGTCCGGATAGGTCAGCGGCCACAGCACCGACTCGGTCAGCACCTGCTTCACCTCGGCCATGTCCCCGACGTCGTCCAGCGTCACCTGGGCGACCTCGAGGGTCGACTCGGCCATCGAGGTGGGCCGGATCACGTCCAGGGCGGCCTCGAAGTCGGCCATGACCACGGTCGGCGACTCGGCCTCCTTCTGCCGCAGCGCCGCGCGCACCCCGGCCTCGCGGGCCAGCGCGCCCAGGTCGGCGGCGACGAAGCCGGGGGTACGCCCGGCGACGTCGTCGAGCCGCACATCCTCGGCGAGCGGCATCCCCCGGGTCAGCACCCGCAGCTGCTCGCGCCGCATCGCCGCGTCCGGCAACGGCACGGCCAGCTGTACGGCGAGCAGATCCGGCGCGCGCAACCCCGGGTCCACCGCCTCGGGCCGGCTCGTCGTGCACACCACGGCACCGCCGGCCCGCAGCAGCTCACCCAGCACCTGCCGGAACACGGTCGCCAGCGGGCCGGGCTCGGCGCGCGGCGCGAGCGCCTCCACGTCGGCGATCAGCAGCACGGCCGGACCGCCCGCCCGCAGGTCCCGGGCCAGCCCGCGGAGCCGGGTCGCGGCGGAGTCGTTGGTCAGCGCCGCCAGCTCCGGGCCCCACACCGGCAGCACGATCGCGCCGACGTTCGCCGCGACCGCCCGCACCAGCGCCGACTTGCCCGAGCCGGCCGGGCCGGTGACCAGGACGCCGAGCGAGACCGTGGTGCCCAGCCGGCCCAGCACCTCGCCGTGGTGGAAACCGAGGTCGAGCAGCTCGGTCAGCTCGTGCGCCTGGGCCTTGAGCCCGGGCAGGTCGTCCAGGCTGGGCGGGGGCGTCTCCGGATCGGTGGAGGCCGGCTGCCGTGCCGCCGCGGCCGTGGGCACCGGCTGATCCCGTACCGTCGAGAATTGCCCGTCCTGCCAACCCACCACTGTGTCCATGGTGACCAGCACGGCGTCGGCATCCTCGACCGCGACCACCGTCAGCAGCGTGCTGGTCCAGGCGTAGCCGACCCGGTTGGCCAGGCTGCGCCGGGCGGCCTCGACCAGCGACCGGTTCCCGGCCTCCAGCAGCACGTCCTGCGGCAGCAGCGAGACGTTGTCGCCCGCGGTGACCACCTTGCCGAGCAGCGCCAGCCGCAGCATCTCCGGCGACACCACCGCCACGATCTCGGCCGGACCGGCGAGGGTGACCCGCCGGGCCTCGACGACCGGGATGGGCGTCACGGTCACCTGGCCGCCGTCGCGCAGCCCCAGGTTGCCGATGATCAGGTCGTCGGCGTAGAGCAGGGCCCGGCTCGCCGTCGGCTCGGCCCGCGCGGCGAGGCCCGCGGTGGTCCGCCGGCCGGCCAGGCGCAGCGGGTCGCCCGGATTGATGGCGAGCGCGGCCATCACCTCGGGGTGCAGGCGGACGATGCCGCGGCGCGCGTCGAGTGCCGCTGTCCGCTGGGTCACGGTCAGCGTGAGGTCGTCTGGCACCGGGGAAGCCTCCGTTTGGGCGAGGGGACTAGGTTGACACGCTAGCCGCCGTTCGCTGCCCGGGGAGACATCACCGCAATGAGGCTTCGCCACGCCACTCTGGCCATCGCCACGCTGACCCTGCTCGGCGTCGCCGCCTGCGGTGACTCCGACGACCCGGCACCGGCCGCGCCGGCACCGAGCGTTTCGGCCGTCCCGTCCGCCGGCGTCGAGCCGGGCGGACCGGGTGCCTCGGCCGGCCCGGTCTCCTCCGCCGATCCGGGCACGCCGCCCACCGAGGGCACCTCGGCCACCAGACCGCCCAAGAAGGGCGGCGGGGCCGCCCAGGGTCCGGCCGGCAAGCCGGCTACCACACCCTGACGAACGGTTCACAGCTCCCGCTCAGCGGCCCGCCGCTAGCGTTGGCGCATGCCTGCCCTTGCGACCCGGCTCAGCCGCGCCCTGCCCCGAGTGACCCGGCGGCGGGTGGTGGCCGGTTCGGCGGTCGTCGTGCTGCTCGCCGCGCTGGTCGGGTGGGCCGCCATGCCCGAGCGCCACTCCTGGACCGCGGTGGACCAGCGGCTGACCGTGCTCTCCGGCCCCTCGGGCACCGAGCCGGTCGACCTGGACACCCGGTTCTACCTGCCGTCCGGCGACGACAAGGCGCCGGCGGTGCTGCTGGGGCACGGCTTCGGCGGCACCAAGAACTCGGTGCGCGACGACGCCGAGTCCCTGGCCGACCGCGGGTATGCCGTCCTCACCTGGACCGCCCGCGGCTTCGGCACCAGCGGCGGCGAGATCCACCTGGACAGCCCGGACTACGAGGTCAAGGACGCGCAGCGGCTGCTCGACTGGCTCGCCGCCCAGCCCCGGGTGCGGACGGACGCGACCGGTGACCCCCGGGTCGGCGTGGTCGGCGGCTCGTACGGCGGCGCCCTCGCCCTGCTGCTCGCCGCCCAGGACCCCCGGGTGGACGCGATCGTCCCGCTGATCACCTGGAACGACCTGGGCAAGGCCTTCTTCCCGCAGTCGGCGACGGGGGTCAGCGCACCGGGCGTGTTCAAGAAGAGCTGGGCGGGCCTGTTCTTCGGCAGCGGTGCTGGGCCTCTCGGGGGTGGCGCCCCCACCTTTACGCCCGCTACGGCCAGCCCGGCCTGCGGACGCTTCGCCGCCGACGTCTGCGCCGCGTACCTGAAGATGGCGACCACCGGCACCCCGGACGCCGCGACCACCGCGCTGCTGCAGCGTTCGAGCCCGGCGCCGGTACTCGGCAAGATCAAGGCACCGACGCTGCTCGTCCAGGGCGCGGTCGACACGCTGTTCCCACTGTCGGAGGCGGACGCCAACGCGCGCGGCATCGCGGCGGCGGGCACGCCGGTCCGGGTCGCCTGGTTCACCGGCGGCCACGACGGCGGCTCGGGCCCGCAGACGGACCAGGACCGCACCAAGTTCCTCACCGCGCAGTGGCTCGACCACTACGTGAAGCAGGACGGCGCCGCGCCCGAGAACAGCTTCACCTACTCGCGGGTGGCCGGCTTCAGCGCCCTGGACCGAGGGCTGGTCACCAACGGCTACTCCGATCCGACGTACCCCGGCCTGACCGGGACCGGTCGCACGGAGGTCGCGGTCAGCGGGAAGGCGCAGCAGATCGCCAACCCGCCGAACGGCAATCCGGGCGCGCTCTCCTCGCTGCCCGGGGTCGGCGGCCAGCTCAGCTCGCTGCTCGGCAGCGTGGCCGGCGACCTCGCCGGCCAGCACGCCGAGTTCGACTCGGCGCCGGTCACCGACGCGATCGAGGTGGTCGGCGCGCCGACCCTGCGGCTGCGGGCCGCCTCCCCGACCGGCTCGGCGACGCTGTTCGTCAAGCTCTTCGACGTCGACCCGAACGGCACCGCCACGCTCAGCGGCGGCCTGATCGCCCCGGTCCGGCTCACCGGGCTGCCGGCCGACATCGGCGCGGCCCAGCCGGTCAGCGTGGCGCTGCCCGCGATCGTGCGCCGGATCGACGCCGGCCACACCATCCGGATCACCGTGGCCACCTCGGACCAGGCGTTCCTGACGCCGCCGGACCCGGCGATCTACACCGTGGCGGTCGAGCCGGCGGTCAGCCTGCCCACGGTGGTGGGCACGCCGATCGCAAACCCCCAGGTGATCTGGCGGTACGTCCTACTGGGCGTGCTCGCGGTCATCCTGGCCGGGCTCGCGGTGATCCTGACCGTCCGCCGCCGCCGGCTGCGCCGCCACGAGGCCCCCACGGTCGACGAGTACGCCGACACGCCGCTGGTCGTCCGCGGCCTGCGCAAGGCGTACGGGGATGGCTTCGTCGCGGTCGAACGGGTCGACTTCACCGTCGAACGCGGCCAGGTCGTCGGCCTGCTCGGCCCCAACGGCGCGGGCAAAACCACCACGCTGCGGGTGCTGATGGGCCTGACCATGCCGACCGAGGGCGACGCCCTGGTGTTCGGGCACCGGTTGGAGCCCGGCTCGCCGGTGCTGTCGCGGGTCGGCGCGCTGGTCGAGGGCCCGGGCTTCCTGCCGCACCTGAGCGGGCTGGAGAACCTGAAGGCGTACTGGCAGGCGACCGGCCGGCCGGCCGCGGACGCCCGCTTCGACGAGGCGCTGGAGATCGCCGGCCTCGGCGACTCGGTGCACCGCCGCACGAAGAACTACAGCCACGGCATGCGGCAGCGGCTGGCCATCGCCCAGGCGATGCTCGGCCTGCCCGAGTTGCTGGTGCTGGACGAGCCGACCGACGGCCTGGACCCGCCGCAGATCGCCGAGATGCGCCGGGTCCTGAAGCGCTACGCGACCGACGGGCGCGCGGTGCTGGTCTCCAGCCACCTGCTGGCCGAGGTCGAGCAGACCTGCACGCACGCGGTGGTGGTGAACAAGGGCCGGATCGTCGCGGCGGGCCCGGTCGACGACATCGTCGGGGAATCCCCATCGGTGCAGATCGAGGTCTCCGACGTGGCCGCCGCCGAGCTGGTGCTGGCCGGAATGAACGTCCGGGCGGTGACCCCGGACGGCACGTCGGGGCTGATCGTCGACATGAACGGCACACCGCGCACCGAGGTGGTCGCCTCGCTGGTGCGCGCCGGCGTCGGGGTGGACCGGGTGGTGCCCCGGCGGCGCCTGGAGGACGCGTTCCTGGCCCTGGTGGGCGACAACTCGCGAGGAAGTGGAGACCGATGAGCGCGGCTGCGACGGGCTACCGGGCGACGGCGACCATGCCGTTGCTGGCCGAGGTACGCCGGCAGGCCTCCCGCCGCCGGACCCAACTGGCACTGGGCTTCATGGCGCTGCTGCCGGTCATCATCCTGCTGGCCTTCGAATTCGGCGGGGACGGCGACGACGACGGTGGCGGCGGCGGGGCGTTCTCCAGCCTGGTCGACCTGGCCACCTCGGGCGGGCTGAACTTCGCCCTGTTCAGCATCCTGGTGTCGTCGAACTTCCTGCTCATCGTGGTGGTCGCGCTGTTCTGCGGCGACACGGTGGCGAGCGAGGCGAGCTGGGGCAGCCTGCGGTATCTGTTGGCGGTGCCGGTCCCCCGGGCCCGGCTGCTGGGCGTGAAGCTGACCGTGGCGCTGGGCTACTCGCTGCTGGCCCTGCTCACCCTGGCCGGCACGGCCGTGCTGCTCGGCACCCTGCGATACGGCTGGCACCCGCTCGGCAGCACGGTGGCGGCGGAGATCCCGGCGGGCGAGGGAGTGCTGCGCCTGCTGGGCATCGTCGGCTACCTGGCGGTGATCCTGCTGGTGGTGGCCGGCCTGGCGTTCCTGCTGTCGGTCCTGACGGACGCGGCCCTGGGCGCGGTGGGCGGCGCGGTGCTGCTCTGGATCCTGTCCGGCATCCTGGACCAGATCACGGCGCTGGGCTCGATCCGCGACTTCCTCCCCACCCACTTCAGCGACGCCTGGCTGGGCCTGCTGTCCACCCCGATGCAGACCGACGACATGGTGAAGGGAGCCATCTCGGCGATCTGCTACGCGACGATCTTCTGGGGGCTGGCGTTCTTCCGCTTCACCCGCAAGGACATAACCTCCTGATGCGGAGCGGCGGCCCACCCCGCCAGGTGGGCCGCCGCCGGTCTCTTTCTCAGTTGTTCATGAGTTGGAGCATCTGCTTGATCTGATCCGCGCGCGATGTGCTGATCCGGTCCGCCAACGCTTTCGCCTCGGCGTTGCCGCCCTGCTTGGTCTCCAGGTGAGCCATCTCCACCGCGGTGTGCTGGTGGGCGACGAACAAGGTCAGGAACGCCGTCTCGAACGCCGCGCCCTTCGCCTTCTTCAGGGCCGCGATCTCCTCCGGGCCGGTCGCCGGCAGGCCGCCGTGGTCGGCGTGTGCGCTCGGGGCGTGGTCCACGGTGGTCGGTGCCGACCACTGCTTGAGCCAGCCGGTCATCAGCTTGACCTCGTCCCGCTGGGTCACCTCGATCGCCTGCGCCAGGGTGCGGATCTCGCCGCGCTCGGCGTTCTTCGCCGCGAGGCGGACCATCTCCAGGCCCTGCCCGTGGTGCGCCACCATCATCTGCAGGTACATCACGTCGGTGTCGTTGTGGCCGCCCTCGGCCTGCACCGCCGCCTCGGCCGCGACCGGGGCTTGCGGCGGGGCCGGGGCTGCACCGCAGCCGCCCAACAGCAGCGCCGCCGCGATCAGGACTGTCGCGTGGCGGTACTTCACAGCGGCAGCCACAGGGCGAGGGTGTAAATCGACGGCTCCCAGCTGCGGATCGACGAGTGCGACTGGCGGCACTTGTAGGTCTTGCCCTCGAAGGTCACCTTGTCGCCGGTGCGGTAGGCGACGCCCGGGGCCCAGCCGGCGCCGCCCTCGGCGATCGGGACCGCGGGTGCCTTGGTGGTCGGCGCCGGCGCCGGCGCGGGCTTGGTGGTCGTCGGCGCGGTGCTGGGGACGGTGCCGCCGGAGCCGCCGCTGCCGCCCACGTTCAGGTCGATGCAGCTGTAGAACGCGTTCGCCGTGTCCCCGATGTTCCAGACCGCGAGCACCTTCTGCCGGCCCGGGAACGCGCTCAGGTCGATGGTGTGGGTGACCACCGCGTCGGGCTGGGCGTTGCCGCCGTCGACCGTCGCGATCTTCTTGGCGCCGATGAAGTATTCCCAGTTGCTGGTGCGGTGCCTGGCGGTCATCACCCACGTGAAGGTGGCCGTCGCGCCGACCGCCTTGGCCGGCCAGTCGCGGCTCTCGTCGGACAGCACCGAGAAGCCGGCCACGCCGCCGTTACACGATTTCAGGCCCTTGGGGCCTTCGACGCTCTGCGGCTCGAACTGGATCTGGCCGCAGTCGGCGACCGCGCCGGACGCGCACAGGGCCTGCCGGCTCGGCGGCGCGGAGACGTAGCCGTGCGCGAGGGCGGGCGCGGCGCCGACCAGCGTCGAGCCGAGTGCACCGAGCGCCACCAGCGGATAGGCGATGAGCCTGCGCATCGTCTTGGTCTCCCAACGTGTCGTTCGGGTGCTGACGGCGGGAAACGTAGCGAGGCGTTCCATAAGGAAGCCTTAACGGCATCGGAAACAATCATGAAGGCGCGCCCCGGCGGCGCCTGCCGGGCGGGGGCGGCGCGGCCACGGCCCGGTTGTCTTCCGGTACGGCCAGCAGCATCGCGATCCGGGCCCCGCCCAGCGGCCCACGGTCGATCACCAGCCGCCCACCGGCCGCCTCGGCCACCCGGCGCACGATGTCCAGCCCGAGCCCCGAAGAGCCGGCCCCGCTGACCCCCCGCCGTACCGCCGCGGCCGGATCGCTGATTCCCGGCCCGGCGTCGTCCACGAACAGGCCGGCGGCGGAGACCGTGACCCGGAAGGCCACCCCCTCGGGCGTGTGCGCGAAGACGTTGCCGAGCAGGGCGTCGACGGCCAGGATCAGCTCGCTGCGGGGCAGCGGCACCGGTACGGGGACGTCGCCGCCGACCACCTTCCAGGGCCGCGCCTGGTCCTCGGCCAGCGCGGACCAGAACGCCAGCCGCTCGGCCAGCACCTCGACCAGGTCGGAACGCTGCGCGCCGCGGGCCTCGACGCCCAGCCGCGCCCCGGCGATGATCGCCTCGAGTTCCTCGTCGAGCATGTCGCACGCCTGGCGCATCCGGTCCGCGATCAGGCCGGGCGGCATGGTCTCCGCGTCCAGCCGCAGCGCGGTGAGCGGCGTCCGCAGCCGGTGCGACAGGTCGGCGGCGAGCTCCCGTTCGGCGTCCAGCAGCCGGCGCAGGTCGCCGGCCATCGCGTTGAAGGCCATCGCGGCGTCGCGCAACTCGGGCGGCCCGGACGGGGTGACCCGGGCGGTGAGCTCGCCCGCGCCGAGGCGGCGGCTGGAGCCGGCCAGCTCCCGCGTCGCGCGTACCAGCCGGCTGCCGAGCCGGTCCGCGACCAGCGCCGAGCCGGCCACCAGGACGATGGCCAGGCCGCCCAGCGCGAACCAGGCCGCCAACACGCCGCGGCGCGTCTCCTCGTCCGGGACGTACACCTCGATGACCACGGCCCGGCCGTCGCTGAGCACGCTGGGCTGCAGGTAGGCGACCCCACCGGCGGCGGTGGCGGTCACCGGCCGGCGGTAGGCGGTGGCGGACGCCACGTCGGCGGCGGTCACGTGGGTGGTGCCGACCGGCTCGATGCCGGGCAGGTGCACGGCCAGCCGGCCGGCGCTGCCGGCCACCGTGCTGGCGACGGCGCTGGTCAGCAGCTTCGGGTCGGCGTCGACGGCGAGCGCGGCGACCATGGCCGCGGCCTGCTGGCGGGCGTCGCCGATGGCCCGGTCGTGGGCGATCTGCCGGGTGGCGAAGGTGAGCGGCACCAGGAACGCCAGGGCCACCATCGAGGTGATGGCCAGCGCGAGCCGGTTCAGCTCCCATCTCACAGTGGGTCGACCATCATCACTCCGACCCCGCGTACGGTGCGCAGGTATCGCGGCGCCGCGGCCGTCTCGCCGAGCTTGCGGCGCAGCCAGGAGATGTGCACGTCGATGGTCTGTTCCTCGCCGATCCGCGACTGGTTCCACACCTCGGTCAGCAGCTCACGCCGGCTGACCACCTGCCCGACCCGCTCGGCCAGGTAGGTGAGCACGTCGAACTCGCGCCGGGTGAGCTGCAGTTGCTTGCCGCGCAACGCGACCTTGCGCTGCCGGGGATTGATCTCCAGCTCACCCACGGTGATGGTGTTCGGGGTGGTGTCGGCGGCCGCCCGGGTGCGGCGCAGCACCGCCGCGATCCGCGCCAGGATGTGCCCGCTGGAGAACGGCTTGGTCACGTAGTCGTCGGCGCCGGCGCTGAGCAGCGCGATGATGTCGGCCTCGGCCCGCCGGGCGGTGGCGACGATGACCGGCACGTCGGAGACCGACCGCATCATCAGCAGCGCGTCGGTGCCGTCGATGTCGGGCAGCCCGAGGTCGAGGATCACCAGGTCGGGCCGCTCCTCGGTGAGGAACTTCAGCGCCTCGCCCGCCAGCCCGACCGGCCGGACGACGTGGCCGGCGTCGGACAGCGCGCGGGTCAGGGCGGCCGTGATGTATCGGTCGTCCTCAACCAACAGAATCAGCGCCATGCGACAACACTAGGGCCAGGTGCGATCATGGCCGAGTGCGATCTGGAGGAAGGCTGGTTCCGGTGCTCGGCTGGTGTGCCGCCACCCTGACCAGCGTGGCGCTGGCCTCGGTGGCGATGCTGCCGGTGCTGCGTACGGCCACGCCGGAGGGAAGCGCGCTGGTCTCGGTGGATCAGCTGCGGGAGTCCGGCGAGGTCGCGCCGACGCCGTTGCCGCAGGTGAGCGCCGCCGTGCCCACCCCCCGGGCGGAGCACAGCGCCACCCCTTCGCCGTCGCGCAGCCGGAGCGCTAAGCCGAGCGGGACGCCGGCGCGGACCTCGGCCACACCCTCGCCCCCGAAGACGACCTCGGCCACTGCGAGCACCACTACGACCGAGGACGGCTGGACGGTCACCACGGACGGCGACGGCACGAAGTCGTACGTGCGGTCGTTCCGGGTCGACGGCGGGCAGGCGGTGATCCGGATGACCGAGGACAAGGTCGAGGTGGTCACGGCCACGCCGAGCGACGGCTACTCGGTGGCGACGGTGCAGAACAGCCCGGACAACCTCGCGGTCTACTTCAACGAGGTCAACCACAGCTTCATCATCCACGCGGTGTGGCATGTGGATCGCCCGTTCGTCGAGGTCACCGAGGTCGGCAACTAACGGCGCGGGGATTGCTAGGCGCAGACGACCTGGACGCCCGCGTCCCGGAAGCCGGCCAGCAGCTCCTCCGGCGCACCCGAGTCGGTGACCAATGTCTCGACCTTGCTGATCGGGCAGATCCGGGCGAAGGCGTGCCCGCCCAGCTTGGACGAGTCGGCGATCACCACGACCCGCTTGGCCCGGGCCACCATCAGGCTGTTCATCGCCGCCTCGCCCTCGTGGTGCGCGGCGGCGCCCAGCTCGACGTCGAGCGCGTCCACGCCGATCAGCACGATGTCGAGGGTGACCTCCCGGAGCAGCGCCCCGCCGAGCGGGCCGACCAGCTCGAAGGACTGCGGGCGGACCACGCCGCCGGCCACGACGATCTTCATCCGGGAACGGACCAGCAGCTCGTTGGCGATGTTCAGCGCGTTGGTCACCACGGTGAGCTGGGCGCCGTCCCCGCTGCTGTTGAGGTCGGGGCGGACCGCCAGGGCCCGGGCCACCTCGGTCATCGTGGTGCCGCCGTTGAGCCCGACCACCGTGCCCGGCACCACCAGGTTCGCCGCCGCCTCGCCGATGCGTTGCTTCTCCGCCGAGTGCTTGGCGCTCTTGTATCGCAGCGGCAGGTCGTAGGAGACGCCGCTGGCGACCGCGCCACCCCGGGTCCGGGTGATCATCTGCTGCTGGGCGAGTTGGTCGAAGTCGCGGCGGATGGTGGCCTGCGAGACGTCGAGCCGGCCGGCGGCGTCCTCGACACTGACCCGGCCACTCTCCGCGAGTAACTCGAGCAGGGCATTCCACCGCGCGTACCGGTCCACCCGAGCTCCCTGCTGCACGTTTCGTGATAAGAGTGTGCACATTAGTGCGCGAAACCTCGTGAAGCAAAGAGTGTGCCTGCTCGAACACGCTGCGGTGGTTGCGGATGCGCAGACCTTCCACGCAGAATGACGCTCGAAATACCGGTAAACCGAGCGCATCTGCGCAGGCGATTGTAGGGAAACTGCCATGAGTCACGTCAAGGTGGAGATCGCCAGCCAGCCAGACTGCTGGCTGCAGGCCGCGAAACTCGCCGATTCGCCCGGCCTGCCCACGGCCGGGGAGCGCGTCGCGGTCGTCGGGTGCGGCACCTCCTGGTTCATGGCGAAGGCGTACGCAGCGCTGCGCGAGCAGTTCGCCCTCGGTGAGACCGACGCCTTCCAGGCCTCCGAGTTTCCCCTCGGGCGCGCCTACGACCGGGTCGTCGCAATCACCCGCTCCGGCGCCACCACCGAGGTCATCGACCTGCTGGACGCCCTGGACGGCCGCACGCCGACCACCGTCATCACCGCCGACGGCGCCGAGCCGGCCGCCGCGGTGGCCCGCAACGCCGTCGTTCTTGACTTCGCGGACGAGCTGTCCGTAGTGCAGACCCGCTTCGCCACCAGCGCCCTCGCCCTGCTCCGCGCCCATCTCGGGGTCGATCTGGAGCCGATCGCCGCCGACGCCGAGGTGGCCGTACGGCTGCCGCTGCCCGTGCACCCCGCGCTGGCCCGGCAGATCACCTTCCTGGGCCGCGGCTGGACGGTCGGGCTCGCCGAGGAGGCCGCCCTCAAGTGCCGCGAGGCCGCGGGGTGGTGGGCCGAGGCCTACCCGGCGATGGACTACCGGCACGGACCCATCGCCATCGCCGCGCCCGGCCGGGTGGTCTGGGCGTTCGGCGAGATCCCGCCCGGCCTGGCCGACGACGTGGAGGCGACCGGGGCCGCGTTCGTGCACAGCCGCTACAACGGCGGCTACGCGGCGCTGGGCAAGTGGTGCGGCGGCCGGGCCCCGCTGGACCCGATGGCGGACCTCGTCATGGCGCAGCGCGTCGCCGTGCTGCTCGCCACGAGCCAGGGCCTCGACCCCGACCACCCGCGCAACCTCACCCGCTCGGTCGTCCTCAAGTGACGACCCACCGGCAGCACGGCGCCAGCACCGGCAAGCGCCGCGAGAGGTAGAACCGTGCGCAACGACGTCGTGGTGGCCCTGGATGTCGGTGGCACCGGCATGAAGTGTGCCCTGGTCCGGCCGGACGGCAAGGTCCATCACGCGGAACGGCACCCCACCCTGGCGGCCCGGGGCCCCGAGGCGGTCACCGCGAACATTCTCGACGTCGCCGCCGGCCTCGCCGACCGGGCCCGCGCGGACGGGCTGAACCCGGTCGCGGCCGGTGTCGCGGTCCCCGGCGTCGTCGACGAGGAGACCGGCACCGCCGTCTGGTCCAGCAACGTGGGCTTCCGCGACGTACCGCTGCGGGATCTGGTCTCGGACCGCCTGGGCGTGCCGGCCGCGCTCGGCCACGACGTCCGCGTCGGCGGCCTGGCCGAGGCCCGCCTCGGCGCGGGCCGCGACCAGCGGCACGTGCTCTTCATCGCGATCGGCACCGGCATCGCGGCCGCGCACGTGGTCGACGGCAAGGCGTTCGCGGGCGCGCACGGCGCGGCCGGCGAGGTCGGGCACGTCATCGTGCGGCCCGGCGGACCGCCCTGCGGCTGCGGCGCCCGCGGCTGCCTGGAAGCGGTGGCGTCCGCGTCCGCGGTCGGCCGCCGGTACGTGGAACTGTCCGGCATCGCCGGGGTCACCGCCTCCGACGTGGTCGCCCGCGCCGCGGCCGGCGAGGCGCTGGCGAACACCGTCTGGACCGAGGCGGTCGAGGCGTTCGCGGACGGCCTGCTCACCGCGCAGGCGCTCTACGACGCCGGGATCGTGGTGCTCGGCGGCGGGCTCGCCGAATCCGGCGAGGCGCTGCTCGCCCCGCTGCGGATCGCGCTGGACGCCCGGATCACCTTCCACCGGGTGCCCCGGATCGTGCGTGCGGCGCTCGGCGACACGGCGGGCTGCCTCGGCGCGGCCCTGCTGGCCCTGGACACCCTGGAGGCACCCTCTTGACGGAAAAGATCAGCGGCCGCGTCGTCCGGCCCGGTGCGGTCGTGCCCGGGTATGTGGAGGTCGACGGGCCGACGATTCTGGACGTCACGGAACGGGGCCACCCGGGCGATGACATCATCGTGCCGGGCTTCGTGGACCTGCACTGCCACGGCGGCGGCGGGCACACGTTCACCCGGGGCGACGCGGCGGCGGCGCGGGCGGCGGCGGCCTTCCACCTGCGGCACGGCACCACGACGATGCTGGCCAGCCTGGTCAGTTCCCCGTACGAGCTGATGCACGACGCCACCGCCGCCTATCTGCCGCTGGTCGCCGACGGCACGATCGCCGGGGTGCACTTCGAAGGGCCGTACCTGTCGCAGCCGCGCTGCGGCGCGCAGAACCCGGCGTTCCTGCGCGACCCGTCGCTGACGGAACTGACCGCGCTGGTCAAGCTGGGCGCGGTCCGGATGGTCACCGTCGCCCCCGAGCTGCCGGGCGCGCTGGAGGCGATCGAGTTCCTGGCCGCCAGCGGGGTCGTCGCGGCGCTGGGACACACCGATGCGACGTACGCGCAGACCCTGGCCGGGGTCGCGGCCGGCGCCACCGTCGGCACCCACCTGTTCAACGGCATGCGGCCGGCGCACCACCGCGAGCCGGGCCCGGTCGTCGCCCTGCTGGATTCGCCCTCGATCGTCTGCGAACTGATCGCCGACGGCATCCACCTGCACGACGGGATGCTGCGCTTCGCGGCCCACGCGGCCGGGCCGGACCGGGCCGCGCTGATCACCGACGCGATGGACGCCGCTGGGATGCCGGACGGGCGCTACGAACTGGGCGGCCAGGAGGTGACGGTCGCCGACCGGGTGGCCCGGCTGGTCCGCGACGGCTCGATCGCGGGCAGCACGCTGACCATGGACGCGGCCTTCCGGCGCGCGGTCGGCGCGGGGCTGGACCTGGCGACGGCGGCGATGATGGCCTCGACCACGCCGGCCCGGGCCCTGGGCCTCGCGGACGAGGTGGGTGCGCTGGAGGCCGGGCTGCGCGCGGACCTGGTGGTGCTCGCGCCCAACCTGACAGTCCGGCGGGTGATGCGCGCCGGCGCCTGGCTCTAGGGCCGGCGGTGGCGGTCGGGGTGAATCGCGTTGAACGTGATGAGCCACCGGATCTGCTCCCGCGGCGGCACCCCGCACCCGCGCAGGAAGCCCAGCACGGTCTCCTGCCGGGGCGTGCCGCCGGCGGTGATCAGGTTGTGCACAGTGGCGCGGGAGATGGGCGTCCCGGCGTCCTTACTGCGCTTGGCCACGCTGTCCAGGGACCGTCTCCGCGTCGTCATCAGCGCGCGCAGGCGCTCCGCGAACTCGACCGGTGTGGCAGCCCCGGTGGGATCCGGGAGGATCGCGGGCATGCTCGCGGCGCTCATTTGTCTCGCCTCGTCCTGACTCTCAGCGGCTGAACAGCTTCTGGACTACGCCGATCTTTCTTCGGCCCGCCGCCGCGAACAAGAACGCAGTTGCGTACGAGTTCACTCCTTGAGATCACTCCGTTGCGCAACGGTCGCCGGGTCCTTCGGGGTGGCGCGCGTCGCATACTGCGGCACGGGGCAGGCGTCGGTGCCGTTGTCGCGGCTCAGGCCGTACCGGATCGGGCCCTGCGCCGGAGCCGGCGGCGTGCCGATGTCGTCGTTCGCGGTGGTTCGGGTCACGACCTGCACGTAGAGGTTGTAGTCGGCACCCCGCTCGTTGGATGTGAAGGTCACCTCGCCGTCGAGGTAGTAATACTCGAACGCCCACATCTGCTGGGCGCCCTCGGGCAGCAGCGCCGAGCCGTGCGCGGGGTCGCCCATCCCGGTGCTGCCCGCCGGGGCGCCGGGCGTCGGGTCGTCGAGGCGGCGCCCGCCGCCGGACGCGACGTGGAACAGCTTGCCCCGCAGGCCGGTCCACGACGGCATGGCGACCGGGCCGACCCGCTGGGTGAACGCGACGGCGAACTCCACCCGGAGATAGCCGCGGCCGCGGTAGGTCGCCCATTCGCCGCGGTGGATCAGCGAGGTGACCTCCGGCCGCGGATCGTTGTCGCCGCTGGCCGCCACGGCGAGGGTGCCCTCCGGGCGGGCCGGCAGCCGACGCGGTTTGCGGTTCTCGGGCGGCGCCGCGTCGACGGTGTCGACCACGCTGCCGTACCGGGCCGGGATCGCGGTGGCGCGGGCGGAGGGCGACGCGGAGGGCGCGGCAGAGGCCCTCGTGGGGGCCGTGCTGGGCGGCGCCGGAGGTGACGGGGTGGCCGCGGCCGCGGGCGGTCGGGCGCGATCCGGGGAGTCGTCCAGGGTGACCGCGATGCCGACGGCGCCGGAGACCGCGACGGCGGCGACCCCCGCGACGACGGCCTTCGTCAGCGCGGTCGCGCCCAGCCAGCCCGCGCCCGAGGCGACGACGCCGGCCACCCCGGCCGTGACGCCGGTGCTGAGGGCGGTCGTGCTGAAGGCCGCGGCCGCGATCGACGGCGGGATCGGCAGCATCGCCAGCCCGGCCAGCAGCCGGTCCGGCGGTACGAGCCGGGAACGGTACGGCGAGCAGGCGGAACAGTCGCGCAGGTGCCGGCCCAGCCGCTTGCGCCACACCGGCCCGGGTTTGCCGTCCCAGGCGGCGAGCACGGTGGCCAGATCGGGGCAGATCGGGCGGGCCGCCAGCACGCCGACGATACAGCGCGTCAGCTCCAACTGGTCACGCATGCGCTTGAGCCGCACCGCGGCGTGACCGGGAGTGGTGTCGAGGGCGACCGCCAGGTCCGCCCGGGTGATGTTGCCGGCCACCTCCAGCCACCACAGCGAGAGCAGGAACCGGTCGTCCGGGTCGAGCCAGCGCACCGCCTCCACCACCTGCCGGCGCTGCCCGGACAGGCCCAGCCGCAGCACCGTCGCGTCGGCGAAATCGGCCGCCGGGTCGGCGACCTCCACGGCCGCGTCCAGCGGGTTGGCGCGCTCGGTGACCGCCCGGCGGCGCCGGATGCGCTCGGCGATCTGGCGGTGCACGATCGCCAGGATCCAGCCGGAGAACCGGGCCGGCTCCCGCACCGACGGCAGGTTCTCGACCACCCGCAGCAGCGTCTCCTGCACCACGTCGTCAACGTCGGCGTGGCCGTTCAGGGCCCGCCCGGCGACGTTGTACAGCATCGCCAGGTGGGACTCGATCAGCTCGCCCAGGGCGCCGCGGTCACCGCGCTGGGCGGCGATCACCCGATCCGCGGTCGCTGTCGTCCCGGTGGTGCGCATGCGTTCCGTCATCTCCTGTCCGCGGCCGGGCACCGGCGCCCGGCACAGCCGCATGATCGTGCGCCGGGCGGTGGCAGGTCAACCTCTCCGATTGCGCAGCCGGAGCAGCAGGGCGCCACCGATGGCCGCGGCCGCGGCAGTTCCGCCGGCCAGGCCGGCGACCGTGCCGAGTTCGGACCGCTGGCCGGCCAGCTTCAGTTCCGGGCCGTCCGAGGCGGTCGCCGACCTGCGCGCGCCGGCGCGCTGGGCGGGGCGGGCGCCGCCCGGAACGCTCGTGGCTGAGCCGACGGAGGACCGCCGGGCGCTGGAGCGCGGGCTGGGCGGCACCGGGCCGGTGGACGCAGGCGTCGCGGCCGGGGCAACGGTGGTGGCGGTACTGGCGGTACTGCGGTCCCGGGTGAACAGCAGCGTCCCGAAGCCGAGCACGTCGTAGCCCCCGCTGTTGGGCCCGTAGTCCCCGCCGCCGCCCTCCGCCCGCAGACTCGCCGCGATGGCGCTCACATTCGGGGTGGACAGCCCTCGGCGCTGCGCGTAGTGGTTGTGGACCAGTTCCCAGACCGGCCGCTGCTGGCCGCGGGACGCCGGGGAGATCACCGTCTGTTCCCGGGGAGCGCAGTTGGTGCCCGTGCCCCAGCGGTAGGTGGTGAACGGGACCTCCTGGCCGAGGTTGTACCGGGCCACGTACTCGGCGCCCTTGAGGAAGCGGCTGTCGTCGTGGCCGTACAGGTCGACGCCCTGGTTCCAGGCCATCTCGCAGATGCTGCCCAGCAGGCCGACGCCCATCACCGTGTGTGCCTGGTCGCGGCCGCTCTCCTGCCACTGCCCGAGGTCGCCGTGCAGGAACGGGACAGCGTGCCCGATCGAGCCGTTGCCCGCGCCGCTCCGGGTGTAGTCGACGGCGCGATCGAAGAGCGCGCGGTCCTCGCAGAGGATGCCGATCGCCATGATCGACGCGACCGTACACAGGTCCCAGTTGGCCCAGTAGTTCGTGATGCAGGCCGTGTTGTGCCGGACCAGGAAATCCTCGTTCATCGGGTAGAACACCGTCTTGAGCAGTTGCTGCGCGGCGGCCAGGTCGAAGCCGTCGTAGCCGCGCATCAGCTCGGCGGCGTTGGCGAGCTGGTAGCCGTAGATGCCGGCCGCCAGGAACCGGTCGGCGTTGCCGTTCACCGCGGTCAGCGTTCGGGACCAGCTGTTGAGGATGTCCCGGGCGGTGTCCGCGTGCGCGGTCTCGCCGGTGATCCGCCACCGCAGGGCGTTCTGATAGGCCGCGTGCACGTCGAGGTAGAACTGCGGGTAGTTCTGCCCGGTCCCGCCGCGGATCACCGTCGCCAGCGGGCGCGGTCGCCAGCTGCTCTGCGAGCGCCCGTTCCCGGTCAGCCGCTGCCAGCCGGCCGTCACGACGGCGTCGCCGGCCGAAAGTTTCGCCCGGATCCGGGCGAAGTCGGCGCTGGTGTGGAGCATGCCGGGATGGGCGAAGGGCGTGGCGGCGGCGAAGGCCGGACCGGCCGGCCCACCGACGGCGGCGAACGCGCCGGCCAACCCGGCCCCGAGCAGGACACCCCGGCGACTGACCGAAACCTGCGGCAGTGACACGTGACCCAGCCTTTCCGTAGGAGGTGCGATCACCTGGATGACGCGGGCGACCACACCGGCATTACGGAAATCTCGGTGATGTCTACAAACCAGCCGGGCGGTCGAGGCCGCGGGGCAGGCGCGGCAGCGGAATCGCGTCCCACGGGATGCGGGCCAGCAGCCGCGTCAGGATCAGGCCGAGCAGCAGCCCCGCCACCGAGTCGGTGATCCAGTGGTACGCCAGCCAGGTCGTCGTGCCGAAGACGATGGCCGGCGGCAGCACCCGCAGGGCCGCATACCGACGTGCCGTCAGCGGCGGCCGATCCAGCGACCGCAGCAGCGCGTTGAGCAGCACCGCGATGACGCCGTACCAGGCCAGGGCGTTGGCGACGTGGCCGGACGGGTAGCTCATCGCCTCGATGCCGGAGGCATGCGCGTTGAAGAGCACCAGGCGGTCCGGGCCGTCGAAGGCCGGGGCCGCGCGGTCCAGCCAGACCTTCAGCGGGCCGATCGTGACGTAGGTCAGCACGAAGATCGCCGCGAAGACCAGCAGCGGGCGGATCGACCGGCGCCGCCAGGCCACCAGCCCGGCCAGCACGATCGCGATCGGCATCAGCACCTGGCCGCCCTGGCCGAGATGGTTCAGCACCCGCAGGGCCACGTACAGCGGGGTGGGCCGGTGGTCGTCGGCCCAGTCGGCCACCCGCTCGTCGACGGTGAGCAGGTGACCCCGGGCCAGGGCGACGGTCAGGGCGACGAAGCCGGCGAGCAGGAGCAGGTCGAACCACCAGCCCCGCGGCCGTACGGGCAGCAGCCACCCACGTCTGGTCTCCGTCCGCACCACCGCCTCACGCATGGCGCATACGGTACGTCAGAGATACGACTTGATCTTGGCGTTGAGCAGGTCGGCGCGGACCCCGGCGTTCGGGCAGCCGCCGAAGTGATGCAGCGCCACCACCTTGTCGGTCTTGCGGGACAGCACCGGGCTGCCGCTCGACCCGCCCTCGGTGTCGCAGTAGTACGAGACGTCCGAGTCCCGCGCGTACCCGTCGAAGGCCGGATCCACGACCGCACAGGTGCCCGCCCGGTCGCCGAGGCGCCCGGCGATCCGGGTCGGCTCGCCGGCCGGGTGCTGCGGCACGTAGAGCTCCTGGCCCTTCGCCGGGCGCGCCGGATCCAGGGTCAGGTAGCCGAACTTCTGCACCGAGCGGAAGTTACCGACCGTGAACAGGGTGAAGTCGAGCACATGCTCGGTGGCCAGCACCTTGTCGCCCCAGACCTTGGTCGGCTTGAAGACCTCGAAGCCGCCGCAGGTGGCGCACTGGTAGTTGAACCAGACCTCGGTCTCGTACGCGTTCGCCGAGTTGTCGAAGCAGTGGTTGTTGGTCAGCATCCGGTTCTTCTCGCCCACCCGCCAGCCGGTGCACAGCTCGGTGCCGTGGATCAGCAACCGGGCGATGCCCTTGGAGTGGGTGTAGGCAACCGGGTCGGCCGAGCGATAGCAGACCGCGTCCCGGCTCTCGTCGGTGCCGCAGACGGACTCCTCGCGGCCGGTGCGGCCGGGGCTCCGCAGCTGCTCCTCGGGGACCCGCGCCTGCTCCTTACGCGAGTAGCCGCGCGCCACCTGGTCCACGTTCACGCCGAGCCGGCCGAGCAGCGAGCCGACCAGGTTCCCGCCGCCGCGGTGCATCTCGACCACGGCGGTGTCGCCGGTGATCGACATGGCCCACCGGCCGGTGGCGGCGCCGTCCAGCAGCCGCGGCGCGTCGTAGCGGTAGGACTCCTCGCCCTCGGCGTCGGAGACCGTCAGGTAGTCGCCCGGCAGCATCGCCATGCGGCTGAAGTGCAGCTTGACGTAGGAGGCCTGCGGGTAGTGGAAGACCTCGCGCTCCGGGGCGCCGTACCCCAGCAGCTTGTCGATCGACAGCAGCTCGCCGACCTTCTGCCGGCCGTCGCCGTCCTTCGCGGTGGCGGACTCGGGCGCCTTCGCGCCGGCCTCCGCGGGCTCGGCCGACTCGGACGCGGACGCCCCCGGCTTCGCCTCCCGGGCCTCGGCCGCGGCGGCCGGGCCGCTGAGCATGGGCCCGGCGGTGCCGCCCGTCTCGGCCGCGGGCTGCTCCGCAGCGACGGGGGTACGGGCTGAGCCGCCCGCCTCCTGCCAGGAGCCGACCGGGCGACCCGCGTCCGCCGAGTACTTCCAGGCCGCCCCGCCGGCCGTGCCGGCCAGCGCCAGGGCAGCACTCGCCCCGACGACGATGCTCACCGCGCGTCGCAAATTCACTCCCGCCCCTCGAGTCACATCGCCGGCCCAACCACTCCGGCGATCTCGCTTCTGTGTAACGAGCCACGTGCGGCAGCGACGCGCGCCCCGGAACGTGCACACTGGGCTCGTGCGAATCACGTCCGCCCTAGTCGACCCGGCGCTGCTGGACCTGCCGTGGAACGTGCCGCTCGAGGAGTGGCCGTCGTCCCACCTGGTCGCGCTGCCGCAGGGCATCTCGCGGCACATCGTCCGGTTCGTCAAGCTCAACGAGACCGTCTACGCCCTCAAGGAGACCCGGGAGCGGATCGCCGAGAAGGAATACGACCTGCTCCGGGCCCTGGAGCGGATCGACTTCCCGGCGGTGGAGGCGGTCGCCATCGTCAACGACCGGCTGGACGACGACGGCGAGCCGCTGGAGTCGGTGCTGATCACCCGGCACCTGCAGTTCTCGCTGCCGTACCGGGCGCTCTTCTCCCACATGCTGCGGCCCGAGACGATGAACAGGCTGCTGGACGCGCTCGCCGCGCTGATCGTGCGGATGCATCTCACCGGCTTCTCGTGGGGTGACTGCTCGCTGTCCAACACGCTGTTCCGGCGGGACGCGGGCGCCTTCGCGGCATACCTGGTCGACGCGGAGACCGGCAACCTCTATCCGAAGCTCTCCGAGGGTCAGCGCAGCGAGGACATCGAGATCCTGCGGCTGAACATCTTCGGCGAATGCCTGGACCTGCAGGCCGCCGAGCTGCTGCACGAGGCGATCGACCCGGAGACCGTGGTCGACGACATCGTGGCCCGCTACGAGCGGCTCTGGCACGAGGTCACCTACGAGCAGGAGGTGCCCCGCGACGCCCGGCACGACATCGAGGGCCGCATCCGCCGGCTCAACGAGCTGGGCTTCGACGTCGCCGAGGTGGACATGTCCACGGTGGACGGCGGCTACCGGGTCCGGCCGAAGGTCGTGGACGCCGGCTATCACACCCGCCGGCTGCTGCGCCTTACCGGCCTGGACGCCGAGGAAAATCAGGCCCGCCAGCTGCTCAACGACCTGGACGCCTACCGGGCGGAGTCGGATCTGATCGACGAGCAGCAGGCCTCGCACCGCTGGCTGACCGAGGTCTTCGAGCCGGTGGTCCGCGCGGTGCCGGCCAACCTGCGCCGCAAGCTGGAACCGCAGGAGATCTTCTCGCAGATCATCCAGCACAAGTGGTTGCTGTCCGAGCAGGCCGGCCGCGACGTCGGCATGGCACCGGCCGTGCAGTCTTATCTGACCGACGTGCTCGCCCACAAGCCCGACGAGCAGGCTGTCCTGGGCGTCGAGGTGGGCGCGCTTTAGCCGGGCGGCTCCGCCGCCGCCGCGTCGTGCTCCGGCGGCGGCGGGGTGGCCTGCTCGACCAGGGCGCGCAGCCCGGCCCGGCGCGCCACGAGCATGATGCGGTCGCCGGCCATGAGCACCCGGCGCGGGTCGGGCGCCCAGTCGATCCACTCGGAGCCGGCCGCCGCCAGGCCGATCACCCGGACGCTCAGCGGCCGGTCGGCCTGGCTCAGCGCCGCCCCGTCCAGCGGGGACCCGGCGTAGACCTGCACGCCGGCCACCAGCAGGGCGTGCCGGTCGACCGGGATCGTGGCGAGCACGTCGCGGTCCAGCATTGCCGCCGCGAACGCGGGCGCGGCCAGCCGGGACACGCTGCGGGAAATGTTGATGTTGAAGGCGATCTGCACCCGCTGGGCGAAGTCGTCGTCGAAGAGCCGCAGCACCACGCGCAGATCGGGGTTCACCGCCCGCGCGTTCAGCGCCGCCTGCAGGTTGGTGACGTCGTCGGTGGAGACGACCACCAGCGCCTTGCTGGTGGCGATGGAGGCCGCCCGCAGCGTCTCCTCCAGCGCCGCGTCCCCGACGATGAAGGGCACGCCCAGTTGCTCGGTGACCTTCGCGCCGCGGGCGTCGGGGTCGCGGTCGATCGCCACCACCTGCAGCCCCAGGTCGACGAGCTGGCGCAGCACCCGGGTGCCGACGTTGCCCAGCCCGACCACCACGATGTGGTCCTCGTGCTGGGCCGCGGCCCTGCCGCTGGACAGCGCCAGCCGGGCGTTCACCATGCCCTCGACCACCGCCGCCGTGATCAGCGGCAGCAGCGCCAGCCCGGCGATGGTGAGCACCAGCTGGGCGGCCTGCGCGACGCCGTTGCGACCCATCTCCACATCGGACGAGCCGACCACCGTCAGCAGGGTCACGTAGATGGACTTCCAGAAGCCGTGCACCTTGTCGGCGTGCACCAGCACCGCGCCGGACAGCACGGTGATGACCAGGGTGGCGAGCACCGCGATGCCGAGCTTGCGGCTCAAAGCGGCCCGGACCGCCCGCCCCATCACCCGCAGCGGGCGCCGGCGCCGGCGGGCGCGCACGAGGCGCCGGGCGGCGACCGCCTGACCGGCGGGGCGCCCGGTCGCCTCGGCGAGCACCAGGTCGGTGGGGCGCCGCTCCTCCGGAGCCGGCTCGGGGGGCAGCACATCGACGCGCCCGGAGCCGTCCGCGGCGGTCAGCGCGCAGACCACGTCCTCCTCGCGGACGTCGGCGCGGCGGGCGACGTACAGCGTGCGGCCGGGTAGCCGGACGTGGGTCGGCGCCACCTCGCCCAGCGACGCGGCCACGAAGGCGGGGGCGGCCATCGCCGCGTCGGAGAGGACCGCGCAGTCGGCGAACAGGCGGCGGACCCCGTACCCCAGGCCGGTGTTGAACATCCGGATGACCAGCCGCAGGTCGGGCTCGACCGCCTGGGCGCAGAGCGCCGCGTGCAGGTTGATCACGTCGTCGGGCATCACCAGCGCCAGCGCGGCCGCGCCGGCGAGCCCGGCCGAGCGGAAGGTGCGCTCGTCGAGGCGGTCGGCGCGGATCACCCGTACGCTGCGCAGCGTGGCCAGATCCGGCACGTCCGCGCGCAGTTTCGCCGGGACGATGACCGTCAGCCGGATCCGGTGGCCGGCGTTGGCCAGCTCCTCGGCGACGGTGTAGACGAGCGCGTCGGCGCCGCAGATCACGAAGTGCGGACGGGCGTCGACGTTGCGCCGCAGCCGCGAGACGAGCGATCGGCCGGGTGGTTCGCGGGCGGGTTCGACGGCCATGGCCGCATCGTATCCAGTGGATCACCGCCGCTTGACCCCGTTGCTCCCCGAACCCTCCATGCAGGCCACTCGTTGCCCTTTCCGAACGTTTAGTCCTAGTTCATGATGGAGGGTTACCGATGCGCAAGTGGTTCTACGCTGGGGCGGTGGCCGGCGGTTTCCTGCTGCTCGGCGCGGCACCCGCGCAGGCTGACGTGGTCCCGGTGCCGGCCGGCGGGCTGCTCGGCGCGCTGAGCGACGGCCAGGGGCTCGTCGACGATCAAGGACTGGGCCTCGATCCGGCCGGCGGGCTGAACCTGGCGAGCCCGCTCGGCGGTGCGCCACTCATGGACGTCAAGCCCGGGCAGAATTCCGCCGACTTCACCGGGCCGGCCTCGGGTGTCCTGTCGAAGGACGACGCCCCGACGCGGGAGGTCGACGAGCCCGGCGGCCGCAAGCCGGCCCGCGGGTCGGCCCCGGCGGACCTGCCCTTGATCAACGGCCTGACCGGCGGCTCGTCCGGCGGCGGTGGCGGGGGCCTGCTCGGCGGCGGATCGCCCGGCGGCGGGTCGGGGCAGCGGGGTGGCGGTCTGCGCAACCTGATCCCCGCCAACCTGCTCGGCGGCGGACTCCTCGGCGGCGGACTCACCCCGGACGGCCGGATGGCGTCGGCCGAGGCGCCCCGCGAGTCGGCGCTGTTCGACGGCGGCGTGCCGCTGCTCGGCGGCCTCGGCGGGCTGCTGCCGGCGAACGAGGTGCCGCGCACGCTGCCGGACACCGGCGACGACGTTCCCACCGGCATGCCGGCCGGCGGCACGGATGTCGACCCGGCCCTGGCGGATCCGGCGCTCGTGGATCCGGCCGACCCGCAGGCCGGGAGCAGCAACGGAAACGGCCAGCCGGTCGACGATCCCCGGCTGCACGAGGAGCCGATCGACGACGAGGCCGGCGGCAAGAAGCGGTCCTTCTCGGCCGGCGGCCGGCCGGTCGCCGGCGAGGACCAGGACTTCCGGTAGGGCTGCGCAGGCCGTGAGCCCGTCCCCGCCCCCATTCATCGCGGGGACGGGCTCACGGCGTGGTGTTAGTTGACCGCGCCGATCGAGACGGTGCCGCGGCCGACGACCGCGCCCTCGTCCGTGATCAGCGTCATCTCACCGAACAGGCTGCGGCCTGCCGCGGGCGCCGACGTGGCGGTCACCGAGCCGGTGACCGGCGCCGTGGCACCGTTCGCGAGGTTCAGCACCGTCGCCGGCACCGTCATCGCGCCCAGCGCCGGGCTCAGGAAGACGTCCTGGTAGTCGTACTGCGTGCTGCCCGAGGGCACCGCGTAGCCGTCCACCACGACCCGGTAGGTGCCGGCCACCGGGTTCGGGATCGACACCGCCTCCTCCGAGTCACCGTCCGCCGCCTGCCCGACCTGGGTGGTCCCGCGGTAGACCGTCAGGTCCAGGTCCGCGGCCCCGTCGCTGACGTTGCCGATCGCCACGTCGAGCCGCGCCGCACCCGCGGGCACCTCCACCGTGTACTCCTGGCTCGCGCCGTCCTCGATCGTCGGCCGGGCGGTCTTCGCACTGCCGAGCGCGCCGCCGGTGGCGGTGAGCCGCAGCGGACCGAAGTTGTTCTTGACGGACCAGGTGACCGGCGTGGCCGTACCGGCCGTGACGCTGGGCAGCTCGACCGTCGCCGGCTCCACCGTGACGCCCTGCACCTTGGCGGTCAGCTCGTACGGGTTACGCAGCGACGGTGACGTGCGCCGCGACTCGACCTCGAGCTCCCAGACACCGGGCATCGGGTTCTCGTACGCCCGCTCCTGCGGCTTGCAGGCGGCGGCGTCCGAGAAGTTGGTGTAGCAGGCCAGGCTGGAGGTGCTCTCGACCGGCACACCCCACGGGTTGATCGCGATCCAGCGCGTCTGCGAGCCGGTCGCGATCCCGGAGAGGTCGACCTGCAGCGCGGTCGCGCCCTCCGGCACGGTGACGAAGTACGAGGTCGACGAGTTGCGCTCGACCGCGGCCTCGACGGTCATCGCGTACGCCGGCTTCTTCGGCACGACGCTGGTGACGACCGTGTTGAGCACCTCGAAGTCGGTGACCGACGTCTTCGGGTCGTCCACCTTGAGGATGGCGCTGTTCAGGCCCTCCTTCGGGGTCACCCTCACGGAGATGCTGACGGCCTTGTTCAGCGGCAGGGAGACCGACGACTGCGAGCGGAACGAGCCCTTGTCGCCGACCCAGGAGAGCCGGTGGGTGACCGCGCCCTTCGGGCCCGAGGTACGGGTGACCTTGACGGTGAGGGTCTTCGACTGACCCGCCTTGAGTCCACCCGCGCCGCTCGCGCACCGGTTGTAGATGCCCTGGCCCTGGTTCGGCGTGGCGAAGCCGGGCGAGAACGGCGTGCAGACCGGCGCCGAGGAGGTGTAGCTACGCGTCGCGACGGTCTTGGCCAGCAGCGACCAGGTCCCGTTGACGTCCATCAGGCCGTTGCCCTGCCCGGCGACCGAGGTGTTCTTGATCGGGTCGGCGGCGGTGTAGAGCGCCCGGCGCAGCTGGGCCGGGGTGACGTCGAGGTCGGTCGCCTTGGCGGCCGACAGCAGCAGCGCGGCGCCGCCGGTGGCCTGCGGGGAGGACATCGACGTGCCGTTCTCCATCGCATAGCCGATCGGCAGGGTGTAGCCCGCCTCGGCCACGCCCGGCTCGGTCAGCCAGGTGTTGATCGTGGAGATCGCCGAGCCCGGCGCGGTCAGGTTGGGCTTGAAGCCGCCGTCCTCGCGGGGGCCGCGGGAGGAGAAGTTGAACAGCGCGTTCTCCTTCTTCACCACGGAGCCGTAGTTGGCCAGCCAGGTGTCCTTGCTGACGCTGGCCGCCACGCTGACGACGTCGGTGGCCACCGACGGGTCGCCGATCGTGTTCACCCCTGGGCCGGAGTTGCCGGCCGAGATGAACATCTGCACGCCGTAGTCCTTGATCAGCTTGTCGTACAGCTGGGCGCGGGCGTTGTTGCCGTCGTTCAGCGCGGGCAGGCCGCCGATCGACATGTTCACGACGTCGACGTGCCGGTTGACGACCAGGTCGACCATGCCGGTGGTCAGCGCCGCGGCGGTGCAGCCGCCGCCCCAGGAGCAGGCCCGCGAGGAGACGATCTTGGCGCCGGGCGCCTGGCCGTCGAAGTCACGGTTGCCGAGCATGTCGTTGGCGGCGGTGATGCCGGCGACGTGCGTGCCGTGCAGGCTCTCCGGGATGCCGATGTTGACGAAGTCGGTCAGGCCCGGCAGGCCGGCCGCGGACGCGTCGACGTCCTCGCGGTACTCGACCACGAACGGCATGCTCTCGACGATCGGGGTGGCCGGGTTGTCGGTGCCGAAGTGGCCGACGTCGTACTTCTCCCGGTACGGCCGCAGCACGGCGTCGTCGGTGAAGTCGCGGTTCTGGTTGGTGTCCACCCGGATGTCGTGGGTGTCGGCGTTGTAGAGGATGCCCCATACGTCGGTGGTGTCGCCGTCGCGGTTGACGTCGCCGGCGGCGTCGCTGGCGGCGGTGATCGCCTCGGTGAAGCGGTTGACCTTCCAGGTGCCCTCGGGCGCCGTCCAGGTCGCGCCGAGGTAGGTGAACGACGGGCCGGTCACCTGGGTGGCCATGGCCCGCCAGGAGGCGTCGCCCTCGAACACCGGGTCGGTCGCGGTCACCCAGTCAACGATCTTGCGCTCGCCGGTGGTGGTGGTCCGCAGCGCCGGGTGGTCCAGGTCGACCCCGGAGTCCATGATGCCGATCGTGACCCCGCGCCCGTCCCAGGTCGGGTGCTTCTTCTTGAACGCGACGGAGCCGATCTCGCTGGTCGGCATGTACGGGTTCGCGGCCGGCGTCTTGGCGCCCGGCCCGGAGAGCGTCGCGCCCTGGGCGGAACCCTTGGCGCCGCCCGTCTTGTCGGGCTCGGGAAGCTGGATCTTCTCGTCGAGGTCCACAGCGGACACGCCGGCCAGCTTCGCGGTCTTGACCACCTTGGCGGTCGGGACCGAGGCCAGCACGTAGCCGACCTTGTCGTAGCGCTGGGCGACCGTACCGCCGAGCTTCTTGACCTCGGCCGCGACGTCGGACGCCTGGCCGGCCTCGGTCGAGATGATCAGGGTGACGGCACGGGCGCCGCTGCTCTCGGCCTGAGCCAGCAGTTCGGCGTCGTGCCCGTCCAGCTCGTCGGTCGGTGCGTTCTTGGGGGTGGCCGGGTCCGCAACCGGAGCCGGGGCGGGGGCCTGGACAGGCGCCGCGTTGGCAGGCGCCGGACCGCTCAGCGCGGCCGCACCGGCGACCATGCCCGAGGCGAGCAGTGCGCTCAGCGTGCGCCGGCCCCGAGAAGATTGTTGTCTCACGTACGGGTCCTCCGAGGAGATGGGCGCTCGGGGGTGCGAACGCCTCTCCGCGGATCGTGGGGTTCACTCGCGTCGATGTCACTACGGGCGGAGTGTTTGTAACGAGGACGTGATATTCAATGATGCGCATGGAATGCGGATATCGGCCGGAAAATTTGCTGGCCGGAACCTATTGTGCCGCAAGACATCCCGCCGCAACCCGGACTACAGGGACGGATGATCATCGCGGAGACATTCCCCCCACCTTGGCCAGAACGAGCAGTTCATCGACGGACCATTGGTCGTAGACATGGCGACCGTATTTGTGGGCGACAACCGTGCCGTCCGGGGCGATGAGGAAGTCCGCCGGCAGACCCGTGCGACCGCCGGCCGGATTGACTGACGGGCTGCGCTCCCGGCGCCGCGCGACCGCCACCGAGCTGCGCAGCACGGCCCGCAGGATCGGCAGCCAGGCCCACGGATCGAGCAACGCCCGCGGCGAGGCGCCGACGCCGAACTCGGCGTAGAGCCGCTTCCGCGGATCAGCGATCACCGGGAACGGGAAGTCCGCCGTGTGCTCCCGCAGCAGGGCCGCCGTCGAGTGGAAGACCAGCACCTCGCGGATGCCGGCCGCCTCGATCTCGGCGCGGCGCAGCGTCAGGGAACGCACGTGCAGGTTGCACACCGGGCAGCCGGCGAAGCGGCGGAACTGCAGGTGGACCAGGTGGCCGTCATCGACCGCGACGGTCTCGCCGGCCTCTCCATGCGCGCGGTCGCCGCGGAGCTGGGGCTGACCACGATGGCCGTCTACCGCTACGTCGCCGACCGCGACGAGCTCGAGGCCCTGGTCGTCGAGGAGGTGCTCCGCACGCTGGATTCCACCCCGCCGGCGGCGCAGCCCTGGGCCGAGCAGCTCAGGATCCTGGTGGAACGGGTCCGTGCCACGGTCGGCCGACACCCGGGCGTGCTGCCGCTGCTGGTCAGCTACCGGCACCGGTCGGCCGGAGTGCTGCGCTGGTCCGAGACGGTCGTCGGCATCCTGCACGCGGCCGGCTTCGACGGCACCCGGCGGGTGATCGCCCTGCGCGGGCTGCTCAGCTACGTCATCGGCGCGCTCCAACTGGAGCACCTTGGCCCGCTCGCCGGCCCGGGCACAGCGACGATCGCCGCGCTGGCCGACTTCCCCCGGCTCGCGGAGACCGGACAGGAGGCCGGTGCCGTCGCCCCCGACGACGAATTCGCCGGGGGCCTGGCCATCGTGCTGCGCGGGCTAGCCCGCTGAGGCGATCCGGTCCGGGACCCGGCGCCCGACGCCCACCGTGATCGCCACCAGCACCACCAGCAGGCCCGCGATCGCATACACCGGCTCGGGGCTGAAGGGCGACAGCAAGGCCAGCACCGCCACCGCCGGATACGCCACGACCAGCGATCCCTGCTGATGCGGGCGGATGTGCAGCAGCCAGACGAAGAATAGATAGCACGCCACCGGGACGGCGAGCGCGTAGCCGGCCGTGACGCCGGAGATGCGCGCGTGGTGGGTGGCGTAGTCGACCGCCACCGCGATGCCCACGCCGGCCGCCGCCGCCGACGCGAAGATGAAGTAGTGGCCGTAGCCCCACAGGATTCCGGCCCGCAGCGAGGTCAGCAGGCCGTGCGCCGAACGGTCGAAGTAGAGCCACCACAGCGCGAAGACCACGACCAGCCCGGCGACCGCGATCGACACCAGGTCGGCGACGTACTCGCCGGAATCCAGGCCGGTGCGGATGGCGATGGTGGCCGCCGACACCGACTCGCCCAGCATGATGATCGTGAAGAGGCCGTAGCGTTCGGCGATGTGGTGCGGATGCCAGGTGGTCGGTCCGCCCGGCGCCCGTTCGGCGATGAGCGGCACCAGCAATTCGGCGACGATGAACACCAGGAAAGTCGGCGTGCCCCAGTCCACCGGCAGCGCCAGCCGGGCCAGCCAGAGGGCCTGCACGATGGTGATGCCGGCGGCGTAGCGCAGCGCGGTGGCCCGGCGCTGCGGGTCGGCGCGGGCCGCCCGCAGCCACTGCACCACCATCGCCAGGCGCATGATCACATAGCCGATCGTGATGCCCACGTAGTTGCCGTCGTCGAACGCCGTCGCGACGCCCGCGGCCAGCACCAGCGCCCCGGCGATCTGCACGAACGAGGTGATCCGGTAGACGTCGTCGTCGGTGTCGTACGCCGAGGCGAACCAGGTGAAGTTCATCCACGCCCACCAGATGGCGAAGAAGATCATCAGATAGCTGGTGACGCCGTCCCAGACGTGATCTTCGGAGATGGCGTGATGCAACGGCACCGCGGCCTGCGCGACGGCGACCACGAAACACAGGTCGAAGAAGAGCTCGAGCGGGGTGGCGACCCGGTGGTTCTCGTCGGCCGCGCGGGCCCGCATCGGGGTGAGCCAGCCCCGCCGGGATCCGGTGAACGTCATGACGGCTGATCCCCCCCGGTCAGATCCCAGTTGAGCAGCACGAACGGCGTCTCCTCGGTGGCGCCGGCCCGGCGGTAGGTGGCCTGCGCGGCCGCGTTGTCGACCTCGGTGCTGACCCACATGCCGTAGCAGCCCCGCTCGCGGGCGACGTCGGCCAGCGCCCGCACGAGCGCGGTGCCGACACCCTGCAGCCGGGCCACCGGTGCGACGCCGAGTTCGTAGACGAACATCTCCGTACCCTTGTCCGGGTGGGTCATCTCCACCCCGGAGATCATGCCGACCGCGCGGTCTCCGGCATAGGCGAAAAGCAGATGATGGTCCGGCCGGGCGAGAAACCGCTCGGTCGCGGCCGCCAGCGGCGGCCCGTCGAAGAGATCAGCGGCAAGGTGTACGGCCGCAGCGTCCACGACTCGCTCGATGCGCATGGCGCCACCCTAGGCGCAACCCCGGGAATTGCTTTCCAGAGGTGATGGAGCCCCCGGTCGGAATCGAACCGACGACATCCTGTTTACAAGACAGGTGCTCTAGCCAACTGAGCTACAGGGGCGTGGCCAACAGCATACCGGTAGCCGTCTGACGGGCCGAAACACCCTTAACCGGGCGTCGACCTTGGCAGTACGTGAAAAAAGCCTTACGGTGGCGGACGTGTGGTTCACCACACCAGTTCCTCCACTCGGATCGTCCGGCACGTTCCTGCCGGTGGAAAGGAAGTCGATTCACCATGGCTACGGTCACGTACGACAAGGCGTCCCGGATCTACCCCGGACAGGAGCGCCCCGCGGTCAACGAGCTCAACCTCGAGATCGGCGACGGCGAGTTCCTGGTCCTGGTCGGCCCCTCCGGTTGCGGCAAGTCCACCAGCCTGCGGATGCTAGCCGGTCTCGAGGATGTCGACCGCGGTCGCATCCTCATCCAGGGCAAGGACGTCACGAACCTCCCCCCGAAGTCCCGTGACATCGCGATGGTCTTCCAGAACTACGCCCTCTACCCGCACATGTCGGTGTACGAGAACATGGCGTTCGCCCTGAAGCTGCGCAAGACCCCGAAGACGGAGATCGACCGTCGGGTCAAGGAAGCCGCCGCGCTGCTCCAGCTCGACGAATACCTCAGCCGCAAGCCGAAGGCGCTCTCCGGTGGTCAGCGCCAGCGCGTCGCCATGGGCCGCGCGATCGTGCGTGAGCCGCAGGTCTTCCTCATGGACGAGCCGCTGTCGAACCTCGACGCCAAGCTCCGCGTACAGACCCGCTCGCAGATCGCGACGCTGCAGGCCAAGCTCGGCATCACCACCGTCTACGTGACCCACGACCAGGTCGAGGCCATGACGATGGGCCACCGGGTGGCGGTCATGCTCGACGGCGTGCTGCAGCAGTGCGACACCCCGCGGGAGCTCTACGACAAGCCGGGCAACGTCTTCGTCGCCGGCTTCATCGGCTCCCCGGCCATGAACATCAAGACCGTCGGGCTGATCGAGGGCGGCGCGAGCTTCGCCGAGCTGGCCGTGCCGCTGTCCCGCGAGACGGTCGCGGCGGCGCAGGGCAACGGCAAGGTGACCATCGGCTTCCGCCCCGAGGCGACCGACCTGGTCTCCCCGACCGAGGGTGGCCTGCCGATCGTCGTCGACCTGGTCGAGGACCTCGGCTCGGACGCCAACGTCTACGGCCACGCGGCCCTCGACGGCGGCCAGGAGCGGTTCGTCGTCCGCACCGACCGGCGCAGCATGCCGACCATGGGCGAGACCGTGTTCATCAAGCCGCAGGCCGAGCAGGTGCACGTCTTCAACGCCACCTCGGGCGAGCGCATCTAAATCACGTAGTCAACGACGGGCGGCTCCCACCGGGGCCGCCCGTTCGGCTACCCGGCTCGGCTTATCCGGCTCGGCTTATCCGGCTCGGCTATCCGGCGAAGCGCTGGACCACGAAGTCCTCGTCGGCGACGCAGGCCAGGTGGGTGGTGTCCCACGAGCAGGTCGAGGAGCGGATCCCGGCCAGCGAACCGAGCGGGACCGCGTCATCGCCGAGATGCTCGCCGGCCAGCGCCGGGTCGTCCGCCGAGCCCGACAACGCCTTGGAGAACTGCAGCGTGTTGCCGCCGTCGAGGCGGCCGGCGACGCCGCCGCGGGTCCACGAGACGTTGCCCTCGGCGTCGAGCAGGCTCACCTGCACCGGCGACGTGTTCAGGGTGGCCAGCACGGCCTGCCCGACCGGGACGATGCCGTCGACGTCCGCGACGGACCGCCGCCACACGACCCCACCCTTGGCCGCGTCGATCGCCACCACCTGCGCGGTCTTGGCGGCGTACCCGGTGGTCTCGACCAGGCAGATCCGGTCGGCGCCGCAGGGAGTCAGATGATCCAGCTGGGTGTTCGCCGCCGGCGTGTAGAGCACCTTCGGTTCGAGCTTCTGCAGGTCGTAGGCGAAGAGCCGGCGGGCATCCGCGGACTCGGCCACGATCAGCCGCCCATTGTGCGCAATGATCTTGTCGTCGGTATCGGCCACACTCTGCCGCGGACCGGCGACCACCTTGCCGGTGTCCGCGTCGATGACCAGAGCCGACTCGTCGGCGCCGATCTGCACGATCCGCTTGTCGTCATCGAGCGGTTCGGCGAACGGAACGCCACCGGTCGTGGCCGGCCCGGCGAAGTCGTCCTCGGTCGTGACGGCGACAACCTGGGTGCTGGTCTGGCCGTAATCGTTCTTGGGACTCGGGACCTCCCAGACGCCCTTGCCCTTCTTGCGCACGTCGAGCCCGACCAGCCGGCCCTCCTTGCGGTCGACCAGCACGATCTTGTCGCCCGCGAACAGCACGTTGTCGTTGCCGTCGATCGTCCGCTCCCAGAGCTTCCCGCCGTCGCCGGGATCAAGCAACACCATCCGCCGGGTGCCCAGGTCGGAGTCGGTGTCGGTGATCGCAACGACCGCGTCCGGCAACGTGAAGAAAAACTCCCACCGCTTCGCGACGCCGGCCGCCGTGCTGCTCCAAACGGTCTTGCCGGTGTCGGCCGCCGCCGCGACGACCCCCAGCCGGTTGGTCTCGTCCACACTGGCGAAATAGGCCCGGCCGTCACGCAGCGCGCTGGCGTTGAAGGTGGAGGTGACCGGCACCGCGGGCTTGATCCGGTGCAGATCGGCAAGCGGCCGGTAGCCCAGCGCCGGATAACCCGGCCAAAGCAGCGCAACCACGGTCGCGGCGGCCCCAAGCACGACGACGGTCACGGCCGCGACAATCCAGACAAACTTCCTCTTGTACGCCGGAAGCCGCGCACCCGCCTCAGGTGACCCGGCGGGCTCGGGATCCGGATGCGTCGACGCCAGCCACGGCTCGGCATTGGGGCTGGGGCTCGCCGAAACAGGGCTCGCCGAGACCGGGGCACCCGAGACGGGGTGCAGGATCGGGCCGCCGCTCGCATTCCCGAAGGCGGCAGCCTCACCGGTGGCCCACGGGTCGACCGGCTCGGCATACTGCGGCTCCGCGCCACCTTGCGCGGCAGCGGCCCGCGAACCCGCAGCGTGTGAACCGGCCGGTGACCCAGCGGCCGCTGGCGCGGCAGACGACGGCACGGCAGGATTCGACGCGGCAGGATTCGACGCGCCGGGATTCGACGCGGCAGCCGATGGTGCGATCGGATTCGACGCCGCCACGTGCGCTGGCGGCGCGGCCATGTCCGGTTCCGGCGGTGCCGTGGCGGCAGTGGGTTCGAGGGCTTCCGTCGCGAGGAGCCGAGGCGTCTGCGGGTTACGACGCGCAGATTCGGAACCGGCCTGACCAGCCGCCCCGGCCAGGCCATCGGGATGCGGATCTGCCTGATCACCGGAAGTGACCGCGCCGCCCGCGACGGCGGGACGGGTCATGGTGTCGGCCATCGGCCGGACCGCAGCCGGGCGCATCGGTTCGGCCGGCGTCGCCGCGCTGTCGGGAGCGCCCGAGGCCGCCGCGCTGTCGAAAGCACCCGAAAGCGCCGCGCTGCCGAAAGCACCCGAGGGCGTCGCACTGCTGGGACCACCCGGGGTCGTCGCACTGCTGGAAGCACCCGAGGGCGCCGCACTGCCGGAAGCACCCGGGCTGACCACGATGATCGCGCCCTCCGCTACCGGGAGCTCCGGCTGGTCCAGCACCGTCGGGGCGATGCCCAGCTCGTGGTGCAGCAGGCGGGCCACCAGCGGCACCCGCGACGAGCCGCCGACCAGGAACAATCCGGCCAGCTCGGTCGGCGCCACCCCCGCCGCGCGGATGACCGCGTCCGTTTCGGCCACCGCGCGGCGCAGCAACGGCCCCGCCGCCGCCTCGAATTCGTCGCGGGTCAGGTGCACCGCCTGCTCCACGCCCGGCACCGGCACCGGCGCCAGCGCGGTGCGGGACAGCATCTCCTTCGCACCGCGGACGTCGTCCCAGAACTGCCGCCGCGCCCGCCACTGCGCCAGCGTGACCGGCTCGGTCAGCGCCGCCCACGCGGCCGCTTCGCTCTGCCGCAGCTCGGCGCCGAGGTGCTCGACCAGCGCCGCGTCGAGATCGAGGCCGCCGAGGTCGTCGATGCCGCCGGAGGCCGCCACCGCAAACCGGGGCAACCCGTCCGGGGTGATCCCCTCGTTGCGGACGACGGCGACGTCGAGCGTCCCGCCGCCCAAGTCGAAGACCGCCAGCGCGGACCCGACCGGGACCGGGCGGCGCAGCACGTCGGCGAAGTAGCGCGCCGCCGCGACCGGCTCCGGCAGCAGCGCGGTGGCCGGCGGCCAGCCGGCCCGGGCCAGCGCCGTCGTGAGCACAGCGCGGCGCCGGGTGCCCCAGGCCGCCGGATAGGTCAGCACGGCCGGCGGCAGGAAGCCCGTGGCCGCGACGGCCTCCCGAGCCACCGCCCCGAGCAGGGCCGCCAACAGGTCGGCCGTCGGCACCTCGGCGCCGCCGAGCAGCACCGTTTCCGAGTCGACGTGGCGTTTCGGGTTTGGCTCGAGCCGACCCGGCTCGGCCTGACCGAGCCGGACCGCGTCCCGGCCGACGTGCAGCCGGCCGGTGGTGTCCAGGTAGACCGCGGAGGGCAACAGCGGCTGGCCGTCGAAGAGCAGCGGCCGGGTGCGGCCGTCGGGCCGCCGCAGCATCGCCACCGTATGCGAGGTGCCAAGATCGACGCCGAGCACAAAGCCGTAGTTCATGCCCTGCCCTCCTTAGGCATGCCCTTCTGGCCCTCGCCTGCGAGGCCCCATCCAACCGCCCCGCCCGCCACCCGAAGCCGGTCTGAAGGCTTGTCGACTGCGACTGGGTGCCGCTCGGTGCAGGCGGTCATGCCGTGCTCCTCCACGCCGCGGTGCACCCGGCCCGTCACGTTACAGGCCGGGTACGACTGCCTATCCGTAGATGCGGCGGCGGGAGACCTCGGCCAGCGTGACCGCGGCGGCGACGCTGGCGTTCAGCGACTCCACCTCGGACATCATCGGGATGCTGACCCGCAGGTCGCAGGTCTCGCCGACCAGGCGGGACAGGCCGCGGCCCTCGGAGCCGACGACCACCAGCAGCGGGCCGACGGCGGCCTCCAGCTGGTAGAGGTCGGTCTCGCCGTCCGCGTCCAGGCCGATCGCCGTGAAGCCGGCCTGCTGGGCGGCCTTGATCGACCGGGTCAGGTTGACCACCTGGGACACCGGCACGCGCGCGGCCGCGCCGGCGCTGGTGCGCCACGCGGTTGCGGTGATGCCGGCCGCCCGGCGCTCGGTCATGAAGACGCCGTGCGCGCCGAACGCGGCCACCGAGCGGATCACCGCGCCGAGGTTGCGCGGGTCGGTCACCCCGTCGAGGGCCACCAGCAGCGGCGCGGTCTGCTCCATCGCCGCGGCCACGAGGTCGTCGAAATTCTCGTACGCGAACGGGGGAACCTGCAGGCCGACGCCCTGGTGCAGGACGCCACCGGTCATCCGGTCGAGCTCGAGCCGGCTGATCTCCAGGATCGGGATGCCCCGGTCGCCGGCCGTCCGGACGATCTCGGTGATCCGGTCGTCGATGTCGATGCCCTGCGCCATGTAGAGGGCCGTCGCCGGGATCGAAGCGCGCAGCGCCTCGTTCACCGGGTTGCGGCCGAGCAGCAGCTCGGGGCCTTCCCTGGTCGGGTTGGACCGACGCCCGGGCGCGATCCGGGGCCCGCCGCGACCCTGCACGCGCCCGCCGCGCTGCGGCTGCTGGGCCGGCCGGCCGGTACCCCGGCCGCCGCCGCGACCCCAGGTGGTGTCCTTGGTGCCCGGCGCGCCGATCTTGGGCGCGCGGCCCTCGGCCGCGGCGGCCCGCCGCTCCTTGTCCTGCTTGCGGGCCGTCTTCTCGGGCAGCTTCTCGGTGCCGGAGTAGCCCTTGTGCCAGGGTCGCTCGTCGGCCGGCAGCGTCTTGCCCCGGCCCTTGAGGCCGGCCCTGTTCTTACCGCCGGTGCCGGCGGACGCGCCCTTCTTGGACGTGACGCGCTTGCTTACATTGAACGAATTTCCCGGCATCAGTGCTGCTCTCCTACCGTCCAGCGCGGCCCGGCCGGAGTGTCCTCCACCTGAACTCCCGCGTTCTTGAGCTGGTCGCGGACCGAGTCGGCCGCCGCCCAGTCCTTGCGTGTGCGCGCACTTGCGCGCTGCTCGAGCGCGAGCGCCACCAGCGAGTCGACGATCGGCTTGAGGTCGCCGCCGCCGTCGCCGGTCCGCCACGCGTCGTCGAGCGGGTCCAGACCGAGCACCCCGAGCATGGCCCGGACCTCGGTCAGCGCCGCGCGGACGCCGGTCTCGTCGCTCGCGGCCAGCGCGGTGTTGCCCTCACGGATCGTGTCGTGCACGACGGCCAGCGCCGCCGAGGTGTTCAGGTCGTCGTTCATCGCCGCGGCGAAGGCCGGCGGCACGGTCTTCGGCCGGCCGGAACCAACGACCTCGACCGCTCGCTGCATAAAACCCTCGATCCGCCGGTACGCCGTGGCGGCCTCCCGCAGCGCGTCGTCGGAGTAGTCGATGCGTGAGCGGTAGTGCGGCACGCCCAGGTAGTAGCGCAGCTCCACCGGGCGGATGCCCATGGCGACGACCGCCGCCACGTCGATGACGTTGCCCAGCGACTTGCTCATCTTGGCCTCGCCGAGGTTGAGCAGCGCGTGGTGCACCCAGTAGCGGGCGAACGGCAGCCCGGCGGCGTGGGACTGGGCGATCTCGTTCTCGTGGTGCGGGAAGGTCAGGTCGAGCCCGCCGCCGTGGATGTCGAACTCGGCGCCGAGGTAGCGCCGGGCCATCGCGGAGCACTCGATGTGCCAGCCGGGCCGGCCGCGGCCCCACGGCGAGGACCAGGACGCGTCGCCCGGCTCGTCGGCCTTGACGCCCTTCCAGAGGGCGAAGTCGGCGGGGTGCCGCTTGCCTCGTTCCGGTGCCTCGCCGGCGGAGAGCATGTCCTCGGGCTTCTGGCCGGACAACGCACCGTAGCCGTGGAAGCTGGGCACGTCGAAGTAGACGTCGCCGGTGCCCTCGGCCGAGACGTACGCGTGCCCGCGCTCGATCAGCTCGGCGATCAGCTCGTGCATCTCGGTGATGTGGCCGGTGGCGAGCGGCTCGTAGGTCGGCGGCAGCACGTTGAGGGAACGGTAGTCGGCGTCGAGAACGAGCTGGTTCGCGTACGCGATCGCCCAGAAGGGGCGGCCGGTCTCCTGCGACTTCACCAGGATCTTGTCGTCCACGTCGGTGATGTTGCGGACGAAGGTCACGCCGAGGCCGAGGTGCAGCAGCCACCGGCGCAACACGTCGTAGTTGACCGCGGAGCGCAGGTGCCCGATGTGTGGCGCCGACTGCACGGTGAGGCCGCACAGGTACACACCGACCTGACCGGGCGTCATCGGGACGAAGTCCCGGACGGATCGGGTCGCGGTGTCATGCAGGCGGAGCGTCACCGTACAAGGGTACCGACCCCCGCCAGCAAGTAGCGTCCCGCCCGAGGGAGCTCCGGCCGGAGGTTATCCACAGCCTCGTCCACAGGGACCCGAGGGGGCGCCCGCCGCGCGGCGGCGGGCGCCCCGGGACAGATGATCAGCGGCCGCCGACGGCGGCATAGGCGTTGACGATGCCGTGTCCGTAGAAGCTGTTGAACTTCTTCGGGCCGGCGCAGTACGCGTCGAACGCCGTCGTGAAGCCCTCCTGGACGTAGCTGCGCAGCCGCGGCTCCGGGCAGGCGGTCTCCGTCGCCGTGCGGTACAGCCGCTGCTCGACCAGGTTCGGGTTCATCGTCAGGCCGCCGCGCCACCAGTCGCGGTGGCCGTACTTGCTGATGATCAGCGCCGCGACGCCGGCCACGTGCGGCGACGCCATCGACGTGCCCGCCAGGTAGGTGTAGTAGCCACACGTGCCGCTGGAGCAGTCCTTGAAGACCGTGGGACGGGTCGGCTCGCCGTTCGCGTCGACCGCACCACTCGCCTGGAGCACCTTGAGCGGGTACGTGGACAGGATGTTGTTGGCCGCCGAGTTGTACTGCGGAGTGCCGAAGAAGTCCCGCGTGAAGCCACCCGGCGCCGCCAGCGAGATCTGCTCGAGGCCGTAGTTCGAGTAGTGGGACTTGGAGGTGGAGGGGCCGACGGCCGAGACGCCGATGACGTGCGGACCCTCGGCGGGCAGGCTCAGGCAGTCGTCGTTGTCGATGTCCCGGAGGTACGGCGCAGGGCCGTAGTCCGGGCTGCTCGCGTCGTCGAGCGGGTCACCGAGGTTGTCGTGCTGGTTGCCCAGCGCGCCGACCAGCGTGACGCCGCGGGCGTGTGCGTAGTTCAGGGCCCGCTTCATGCCGGCGATGATCGCCCGCTGCTCGGCCTGGGCCTCGGGGCTGTCGGCGGCGTTCGATCGGCAGTTGTAGAGCCACGGGTCGACGTAGAACGACATGTTGACCACGTCCAGGCCGGCGTCGCCCGCGTAGGTGAGCGCGTTGACCACCGGGTCGAGGAAGAAGTAGCCCGAGTCCTGGCCGCCCTTGAGCTCAACGAGCGTCACCTTCGGTGCCACGCCGGTGACGCCGGAGCCGTTGGCCGCCGCGGCGATGGTGCCGGCGACGTGGGTGCCGTGGCCGCCGTCGTCGGTGCCGACCGGGTCGAGACAGCCGGCCACCTCGCAAGGCCCGTCGACGTCCACCAGGTCGGGGGCGAAGTTGCGGGAGAGCTTGCTGCTGAAGTTCGGCGCGAGGTCGGGGTTGCTGGCGTCGAGTCCGGTGTCCAGGACACCGACGGTGACACCCCGGTCACCCGCCTCGACGGCGTGGGCCTTGTCGGCGCCGACCATCTTCAGGCCCCAGAGCTTGTCGTCCAGCGGGTCGGCGGCCACACCCTTCGGCGGCTTGCCGTGGGTCGCGGTGGTCACCGGCTGCTCGATCGCCGGCGCGTTACCCGGCGCGCGCCCGATCGGCTTGCGGAGCGACGCCCCGATCAGGGCGGACGACTGGGCGGCCTTGGACCTGAAGTCCGCAGCGGAGGACGAAACACGGTAGGTGCCCACCGCGGCGTTGCTGCTGACGACTGTGCCGCCGGCCGCGGTGATGGCGGCTTCGGCGGCGGCAGCCGACACCCCGTCATCGGCGACGACGGTGTATTCGACGATGGTGGCTGCGGCGGCAGGCGAGGTGGGCAGACCGACGAGCAGGGCCAGGCCCGTCGCGGTGGCGACGGCCCCGGCCGTCAGGCGTCTTCTCATGCCCGCATTCGATCGAAGATCCAGATGATCCACAAGGGTTGATCGGCCACCAGCGGCGACCATTACGGGCGGGTCATCCGCAGCACGTCGAGAGCCTTGTCCAGTTGCTCCTCGGTGAGCGTGCCGTTCGCGACGTGACCGCGTTCGATGACGACGGCCCGGATGGTCTTCTCCTCCTTGAGCGCCTGCTTGGCGATGGCCGCCGCCTCGTCGTAGCCGAGGAAGCGGTTGAGCGGCGTGACGATGGAGGGCGAGCCCTCGGCGTACGCGCGGACCACCTCCTCGTTGACCTCGAGACCGTCGATGCAGCGGTCGGCGAGCATCCGCGCGGCCGCCGCCAGCAGCTTGATCGACTCAAGCAGGTTGCGGGCCATCACCGGCAGCATGACGTTGAGCTCGAAGTCGCCCTGGGTCCCGGCGAAGGCGACCGCGGCGTCGTTGCCGATCACCTGCGCGGCGACCTGGCGCACCGACTCGGGGACCACCGGGTTTACCTTGCCCGGCATGATCGACGAGCCCGGCTGCAGATCGGGCAGGCGCAGCTCGCGCAGGCCGGCCCGCGGACCCGAGCCCATCCAGCGGATGTCGTTCACGATCTTGTAGAGGCTGACCGCGACCACCCGGAGCTGGCCGGACGCCTCGACCAGCGCGTCCCGGGCACCCTGCGCCTCGAAGTGGTTACGCGCCTCGCTCAGCGGCAGGCCGGTCATCTCAATCAGCAGGGAGATCACCGCGGGGGCGAACCCGGGCGGGGTGTTCACCCCGGTGCCGACCGCGGTCCCACCCAGCGGCAGCTCGGCGAGCCGGGGCAGGGTGTCGGTGAGCCGGTCTATGCCGTTCTGGATCTGCGCCGCGTACCCGGAGAACTCCTGCCCGAGGGTGACCGGCGTCGCGTCCATGAGGTGGGTCCGGCCGGCCTTGACGACCTGCGACCAGCCGTCGGCCTTCGCGCTCAGCGCGACCACCAGGTGGTCCAGGGCCGGGATCAGGTCGCTGATGAACGCCTCGGTGGCGGCCAGGTGGATCGACGAGGGAAACACGTCATTGCTGGACTGCGAGGCGTTGACATGGTCGTTCGGGTGCACCGGCCGGCCCAGCGCGCGGGTCGCCAGCTCGGCGATGACCTCGTTGGTGTTCATGTTGGACGACGTGCCCGAGCCGGTCTGGAAGACGTCGATCGGGAACTGGTCGTCGTAGCCGCCCGCGGTGACCTGCGCGGCGGCGGTCACGATGGCCTTCGCGACGTCGTCCTCCAGCACCCCCAGCGACGCGTTGACCTGCGCGGCCGCGCCCTTGATCCGGGCCAGGGCCCGGATGTGCGCGGGCTCCAGCCCGCGCCCGGAGATCGGGAAGTTCTCCACCGCCCGCTGGGTCTGCGCCCGCCACAGGGCGTCGGCCGGCACCCGGACCTCGCCCATGGTGTCGCGTTCGATCCGGTAACCGCTCTCGTCAGTCGTCGTCACCCTTCCATCCTGCCCCCGCGGCGGCATAGTTGCAGTTGATCCCTGCCACTGTCGCCTCGCCCGGGCGGCCGAGCGTCGCCAGCCGGCGCGCCACCTCGAACCGGGCCGGAATCTGCATCCTGGTGAAGATGTCCAGGGCCTGACGCCAGAGCCGGGCCGCGGCGGCCGGATCGCCGCCGACCTCGCAGTCCGCCAGGCCGGCGAGCGCCCGGCCCTGTTCGAGGGGGATCTGCGACTGCTGGGCCAGCGCCAGCGCATGCCGGCGCAGCTCACGAGCCCCGAACGGATCGCCCATGGCCAGCAGGGCGGCCGCCAGATCATTGGAGGCGGACGCGATGTACGCGGCGTCGCCGTGCCCGCGCATCAGCCGCAGGGCGGTCAGGTGATGGTCGATGGAATCCGGATACCTGCCCTCGGCCAACGCCACCCGGCCGAGTTCGTTGTGGCATTCCCACTCTCCCACCCGGTGATCGGCGGAGGTCGCGAGCCGCAGCGAGCCGCGCAGCAGGCGCCTCGCCATCGCCGGCTGGCCCGATTCGCGGCGGATCTGCGCCAGCAGCGTCAAGGCGTTACAGATCCGGCGGTCCTCGCGCTTCTCGATCGCGTACTGCAGGCCGATGCGGGCGTCCCGGGTCGCCTCGGCGTAACGGCCGAGAGCGAACTTGATGATGGCGATATTGACCAGGCGCGCGTTGAGGCCGTCGGCCTGGCCCAGTCGCGGCGCCAGGTCGTAGGCCAGCTCCATCTCCGCCAGAGCCTCGCGGACGCGGCCGATCCGCAACAGGACGCCGGACCGGTTCGCGAGGCACTTCGCCACCATCGCGTCGTCACCGGCCCGGCGTTCGTAGCGCAGGGCGTCGTCCAGCAGTCGCAAGGCCTCTTCGGGGCGCCCGGCCCGGTAGTGACCCGACGCGAGATAGGCGCCGACCACGGCCGCGCCGCGTTCGTCGCCTGCTTCCTGGGCGATGCCGCGACCCAGCGACAACACCTCGATGACGTCGGCGATGTGCGCACGGGTGTAGAGATACACCCAGCTCACCCTGGCCAGTTGCCAGGCACGGAGCGGGTCGCCGACGTCCGCGGCCGCCCGGACGAGACCGACGAGGTCGCCCCGTTGCCGGTCCAGCCACTGCGGATGCGCGGCCGCCACGCTCACCAGTTCCGGTCGCAGCGGCTGTTCGGCCGGATAGTCACGATGCGCGTTCCAGGATTCCTTGTCGCGACTCAGTACCGCGGTGGCGTGCAGGTGCAGATCGACCAGGGCCGTCACCGCCGCACGCCGCTCCGCCGGCTCGATCTGCGCGGACAGCGTGCCCGCATACTCACGGACCAGGTCGTGCAGCCGGTAGTGGTCGGTCTCGGGCTCCTCCACCACGTGCACATCGACCAGCTCGTCCAGCACGTCCTGGGTGTCGTCGAGCGGCAGCCCGCTCAGCGCGGCCACCGCCGGCGCGCCGAATCGCTCGGCCGGGTGCAGGGCGAGCAGCCGGAACAGCCGCTGGGCACGCTCCGGCAGGTGGGCGTACGACAGCGCGAGCGCGTGGGCGACCGTACGGTGCTCCACGACCAACTCGGGCAGTGGAGATTCGGCCAGCCGGTGGGCGAGATCGGCGATCCGCCACCGCGGCCGGTGGGCCAGCCGAGCCCCGGCCAGCCGAATGGCCAACGGCAGGTAGCCACACCGCCGGACCACTTCGATCGCGGCCTGCGGCTCGGCGCTGACCCGGGCCCCGACGATCCTGGTCAGCAGCGCCACCGCCGCGTCCTCGCTCAGCACACCCAGCGACTCGGGCCGGACCGCGTCGAGCCCGACCAGCCGCCGCCGGCTGGTGACCAGCACCAGGACCTTGCCGGTGGTCGGCAACAGCGGTGTCACCTGAGCCGTCGAGGCGGCGTTGTCGAGCACCACCAGGGCCCGCCGGGTGGCGATCTCGGTGCGCCAGAGCCGGACTCGCTCGTCGTGGTCGTCGGGGATGCGGTTGGCCGGCACACCCAGCTGCCGCAGAAGCGTCATCAGGGCCACCTCCGGCGACGACGGCCGCCGTTCACTGTGCCCGTACAGGTCGATGAAGAGCTGGGCGTCCGGAAAGTCCTCGCGGACCAGACCTGCCAGGTGCACCGCGATCGTCGTCTTGCCGCTGCCGGCCATGCCGTCGATGACCTGCACCTGCGGGGCGTCGTCCAGCCCGTCGACCGCCGCGATCAGGCGGCCCAGCGACTCCTCGTGACCGGTGAAATCCCGGATCGCCCGCGGCAGCATGTCGACCGGGGCGAGCCCGGCCCGGCGGGGCTGCGACGCCTCGACACCACCGAGCAGAATCTGCCGGTGCAGATCCTGCAACTCGGTGCCCGGTTCGACACCCACTTGCTCGCGTAGCAGGTCGCGGGCACGGCGGTATTCGACCAGCGCGTCGGCCTGCCTGCCGGTGCGGTAGAGGGCCAGCATCAGGTGGGCCCGCAGCCGCTCGCGCAGCGGAAACCGCTCGACGAGACCGGTCAGCTCCGCCACCAGGTCCCGGTCCCGGCCGTCGGCCAGCTCGAAGGCGACCCAGTCCTCGATCGCTGTCGCTCGTTGTTCCTCCAGGACCGCGGCCTGGTGCCGGACCGGTCCGCTCTCGATGCCGGCCAGCACGGCACCGCGCCACCCGGCGAGGGCCTGGTGCAGGAGCTCACGGGCACCCGGGCCGGAGCCCTTCGCCCGCGCCACGAGCCGGGTGAAGGCGAGAGCGTCCAGTTCGTCGTCGGCGACTCTGATGCCGTACCCGGCGGGGTCGGTGAGAATGGCCACCGGCCGCAGCGTCCGACGCAGCCGGGACACGCAGGTCTGCAGCTGGCCCCGCGCGGTGGCCGGCGGGCGATCCTCCCACACGGCGTCGATCAGGTCGTCGGTGCTGACGATCTGGCCGGGCTTCAGCAACAGCATGGCCAGCACCGTGCGGTCCCGGCCGGCGGATATGACCACCTCTCGCCCGGAATCGGTCACTTGGAGAGGCCCAAGGATGCCGAATCGCACTGGAGGCTCCGTTCCCGCTGGCCGGACGGCATCGACGATAGCCGAGCCGCAGGCCGCAACGACCGTGGACAAGAACGGAACGCGGCGCCCTGTGTCACATGAGGTATCGAACGACGCCGTGCCGCTCGGGCACACCGAGCTGAGTGAACAGCTCCAGCGCCCGCTCCCGGTGCCGCCCGGCGAGCCGCGGGTCGCCCTCGGCCGACGCGACCCCGGCCCGGCCGACCAGCGCAACCCCTCGCTCGTACGGGTACCGGCTGCCGGCCAGCGCGATCGCACGGTCGGCACACTCCCGCGCGGTCGCGATGTCGCCCGTCGCCAGGAACACGTCGCCCAGGCGGCTGTTCGAAACCGCCTCGTAGCGCTCGTGGCCGAGGCGCTGGAATATCGGGATGGCCTGCCGCAGCAGATCCCGGGCCGCGCCGAACCGGCCCGCGAGCTGGCACAGATACGCCTGTTCACCCAGGATGCGTGCCTGCGCCAGGGGATGGCGGCTGTTCCGGGTGAGTCGCAGCGCGATCGTCAGCATGTGCCGGGAACGGGCGGAAGTCTGCAGGCCAGCCCGAAACTTGATGAGGGCGACGTTCAGCAACGCGACCGCGATCAGACCACGGTCGCCCAATTCCACCGCCGCCAGCAGCTGCAGCCGCGCGTGGCGCAGGGCCGGGACCAGCTCGCCGAGCTTGGTCCAGCCGATCGAGATGGCGTGGTGGCGCAATGCGATCTGGGCTGAAGTATCCGGCTTTGTGGTGTTCCGGCGCAGGATCCGGAGCGACTTCTCCGAGAGCATGATGCTCTCGGCAAAGCAACCCGCCGCCTCGGCGACCGTGGCCAGATTGCCGATCGCCGTACACAGGCCGAAGTCGTCGCCGAGCTTGCCGCGCAGCTCGACCGCGGTCTCCAGCAGGCTGCGGGCCTCGGCTTGGCGGCCGAGGCGGTTCGCGGCCGACGCGAGATAGTTCGCCGCCGTGGCCACAGCGGCGAGGTCGCCCACTTGACGCGCGACTGCGAGCCCCCGGCGCAGCAGGACGTCGATCTCAGCGATGTAGCCCAGGACGTAGAGCCGGCGCCACGCTGCCCGCGGCAGGCTCCAGGCGTAGTCCGGGCGGCCGGCGGCCAGGCCCGCGTCGACGTATGCGGCCAGATACGGTCGTGCCTGCTCCAGGTAGGCGGCCGGGTCTGTCAGCTCGGCGAGCAGGTCTGTTCGCGTCGGCGCGCCCAGGGCCAGGTCGCGGACCACCACCTCGTGCCACTGCGTCTCATTGGTCGCGAACAGGGCGTGCAGGTGGAAGTCGAGCAGCTGGATCACGGCACTCCGGCGCTCGTCGTCCGGGAGCTCGGCGGCCAGCGCCGCGGCGTACTGCCGCAGCAGATCGTGCAGGCGGAAGACGTCCGGCTCGGGCTCCTCGACCAGATGCACGTCGACCAGCCCGTCCAGCGCCGTCCGGGTGTCGTCGAGCGGCAGGCCGGTCAGGGCCGCGACCGCGAGCGCGCCGACGCGTTCGCCCGGCTGCAGACCGAGCAGCCGGAAGACACGCTGATGCCGCGCCGGGAGTTGCGCATAGGACAGCGCGAAGGCGCTCGCCACGGTCCGTTCCTCGGCGGCCAGTTCGGGCAGCGCCGATTCCCCCAGCCGGCGAACCAGATCCGCGACCCGCCAGCGGGGCCGGTGCGCCAGCCGGGCTCCCGCCAGCCGGATCGCCAGCGGCAGGCCCCCGCACCGGCGGACCACCTCGAGGGCTGACTCGGGCTCGACCCGTACCCGGTCGCCGGCGATCTTCACCAGCAGGGCGACCGCCTCCCCCTCGTCGAGAACCGGCAGGGACTCGGGGTGCACGCCGTCCAGACCGGTGAGCCGGCGCCGGCTGGTGATCAGGCAGAGGTTGTCCGCTGAGGTCGGCAGCAGGCGGGTGAGCTGGGCGCTGGACGCGGCGTTGTCCAGGACGAGCAGGACCCGGCGGCCGGCCAACTCCCGGCGCCACATGTCCATTCGCCCGGGCAGGTCGGGCGGGATCCGGTCGGGCGGGACGTCGAGCTGCCGCAACAGCGTGAGCAGCGCGGCATCCGGCTCGATCGGCTCGTGCTCGCTGTGTCCCTGCAGATCCAGGAAGAGCTGCCCGTCCGGATACTTCTCCGCGAGGCGGTGGGCGACGTGCAGCGCGAGTGTGGTCTTGCCGCTGCCGGCCATACCGTCGATGACCAGCACCACCGGGCCGTCGGTGACGTCGTGCTCCGCGGCGGCGAGCAGGCGGCGGACGGCTCCGTCCCGGCCGGTGAAGTCGCCCACCGTACGGGGCAGGCAGCGCACCGGCGCAGTCTGGGCGGCAACGACTGGAGCCGGCGTGACCTGCCCGGCCAGGATGCGCTGGTGCAGATCCTGCAGCGCCGTGCCGGGCTCGATGCCCAGTTCGTCCCGCAGCAGGTCGTGGGCCCGGCGGTATTCGGCGAGCGCGTCGGCTTGCCGCCCGATCCGGTGCAGCGAGAGCATCAGCTGCGCCCGCAGTCGTTCCCGCAAGGGAAACTGCTCCACCAGCCCGGTCAGCTCGGCGACCAGGTCCCGGTCGCCGCCACCGGCGAGTTCCAGGTCGGCCCAGTCCTCGATGGCCATGGCGCGCTGTTCGTCCAGCACCGCGGCGCGCTGCCGCACCGCGCGGGAATCCGTCCCGGCCAGCGCCGGTCCCCGCCACAGCGCCAGTGCCTCGCGGAACTGCTTGCGGGCGACGTCGGCCTCGGTGTCGGCCGTGGCCCGGGCCAGCGCCACCAGACGGACGAAGATGGTGGCGTCGAGCTGGTCGTTGCGGGTGCGGATGCCGTAGCCCGCAGGGTCGGTGAGGATCGCCTCCGGCGCGAGCGTCCGGCGCAGGCGGGAGACGCAGGTCTGCAGCTGACCGCGGGCGGTGGCCGGGGGCGAATCCTCCCAGACCGCGTCGATCAGATCCTCGTTGCTGACGATCCGGCCGGCGTGCAGCAGCAGCATCGCCAGGACGACCCGGTCCCTACCGGCGGTAATCGCCACATCCCGCCCGGCGTCGGTCACCGACAGGGAACCCAATATGCCGAATCGCATCAGGTCACCCCGTTCCGCACGTCGATCGGGATCGACGATAGCCGAGTCCGGCTCGCGGACGGGCGACGGTGAGAGTGGAACGACAGCGGAACGAGAGCGCCCTGCGGCAGGCTGCTCCCCGGGCCGTTCCGCTTCGATGTCTCGACATCGCCCCAGAGAAGCGGAACGGCCCGTAACGGGGGTGTTCAGCTCGTTCGCGACGATGTCGCGGGCGAGCTGTTCGCGTTCCCGGGCCGGACGCCGGTTGGACGGCACCCAGGCCGGAACGTATCGTCGCGAAGGGTTTGGCCTTCCCCGACGAACAGGATCTTTGTCATGCGAACCGCCCTCCTCGCCGGCTCCCTCGCCTGCCTGCTCCTCACCGGCACCGCCTGCAGCAGCGACGACAACGGCTCCGAGACGATCGCCGAAGCACCTGTGGCGGAGGCGCCCTCAACGGTGACGACCACCGTGCCGGCGCCCAACTACTACGCCAACACCCGCAAGGTCTGCGCCGCGCTCAACAAGATCTTCGACGCGGACGTGGCCGAATTCGGCACCGCGGTGGGCAAGATGATCGCCTACAAGGAGGCGAAGCAGACCACCGAGGCCGAGCAGGCCCGCGAGGCGGCCAGCAAGGAGCTCAAGGAGGTCGGCGCGAAGGTCCGCAAGGAGACCGCCGCGGCCGAGGATCCCGACCTGCAGCAGGCGGGTGCCATCTCGGCGACGAAGTTCTCCAAGAGCTCCGCCGACAAGACCCTCTTCGACAAGATCAAAACCACGAAGGACCTGGACCGGACCCTGGCGGCGAAGATGCCCGACTGGATGGACCCGGTCGCCGGCCTCTGCGCGACCTGAGCGGGGGTCCTAGCGGCAGTCGACCGCCCATTCGCACCGCACATGGCACGCCGCGCTACTGCCGGCCAAGGCCTGCAGGTTTCAAGGGCCGATCCATAGTGCGAGCCAGCCCGCAACCATGCTACTAACGCTGACCGTCAGCGAAAGGAGATCAAAGCCGCGGGGCCGAGTCGGCTCCCCCGCCGCTTGCCTCCTGGGCAGCCCCGCCGATGCGGTCGCTCGAACCGACCGGCCCGGGTAACGGTACCGAGCCGCAGCACGGTCGCGATCGCGACCGAAGATGCGCCCCAGGCGAGCGAAACGGTGATATTTGCATCCCATCAGCCACCCGTTGCCAATGAGGCGGCACGCCCGCCGCTCACGGGTGTAGCCGCCGCACCTGAACGGCGCGACCACGGCGAGATACGGGACGAAGAGGCCAAGCACGACGAAGATCGCCAGACGGCGCTGGTCAGACATCCAGAACAGCGTGGCCACGATGACCAGCACGATGCCGACGGTCGCGCGCTCGGCGACCCCCGACGATTGACGACTGGCCATAGACCGACGCTAATGGCTGCCTTTGTGTAGCGAAACCCTGCCGCAGAGTAGCCAATCCGACAGAATGGTGCCCGGTTCGCATGCCGACTGCCGACCGTACCTGGCTTCGGGCAGACGTTCACAGATCTTGGAGACACCGCCCTCGGAGTCTTGTTCGGGAGTGACCCGACGCCATTCGGCAACACTCGTTCGAATGGCTTCGCCGCGGACACCTACCGCGACCGGGTCACCGCCGCGGGAATCCACCCGACCTCGGGCACCGAGCAGGCTCTCCGCATGACCGGCCTACCACGCCCGGGGTCGCGGCCGGATCATGCGACAGCGCGGTCCGCTCCGCACCCGCCCGCACCACCATCACCCCCAGATCGGCGACCCCACGCGGAACGTGCCGCAGCCGCGTCGCCATTCCCCACCACCGACCCTGGCGACTCCTCGGAACTACCTCCCACCAGGCCCACCCTCACCCTCACCCTCACCCTCACCCTCACCCGCACCGGCACCGGCACCGGCACCGGCACCGGCAGCAGCCCATCAGAACTACCTCCCGCCACTTCCACCCTCACCCACGCCGGCGGCAGTCCAGCTGATGGACCCTGATCCCGCCCACCGGGCACCGTCACCACATCCTGGGCAACCCGTCCCACACCCCGGACCACAACCTCACATAACACCCCATAACACTGCCGGACTCCGCGACCTTGATACGCACGGGCACGGAGCAGACCACCCCGCACCAAGGTCCAACGTCCGCAGTCGCTGCGACACCGCCAGCAGCCCCAGCCCTCACCCGACCAACCACATGCCGCAGACCTTGATACACCCAGGCGCCGAGCAGACCGCTACGCACCAAGGTCCAACGGTTGCGGTTGCGGTCGCGGTCGCGGTCGCCGTCGCCGTCGCCGTCGCCGTCGCCGTCGCCAGAGATCATCGGGAAACCGGAACACCACAGCCCGCCCTGCCGGACGTGCACCTCACCCTCACGGGTGATGCCGACACAGCAAGCGAGGTACTCCCGAACAACACTCCTCGACCCAGTCAGGTATCAAGGTCGCGACCAGCGGTAAAATATGAGCGGTTTTGCGAGGTTTGAGTCCGAGATGTGGGACCGAATGCTCAGTAGGTGGCCACCTTGCCCGATATGCGGGACCGGGCCCATCAGCTGGGCGGCGATCCCGGCCCAAGGCCGCCACCGGCTGGGCGGGGCGGGGCTGGGCTGGGCTGGGACGATCTAGGGCTTGCGGCCGATCTGAAGGAAACTCTTAGGCTTGGTGACCTCGGCGAAGAAGTCGTTGCCCTTGTCGTCGACGACGACGAACGCCGGGAAGTCCACCACGTCGATCTTCCAGACCGCTTCCATGCCCAGCTCCGGATATTCCAGGACCTCGACGTGCCGGATGCAGTCCTGGGCGAGCCGGGCCGCCGGGCCGCCGATCGAGCCGAGGTAGAAGCCGCCGTGGCTCTTGCAGGCGTTGGTCACCTGGGTGGAACGGTTGCCCTTGGCCAGCATCACCAGTGAGCCGCCCGCGGCCTGGAACTTCTCCACGTACGCGTCCATCCGGCCCGCGGTCGTCGGGCCGAACGAGCCGGACGCGTACCCCTCGGGGGTCTTGGCCGGGCCCGCGTAGTAGACCGCGTGGTCGCGCAGATATTGCGGCATCGGCTCGCCCGCGTCCAGGCGCTCGGCGATCTTGGCGTGCGCGATGTCGCGGGCGACGACCAGCGGGCCGGTCAGCGAGAGCCGGGTCTTGACCGGATATTTGCTGAGCTCGGCGCGGATCTCGGCCATCGGCCGGTTGAGGTCGACGCGGACGACCTCGTCGGCCTCCAGGCTGTCGTCGGTCACGTCCGGCAGGTAGCGCGCCGGGTCCGGCTCCAGGCGTTCGAGCCAGACACCCGAAGGGGTGATCTTCGCGAGCGCCTGGCGGTCCGCCGAGCAGGAGACCGCGATCGCCACCGGGCAGGACGCGCCGTGCCGGGGCAGGCGGATCACCCGTACGTCGTGACAGAAGTAGCGGCCGCCGAATTGGGCGCCGATGCCGAAGTCGCGGGTCAACTCGAGGACCGCCGCCTCCAGCTCGACGTCGCGGAAGCCGTGCGCGGACATCGAGCCGGCCCGCGGCAGGGTGTCCAGGTACTTGGCGCTGGCCAGCTTCGCGGTCTTGAGTGCGTACTCGCCGCTGGTGCCGCCGATCACGACCGCAAGATGGTACGGCGGGCACGCGGACGTGCCGATCAGCCGCAGCTTCTCGTCCAGGAACTCCATCATCCGCGCCGGGTTCAGCAGCGCCTTGGTCTCCTGGTAGAGGTACGACTTGTTGGCCGAGCCGCCGCCCTTGGCCATGAACAGGAACTTGTACGCGTCCGGCTGGCCGCCCGGGTCCTCGGCGTACAGCTCGATCTGGGCCGGCAGGTTGGAGCCGGTGTTGCGCTCGTCCCACATCGTCAGCGGGGCGAGCTGGGAGTAGCGCAGGTTCAGCCGGGTGTACGCCTGGTACACGCCCTGGGCGATGGCCTGCTCGTCGGTGCCGTCGGTCAGCACGTGCCGGCCGCGCTTGCCCATGACGATCGCCGTACCGGTGTCCTGGCACATCGGCAGCACGCCGCCGGCGGCGATGTTCGCGTTGCGCAGCAGGTCCATGGCCACGAAGCGGTCGTTCGGCGAGGCCTTCGGGTCTTCGATGATGGACCGGAGTTGGGCGAGGTGTGCGGGGCGCAGGAAGTGCGCGATGTCGTGCATGGCCTCGGCGGTCAGCAACGTCAGCACGCTCGGGTCGACGGTCAGGAACCGTCGGCCGCCGGGCCCGTTGACCACGTCGACACCCTCGTCCGCGACCAGTCGGTACTCGGTCGGGTCGTCGCCCGTCGGCAACAGCGGCGAGTACGAGAAAGCGGCGGCTCTGCTCATGACGGGCAAGCCTAGGCCAGCGCCCGCATGGGGCGCGAACCAGCACGGTTACGCCGAGATACCGGTTCGATCAACGCGCGGGTGTGGAACCGAACGAAAGGTACGCCATGTCGCGCCCGTCGATGAGAATCAGGCCGCCCGGGCCCACGGCGAAAACCTTGGCATCGGTACGCGCTTCCGTCAGCACAGCGCCGGTCCGTGGGCTCACCGCGATCACCTTGGCTGGCTTCCGCTCGACCACCACAGCCGCGTACGGCGTCAGCCCGGCCTGCGCGTTCGCGCTGATGCCCCGCCGCCAGACGATCTTGCCCCGGCTGAACGACCGGGCGACCAGGGTCCGCTTGTCCGCGGTGCGGATCAGCGTGTAGCGGTCGTTGACGGCGAGCACGGACTGCCCCTTCTCGCCGTGCCAGAGCGTCCGGCCGTCGTGGGCGGCGATCAGCTCCTGCCGGCCCACCGGGTCGACGCCGAGCACCACCTCGTCCCCGCCGGCCGGGTCCCGCTCCTGCTTGCAGGCCGAGCCGTTCTCCGCGGTCCGCAGGTTGAGCCCGTCGCGCTCCCAGACCGGCCGGCCGTTGGGCGGGTCGTGGGCGATGACGCTGAAATAGCAGGTGCCGTCCTGCGCCTCGCCGGTGACGGTGAGGATGCGGCTGCCGACCACGGCGAGGCGCTGGTCCCGGGCCGGCGTCCGGGTCTGCACGACCCGGCCCTGAGCCGTGTCGACCACGTCGACCTTGCCGTCGCCGACCAGCCCGATGAGGCTGGGCAGCGGCCGGGGCCCGGCCGCCCGCGCGTCGATCTGCGACGAGTTCAGCGGCTGGGTGTCGGGCAGGTCGGGGTTGGCGGCGTCCAGGACGAAGCCGATGCCGGGGGTGCCGATGGTCCACATCGGCTTGCTGCCGCGCGGCTCCCAGGCACTGAGCTCGCAGTCGTCGGCCTTGGGGCAGCGCAGGTCGAGCACCGCGTCGCCGTAGGTCCACACGGCCGTGGCCTCGGTGTCGCGGCGGCGGACCAAGCCGGTGGCCGGGTCCAGGACCTCGTAGCCCTTGGTGAGCAGCCGGCCGACGACCACGACGGCGTCGCCGTCGGCGCCGGCCACCCCGGCCCAGTCGGCGTCGGACTTCCACAGCTTGACCCCGGCGGTGATCCCGTACGCCTCGATGGAGGTGCGATATTCGACGACGATCGCGCCGCCGCTGATCGTGACGCTGCGTGGCGACCCGCCGATGGGCGTCTGCCAGGTGGCGACGCCCTCGGCGATCGGGTCGCTCTGGTTGATCCAGGACCAGATCTTCGGGAACGGGTTCCACACCCCGGTGGTGGCCAGGACGATGATGACCACGACGCCGACCAGCGCGTAGCCTTTCGCCGAGCCGCCGGAAGCCACGTCGGACACGGTAACGAGATCGACAGGACTCGACCGCGAGCCCGAAAGGCCCGTGTCGCGCGCTTATGCCCCGCTTGCCGCCTTGACCAAGGGCAACGTGCGGTACGGAATCTGCTCCGCCAGCGCAATGATCGTCGACGCCCGCAGGATCCCCTCGTACGTGACGATCTCGTCGATCACCCGTTGCAGGTCGGCGTTGGAGCGGGCCACGATCCGGCACATGAGGTCGCCGCTGCCGGTGATCGTGTGCGCCTCGAGGACCTCGGGGATGTCCGCCAGGTGCGCGGTCACCGCCGGGTGGCCGTACCGTTGGCTGATCTCCAGGGTGACGAAGCTCATCACGCCGTAGCCGATCGCGGCCGGCGAGACCTCCGGGCCGAAACCGCGGATCGCGCCCCGCGCGATCAGTTTGTCGAGCCGGGCCTGGGCCGTGCCGCGGGCGACCGCGAGCCGGCGGGAGAGCTCCAGCACGCCGATCCGGGGCTCCGCCGCGAGCAGGGCGAGCAGCTGCCCGTCGAGCACATCCAACTGCACATCTTGTCCAGCCATAGTGCCTCAGCACTCTACCGAATGCACAGACTGACCAGCCAGAAAACCCACTATTGCCCAGCACCCGGCATGCGACAAGCCTCTCCCTATGACGCAGGTGATGGAAACCGCCACTGGGACCGTCGACGTTTTCCCCGTCAAGGGCGTCGACTACCTCCAGTTCCTCGTGGGCAACGCCAAGCAGGCGGCCCACTATTACTCGACCGCCTTCGGGATGACCTGTGTGGCCTACCGCGGGCCGGAGCTCGGCTACCGCGACCACGCCGAGTACGTCCTGGTCAGCGGGTCGGCCCGGTTCGTGATCACGGGCGCGTCGCACGCCGGCGCGCCCGGCGCCGCGCACGTCGCCAAGCACAGCGACGGCATCTTCGACATCGCGCTGGCCGTGCCGGACGTGGACGCCGCCTACCGGCACGCCATCTCGGCCGGCGCCTCCTCGGTGAGTGAGCCGCACGACCTCACCGACAAGCACGGCACGGTCCGCGTCGCCGCGATCGCCGCCTACGGTGACACGATCCACACCCTGGTGGACCGCTCGAGGTACGACGGGCCGTTCCTGCCCGGCTTCGCGGCCCGCGGCCCGATCATCGACCGGCAGCCCGCAATCGACGCCGGGCTGCAGCCCAAGCGCTACTTCCAGGCCGTCGACCACGTCGTCGGCAACGTCGAACTGGGCAAAATGGACGAGTGGGTGGCGTTCTACGGCCGCGTGATGGGCTTCACGAACATGGCCGAGTTCATCGGCGACGACATCGCCACCGACTACTCCGCGTTGATGTCGAAGGTCGTCGCCGACGGCACCCGCAAGGTCAAGTTCCCGCTCAACGAGCCGGCCGTCTCCCGGCGCAAGTCGCAGATCGACGAATACCTCGAGTTCTACGGCGGCCCGGGCGCCCAGCACGTCGCGGTCGCCACCAACGACATCCTGGCCAGCGTCGACGCGATGCGCGCGGCCGGCTGCGAGTTCCTCGACACGCCGGACTCGTACTACGACGACCCTTCGCTCCGCGCCCGCATCGGCGAGGTGCGCACCCCGATCGAGGAGCTGAAGAAGCGCAAGATCCTGGTCGACCGGGACGAGGACGGCTATCTGCTACAGATCTTCACCAAGCCCGTGCAGGACCGCCCGACGGTCTTCTTCGAGCTGATCGAGCGGCACGGCTCGCTCGGCTTCGGCAAGGGCAACTTCAAGGCCCTGTTCCAGGCCATCGAGCGGGAACAAGAGCTGCGCGGAAACCTGTAACACTGTCTTCGTGACGCAAGCGAACGACGACGCCGCGGCCGTGCCCGGCCCGCCGCCCGGTGGGCCGGTCAGCCCTCCGGTGCCTGGTGGTCCGGTCCGCGCCCCGGTGCCTGGTGGTCCGGTCCGCGCCCCGGTGCCGCCGCAGCCCGGTGGCCCGCCGCCTGGCGGCCCGCAGCCCGGTGGCCCGCCGCCTGGTGGCCCGCAGGCCGGTGGCCCGCCGCCTGGTGGCCCGCAGGCATACCCTCCGCCCATCCGGTACGGGTCGGTGCCGGGTGCGCCGCCGCCGTACTACGGCCCGCCGCCGTACGGGTGGCGGCCACCGCCCGCGCCGCTGGCCCCCGACGGGCGCCCGCTCGCCGACTTCGGCACGCGGCTGCTGGCGTACATGATCGACAGCGCGATTCTCAGCGGCATCGCCGCGGTCATCTTCATCCCGGTGATGTTCGTGTTGATCTTCAACGTCATGCCGGACCTCGCGGACTCCGCGAACAGTTACGGCCCCACGGCAGGACCGGAGACCCTGTTCGACGACTTCCTGGTGCCGTTGCTGCTGATCGAGCTGGGCTTCTTCGTGTTCATGCTCGCGGGCTACTACGTCTACTACGTCGAGATGATGTATCGCGGCGGTCAGACGGTCGGGAAGAAAGCGATGAAGATCAGGGTGGTCCCGATCGAGCCGGGTGCGACGCTGACCCGCGTCATGGCCGCGAAGCGGTATCTGATCGAGTTCCCGGTCAGCCTCGTCGTGCCCTTCTTCAGCTATGTCGACGGCCTCTGGCAGCTCTGGGACAAGCCCCACCAGCAGACCCTGCACGACAAGTTCGCCAAGACCGTCGTGATAAAGGTTGCCCCTTAACGCTTCCCCATGGATGAATCCGGGGGATTTCCAGCTCGGACCGCATCCGATCCACCGTCCCGGCAGGAGGAGATCGCATGTCTGACGTCGTCAGCACTGGCACGGACACGCTCTGCCGTGACGAGGATCGTCCTCGCGGCGTTGACGTCACGGTCGGTGGTGTAACCGCAGGCCGCGCACTCAAATGTCCTGATACCCAGTCCGAGGCGTTCCTTGGCTCTCGTTCCACACTCGGAGCAGGTCATCGTGTTGCGGCGGGTCTTCTGCTGGTGGACGGCTTCGTTCCACAACCACCGACAACGGCCCCACTCGGCGAGCAGCGCAGCCTGCGCCGTGCGGCCGGGCCGCAGGCGGTAGGTGTACCGCACCATCTCGATCACACGATCCACCATTCAACGCGAGGCTACGCAGTCGCATCGGGGCAAGGGGTTCGCACCGACAACAACGTCGTGGTGTACCGATGTCCCTACCACCTTGCCTGGTGCCCAAAGTACCGGCACGACGTCATCGACGGCAAGGCCGACGCCCGCACAACACCTGACCGGACGCTCGCGGTGACACCCACCCACCTTGACGGCGGATCGGCTATCCCTGACCTGCCCCGCGGGGGTTCCGCTTCCTCCCCACGGCCAAAGCCGGGGGTTTCCACGGAAGGAAATCGATGACTTCGCTGCCCGCCGGTTGGTACAAAGACCCGGCCGACCCGACGACCCAGCGTTGGTGGGACGGCGAGGGCTGGCTCGGCAAGGCCCTCCCGGCCGACGCGACGCCGCCCGACGGCCCGCCACCTGCCGACGAGCCCGAGTCGGCCGCTGCCGCTCCGGGCGCATCGCACACTTCGGGCGCGCCGACCGCTTCTGGTGATTCAGCCGCTTCGGTCCCGCCTGCCGCTTCGGTCCCGCCTGCCGCCTCGGGCCCGCATCCGGATCCGGCCGCGCTACCCGCGCCGCCTGGCCCACCGCCGGGCTGGGGCACGCCGCCTCCG
>Ga0307515_10000989_pt1 | contig 64927 bp, 80 predicted proteins | sample 17_EM_MG_FD_194513 | JGI IMG/M metagenome (GOLD analysis project Ga0307515, IMG submission 194513) | Populus trichocarpa ectomycorrhiza microbial communities from riparian zone in the Pacific Northwest, United States - 17_EM | ecosystem: Host-associated > Plants > Roots > Unclassified | place... | reverse complement strand
ACCGCCACTGGTATTTGCAATCATGAGCTTCCATGGACTTCCATGGAGTTCCAGGCTCTCATGTATATAAGGACAGAGCTTCTCCTTAGATAGTAGTATAGACTTCATCCGCTTCACATTCGTAACAGGTTATGAGCCCGGAGGCCGCATACTGAACTCACTTTACTTTACACTACTTTCATCTCACGATCTACAAGAGCCTCAACAACCCTAACCCCACAACTGTTGCCGTAGCAACAACCGTATAAACAACACTAAAACTCAACACCACAATCACTATCGCCACTTCTCACTATGTCTGCCACCACCAAGATGTTTAAGACCGATTACAGATTGATTCCCAAGCTCACTCATGATAACTACCCTACCTGGAGGAAAAAGGTACGCCGCGTGCTAGTTGCAATGAGGGCGTACAACATTCTCACTGGAGACGAGCTCTTTCCCGAGGGTAACGGATCTGCTGCACGCACTCTGCAGAAGGAGTGGCATCAGAGGGCCAACGATGCCATTGCCCTAATCCATCTTGGCTGCACAGACGATCTACTTCCGTGGATCGACGACATCGACGATCCAGTTGAGATGTGGCAGACCCTACAAGGCCGATTGGACAATACGACAAATCAGGTTGGTCGAACTCAGATCGTTCGCAAGTTTCACGCCCTACGCCCATCGAAAGACGAGAAGATCACACAGTACTTTACTAGACTGATCGATCTTCGCAAAAAACTGATCGGATCTCCCGAAACCATCTCCGATGAAACAATGAAAACTTACATCTTCTCTACCATGCCAAAAGAATTTGAAACTACAATTAAGATACTCGAACAACAAATTCCAGTCCCAACGGCCCAACAAGTTATGGACCGACTACGAGAGGATGCTGATCGAACTGAGCTTACAAAGGAGATTGGAGATGAGTCAACCGGATCCGCTCTCTATAGTCACCGCGGAAACAACGATAAAGAATACAGCTGCACGCACTGCAAAATGAACAATCATACTACCGAAAGCTGTGGCATTCTCAAACGACTTAACAGCGGTGGCGGAAGCAGAGGCTTTAACCGAAAGAAGGGCGAGGAAGTGCTCTGCTTCCACTGCGGAAGACCTGGCCATACGAGAGCTGAATGCCACAGTCGCCAACGAGGTCTCGATGCCCAAAACAGGGTCAACAAACGAAGCACTAAGGTCTCGATGGCGGAAGCAAATACGGCACTGACACAGCATGGAATTTGAGCTGGTGATCGAGATCTATTTTGACTACCAAACACCCCTCACACCGCACTTACATCGTCAACTGCTACATCTCTGATGTGGATGGTGGACTCACTGCATGTGCAACGATAGAAGCTACTTCATCTCATACAAAGGGCTGCCATCTCCGATGACTATAAAACTTGGAGACGAATCAACCATGACTGCCACATATCATGGACTGACTCATATCACTCAAGACTTACAATTGGATGTTCTCTATACTCCAACTTTTCGACTATCCTTGCTATCAATAAGCAAACTTGAACTTGCAGGATACACAATGACTTTTCGAAGCGGGAAATGCTTCATATCGACTGATACAAATTCCACTGCTTCTATCATCATCACCGCGAACCACATCGGAGATCTCTATATTCTCCAATCACCATACGTTCTCACCTCTAAAACCAGCCAAAACGACCCTACTATTACTACAAAAACCATACCATCTAATACCACTACAGCCTTTCAGTCAAAGGCCATAACCTCCCATCGGGAGAGAAAGAAACAATCGCAGACAACTAAGATGACTTCCGATCTCACCCCAGCATCCACAATCACTGCAGGACTGTGGCACTGAAGATTAGCCCATCTCCATACCTGGGGCGATGCAATCTCTAATCAACAGACTCAATGATCTTGACAAAAGCCACCGGAATATGCGATAGTTGCAGAGAGGATGATTAGCACAATCACCGAAAGGGCAAAAGCAATGATACTGGTTTTTCAGACACCACTCAAGTTTTGGGGGGAAGCAGTCAACATGGCTACATATCTTCATCAACGCATGCCCAACGCGGGGCTCACAACGCGAGATTACAGTGCGACTCTGGCTGCATATCTTCATCAGCGCATGCCCAACGATCAGCGTATGCCCAATGAGGGGCTCACAAGGCGAGATAATCTCTATGGCCACAAGGCCCCATACAATACACCATACGAGATGCTGCATTCTTAAGCACGATCTAGGGCCTACATGATGGTCAGCTACTTGCATGACTCCACGACGTTACGGAGAATCTCTGACCTGGAGCACAACACAGTAAAGGCTCAGTCGGATGTTATATTTGACAAGGGTGTACACGATAACCGGTCAGACGAGCCAGAAGAGACTACCGAAATTGACATATTCGGTCTACCGCAAGAAAACACATTGAGGATATAGATGCCAGTGGAACGGATGAGAGCATGGCTCACGGCCGCACTCAGGCTACGAGTGGAACGGGTGAAAGCATGTCTCATGGCCGCACTGATGAGGTTCCCCGCCGGCCAGTCGCTGGGAATCCCGCCGCGGCAGGAGCAAATTCCGATCTTCCAATAACTGGGCACAGTACAAATGGGCATGGAGATCGAAGTCCACCTGCTTCAGGTGTTGAAAAATGGCCACACACACACACATGGCTCCTGACGAGGACGCCCACACACACAGACAATGGACACAGCGGTCACTGTCCAACCCTCGAATCTCATCATCAAGCCCCATCAAGAGACGAGGTCATCACACAAAGATAATTGCGACGATCTGTCGTGGCTACTACTAAAAGATCAAAGAAAGCCCCAGTACTGACACACAGAGTCACAAGAAGCAGAGCACAGGGAAACGGCTCTGGACTGATACATAATGTACTAGCCTCGACTACAATCGATGGCGATCCATGCTCATATGAAGAAGCGGTGCTTAGCCCACTCAAGAAACAATGGGAAGCTGTGATCATGGAGGAGAGCAACTCTATCATACGAAACAATATCGGAGCAAGGCCAATCTGATCGAAATGGGTTTTCAAGACTAAACCAAATCCCGATGGCTCAACGCGGTACAAAGCAAGCGCGAAATGACTGAAACATAACTCATCTTGACATGGTTACTGCATTCCTTAACCCTGACATCGACGATGATGCCCTGCTCATGGAGCTACCGGAAGGCAGGCCCCACATCGAGGGTCTTATGGATGACTACCTGAGGGGGAAGACTCGGAAGTCAGAGTCGTCTGACTACGAAAAGCACTTTACGGCCTTAAGCAGGCGCCACATCTCTGGGCAGTATTCTTCTACTCCTTTACGTTGACGATATGCTTTTGACCTACTTACCACAGGCAGCAAAAGAGGCAGAAGAGATCAAGACAGCTCTTGCTACAACTTACAAGCTCACCAATCTCGGCACCGCTCGACAATTCCTCAGAATTGAGATTTACCGAAACGAGAATGGCACGATATCTTGGCAGTCCCGGAAGCAGGACATAGTTGCCATGTCGACACCAGAGACGGAGTATATCACATGCTCGGAGGCCTCGAGAGAAGGCAGATGGCAATTGCAGTTATTCAAAGATGTCAAACACAATCGAAACAACGCAAACGACGAAAACGACGAAAACAAGCTGCTCCTATTCTCTGCGATAACGAAGGCGCACTTACTCATATCACCAGTGGAGTCATCAAATCTCGAACGAAAACATATAGAGTTTACTACCATACCAGCCGAGATCTCCACGAACGAGAAGGACGAGAATTTTATGAAAACCATGGGCTTATGGTAGAAAGAAGCTAGATGGCACTGATCACGAAATTTGTATACATGCATTTGGATTTCTTATGTCAAGGGATGGCCGTCCCATATCAGGCTACGGACTGCACTCTTTCCCTACCTACCGCAACCAATTGGAGGAGGGTTTTAATGAGGCACCGGAGATTTCACTTTATGATGTCTGGCATGATGTTTGGCACAATGTTTGTATAGTTTGATTTCTTGCTCCACGGAGCGTAGCAAGAGGGGGAAGTGTTACTATATGACCTGAGAGGAAGTCGCCGGTACACTGAGATCACCAAGTTGACTCACAGGCTATGGACTCATAGTCGTAGACTCATCCATGAGTCTTCACTCGCCACCGCCACTGGTATTTGCAATCATGAGCTTCCATGGACTTCCATGGAGTTCCAGGCTCTCATGTATATAAGGACAGAGCTTCTCCTTAGATAGTAGTATAGACTTCATCCGCTTCACATTCGTAACATTACTCGACTGAAGGGTACGAGTCACTTTTCATGATTAACTTTGCCACTACATAAAGACAGGTCAACCCCAGTCTCACGCTTAAACTACTAGTGGCAAGTGTGCCCCCCTTTACCCAGTCAGAAAACACATGCTTGCATACAAACTAGCACAGGCACTTACCATCAACCAGGTAGTCGGCACCAGTTACGTACGAGCTCGCTAAACTGGCCAGGAAAACATACACACCCTTTAGCTCCCACACCTTACAGAACCTTCCTGCCGGGCAATCACCCAGCCAGTTATTGACCTGGTCCGGGTACTTCTGGATCATGATGTCGTTCCTGTGTCAAATCAGCACAACGATCATCTCGGGGAGTACAGACTAGTCCCGACGACTAGAAACAAACATTTCTGTGTCGATGTATCTAGCGATTGCCAGGAGTTAGCGGAAAGAGACAAAGCGAGGCAAAGAATTATACTCACCCGGGACTCACAGAGTTCACCTGGATATTATACTGCGCGAACTCAACTGCCAGTGCTCGAGCGAGATGGACTACTGCAGCTTTGGTAGCGCAGTACTATTATGATGTCAACACCCTGCATCCTCTTGTCTGGCGTGCAACCTCACGGTAGCTTCCGCAGGGTAGCCAGAGGGGACAGTTGCAAACGTACGATTGATTCTCGCTGGGGCCTCAAAACCATGTGACCACTACACGATCGTCAGTGAGATTTCGGCAAATTCTTGCTGCTTGTGCAATAGCGCTAGCACGTAGTCTCGTCCCAGACCCTAGTGGATCCTTCGTGGGCTCAGCCTTGCGGCGAGCGAACTTGCGAGCGAACTTGCGACCGACGTCAGGCTACGCGACGAAGCAATAGACAGACAATCCCACTTTATAGATGCCGTGAAGACAATCTTCCCACCTCCATTCTCTTTCATAATCCTGGAGAATCCAATCAGCCTACGACAAATGCACCCCATCATCCAATCTCACATTGCAGCCGACTGCGCGGTATACAGCGCTCCAAGGTGGTTCACACCATTGATGTATTGGGCCTCCTCTGGTTTCATTTCCAGTGCCGGGGTGTCGGTATACACTCCAGCGTTAACAACAACCACATCCAGTCGACCGAACTCCTCAAACACCTGTTTTGTCACCGTGTCGATTTCCTCGGAGTTGGACACATCAGCCTTATAGGCTTTTGTCGTGGTGGTGGGATATGCAGCCTGTATCTCTAGGGCTCGTTGCGTCGCTAGGGCTGACGTCTTTTCTGAACTGTGGATGATTGCGATTGCTCTGGCGCCGGCCTCTGCATAGCCCTGGCAAATGGCAAAGCCGATGCCTCTAGACCGTCGTTATCAGCATGCATATCTAAATCCTCTCCGGATGCATAAGACTCTTCCCCTCGCGTCGTTTTGTTTGCACATTATAACTAGTGAGACAACAATGTACATGTAGGGCGCGGAGCGTACCGGTTTCCACCTGTTACAAGGCAAACTTTGTCTTGCAGCGAAAACAGTTGAGAGAGGGGAGTGGACTCAGATGGGGCGGTAAGTAGGCTCATTGTCTGTCTGTCGTGTGCTGGTGGCGTTCTGTTTGTATTTTGGAGGTTTGTTGGTGGGCGGGGTGGATGGTGCAGTATAATGTGTACGACGGTGGGCTAAGGCTCTAGATGAGGGGGATGGTGCGGACTGTTTGTTGGCTCTGGCGGTTGATAGAGTACATAGGCAGGTGGGTCTTTAATTTGTACGATTCGTATCCCTTGCAATGACGATGTAGCAGACACATAGTGATTGGGGAGAATAAGATCTTCCCAAATCGCAAACGACATCCGTAAATTGCACTGTTCGCGAAGTAAATCTGCATGCATGGAAAACGACCCTGCACAGAAAGATGAGAGCGACACGATGGTTTGGTTCGTTGGATGCAGGGCTTGCCAAAACGGATTGCTTTTGCACCTGGAGGAACCGCCAATGGGAATGGGACGTGACGTCGCCATGCATATATGTGCCTAATATCTAAAAGGAGGGGTAGCGGGGTATCGTTATCGAATATGCGAAACCAAACCTCCGCCTTAACACCTTGATGGAGGTTCAGCCTACCATTGAAGGGGTGAGGGATGGTTTGTGTGGTCGGTCGAGACATCCGTATACAATAAGCCGTAAGATCTCTGCGAGGGAGACTAACTGTGAAATACATCCCACCCGATCGGATTCTGCACCTTTTCATTCCGAACAGACGGGAGGAAACCGGTGCTTACAGCAAGCGGTAACTGGTCTGATAATATCTCGGGGTAGAAAAGGTTCATAACAGGGACTTTTGAGTGGCTATAGCTAGGACTTGCTTGATATGTACATTCTCCACTTCAGAAACACTGTTTCCAGTAAAAAGTCCAGCCAATTGCATGTCTAGGTTATAAATGCCGGGCCCGAGTACCGAATTATTTGGCTGTCCAGGTTGTGTAGCGTGGCAGGATGCGTATAAAAGCGGCGTCAATATGTCAGTTCATGCGCGCCAGCTTGAGCCAAGGAGTGAATGTAGAAACTCTCACCGTGAGTCGGCCGTCGGGTACAAACTACCGATTCAGATAATATGATACGTGCTAGTGGTGTAGATTGTGAGATTGATATGAGATTACCATGCCTCGAAAGTGCATTTCCACAAGGTTTACTGAATGCAGTGCATTATATAGCTAGGAATATGGTTTAGAACAAAATGAATACATTGCACTTGCGTAAGAAACAAAGGCTAGAAAACAGAGACAAACCGAAGGAAAACAAGCTACTGTAAACATCCAAATGCTTTCCCTAACATGGTCGCTAACGTCCGCCATGCATATGAGACGGGCTTCATATATCGTCGTATCATACGGCGTACCGTATTAAAACGTTATTGACAATAATGAAACTAGGTTTCAATCCTCACGATGCACAGGAATTGGGATCTCCGCCATTGCAGCAAGGCGGAACATGTGCCTCTCCTTCTCATAGACACCATCATAGTCCACAGTCGCCGTGTCTGTCTATATCAGCCTCTTGCCTTGCCTTACTCACATTGGGGTACTTACGACACGTAGATCGGTTATCAAAAATCACCACCGTCTTTGGTTTCCATTGCAGCCGAATCTGGTAATCATGGCCCTTCGAAATGTGATCCATCAAATACTTGATCAACCAGTCTGTTTCTTCCTTTTTCCAGCCCTGGATTCCAGTGATCCACTCATCGTTCACAAATAGAGACTTCTCTCCCGTAACTGGGTGTACTCGCACCAGCGGGTGGTGACTCGTCACTGGATCTTTTCTGCAAAGGCCACCGTGAGAACGGGCAAATGCACTTATTTTCTCCGAGCTGTGTGTTGCCACCAAGGTGTCCAGCATAGCCTTGAAGCCTGGTGAAAGCCGTCTTTTTACGTATCAGCATCCTAGTAAACATGCAGTATATGATGGGGAGAGTGAATTACTTGTAAGCCTCGGTCATGCTCGCAACAACTGTATCTCCGCCCACCTCAGGACACTGCAACATGCAAAGCACGACATATCCCGGAGGCTGTCGCTCATAACTGACATCATGATGCCAAATACTTGCACTGCTCTTCTGCTCGAAAAACTTGTTGATCTCTTTGTAATTCCCATCGCGATAAATGATATGAAACCCGGGAAATCCAGGTACAGAGCCAGTGATGGGCTGGTAATTCGGCTTCCCAAAGTGGTTTGCGAACTGTTGTTGCTGCGCGGGACCAATGTCGGCAAAATCTTGGTCTCGAAACATGACAACTTTTCGCTCGGATACAAGGAGGGCAAGCTCGTCCCGCTGCTGAGAAGAGAGAGAAGAAAGCTGGAGACCTGTAACTTCGGTCCCCATCTTTGGGGAGATGGGTGTAGTAATGACCCCTGGAAGCAGCAGGTTGCGTTTCGAGGGGTCAGCTCGGACACCTGGATCGGTGAAGTTGAACGGAGGCATAGGTTTAAAGAAGTTGGGTTCCCACTTGGGAAGATATTGAGGATAAGCAGTACTAGGCTTTCGCACAGGAGGGGGGCCTGCTTTGATGGGGACGTTGATATCGTAGACTTCTTCATCATCTGTGCATGACGAGGAAGTGGAAGTAAGAGTAGGCGAGGGTGGAGCTGCGTGAGGCGCCATTGTGAGATTGAGGGATGACAGACGGAGTTAGAGGTGATGAAAAGGTAGTAGAAGGTAGATTATGATACCGCGGAGGTTGTGAGATCTCTGACGATGTCAGTGTGGAAAGTGACCTGAGAGACACGGGCAGGAGGGGATTTATACCCGCCGTGTCCGTCGGTAGGCCCAATAAACAATTGCTTCGGACTTGGTAAACATTGTGCACTGGTAGCCATAATCGTCGTCATAATGCTTCGGCGACGGAACAATTGAGGAGGGCTGGAGTTTCAGTTCTGTTCGTGGTGCGGGGGTAGTTGAAAACCGTAGGAAAATCTTGGGTTTTCGTGATCATGCAACCATAACTGCAGTTGCCATTGGGTTGCAGATCTGGCCCGCCGCCCTGGTTCCGGAACAGCAAAACGAAGAAATCCAAAAAAGGAAAGCACAATGCATGCACTAGGCTAATATTACAGTGGAATTGCCAACTTCAGTACTTAAATACATGTGTGCGTTCGTACTGTATGCGAACAGACTATGGCAAGGCTTGAAAACTGGCGAGCTTAGTCCAATGTCCATGCATGTAGCACCTGCATAGACAATTTCGAGCAGGCGATAACAGCAGCGAGACACAACGTTGTAACCTCGGGCGCGACAGAGCTAATGGTGCGCCATAACGTCACGATAGGTATCAATGCCTTCTTTGCAAACCAATACCCATTCCCGAGTTCCGGTGAATCCTGCATATCACCGCTTGCAGAATTATTCGAAGTCAGTATATCGAAGCCCTTGCTAGAGACACAGCCCGAAAATACTGTTCCGGATCCACGCCTCTTTGCTAATGCCAGCCCCACTGGGTGTCCCCCGCATGTGTCACAATGCAACGTACCGGCGGGCACTCGCAGGATAATACGAATATTACTGTTTATCTCCGAAGTTTGCTAGTCGTCTGTATAGCCTGAAAACAGTCCTACAGAACATCAAGAAACGTTCAAGGGTACGATCGGCGTGTGCATCTGTACCAAGTTCGAATTCGAACGGTAGGCCATCTTTACGATGCAAGGCATACTCGGTTTGAACGAGAAGTGGGGCTGAGAAGTAGAAATTTCTGCAAACCAAATACAAACGAATACATGTCACTGAAACCAGCATCTCGATCGCTAATATTTAGACATAAAGTATGTTGTGCAGGGTGGAGGGATTGGCTGCATTGTATTACCCCATATCTAGTGAACATTTTAACCCCAAGTCGGTATAAAGTTCGTCTGATGTACATATCTACAAAGAATATTGGCGAAAACGGTCGACCGGCGATCGGCTGACCATACCACCCAACTTCAAACTCAGTCGGATCTCGGAGCCCGCGATCATGAACAATCACTGGGGTTGAATTTAGACACATGACCGGTCAACGGTGGTTTCTAGGCAGATGAAGTGTACGAACTCAAGATTACTGCGCAGCAGCTGTCAGTTCTAGAAACAGCATGTCTAGCAACCGGACCTCACCGGCCTGTCATCATATGACGACAGGATACATGACGGTCTTGTATAGTAATATCCGTAAGGTACGCAATGATCACCGCGCTTGGGAGTTGCATGGGTATACCCCACAGTCCCATAAGCCAGGACGTGGACACATTTGCAGGTGCATGAATGTGCGCATGTAATATACGCGGTAAACGCAGCACCAACGTTATCCTAACAATCAAATCTAATCGATCAATGCTATTATGGATCACCCCACACAGTCCCAAAGCCTCCTCGTGTACCACATTCGGAACTGCTATCAAGAAATGATGTAGACGTTTATGCCTTGTCTGCACCAATATGGCGGAAGAACAAACAAGAAGATCAAGCGTCAGCTCCGTGTATGGGAAGTTTGCCCACAAACTGCCTACTCGAGGCGGCGGGTGAGGCACGGTAATAGCGCTGCCCCGTCCCGATGATTTCGACAGGAAGAAGTCAGTCCGCCTTCCCTTCTAAGCCCATTCATTCAGCCATCTAGCCATCTAGACCATAGACGAGGGGTATAATATTAATAAACTGCAGTCTCTCGGTCCCGCTGTGGCTAATTGATAAAAAAACGATGACTGTATTCATTCAGACTTGAAGCTTAATCAATTCAATCGACGCAAAGGATAGGGTCCTTTTGGTCAGCTTGTAGCCCTATTAAGTGCATACCATTACTACAGTGAGACACTTGAGATTGATTGCCTAGATTTATTCCATCAATTGCATGCGACCACAAAACCGTCATCGTAAAGTCTTTAGGTGTATCGACCTGGGAATTGCCTTAATTCGAGAACAGCTGTCTATATATAATGCACGAAATCACGGGAGTCATGTTACCCATTAGCTTCAATTAAAATTCGGGTAGTTCATTACAGTGCAAGATCACAATTCAACTTTAACGTTTCCCTGGGCTAATAGACACGAACTAAAGCCTATTTCATCGGTTTTATTTACTTCACTATTTATTTATCGAGGCATGCAGCCCGAAAGCTATGGCCAAAATTACTTCTTACAGAAAGTAGCGACACATAAATAAACACATACAGATTTTATGCAGCAAAGACGGTATTGCCTTGTGTCATTGAGCGGTCAAGCTCTTGTTCTTGCTTTTTTCCTAAATCCCACTCATAACACACGGAATGGAACTCGGTGGGTTGAAAGTGCGCCCTATATTCAAGGTCTAGAGACCCAATCAATTGCTATAAGTGCCAGAGGTAGTGATCCAGTCGTTTCGAGTTGAAATTCGTAGTAGTTATCGTGGTCCAAGGCTTCAGCTGGGTTCTCCCTGGAGTTTACTCTTCCTAGAGTCGAGTGGATTCAGTGACGTATATGCCATTTCGGTAATTGGCGTTAGTGATGATAAGAGGCATCTCGAGGGTTAATTGTGCATTGCTCGAGATTATCCTCACCGAGCTTGAGATTATTCTCACCGGATGCTCTCGCAAACCAGCGTCTGTCTCTTTCGCAAGCTTAGCCGGCAAGCTTGCCGACGGAAACTCCAAGCACGAGAGCACTTACCGGGCTCGAGGCGTCTTGCAGGATGCAAGCGCGCGCGCGGCGTCATATAAATTGCAAAAGTTTAATGTTAGTTATACAATATCCCCGTTTCCACCCATGATTCCTGGCAAAGGGTATCAAGTCAGGTAGCCATTTTAAATCAAAACCAAAGCATTAATGTGGCTAAGCCTTTTCTTCTTCGCTATCGCTGACTCGCTATTCGGCGTATGACTGTGATGGGGAAAGATCATGTATCAAAGAAGTGAGTTTGGCCGTTGATCCCGTGACTACATCCGTATCTAATCTTATCTCAATCCCTCATCTTATCTTATCTTATCTACTCTCGGTGTCTCCGAAGACACACCGTCTATCGTATGATACGATGTTGTTCGCATTAGTACTATTATATCCGCTCCTTACAATTTGGGATCGAATTGTCATCAACGCCGGATTATCTTTTTGCGTCTCAGGAGACACCTCGAGCCTTGGTGTCTCATCTCCCCGGCCGTCCGTCCAGACGACCTCGTCCCTTTTATCACTAAACTGCAATCTTGAGTTGTGGGCGATTCTCTACAACAGCGAAGAGGAAATCCAAGCCCTTTCTACAACTTCCCACTAAACTTAATTTCTAAATTACCATTGGCTAGTCTAAACCAATCGTGTCATGCATATGTGAAAACCTCAAAACAAGTACCCCACTTGCATATCCAACAAGGTTAGCCCCATGCGAGTTTCGGCTCTAACATCCTCCAGTAATCGTGGGAAGGCATTGAGACGGCGATCATGGGCATGATGAATCCTGTTCAGAACTTGATATATACCTACTTTCTGACCTTGCATGCACTTCAAGCCTTCTATTGAAAAAATGCCTGCAGTCTTTGCCCCACGCGTTCGCTTTCGATCGATCCCAACGTTTCTCACCCGCATTATCAAACAGTATCACCAACGCACCGTTCTAAGTGGAAGGTTTGGTACGTTCGCCATTGAAATGGGGATGGTGTACCTTAGCGTGGTTGGCGTGGTCTTAACCGAGACCCGACGAATGTCTGACGAGACTCGTGGGGGTTTCGATATACTCTAGGCTCGCATTGAGCCTCGGCTCACGATCGAAGCGTGGTAGCCGCGCGCTTGCTGCATGAGTCCTGATAGTATTTGGAAACTGATGATGGTAGTAAAAGACTACAGACGAGAATGTGGAACTAGGTATGATCGGAATGACGGCACAACGAACACAAGATTGACGCAAGGAGAACACACAAATTCTTTCTGAATGGGGTGTTCGGGTATGTCGTAGAATTCATTCACACTATTATCACTCGATGCTCAACAAACGAGCTTTAGCCCCAGAACGTACTGGAATCTTGGTAGATTAGTTTAGTTTAGTCCACTCAAATCGAACTCTATCCAGCTTGTAGATAACACTAAATAAGTGCGACTTGCTCGCCATATATATGCATAAATGTTTCGGACCAGGGTGAAACAATTGCCAATCGGCCATGCCGGCCACCACCGATCGCAAGAACAGTGTGCATAATACCTCAATATCATGGAAGGTATATTTGAACGCTTTCACTTGATCGAATCGAAATGTACCATGTAACCCGCGTGAATGTCCCGGACGAGAAACGCAGCATCCCAAGTCCGTTGGGCCCACGCGCGGCGCTCACCTCCCACAACAGATAAGTCGTTTTGCCCAATATACTTATACCCACAGCTTTACTAATGAAACCCCTAGCAAACCTGCCCGCATCACCAAAAATATCGTAGAGATCACCGCAGGCACGAACGCACGAGGATGTTTGCATACCTCATATACTTCAATTGCAAACGAATGTGTCGTCTGTAGTAGACCGGAGTATCTACTGGTCACACCTTCCATTGCCTCTCAGAAACGAATACTGAGTGCAGTTAAAGAAGCTAGCTAAATTTCCAAAGGATTATAAGTATTGTACTTCGCTCGAAACAGTTGCGGATGGCCTTGAAGGTCCGTTATCCTGGGTTGGTCGGTTGATCGTGGGCAAAAATTGATACCTATCACTGTAACGTGGTAATTCATCCACCCAAAGTTTTCTGGCCACCTACAGCTGTGAGGATGTTACAGGGTACAAAGTACTACCAAGAGCACGATTGCGTGAAGGGGTGGACACGGGATGTTGAACTGAGACTCTAGCATTTCAAGTATCTTACCGATATATGGACACAATATAGCTGGTCATTATCCGATGATATCTCTTGGTGTGCCTGCCTGCCATTGGAGGTAAGCATCGGGGCACAGGAACTACAGTAGAGAAAATCCATGACCAGGGACAACCCCCACGTTCATGCGGCCAAGAAATTTAGGGAATAATTCCGACCGTACCTGAAATGCAGGTTCGCATACTAAGTTTTCTCGCGTAGGTTGAGCTTGATTGTTTCAAGGCTGTTTATCAATCAAATATGGCACACTTAATGCATTACATTTCTCGAGGAAACCCGCTGCCGCGCCGCCATCAGACTTTCTGAAGCACTTATATTTAACTTGGAGTAATATGTATCTATTATGTTCTTTGGACTTGAGGAGTGCATCTGCAGCACCTCCTGGGTGCGTTGGCCGTGGACGCCACTGAGGAGCTAGTTTCCAAGCTTAATTAGTCGAGATCCTTTGCTAGAGTTCTACGTATGTTAGCCTTCTCACATGCGGTCGACCAGCCTAGAGAAGGTGGGATCGAAGTGGTTCCTGATAATGGCTCTACTGTTAACGCGTTTGTAGGGCCGTTTTGGTCATCAAATATCACTCTGCCTGTGGCACTGTATGCATGTTTCACAGCTTGACTATGACACCTGTTGCGGCGCAACGGCGCCAACTGAAATGAAAATTTGGAGTTCAAATTCGCTAGAACGTTTGGCAGTAGCTAGTTGCATCAAGGGGGTTCGGTGATGAGAGATGATTCCTGACGCTTCGTGATAATTTTATTAGGTTTATAGATTGATAGGTCTTGGTTCCGAGATATCGAGGGGTAGCAAGAACGATGGAGTTACACATTCCATCTAATTGTTCTAGATCTTCTTGTGGGCAACATCCTGAAACTCCAATAATGTTTGCAACCGACAGTGAGAAATGGGGATGCTCATACTACAAACCTTGGAGACATCTGTCTTCCTGTAACCGCATGGCTCTACATACTTGGTTTTTTGAGGCGTGAATGGCTCTCCTCTTTCAGATTTGCAGATCTGCTGGCGACTTGTTGACACTAATCCCGTCTGATGCACAAAATCAACAACGTCATGATCCCAATGTAGCGGAATATGAGCATGTAATCAACGTCAATACCTAAATGACAGTTCGTCACCGAACAACAGACATGCTATATCGCATGTATGCAAAACAAAGGTCTCACTGGAACTGGAATCTAGATTACCATTTCCAGTTGCCAGATATAGGATCACATTCCTCAGATCCGCCTTCTTTGGTGAGCTCATATGCTTGACAAACAGGGACGCACAAACACTGGCACTTTGTCTTTTGAGACATTGTGAAGTCTTCTCCTCTTTGGGGACGTTTTTCCATACACCGCCACATGGGATTTGTAATCATTTATGATTTTCCTATATGATGAGACATGGAATTTACCCAACAACTTGGTTCAGATTCTTTGTGGCGCGGGATTTTCCGTTGGGAACGTTAAAGTTTCAACATGCGGGCACTGGCGGGTTTCAAGTCCTTGGATTGCTCAAAGTTCAACGGATGTGTCCAAGTCTCATCGTACTTTGTGTTCCGGGAATACAAGAGATGATCAGGTCTCATTCATCTATCACATCTAGTGCCGCCGGATTGCGCATCTGTGAAATCGAGTGAAAGGTCATATTCGATCTGTAAGATTGACTTCCTCCGGGCATCGTGTGCTACCTTGATTTCATTCCATAAATTACTCAGTCAATCGCCCGTCTTTGAAATCCGCAAAATACGAACTACACCGCTGATTACCTGGGGTACACCTCGTCAATTTTCAAACAATACGGCATAGAACGGACTCCCTATACAGACAATTATTGGCAATTTAAAAAGTTAGACATTGCATTATATTTGTACATTGACATTACCGTGAGCTGTGTGCGAGAAGCCTACCGTCAACAATGCGACGACTGCTCGCCAATTTCTTCATCATCTGCACCTCCATCCTCACCTCAGGGTACTGTTTGCCTCAATTGGCTCATGGCTCCACAATAATACCAAACAAATCAACTCTTTCTTGGTTTCGGAAGAGAGAAGTACCAAATGGCACGTTCGAAGCTGTCACGTACAAAAAGATTGACGTAACTGGCTCTCACGCCTGGAGGGCGCCGGGCCATAATGACAAGTGCTTCCCGATTTTCTAGTCCTTAACATTGCTAATCACCTCATAGGCGGGGACCATGTCCAGCTCTTAACGCACTCGCAAACCATGGCTATTTACCCCGAAATGGGATCGTGAATATGCTTACAACACCAGGCATTATCAACGAGGTATATGGTCGGTCTATCTTCAGAGCTCAACTGGGTAATAAACGCTGATGGAGTCAGGAATGGGCGCGGAGTTGGGATTGGTATTGTCTCTGTATGCAACTTTGTTATCCGGTGACATTCTGTGCGTTTTGGCTGCCCTGAATCACAGAAAGTAGCTGATCGTCCCTAGTACCCTTACGTGGAGCATCGGGGATTCTCAACCGAGTTTTCTTAGTCCTTTACTGGGTGGAGGGAAAGGACTTAGTGGATCCCACAACAAGTAAGTTGATCGAAAGTGTATTGACTGCGATGTGCTGACTAGACTAGATATGAAACTGACGCAAGTGTGACGCATGGTGATTATTACTTATTCGATGGCGATGTTAATGTAAGTGTGCTAGTATTGTGCAGATGTGTTCGGTGCCTCAGCTTACTGTTCGTAGTCTGTCCAGATACCAAAGTTCAAGAAATTATTGTCACACCAAGAAAACGAATCGAACCCTAACTATTCACTTGACGTAATGTAAATAGCCCTTTTCCCTACTTCGTTGACTACCGTACCTAATACTAACATTGCGGAAGGATACAGCATCGCAAATTCACACTCCAAGACTCGATCTCTACGAATCCTCAATTCTTTTACGGCCCCTTCAGCGGGCTCCTGGTCAGCAACGCTGGCCACTGTTTCGTCCCAGGAATGTTCTCCAACTTCACGAAAGATCATCCGCAAGGCAATTTGTCGAAGAAAATCCTTATGTCCATGTTTGCGGTGTACGAGGACCCCGTTACTGGTGTATTCACGCATAATAAGGGGTGGGAACGTATTCCCGACAATTGGTATCGCCGACCGCCGGGTGGCCTCATTGGAGATTACGGAACGGTCGCTTTTGCAGCTGACTTCATCAAGATGGCTTTGAAAGTTCCACAACTACTGAAGATTGGCGGTAATACCGGTAAAGTGAACTCCTTTGTGGGAGTTGATCTTGGTGATCTCACTGGTGGCATATATAATGCGCTCGATCTGCTTGATCCTGCCAAGCTGGTGTGCTTTATATTCAGACTGCTGCTAGTCGCTATTCCAGATCTCTTGCAAGGAGGACTGCTGGGAGGGCTCATTAAAACTGCCTTGAACCTCCTGACCAAGACTTTGCTTCCGCTTTTCGATCCAAAATGCCCTGGAATACAGCAATGGGATAGTGATTTGTTGAAAGATTTTCCAGGAGCTGGAGCAAAGGCATTATAAAGCAGGGTGAATGTCTAATGTATCGATATAGCATGCAGACCAGTGGTAGGATGTTGCAACTCTCGGCTACTTTTTTTCTGACTTCTTGTTATTTCATTCCTATATTCTGTGTTTATCTTTGTATGGTATTACCGAGACTGTCATTGTCGTTGTACAAGTGTGTCGAGTAAAGCTGCTTAATATTTTCGTATCGGATTTATGGGTCCGTTACATTGTTGAAGATCAGAGTGCAAAGGCAATCTAGCTAGTCGCTACTCTGACCCATATGATAAGCTCAATATAATCTAGATAATCTCTCAATCAATCTAATCTCGATCTCAATCTGATCTCGGATCTTAGCATCTTAAAACTTTCGCCTTGTCTTGCGTAAGATGTGGCCTACCACACGATTAGGTAAACGGCTTGGGTTTTAGTTGGTGATAGCGAAGTCACGAGCGACAACTACGTGACCCTAGAAAAGATGGGGACGAGAGTAGAGGATGGGGAGTCACGGATTTATTTGTTTCTTTTGTTAGTTCAAAGAAGTGATGAGGATGGTTTAGGAATATGGCCGCATATGGCCGAATACGACATGATTACAAACAAACAAACCCCAGAAAAGATGGCTTACAGTCTGGAGCAAGACAAACTTTCGCCCTGTATAATAACTTAAAAGTTCCAACCACTTATTATGTATGTGAATCCTACATTGAAAATGCAACCAAAGACTGAAAGACATGCGTTATCGCCATTTGAAATTTCGAAAATAATCACTACTTCCCCGGCTTCCTGCGACAAAACCATGCACCATAGAGCATATACCCCGCCCAATGATATGGCGCCGGTTTCTCTTTCCGCATAGCCAATGCCGCCTTCTGCAAGCCCACCGCCAGATTCACCATTGGTCCTATATCCTTGGGAGCATCTTCATGGAGAAAATACTGATAAAACAGACGCGAAAACAGACGGCCATCCTCCGATTTGATGGGCCACAAAGGCCCGATGGTGGATGGAGCTCCAGCGAGGAGGAACGCAGTGAGAATCCCTAGCGGCTCATCTCTTCCAAGGGAAAAGTCTTGGATCCCAGTCTCGCAAGCAATGATGGTTACGTGGGGCGATTGGTTCAACTCCAGATTCTGAATGATCTCTGAGATCGAAAGTTTCTCGGACCCTGCCAAAACGAGGGACTGCTGCTCGATATCGCTTTGGTCGTAGGAGCCATGACCATGAAAATGTATAAGATTCGCCGAGGAAGCGTGGGTCTTGAAGGCGACGGTGCTGAGATTCGGTCCAACTAGTTCGGGGTCACCAAGGTCCTTTGCAAGCCCTTGCAAAGAGGTGTATATGTCATCCTTTTCCTTGATAGTCTCTTCTTCGCTTGACGTGTCCTCGTAGGTACCCATGACAGCAGATTTCCAAGAGCGCGGTATCTCCGCTCCAGGCTTGGGTGCCGCGAGGCGACGAAGGCATTGGACTAGTACCATAAGTGATGGTGTATAAACTACAGGATTTCGCTCAAGAAGCAACGTCTCTCCAAGACTAAGTGCATGCAGAGGAAAGTTATGCAACTGCGCAGTCGGACATAGAACTAAAAGATCGCCCTCCTCCGAGCACTCAGTGAGTGGAGCAACGACCGCATTGAGGTTATCCAGATACGCTTGTGCATCGCGCCCGTATAACTTGCGTCGGTACCCATCCGTCCATTGAATGACCTTCTCGTACGGCACTCGTATGGATTGTTGGGAATATTTCGGGCCCCAGTATTTTCGGGATTCATCCGTGAACTCGATGCTAAGAGCAACCAACACGAATGGTTCGTCATCGTCGTGGGTCAAAACCCAGTCGATGAATACCACCTTCTTTGCTGTTGCAGTCTGTACAAACCACATATCATCGTTAGTCGCGGTCACCGGGGGAGAAGGCTTCCTAGCATGGCCGTGAAGCTCGTCAAGTCCATCAGCAATCGCACGAGCTTTTGTTCTTTGTGCCCACAACCAAGTCAACTTGGGGTCCCCCAGGTGGTAACAAGCCGACAGAGCTTCTTTCAACAAGAAAGTTAAGTTGCTGGCAACGAGCAACTCTTGTTTCCTCTTCAAATTCTCCAAACGGGACCCACAAGCGAGCTGTTCCCTCAGCATGTCCTGCGCCTGGAGAGCTTTTTCGATGATTGACAGCAGAAGATAATGTCCTTCCAACAAACTCTCAAATCCCGCCTTATGCCAAATGTGCTTGTCTTCTGGTTCTATGAGGAAAAGTATGGTCATAGAAGTCACTTGGAACATGGCCAGATACAACCGCTCTAATGCGCCCCCCTTCTTTTGAACCTTTGCCTCCTTTTGTTTTCCGATATCCACTATTTTCTCTAACATGGTGGAGGAGTTGTGCTTCACGGCGAGAGCAAGTAGATGAAGGCACTCCCAATAACTGGTTTGCTCGGCTAGCGTTGTCGTGTCGTAGGCTGTCACATCAGGCAGGCCGTCTGCTCCCGAATCGGATTCGTCAAATAAGAGAATCGTAGTTTTAAGGAATTCTATTTGACTTTGAAGCGCTCTCGCGCGTTCTCGACCAGTAACTTGTCGACAATTTTCCTCTGCAAGTGCAAGAAGTCTATAGAGATCTTCAACCATCTCCTCACTCTCCAGTTGGTCCAATCGACCTATTTTCTCTTCGGCTTCGAATATCAGCAGGTATTTCTCGGCTTGCGAAAGATAAAATCGGTCCATTTCCACCGTTAGATATTTCCTATCGAAGTTCAAACTTGTCTGTTCACCAAGGTGCTCCAGGTCGTCCACGTCCTCTAAATTCGTGATTCTCGACTGCAGCACTTCGATCTTATTCTGGAGACGACTTAAAGCGGCTTGATCGGACCGGATGGCAAAATGTAGGTAGGACTTGAGTAACTTTAGGTAGGCTAATCTTGGGTAGTGCGGCAGTCGTTTCTTACGAAAGAGGGTATGGAAAACTAGAACCCGTGCCGCAGACTGCTCGGATTTCTTAAGGCACTTTTTAGAATACTTGAAATATCTCCGTGCGTGATATAATGCGTCTTCGTATTGGTCGAGCATCAGGTATTCTATCCATTGTTGCTCGTGGTAGCGCCCTAGGGAGGGGAGTTTTGAACACCAGGAGGATTTCAATATGTCTTGTCTTTCTTGCCGTGCTTGCGCAAGATGAGGTGTCATGGAATTCAGAAACTCGCATTTGCGGAACTGTACTTCGAGTAAACCGACCTGGTCTTCGCACTGTTTAAGGATATTCTGAAATCGGTCGTATAACTCAATGCCGACTGGCATCCTCCAGTCGGAGGATGTCAGATCACAATGCAGCTCAAAGGCGGCATCTAGTGCCCACGCTGACTTCTCGAAGTATCCATGCTGAATGTATTGATTCGAGATTGTCATAAGGTTCTCAATCCGGTTCTTTAAATCGGACGTCCCAATCTCCAGGTACCTCAAGCGGGCAACGCTTGCATCAGTGGATCCTGTTTTGTGCCCTACCTCCAAAGCGAGTCCCCCAATAGCTTGCGATCTCTCTCCAACTTCACCGTCTTCTATTTCGCCAAGCTTGACCGAGATCCGCAACAACCTGACTGAGGCATCAACCTTTGCCGGCCCCTGATCTCTTCCAACGAACTCGGACAATATTTCATAAGCCACCTCCTGGTTCGCAAAGTTATCCACTAAATCCAGCGCTTCAAGCTGCAACCCCTCAAATTCGAACAAAGCCTGGGCAATCGTGGCGTCGAGGACTCTTTGAGTTTTTTCGTTGATAGGAAGTTTTCGCTTATGTTTTCTGTTGCCATAACTCCTGATGACTTCAAAGATCATTAGGCAATAGTAGACAATCCGCATCTGTTATTGGCTTCCATTTAGCAAGAGTGCATCATGATCACAAAAAGAATAATGTACGTACTTCAATTTCAGAGATACAGTTTTCAAGTTCATCCTCCAAAGAATCCCATATCTCCCTAACGATGTCTACTGCTTCGGCAAGTTTGCAATCCGTTATGATCTCAACGTATGCTTTTTGGATTCGGAGAAGTTTTATATTCGGCTGTTCTCCTGAACACAATTCCAGAGGGTACACGGCTTTAGCCGCTTTATAATTTCCGTTCAAAATATGGACGCGTGCCATCTCCGTGAGGATCATTGCCTGAGAAAGCGAGTCGGTCTGGACAGACGACAAGGTCGCCAAAGCACCCTGATAGTCTGCAACTAGGCATCTTTCCCGACTGGTCTTGATACATCCGCGAAGTAATTCTGAATTACTCTCCGACATAGTGGCGTTCATCGTTGTTTGAGTTGTTCTTAGCAAAAGATGTTTGAGGTACAGACCGGAGGTGCTCAGATGAGGATGTTGGAATGAATTCGAGAGCAGAGTGGAGAGATTAGAGGGTTTGAGTAGCTTATCACCTCTGTACCAATGGTCAGACACCGCAAAACATGCGCCATATAACACATGGTTCGTCCCCCCACCCACACTTCATAGGTCCGGGGTTACACTGCAGAGCCAGGTCACAGACGCAAAAGCAAACAAGCCGTATCAGTTCATTTTTAGTTACCCCGCACGGTGTTCCTTATGGTGTCAACCGGTATCTGGTGTCTCTACCGGCCACGGAAAGATCTCTTGTGTGCTCGCACCGAAGACCTTCAACAATGTCCGTATCCCCATCACCCTCCGAACACCCGCCACAAATCGATCTCATCCTCGGCCCCCCCGGCGGCGGCGAACTTAAACCCAAGGACTTCTCAGCGGTCGACCCCGTCAGCCGTGAGAATATCTACGAAGAAGAGCTTGGCAAACACACCCACCTGAACGTGCAACTCCACTTGGCGCAATTCGGAGTCTATGACGGCGAGCCAGCGGCGCTTCTGGTGTTTCGGTTTATTTTCCAGTACCGCTCGGGGCGGAAACGCATCACGGCAGTGAGCATCAATGCACAGTTCCGGACGGAAGGCCCAGAGGCCATCCCTTATGTTGTGAGCCTGGCACCGGAGCAAGTGAATGGCGAGATCTTCGAGGAGCAGTGCACTCACGCTGTGAGTGGCGGAGTTCATCTCGGTGCTCCATATCTCGGGGCAGGTTTCCAGGCGAATACCGGTGGCACGTTTACCAGGCAACATGTACTATCGCTCCAGGGATCTAGGAAGAGTTCGGATCTGAAGGGTGCTGTATATGATAGGGTCGTTTGGGATTGCGAGGAAACGAGGAAGAAGGCCAAGGGGATCATTCCAAAGTATCTTGGGGCCGTAATAGTCAAGTGTAGCGAACGGTTTTCGGCTACTTTTGACGTAGATGTGACCCAAGCTTCTTGGTTGTCGAATCTGCAATACAAGTACGAAACTTTGATCGGACGGGGAGAATCATGTCCTATTGTCTTTGACCGCGCAAGGCCACTTGGAGATCCGGTCACGGACATAACCGATTTCAAAGAGCTGGATTTGGATAAACTCATTTCTGAAGAACCGGCCCGCCTGGTACTCCGAGCACCACCGAATAATCAAGAGATGCTGGAAACGCCGGTCCAGACGGGTATATCTCCGGGAAATGCACAGGCAGACACGTCTACAGGTGAGGCGAGCGACTTTCCCACCACTGCCTACTATAACCAAGTGAATGCCCTGCTACTTTATTGGGAAGAGGATGACCTTGGGTGTAAGAAGGAAATCGACAAAGTACGAGAAACCTTTGAAAACCGTTTCTATTATCGTACGCAAACCTTCGTTATACCATCACAACGCTCGCAGGCAAATTTACAGAAGGCGTTATCCGACTTTGTGATGGAAACCGCATGTAGGTCAGGCCTGACCGTCATTTATTATGCCGGCCATGGTGCCCCGGACAATGGGTCTGACGAGAGATTAAGTAAGCTCATTTGGGCAGCGTGAGTATCCGAATACCAGACCAAATGCTTGTGAACTACCTACTAACTATTGATATAGGAAAGAAGAAGGTGACCCTACCTTGACGTGGACGGATGTTCAACCCACACTTCTTAGCGCTGAGGGCGATGTGTTATTGCTTCTTGATTGTTGTCACGCCTCCTTAGCAGTACGGAGTCTACATGGCGCTACCGTTGAAGTTCTTGCTGCCTGTGCCCTTAACGTCCGCGCCTTAGGGGTTGGCAAGCAGTCGTTCACAACTGCTCTTCTGTCGGAGTTGAGGCGCGTAGCACGTTCGAAAACTACTATAACAGTGGAGGCTCTTTTTTGGTGGCTTACCACCGACGTTGCCCGACTAGTTGAAATGCCATATCGTTGGGGAACGTCCAGAATCCATCAACGGAGCATCGTATTGCGCCCTCTTTCGGCTCCATCTGGATCACCGGAGCCGGAGGCATCACTAAGTGCGAATTAGAAACGCGTATGGATCTCTCAACGGTTAGTCTTAGTCCTAGTCTCCGTACGTATCGCTCAGCGAGTCATCATGGCTCTAACCTGCGCGGGGCAAAGATTTGAAACCCTAGTCGCCGGACTTGCCTTGCTTACCTCTTATGCTTATTACTTATTCTGTATCTATTCTATTATCTATGCATATGTCGATAGAAAAAAATAATAAAACAGAAGTTAACAGACATGTTTCCCTCCTCACTCGTTACCACCGCGTTCAGCATATCTTCCATGAAGTTGTCGAATTCTAATGCGAATTGACTGTACTAACAAACACAACAAGTACTGCCCCGTATCTGCACACTTTGTGTTAGGTACAACTCAACCCAGTATGTTCATTCACTTACGCAGCAGTTGCGGCAAACACTTCAGCCTTGCGAGCACGTGTGAGTACCGCCATAGTGAGCGAGAAGACGAATGTAGACACCAAAACTATCAGAAGTTTCACCAGGGGTTGGCGAAAGAAATACAAGAATGCAACAGGCAGCGAGAGGATTGTTGTAGCCAGGAATGCAGTCAGACAACGTGCGAATGTTTCGATGCGGGAATTCGAAAACAACATTATGTTCTCATCGTCTGTGATCAAATGCCTTCTCTGTGTACTTTAGTCACGGACCATAGAAAGGATTCTGGGTCTATGCATACCGGGTTTTCTATGAGCTATTCTTGAGGTTAGTACTATCCTTCCAGGGTGGCTGCAGAATTGGAAACGGACCTTTCCATATCCCGCTTTATACAACCCCGACTCCACCAGCCAGTCCAACACACCGCTATCGGTTTTACTGGACAACGCAACGAGGTCCGCCGGATCGTTCAAATGTTCGCTTTCCGCCGCAATCAACGACTTTGTCCCGCCCAACCAGTTGAGAACACTTTTTAGGTTCCATGAAGTCGCCGAAGGCAACTCAAGCACAGCACGGAAATTCATGAGCAACGTATCTAGATTACTTCCACAGTAAACACCCACCTCGTCTACTCATGAGTTACACGCACCGTATTCAGCTAGCTTCTCATCAATCTGGCGCATAAGGTCCTTCCTTTGCGAATTTGCATCTAGACGCCATGAGCTTAAATATACTTGTCGAGTCTCTGCCGCATCTATAGTGGCAAGTTTCGCCTCCAGATCGCAGAGCTCTGCTTGCTTGTGCAGTAATGAGCGAGCCCGTAGTGTCCCAAATCGGCGGAATATTGCAAATGTGGGGTCGGCATTGACAAAGGCGGCATATCGTGGGTACCCTCGACGGTGGTTTTCCACTGGAATTGAATTGGTTCAGCAATGATATACGGGTTTGTGGAGATGAATGCGGGGCATGCCTTTGCTCAGTGATCGGAATATGGGTAATTGCTTTTCTTTCGAGCTCAAGGCGGAGCGTATGGCGCGTCCAACTGCACGCACCAACCGGAGAGACGTCTCGACGAACCATCGTTTCCCGGATGGCTCGGGAACTGTAGGATCGATAACAGGTCCCATTGATCTATCTCTAGCTTATTAATCTGGCAGGTGTGCAAGTGGGTGAAAGTTGGAGGAAGAATCAAAACTTAAAGGTCGAATTTTTTAATTCTTCAGCCCCGCCGACTCGGCCGGACACCGCGATTCCCAACAAACCGCAGGGATAACTGGACAGCTACGATTCCTACCATTAAGCTGGTGCCCACAGCCTAGTAGTTTGCGTAGCATCAACAATGAACATGGCCAATTGGAAGTTCCCACGTCCTGCGCATAAATAGGTTCCAGCCTCGCCGAAAAAGCGATTTCCAAGCTCACTTCTGAAAATTCCGGCGTGGGTCCTCCGTGCATGAACCAACCTTGTCTGCAGCCTTCACCCCCGCTCGCGCGTTGCAATACCCTCCCGTCCCATCCGAACTCTCAATTGACGACTGCAACTGTTTGTGACCTCACGCGCAGAACTCAAGCCTCAGTACTGTATTGTTTATCCCTCCCCTAACTCTCACTTCCTCCTCAACGTCTCTCCTTCCACCACACCCTCAACCTCCGTCCCAGTAGTCAAACAATAAAGCAAATACTTCTCACTCCCGAGCACTTGCCTCACCGTATACGGACCCGTCTCCCTCCCGTCCACTACCATATACACAATTTCTTCTTCCTGGAACAGCGATTCTGTCGGATACTAGCCGCTCATTAGCAGCTACCATATAAGCTAGACGGACATCATACACCCGTTTCGGTTTTATATTTCTTCACCCGCGCGCGGCGGTCAGATGGTTTTGTTTCCGTGTCTTCGGGATCAGAGGCCTAGAGGCGGTTAGCTATGAGGCGTCGAGGGCGGGTGTAGGACACAAACACTGTCCTCATCGCTGGAGTAAGAGGTTATCCGCCGCGCCCGGTCTGACTCGACCTTGAGTCTGGGCTGCAGCTGTGGTGTATTTGATATTTTGGAGACTGCGGTGCGAGACTGGGTGGCCATGGAAGTCATGGTATTTCGGAGGATTCGTAAAAGTACAGCTTGAAAAGAAACAGCTTCGAGGAGACCAAGTGATTGTCTCGGATTTAAATACGCGGCATTTGATAGCAGAATCTCAGATATCTTGTGCCAAGAGAGGACTCTGTACATGAAGCTATGTACTTAAGTATATAGATAAGGTCGCAGCTGCTTTATAATCACCATGATAGAAGAAATCTGGTGCAAACGCAAGCTATGGAGGTTGGGTAGAATTGCACAGCACAGAACTGGGTAATCCAGACATCCGGATGCTGCAGGATGCGTATATGTTGTGTATGTAGGTTCAAGCCTTGCAAAGGGCTAATTTCACTCAGCTAGGCAGTAATTTGATATGCCGTGCGGTAGAGAGAATACTGGTGACCGACAGGTGCATTCGGGTGCACTCGACCTGATCCATACACGAATGAGCAGAGCACGTTGTAGACGAACCGGGGATCTGTGGCCATTTTATTGATAATCACGTTATATTAGGCTTCCATAATTGCGGCCATGTCACACTCCCCTCCACCATCCTCTTAAGAAGGAAGACTCACCATGGAATTCATCCACATCTGCATCATACACTCCTCTTCCTAGCCAGATGCTGCACTACTGGTGTACTTTAAGAGCGTGCTCACTCTTCCCAGCTATCTGCTCTCATATGCAGTACCCATCAAAGCAGACCGGTGTCCTCGTTCCCGCCGCACACATCAACAGCACACCAAAAAAAACTTATACTAAACCCACCCACAAGCCACAAGACTACCGTAGCCTGGTCCAGTCCAGGGTGAATTCCCTCTACTCTGGTGTCTTCTACGATACCGGGCAATCATGCCGACCAAGACGTAAACAAGAGCTCGTGCAATGTGGTAACACATTTTTAGTTCACAGTAAATCATTCTCACTGCGTACTCTGCATTACAGCATATTGCGTAAGGTATATGATCCTTGAATGCACAGGTGCACATTTACACGCCAGGATCGACCGATTGTACCTCAATTAGAAGACAAACGCGGGTGGTTGGACGGTTGACCGGAGCAGATAATAATTGATCAAAGGGAAGCTGGCATGCATAATAGAAGAGAAACACAGATGTTAGCAACGAGGCGAATGCAGGCAATCCAACGTTGGTTGAGTAAACAAGACATTGGAAAGGTGTCCTACCCTCTCACAACCCAAAGTACTGTTCGACGAGGTCCCGAGTGACAAGTCCACCCATTTAGGATAGACTATCCGTGATCGGTATCGGCAGTCAGTGCCATGGCGTTTCTCAACCAAACAGCTAATTCACTACCGACTTTCCCCCACTTTCTCTCTGAAACGCATCGCGAGGTGTGTTGACAGATGCCGAGCAAGACGCGCTTCAAAGTACTTCGCAGAGCAAGTTGAGGCGGCGTAAAACCTTCGCACATACCCTCCCATCGCTCGCCTCGAAACGACACTCTAAAAGGTTGAGCTTTTAAATTCCCTAATACATCACCACCCATGATCCCTTATCTGTCTGTTCGTCTGTCCGTCATACATATATCATCCTCGTTCCCCCTCTGTAAGGTAAGTAATCCAATCCATCTCTCATCACGCAAAAAAATAAGTCTACATTGTGGCACTCCGACAAAAAACTCCCCAAACTGAAAACGCAAACAGAAACAATCACGTAGCCCAAAAGCCAAGCAAGGAACCCCGGAAAAAATGTTGAATCAGTTCATGCATTTCTACTTCCCTCTACCCATCTACCTCACTAAGCCCTGAGATATATGATCGTTTAGCGGCAATCCACAAAGTCGTCATCGCTATCCCCATCCTTCGGCACCGCTGTCTGCAAATCCTTCATATTCTGGAGCCCACTATCACTGAGCTTTCCGGCGGGGGCAACACCCCGATTGGTCGGTACCAGCGCGGGACCTCCTTGTGAAACTACATGGTTCTTTTCCACCGGCGCCGAAAAGTCTATCAAACCCGACTCCCCCCGAACATGCTGTGACGGCAAGGGTTTTGCGGTGCCTGCCATATCAGCTTGAGGATGGTGGGGCGGTATGTCATATTTGCTCGATCGGCGCTCACCATCGACTATCGGCGCTATCGAAAGTATCTGCTTGATTTGGTCTTCCGGTGAGGCCACCTCGTCGCTGGGGGGCGTTAGTCATCGGATGTTAAGGGAAGGGAGTAGGAGGTACATGTGAGTTGCTAGGATATAGTCCAAGGCATCCTCTTCCCCGGTCCCGGGCTCTACAGGTCTAAAGAATCGGGGCTGCCATTCAACACCATCGGCTTCCCTAAGCCGTGCCTCCTCTCGTTGGCGATCTTCAACCTTGAGCTTTTCTTCAGTAGCGACATCTTGGTCTCGCCTCTTCAACGCTAAAACTACGGGATTCCACAATCTTTGTGACTCTCGTTCGTCTTGCTTCTCGATCGGTCTGACGGATGGCGGTGTTGGGGATGCGTGAGTTGCGTCAAAGAGGAGTTCGCGTTTTCCAGTCTATTCCACGTTAACCTCCACCTTTGGATATGCCAGAGATTACTCACTGTTAAATCCTTGATATACATCTCTCCATTCCAGCTGCCCGAAATCTCGTACAGATTCTCCCCGGTACTTTCTCGTTTGATGTGACCCCCAATAGCATTGTATGCGCCGGTGAAGAAACCCTTGACCTTGAACTCAATGTCCGCAACGAGGTCCAAGTCTGTACACCGCACATATGAATGGTCTCCAAGCTCATACTTCATCTTTCCAAATAGTATGCCTCGGACGTACATGTTGGGTTGGGTGAGAATGTACTTTTCACCGCCGCCTTGCTCACCTACCTTAGCTCCCCGATTCAGCAGCCGCAGTATAACAATCGAAGTGTTCATCATCGATGCCGCGGAATTTCCCAGGAACCTGGACTGAGGTTTCAGAGTTCCGTCGATCCTGATGTGGTGTTGCGGAGACATGTAAAAGTACGACGACTTCGGGGGATGGTGAGATGTTTGTTCAGAAATGTAGAATGCTTGTGTTCCAGGGGCAACTTCGAAATCCCAGTGACATGTGAACCATTCCCCAAGAATTGGATTTAACGGCTTCTTGACACCCCTATTGAAATTAGATATTGCATGCGAGCTACCGAAAACAGACCTACGCAGGTTTGATGTGCCAGCCACTCAGATAGAATTTCAAAACTGATATGAATCTCTTTTCCGGATCATCGAACGTGGACATCGGGAGCAAGGTTTCTGGGTGTTGCATAAAGCTGTTTGCCGTTATCATCTGATTCTGCGTCATGTGTTACCTCCGGAAACGACATACTTTGTAATCCGCTCCAGCATACTCTTCGGCTCCAGAATGAACGTAGGGAGGGTGATGCGACTCAAGTCCGCGCCTGGCCGCAACTGCGAGATTATGGACATGAGCACTATTCCACCAGTAAGCAACTGTAGTCCCGCAGGCAAGCTATGAGATTGCAAGCTACTGACTGCTTTTCTCGCTATCGTCCACAACCATCTCCTCCTCTGATTCCACTCGTTCCCCATCTGTTGATTTGCTGCCTACCCCATCGAATCCCAAACACGTCAGTGACTAGGCGCCCAGCGTTGTATAGGAAGACAAAGCCGGTTCAGGGATGTTTGACTGCAGCACTCCCGTTGTGAGGCTCGTCCCGAGAAAGACCAGCGGCGGGTTTACTAACTTCCCAACGAAGACCTCCGACGGCCATGGTGCGAGGCTGCGGGATCACGATATCCGCCTACTAAGCCGCTAAACATCGGTTCGAGCTCTTCGAGGGATTGTGGCGGCAGGAGGAGGAGTACGCAGTACGATATACTGTAATTATTCTAGACACACAAGCCAGAGTCAGACAGCACAATCGTTGGGAACGGTGGAACGGTGGAACGGTTGGGGGGGATGCTAGATAGGAGTTGGCTCAACCTTCAGAAAGAGACGTCGTAAGTACCGGGTGTGCAGGGGAGGAATAATTTGTTGGCTCGTTCGGCAAGGAACCACAGAAAGGGGCTTGGCGCTGGAGGGGTAGCGTCCCGCTGCAAGGATGCGAGAGATTATGGTTAACAAGCGTTTCTCTACAGGCAGACGATGGACAGAAGTGAGGTGGACGAGGAGGCGAGAGGCGAGGAGCACAACCAAGCCTGTTGCTGTGGGCTGCTTGATAGGTGCTAGCCGTTTGATGAGCGTGCTACGTCAATGCGGCTCGGCGCCCGGTTTGAACCGAATGGCAATCTGATCTGATACTAGTCGGTTACCAATTTGATCACTCGAGGCTCCAGCGAATCGCACACGTATCCGGGAGAGCTAATATCCGCATCCCGAGCCAGCCAAATCAGCTGTGCAACTGCCGGCGCCCTAGTCCACACAGCAGCGGCGCCACACTTGCCACGGCAGCCTCAGCCACAGGGGGTCTACCCCACCTTATCCTGACGATAGACTCACGTGCAGCAGAACCTCGCGATGCCCGCAATTGAGAACTCGTGGGACAGCGCGCAGGCAGAGCAAGAGGAATCAATTGGTCTGGTCTGGTGGGAAATAGGCATCTGCTTCATCTATCCGTGGCTGCAGGCGACGAATGATTGAACGCGAGCACATGAGAGAGACCGGTGGAATCAAATGGATTCCTCGTTTGCTTCTGGAAGGTTCGTTCCACAACCCCGCGCTTAGCCCCGGCGACATACATACACTCCAGACCTCTCTCCCAACCCTCGCCTCACTTTCAACATAGAAACTCTACCGCACGACATAGCACTACTACTACTTGCAATCTTCCCTTCTTCTTTCCACCAACCACCACTGCAGTCTTCGTCTCGATAATCTATTACCATGGCTGACAAGGTACATCGTGATAACTTAGTCTCCTCGGACCATCCGCTAACAAAGAAACACTAGCTTAAAGCTGAAGGAAACGTGGCCTTTGCTGCAAAGGATTTTGACAAAGCTATGTATGTTGTGAAGGCCTCTCTGATCTCTCGTTGGGCTCCTTACTGACGCCACCACCTAGTTCTCTGTTTGCCCAGGCAATCGAACTCGACCCAAACAACCACGTCCTCTACTCGAATCGATCCGCATGTTATGCTTCTATCAAGGACTTTGACGGTGCCTTGAAGGATGCTATTAAGACCACCGGTATGTCCTTAATTCAATGCATGGGATCAAGAACTACTGCTGACCTTATGGTCTGTAGAATTGAAGCCGGACTGGGGTAAAGGATTTTCAAGGAAGGGTGCCGCTTTGCACGGTCAGGGCGATTTGGGTATGTTTCCATGCACCTTCTTTATCTTCTCAAATTCTAACTCCTGCAATAGTTGGCGCCTTGGATGCATATGAGCAAGCACTCAAAGTTGAACCCACGAATGCACAGGCAAAAGCCGGACTTGCCGCAGTCAATGAAGCTATCCGCCGCGAGGCAGAGGAGGATGGACAGCAGCCCGATCTCGGGCTCGGCTCGATCTTCTCGGACCCAAATTTCATCACTAAACTTGCCGCGAACCCCAAGACTTCGGCACTCCTCGGTGACGTCGAGTTCATGGCTAAGCTCAACCGTGTTCGACAGAACCCGAATGCCATCCAGGAGGAGCTCAGAGATCCTCGGATGATGCAGGTTATTGCTGTGCTACTTGGAATCCAGATGGAGATGCCGTCTAACGCTGCCGAAGCTGCTGCGGCGGCCGCCGGTACCGGTGCGAGCGAAGACACTGAGATGCCCGATGCGCCAAAGAAGGCTACTCCTCCGCCTTCTTACCAGGAATCTGCAGCGGAGGATGATGAGACAAAGGCAAAGAAGGAGGCAAAGGCCGCCGCAGATAAGGAGAAGGAGATTGGCACGGAAAACTACAAGCAACGCAAATTCGATGTTGCTATCGAGCACTACTCCAAGGCGTGGGATCTGTACAAGGACATCACCTACCTAAACAACATTGCCGCTGCTAAGTTTGAGGCTGGTGACTACGACGGATGTATCAAGGAGTGCGAGCGTGCAATCGAAGAGGGTAGAAAGATGCGCGCAGACTTCAAACTAGTTGCAAAGTAAGTTCTCACCATAAATTTACCATCAACACACTCTTAACACATAACACAGGGCATTCGGCCGCATCGGTACCGCATACCAGAAGCAGGGTGACCTCGCCAAAGCCGTCGAATACTACCAGCACTCACTCACCGAGCACCGCACCCCCGACATCCTAACCAAGCTCCGCAACGCCGAGAAGCAAAAGATTGAGGAAGAGCGAAACGCTTACATCGACCCCGCAAAGGCCGACGAAGCCCGTGAGGAAGGTAACCGTCTCTTCAAAGCCGCCGACTTTGCTGGCGCCGTCAAGGCATACACGGAGATGATCAAGCGCGCACCCGAGGACCCCCGCGGTTACTCCAACCGTGCTGCTGCCCTGCAAAAACTCATCTCCCTTCCCGAAGCCATCAAAGACTGCGACCTCGCTATCAAGATAGACCCCAAATTCATGCGCGCCTACATCCGTAAAGCCCAGATCTATCTCGCCATGAAGGACTACAACAAGTGTCTCGACGCCTGCGACGAGGCTACCGCTGCTGACACTGAGCACAAGCACACCCGCGAGATCGAAGACATTAGCCGAAAGTGTATGCAAGTCATGTACTCCGCGCGGGATGGCGAGACGGAGGAGCAGACGATGGAGCGTATCCAGCGCGACCCAGAATTGGTGTCTATCATCAGTGATCCCGTAATGCAGAGTATCCTCCAGCAGGCGAAACAGAACCCCCGCGCGCTGAATGAGCATATGAAGAATCCGATGATTGGAACGAAGATTAGAAAGTTGATTGCTGCTGGTGAGTCCCCCCTATAACCAAATATCCCCTTGCACGTAGAACTGATGGTGGGTGATAGGTATCATTCGACTTGGTTGAGTCACGTAATATGGATGGGAGGGAGGGGGACCGGTAGATGTACGCTGGCGGTGTGGTTCGGCCACTCGTTAACATTTTGTTAGGGCACCCTTTTGTCTTGTAATATCACAATGCTTACCCCTTCCTTCCTTCCATTCCTTCACTTCCTTTCCTTCCTTCCTTCTCTCGTTCCTTTGTTATTTGTTGTAGTTAGCGGAATTAAAAGCTTGGGTTCAATTACTGCGTTCTGAATAACTCTTCGTGGGCACTGAGTATAATGCTTGCGGGTTCCTTTCGTGCCTGGATATCTTTATCGAGTGCGTATGTGGATAGAGGGAAAGTTACATAGATAGAGAGTGACATTTTATGCTCATCAAAGTCATGGAGTTTGAACCGGACCGGCGTGGGTATCATCGCAGCCATAGTTCCATCGATAACCCATCTCACAACCCACTAAACCTTTACATGCCTCTCTGCGAGGTATCTAATTCACCTGGAGACAAGATCTTACGTAGTGCAGTGTGCACAGGGTATCACTCGTGTGCGTTGATTTTTTTGGCAGAGGGGTATGTTATTCCCCGCTAACAGTTTGTTCGGTTGGTGGGTACTATGACGTCGAGTCGATGTGGAGCATGTTTGCAAGATGAATACTTGCATTGTTGCTTGGGGTTATGAGACGATTAGAAGCACACGTTTGCTCGGAAACGCTACATGATATTATACCCGTCAGATCTTGGAATTCGGGAGTATATTACTAGGATTGCGTAAGTTCAAGTCTGTCAGACCTCCGGCTCCTACCTGATCTCACCTGTCATCCCCTACGCCTTATGTAAATTTCGCCGAGCGAGAGCAGCTCCTGCCCAAACCCCAAGAGAGACACTGTGCCTAGGTGGAACCGGAGAAACAAACAAGAAACAAACAAGAAACATACAAGAAACATACAAACAACGAAGAAGTTCAGTAACCGTATCGTATTGCGAAGCCTATCGCAGTATCGCTGTTGTAATAGTAACAGGTATCCCGTCTTACTTGTACAAATCTCTCCCAAAAGTCGAAATAGTACATGTACACATCTCGGAAACACAGCAGGGAAAACCCACCGTACAAATCTCTCAAAAAAGCAAGAAATGCAGTATCGTAAGAAACAGATACGGCCGTACAAGTCTCCCAAAAGAAAGCTAAAGACAAAAAACAAAAACAAGGGGGACCTTCGTACGCAGGCACATCCCTCTCAAAAAACAGAGACCACCCGTACAAATCACTCCCAGAAAAACAATCGTACGCAGAACATCTCCCCCAAAAGAAACAAGAAGATCTCTCCCAAAAGAAACAAAACCACCGAATGAACATCTCTCTCAGAAACTAGAAAGACCTTCGCACTCACTCACCTCCCAGAAGCAGAAAAACAGAAAAGCAGGAAAATAAGACCAACCATCGTATGCAGGGACACCTCTCCCAAAAAAAAACAAGCTAAAAATCACTGAACGAGTATCTCTCCCAGAAACCAGAGATATCTTTGTATAGAAAACAGAAGGGGCCTTCGCACATACCTCTCCCAGAGACAACACCATCGAATATTGGCTTCACATCTCTCAGAATCCCTCATACTCATCATCCACGTCGTCATCCTCAGGCTCGGTAGTCTGAGCACCATCAAGGAAATGTCCAAAACCCAGGGCCCTGACCTGTTCCTCAGTAAGCAGCCTCGGCTCACCATCATCAGTAAAATCCAAGATACGATCTGGCCTAAACGGGGAAGCAGGCGGGGGAGGATTGCGTTCATCACGTAGGCGCATCTCCTCCAAGACCTCCGCAGCGCTCTCTATCATCGGGATGACGAAGGGGGCGGGTGGAGCTGAGACGGTCTGAACTAGCTCTTGACGTGGACGCGGTTGGACAAGCTGAGCGAATTCTTCATCTGCAGCCCGAGTGTCCGGTTCCTCTGGATGGGTGCCGTAGGCAAACGTCTGGTCTGCGTCACCGAATTCCAAGGTCGCCATTGTCACCGTGCGCTGCAGGTTCTCTTGCTGCTCAAGAGTCAGGGGAGGGGTTTGAGGCAGCTCATGCAGTGCACGCGGTTGGTTCCTAGTCGGAGTCTGCTGCTGAGGAGGAGTCCCCGAATGGTGAGAGATGGCCTGGTCGTGGTTCTGCTGCTGCTGAGGAGAAGGGTGGCCCGCTGAAGGGTAGTAATGGTGAGAGGCGGCCCGGTGTTGCTGAGCAGGGAGAGGACGGTTCTCCTCGGGGATCGGGACGATCTGGCCATGATTCTGTTGTTGAGGAGCGGCCTGATTAGGGTTCTGTTGCTGAGCAGGAAGAGGGTGGTTCTCTTCGTGGCCCGGAACGATCTGACCGTGGTTCTGCTGCTGAGGAGGAAGTTGACGATTCTCCTCATGGGTCGGGACGACTACCTGACCATGGTTCTGCTGCTGAGGAGCGTTTTGACCATGGTTCTGTTGCCGTCGCAGCGCGGCCTCCAAGCGCCGGTCCATGATCATTTGCGATGTTGGAAACGGTGCAAACTCCTGTTCAGGGTCAAGGCCCAACTCGCGATGGAGGCGATTCATGTCCTCAGCACGCTGCTGCTGGTGAATTCGTTCCGCCTCATGGTCCGGGACTACCTGAACGCGGCGTGGTGTTTCGCGAGGCATCTGAGCGCGGCGTGGCTGTCCGAGAGGCATGAGATCCCACCACTGTAAGAGCTGTTGTTGACGGGGTTCCGGTTGCTGATGTGGCTGTTGTTGATATGGTTGATGGAACTGTATCGGCTCTTGTTGAAGGGTTTCCACTTGCTGATGTGGCTGAACGACGGGGTTGTCACTGCCTTGACCTCGTTGCTGATGTGAGTGGTGGGGAGAATCATCATTGCCCCGACGTCGACCCTGCTGAGGAAGGAAACGTACTAGTTCCTGGTTGTGGTTGGGGTCGAATTGGCGCCCTGGATGCGCATGCTGATAGTGACGATCTTCACTCACGATCTTCCGAAGCTGCTGTGGATGAAACGACATAGCACGCTTCATACGCCTCTCAAGTTCTTGACGTCTCTCTTTTTCTGTCTCCGCGAGGGCCTCACGGATCTCCTTCATTCCCTCGCTTTCCTCTTCTTTCTCCGGCTCTTCTGGTTTCCTCTCCTGGTCGTGGAAACGGCGCATGCGTTCAGCACGAAGCTCTTTCTTGGGACTCTGTGGTGGCTGTCCCGCAGAACTTGGGGCCTCTCCGATGGTTTTGGGGCGCTTATCCTCTAATAACAACTTTCGACGGTCCTCAGCCCGTTGACGGTTCTCTTCTTCTTCCTTGGCTTCAGCGACATATTCTTCAAATTGACGTTCTCGCTCTTCGAGGCGCTGTTGCTGCTCGACTGCCATTTGACGTTGACGGAACGGGGAGGGCTGAATGGTAAATGGAGGCGGCGATGGTTGGCTGCTGCGATCGAGGATTGGCATGCGGGGAGAGGGGACAATCTGTGGGATATTAGCAGAAGCAGAGCGGAGATGGAGGGGAGGGGGAAGATACGACTGCGGAATGATTGACTGAGAATGGGTTGTCAAAGTCCCGAGGGGGGGGACCCCGATTCCCCGGGTAGGGATTCCACGGGTTGTTGGACATGATGGGGACGCGGTGGATGTAGTGATATGCGGTAGGAGAGAGGGGGATAATTTGATGAAGACTTGAGTCAAAGATGGATGAGTGGATGGACAGATGGAAGAACGGATGGTGGTAGATTTGTGGTGATAGACAGATTGACACGTCTGTGTGAAATTAAGGATGGGTGAGTGGCTCTGCTTGTTCGTATGTGTGTGACGTGCGGCCATGGCGGCCATGGCGTGATGCCCGAGGCTGGCGGGGATATATAAACATATGTAAACAAAACATCTCCCCTCCCCATGGCAAAATAAGAAAGGTTTACTTCTTCAACTTGTATATCGATGCACGTGCTATTATTCAAGAATACAGAAGGTATTAGTCGAGCACACAGGGAGCGCTCTTTGTAGATTCCCTCTGGAGTCCCACCACCAACCATTTTGCGTAAAGCAAAGCGGCACTAGGTACTCAATCGATTGAAGTGCATTAGCAATAGTCCATAAGTCTAGAAAACGTTATTGTTGAATTCCTGAACTACTCTCCTTATCAGTAAAGAATCGAGCTGCAACGAACCCTGCACAAAGTCGAAAAGCCCCACCATTTGATAACAGCTCCAGCTCTCCTCGCCCAACACTACCAAAAGTCTCCTTCCGGCAAAAACTTAGTCGTTTGCATGTTAGCCCATAAACTAGAGATTACAGCCATACAACAAAATAATGCAGCGATTCATTCAACGAATGATTCCAGCACATTAAGGGGTCAACCACCGCAACAATTTGCTAGCAGAATCAATGACTTTATGATGTCTAAACTCAATCCAAACCGCTTGCAGCACGTTTGTGTACAAGTGTACATTCATCATTCTTCTGCCAGCTCTCTTCTAAGTAAAACATCACATTGACAGCCAAATTTTCCCAAGATCTCCCTATTTGATGCCCTCCTAATGTCCATAGTAGTGATAAATCGGGATTAGGTAGTGTAACGTGATAGGTCGGTATAATCAGCGCTTCTGGCGTCTCCCTAGTACCTAATTACATTATCCTGACGTCAAAACTCGCAATTTCGCGGTAAAAGCGCTTGTACTAGTTTGTGAACGCTATCAGTTTAACCTCAAGTATATACTCCATCATAGTGCTTGGACACGTAACTTTAAGTTCTTGTATTCCTGAGTTCGTTTAGATAGATCAACTAGAGGTTTTTTATAGTTTTTGTACTACATGTGTAAGAAACAAATTTTTTTCATTAATATCGACCATGATCGATTGCGAAATTATACCATGGCCACCAGCATTACATGAACTACTTGTATATATGCCACTCGCTAGCTCTACCAAGCCACTTCTCATTCGAGCTAGCTAAATCTTCCATACCCGCCGTCCACACCTTGGCCCACATCGTGACGTTGAGTACTCTGTGGATATTGCTCGAGTAGCAAGGGTTCGACCACATCTCGTGTTGAACAATGATGTTATCTCAGACCCCTGATTCACTACCCTGCTCTAACATGCGTGGGGCTGTCGGTGGTTGATAGTGACTTAGGTGGTCCATATGCATATTTCCCGGTCAATACCGCCTCTTTGAATGGCCCGTCTGTCATTACCTGACGAACAAGGTTGAGAAGCATCAAGTCAGATTCTGGAAATAGTCAATATCGTTCTATGGTCAGCTAGGGAAGTCTACTTTTCGCCCCCTGAATAGAGATTGTGACAGGTACATATTCGACATTTAAAGAAACAGATGAGTTGTATGGAATCTGTCCAACTAGTGTCAGAACTGTCAGCGTTGAATACTGTCAGGCGAACGATAGAACGGTATACTTGGGATAACAATTTCCGGATTTCCGGCTAAGGATGAACTGAATGCATCCCGAAAACCCCAGCCAAATTCTTTAATATCTCTCTCATTCGGACTGCGAGCAGTGTTAGAAGTTAGTAGAAGCATCAGTTTCAGTACATTAGAAGCAATGGGGGCACAAACTGTGGACGATAAACATCTCTGTACTCTACGCTACCAGGATTAAATGGTGACACCAGTAGCCCATTCGATCCTGTAATTGGATCTGGGGTCAGAACATGCTCCGCGAAAAAGTTCGCATACTTTTTCTGATGTTGAAGACTCTCTTCAAACTGGTCTCGAGTAGTGTTTTCCCCGCGGTTCCTATGTTTCAAAGGTTAGATGTGATAGACAGAACCGGCAGCAGGAAGGCACTTACCAACGCCAGCGTGTGACTGGATTCACATACGGTGCTTCTCTGCACTTTGCTTGGTAATCCTCTTGAAACTTTTTGTAGTGATGATACTGTCCATAAGATACTAAATCCGTTAATGTCTCAAACCACTCTCTGTCAGATTCATTCTAGCTATCGACGATAGGCGATCTCCAAATTCACCCACCGCCTCAAGATAACTATCCAAATTCTGTTCGTCGCATCTCTCAGATTTCCATAACTCTTTAGTGCTAAAGTCGATTTTTGTCGTGTCGAGAAAATACTCGAGATACTCGATAAAGTCGTCATACAGCTCCTGGGCTGGCGCGCTTTCTACTGGAAAAGAATCGCAGTTGACCAGAAGTTTAGAAGGAAACTGCCAATTATCAGATCAAGTCTAGAATTCTGGGTGGGCAGCAACTTTTTCGAAATCCTCAGACCCACACTCTTCGAGCAACACTCTTCCAAACTCTTCAAATAATCCTACTTCCCTCCCAATGTGGCCGATTACATCCAAATACCTATCGTGGCGTTAACAGCAAAAACAAGTCAGGGACGGTAAAACCTACTCGCTAATTACCAAGGTGCCATCAAGACTAGTGGCGCCGGTTGAGGGTCGGAAACCGTAAAGACCTTGTGCACCGGCGGGAACTCTAACACTTCCACCAGCTAAGAAATAGTTCAGTTTATGTTATACACAAATGAAGTAAATAAAACCATACTGTCCGTCCCAATAGCAATATCAAGCCAATCATATCCAGCTATAGCAGCTCCACTTCCAACACTGCTTCCTCCTGGATTTAGGTAACCATCACCGCGTGGGTTGAATGGACAGTGATAATCAACCCAATCCCCAGTTGGGTCCTCCGCATCTGCAAACTCAGAGAGCTTCGTCTTTCCCACGATGACAGCCCCACAGTCGATAAGCTTTTGTACTACAGATGAGGATTTGTCGCGCTTTGGGTAAAAGTCATGGTATGCGCGACAAGATCCGCCTGTTCGAACTCCCTGAAGATGCAAATTATCCTTTATAGCTATACGGATACCATTTAATGGTTTTTCCTTAGTTCGTGCTCCATAATAATGGCGCGAAGGAACAGCAATGAATAGCCCGTGGGGCCCTAATTCTGCAGCTGTATAACTTCACAGCGATAGAATTCAGCTCTACTCCAAGTATTGATAACTAAAGAGTCACTCACGTATTTGGATCATTGTTAACCGGACATGTAGGAAGTATAAAAGCGCCCTGTGTATCAGGATGAAGGCGGTATGCTTGATGAATGCCTAATGGAGTTACAAAGTATGGCCCCTCTGGTAACCTCCCTGTACCTGACGTTCTAAAGGAGCTCAGTTGGCAATCCCACTCTTGTAGAAGATTGTCGACTTCATTACTGGTCTCTGGCATGGCTTCATCGTCGACTAAGTGAACCCAGATTGTATGGAGGAAACCAGTTGTAAAGACATCATCATCGTTCGCTAGGAAATCATCTTTCTTCGACTTAAGAAATGAGGTGTCAAATTGTACCGGGCGTTCTATGATTGTTATAGCAGACGTGTAACGTATACCAGCGATCTCGATCTCCACCTAGAGTCTATTAGTAGCCCATTTTGAAGCGGCACAATACACTTTCAGAATATGCTGAGCGGATGAATAATTCAACTAAGATTCTGAATCAAGACTGTCGGTAAGCTGTAGGATGGCCAACCTGCAGCTGATGCCAATGGCAATTCCACCCCTTTGATTACAAAGATTTGAAAGCATAATAAATCGCACTATTTGACTTACGATGGGATCCGGCGGAATAAGGTATGAAACGCCATTAAGTGTTACCACTGAGCTTAAACGAAGGTGGGTGGCGTGGCATGGCGTCCTCGAGTTCTGGGACCGAGAAACCGGCTCTGAAGGCAAGCTTCGTTTGGGAAAAAGTGACCGTCTCCATGATGAAAACATCATCGAGGCTGGTGGCTATGGCGAAACTAGAGAACGGCCATGGATCGAGCTTAGGGGGGGGGGAGAAATTAAGTCTCAAGTTCAGAGAGCTTGGCAAGCATCCATGTAATGCAGCTAGTTACAGCCCTGTAGGCGCTATGCAATAGTAGTCACACAAGGGTTCCTGCGCACCTTTGAACCGGAACTGTTGGGCGTGGTGTCCGGTCCACATCACGCAACAGAATTGCATGCATATATAGGTGGTGCACATACTTGGGCGAGCAGTTAATTTCATACCGGTTACCTATAAGGCAGCTCTTCTAAGCTAGAAATGCTCTGATGCGTACGTGGCCTGTTTCCAGTGGTCTGTACACCTTTCTGAAGGCTTGAACCATTCACCGATATCGCGACTTAAATCAGGCAAAGTATCTCTTTGTCACTGTGAAACTGTCACCATTATGGATTCTCATCACTTGGTGTTTAGCACTCACCCACCACACTTAGATGGTTTTTTTAGGGAACCAAAAGTAACGGCCGGTAGTTTCCAGTGTTAAGACGCGAAGGCCACCTTATCCTAAACACCCTTCTGCATGCTTATCCGCGAGACTTTAATGCTCATATATCGCGCGTAGTAAAGGGTAGTCTCGAAAACCAATTTCGGGCTCTCCTACTAAAACTTATCGGCCGAAGCAGCCCACAAGGAGACACTATCACTTCGCAAACCGGATGTATCACTTGTTTTGTCATATTATTCACAGTCCAAGACGTCTTAACGATTATTCAGTTGTGAATGCACATTGCTATTGTAAGATACTGAGTGGTCATTTGAGGAATGTCTTTGCCATGTTGCAGATTGGCTGGGAGATACTTGATCGGCAGCGCCTGAACTGCTCTAAACCTCAGTGGCAAGTATAAGTATGTTAACGGTAAATGGTTTGTTGTCACGAGAAGCGGTCGGTGAGTGACGGGCAAGCCCTGTCAAGTAGAGATTTGCGGAGTGGCAATACCTCCCTGTAAAAGTCAACTCTACCACGACGTGCGTTCCGCAACACACGCGACATTCCAGCTACTAGCAATACCTATATAGTATCGAGGCCCCTCGCCAGACTTTGTGTTGGACAATCAGGTTTATCATGCATGGTAAAGAAGGTCTATAATGATCCTATACCATGGACTGAAAAGTGCCGGCAGTTCGCATTGTAGGCCTCATTTGTAGATCTTGAGTGCATGCATAGTGTTGACCCTGTCGATGGTACAATTGAGACCCCGCACGATGTCCCTATCTTCTGACATTCGTCAACCATGACTGCCTCTACAGAAACCGCAACAAAGCATGTCACTGAGACATCGCTGTTCTACCTCAGAAACTCTATAGTTTATAAAAAAGAGAAACCGTACTTCCTCAATGTTCCTGTTGGAGACAATCCTGAAGCCAAACAAACAAATTTGGACCATGAACAAAGACATTCCATTTCGATTACCGACATAAGAGGACGGGAATCTGACTATATAGTCGACGGTGTGGGCTTTGAGCTAGTACTTCATAAGACGCTCTTAAACCATAACGATTTCGATGACGACAAGAAAGTTCGGTCCACGTACTATCCGGAAATGGTAGAATTTGTGACTTCGAAGTTGAATGCTGCACGGGCATTTGTTTTTGATCATACAGTAACTCAATCTGACGCTTCCGGGTGTAGCTTTGCTAATCCTTCGAAGCTCCGCCGCCGCACACCGGGCATGCAAGACTGTGGAACATCGATATGGCGGCAGCCATTGCGAGCAGCGCATATTGGTGCGAAGAATCTAAGCACTGTCGCGGGCTTGAGGCTAAACCACGAATAGATCAAACACCAAATAGCGTGGTATCACGCATACGACACCATCTCCCAGAAGAAGCAGAAGAGCTCCTGAAGAAAAGGTATCAAATTGTCAAGTGAGTACTCGAATCGCAAAGCTCCTCTATTTACAACTGGTAGCTAATAGCTTTTCGCGCTAGTGTCTGGCGTCCGTTACATGGCCCACTCAAAGACTGGCCACTGGCACTCTGCGACTATAATTCGCTCGACTTATCTCGAGATTTAATACCCACGGACCTAGTATTCCCGCACTACGTAGGGGAGAGCTACAACTTGTTTTATAATGAGTCCCACAAATGGTACTTTGTTGATGGACAGAACGTTGATGAGGTTTGGTTGTTCAAATGTGCGGATAATAGTCAAGACAGTTCGGTAGCTAAGAGTACGTTGCTACACCCATCACTGATGGGCACCGAGCTAATAGAAGGAGTGGTTGCGCATACATCGTTCAATTATTCCGAGACACCGAAGGACTCTCGTCCACGAGAGAGCATCGAGGTCCGGGTGTTGGTGTTTTACAACGATTGAACATGGTAGGATTGATAGGAGGGGACTTTTTTTTAAAGTGCTTTTTATGTACTACTTTTTACACTACAATCTTTCTTAGCCCGGTGCTGTAGTTGGGTATATATCGGTAAGTACGTACGTTAACAGTATATTGCCCCGCGCAATGAACATACTTACGGGACGACGTATCAGGTACCCTAACCCTCGAAGCCTGGTTTGTACGTACTTAATGCTTTGATGAATGCCAGATATCGCTGGACGGGGTCTGGTATTGAATAGCTCGCATGACCAAAAAATAGTAGTCACAGGCATATTCCTTCTGAGACAGTAAATTCAATTTCATTACATGTTGAGTATGAATAGCAGTGAAGATATAAACCCAGCAACGACGCCATTAAATCCATCTCACTCACAAAGCATGCAAGGTTACGTGGGTGTCTAGGTAAGGCTGGGAGTTGGAAAGGAGTGTGTGACTCATCAACTGCTTGGCCTTCTAAGTGTTAGAGTAGAGTTACATGGGATAATCGGCAGGAAAAGACTACTCACCATTGCAGTTATATATCTATCCGCCTTCTGCGATAGTAGCCTCTGGCCGTGGATGTGGGTTAGGCGGTGGTGGTGGGGGTGTTGGTGAAGGCTGTGGTGGGGGTGTTCCAGAGCCTGACAATTGTTGATCTGGGTTTTTTTCTGAATCGGCTCTCAAGAGACTTGGATTGTATTTTGGATCGTTCATCCAGATGTACCATGGCTTCTCATTCGGGTTGTCTGGATGAGGCTTCCAGGTGAGCCATGGTTTCGCCTCAAGCTCCTCATCAGTTGGCATGGAGTCGGCTCGCGGAGGCCAGTACTTCTTCCAGGGCTGCTCAAGGACTTTAGTGGTGGGTGTATCTATGAATTTGAAGATATGTGAGCATTGCCTGTACAAGTTCTTTGAAGATGTAACATTTTAGAGATGGAGATGGGCCTCATCTACAGCTGACAGTGCGGGAAGACATGATATGTAGCCCTCAGAAATAGAAGTAACATAAGTACTCACCTGTCCTCAGGGGTTCCATTCTGAAGTATTGTGGCTAGAAGCTGGTGAGAGCCGGTGGCTGGATATCTTGGAGCAAGTCTTGCGGGAATAGGTGATGCTTTGATTGCGAACAGAACTGCTTTTATCTTCTATCAAGCTTCGATGCAGGCGGGGCCCAAGCCAAAATGCGGGGTCTCATCCTACACTTGTTTAACGCGGGGAAACAGTTGATGGTGTCTTCATTTGGGCAGGACACGTGCAAACCCCGAACCGAACTGTAGATCGATCGGAGCGTACGGTCAGGACAAAGTTTCGAGCAGTTTTCAAGACGCGCATGCTCACTTTTCGTCGAGCTTGATTAAGTGCTCCCTTCAAGTTCCGCTCTAGCTCTTCGACGTCAAAGCTGCAAGTTCTCACACTTTTCAAATTATCTGCGACATGGAATTCTAGCTACCATGACCAGGAACAGCTTCTACTGGATCGCTGGAATACTTTGAATCTTTGCTGCAACACAAACTCTCCGATCTGGGCTGCTTTTCATCTATCCACCGAATGTATGTGCTATAGATCCAGAGGAGACGGCATGTTTCCACAATATGACCATTCTTTAACCATCAACTGAAGAAATGAGTCCTGCTAAGGTATATTTAGCAACAATTTCGAGCCCTACGGAAATATCAACATACTTGTGTAACCCCCACAAAGCACTCAGCTCTCGGCCCTGAGTGATTAAAACCAGACCGGCCAAATCTGACTCTGTTAGCAATTGTATTGATCATATCTTTATGAACGAAGGAATAGCCTGGTGTTAAGCCTCCAATAACGATACAAGAGTACTGCTACAATTGACTACTTACTGGGATGGCAGGCTCTTGTTGTCTCTTTTTTGCTTTTGATCCGGCTGACGTCCCCGTTGAATGGCGGCCTTCCCAGCAGTTTGGGGCGGTGATGTGTTCATCACCAACTCAACACGAGGCTGTAGATATCTCCGCCCTACAAACGTAGCAGCGACTGTGTAAATCCCTGAATAACAAAGAAGTTTGCTCACACTTTATACTCCGATATCATGCATGTGGCGACATAGTGCTGTGCATATCGCATCTGTCACAAGATGTCAGTGGGGCTCTGCTCCGCTATGATGATCTATCTCGAGCGTACTACTGGTCCGTGCAAAAATTGGATTTGGGGAGGAAATGCTATCCTTTTTTGAACATCCCGGTGGTGGGTCGAGCTCTGATTTTATGGGCCATCACCTTGGGGCGAACCTCAGGCTGCAAAGTTAAAAGTGATTTGGTTGTGATAACATTATGAAGCATATGTAGTCCGAAGAGGAGCTTTCCTCCGTGATATCAATAGAGTTCGCAGTGGGCTGAATCGGCAAATAATATATAACAAACGGTAAGCGGCCCGCTCATCCGGAGTTTGCACAATTAATTTACTCCACCAGATCGACAATTCTAAACCTACAGTACCTCTAAGAATGGGTTCCACTGTTAGCGTTCCTAGGTATGTTATCATTACCCTGTTCAGTTCCAAGGCAGCCACACAGATACCCTATACGTATACATGCGTGAATCAATGTTAAGTCCATACACATACAGCTCCACAGGTATTTCACAATTGGGTCTGTCAGATGCACAGCCTGTACCGGATGTTAACACAAGCACCACGTCCTCTCTGATATCTACCATTCCATCCTCGATTCCTACACTACCAACGTACACACCCTGGGAGATCGCTTGCCAGCAGTACGAGTCACAGTCTGCGCAGCTGTTCCCGTCTGTGTACCTACAATCGCCAGCACATCTTCTTGAGGCTGTTAGGAGACTTGTTAATAATAAAGCCGAGAAGATTCCGCACATAACAAAACGCTTATATCCTGACTATCAAGACTTCACGCGCGTTTATTACCCAATCATTGAGACCTTTAGCAATACGGCGACATCAGTAATGCCCGGGTCTGGTGCGATCTGGGGAACCTCCCAGTTTGTCGTCAAGGTACCGTCGTTCCTAATTGCGGGGCTGAGCCGAGGTTGCGGGGTAGATCTGACTTAGCGTCGCACAGCTTTGGTTCGGTATGCAGCAGATGGTAGAAACCGTTGTTGAGAACCTCGACAAGATTTACCATAAATTGCCACTTTTTGCATCATACTTCAAAACATTCAAGGATTCGGAATCGCTTCAGAAATCGCTTGTAGCGGTGTACGGGAATATCATCAGCTTCTGTGCAGAATGCTTCAACACACTGCGCCGCAAGCGTGCAAGTTGTGTTACCCCAGCCTTTTCGCTTCTTGCTTTGCTGACATATTCGATTTTCTAGGGCTTGGATTCCAGAACCGATTAGATATCGCGGCGAAACGCGTTGAGGAATCCTCAGACAGAGTAGAAAAGGAGGCATGGGCTGCATTCTTCAGTTTGTGCGGTCCCCATGGGGCTAGATTCAACCTACAACGGAATTCGAAGCACATAGCGCCCGCTCGAAACGAGCATTTCTTTTGCGGGAAAAGTAGAGACAATATATTCAAGGACATGGCAGAAGAACTTTTATCGACGGAGCTTAGGCAAAAATCATTTTCCCTCCATGGATTTGGTGGTGTTGGGAAAACCGAGCTTGCAATCGAGTTTGTTCATCGCCACCAAGATGCCTTCCCCATAATACTTTGGTTCAATGCCGACACCCCTTCAAAGTTGGCGCAATCGTTTTCAATGGCGGCGCAATATTTAGGCTTAAAGGGACTTGATGCACCAGCAGACTCCAATGACAAAGATCAAGTCTTCAACTGGTTGTTCCATAGTGGTATGCAATCATAGTCCATAGTCACTAGCAAATGGGACTGATAATCGTGAAGAAGAAGAGAAGTGGTTGTTGGTGTACGATAACATCGAGGATATCAAACTTGTGCAGTCATATTGGCCAAAATGCCCAACAAAGGGTTCGATTTTACTAACTAGCCAAAACCCCGACACGACATACCATTCGACTCATCGGGGCTGTTCAGTGGGTCCCATGCCAACTGAGGAAGGCGCCGACTTTCTGCTGTCCCAACTATCCGTTGAAATGCACTCAGATGCTGATCGAGTCTTTGCCAACAAGATTTCCGACATCCTTGACGGATGGTCCTTGGCTTTGACTACAGCAGCGGGTGTTATCAGAAGTGGTTTCTGGCCTTTGGAAGATTTCGAACGGAATTTGCGAGAATCACGAACATTCGATCTGGAGAAGGCCGAATGCACATCATTGCGTTACAATAAATCCATTCACATGGTGTGGGAGTTGGCTGTCAGTGGTCTGAGCCCAGAAGCCAAAAATATGTTTGATCTCTGTGCTTTCTACGATTCAGACCGCATTTTGGAATGTCTCGTCACATCTGGTACTATCAGTGAACACGGATTTCCATTGCCATCATCTACAGAATTCCCGACCAGCTACGAGTTTTATGAAGCCATCTCGGAATTACGGCAGCGTTCACTAGTGGAAAAGAACGAACGACAATTGAAGGTTCACCGAACTTTACAAGCTGTAGCAATCAGAAATATAGACCCCGAGAGGAGCCGCTTAGTTTTCTCTACCGCTGTGAAGATGGTTGCATTCAAGTACCCGAAACATTCACCAGGCCAGCTTCACATGGCACATCTTTGGATGGACTGCGAATTATATCTGCCGCACGTTATCGCTCTTGAGTCTAGATATAAAACTTCCCCAACATCTTTGGATCCACCTCCTCCAGAATTTGCTGAATTACTGTATAACTGCAGTTGGTGAGATCCTAAAATACTTTCCACATCGTTATTATGGTTTGTACTAACGAACGTAGGTACTTGATGGAAAAAAACAGAATGGATCTGGCTTTTGCCCTAGCTAGAACAGCACAGAAACTTTGCGAAGCCCCTGGTGGATGCAAACTCATTTTGGCTGGTACATGTACTGTCCTCGGTGCCCTTCACCTGGATAAGAACGAGACTAAAGAGGCGTACGCATGCCTCAATGAGGCCAGAGTTCTTCGGGAGGAAGAAGTCAAGAACGGACGACTGGCTGAATACGACCCAAGATTAGCCAATTCCTATTCAGACCTTGCAGCATCAGCAACTGCTCTAGAGAGATACAATGAGGCGGTTGATCTAAATCACCGTTCAATCGAAATACGACAGATGAAGCCCGAGATTCAAATTCAGATGTTGTCACTGACGTATCATAACTTGGGCACGTCACTCGCGAAGTTAGGTAAGGTCGATGAAGCAAGAGTAGCACTAGAAGAGTCTCTTCGGATCAGTAAAGAGAGAAGCGACTCCAGCTTGCAGGAACATGCAATGTAAGTGTGATAAATTGAGATTTCAACTACTCTAACACACTGACGCAACAAAGATCAAACGACATGCGTTCACTTTACGCCTTGGGGAACCTTCACCTAGATCAGGGATGTCTAGATAAGGCATTTTATTACCATGAGCAGGCCTTAGATCTCCGACAGAAAACGCTCGGTGAGACGCATCTGATGACGGGGAGCTCATATCACAAATTGAGCTCACTGTACCTAAAGCTGGGAAACCCCACGAGAGCACGGTATATACTCAATCCATCACATACCGCCTTCAAGCTAACGTGAACAAGAGAGCAGGTGGATAAAGCCTTAGGGGCTTTCAATCAGATGCCTGGCACTCTTGGAGAGCAAGCGAGAACGACTTATCTACTCTCGAACATCTGTGGGGCGCTAAACGACCCCGAGGCAGAGAATTTCAAGGTAAGAGCGGGAGAGCTACGAAAGATGCACAATGGTATTGAGCCAGATTCACAAGATACTCTGGCAGATTATGACAAATTGGTTATATTCTTCTATCGTTAGGCTTTATGTTTGTCAACGTTACTAGTTCTTAATATTAAGTATTTAACGAGTTCCGCAGCCTTGGTGGGATGAAAAGCAATAAGAGACAGAGAGAGGGGTAGAGAAGATGGTATTGAATTATACTGCCGATAATAACCGACGCTATCCTTCCAGCTGCGATGCCCCGCTCCCATCTTCAACTGGGTGCTCCTTGTTTAATCGAGTCGACGTTCAGCTTGAGCGCACAGCTCTCTACTTCGGTGGTGTGATCTCCAATAATTTTGGCTCCAGTCGTACAATATACACAAAGACAAGGCCAATTGGGCTGGGAGGTAGACTTCCAGTCGTGCTAGGGGCTGCTAGGTATGTGATTCGTTTCAGACAAGGCACTGTTGTCATCCCTTCAGTGTGAGAAAGTGGGGCCGCACTTCATGTTACTAGCATGGCATATGGCTTAGTCTGGTATCCGAGAATTAAACGGCTAACAGGCCACTGCAGGACGGTCCGGTCCGGTATGTATAGTGATCAACTATCGTCGAAAACCCTTAGTTGAGGTGCCTGGGCAACACACGTAGGAAGTGAGCCGCGCTGCATTATCCATCCCGTTTGCGTATTAGGTGCCCATACTCGGAATTCCCATAGATGGGACAATTTGTCGTATGGAGTGCAATAGAGTAGCAACGGCTTAGGAACTAAAGGTAGCGACAGTGTCACGGAGATGGAAACAGGGCGAGACAGAGGCCCTATATATGCGGGGGCTGCACGCAGACGTAGTTCCGTTGTGGTGCGCGCGGATGGTAGGTGCGTTACAATAACGTCGCGGAGAGACTGGCAGCGATAGTGATGACAGAGCGGTAAGAGTTGGAATCTGGCAGTAATGGTGATGGTACTGTAGCGATCGTGATAGTTCGGACGTCATGCGTCACAGAGTAGGTAAAAACAGGTTATTCGTCACAGTTATAGTGCTTTGTTGCTAGGTCCATAGAATTCTATGTCACATGACCATGTCAAAAACTCTTCAACTCATGCACTGGATTCAGCTAATTGGCTAATAGGTCCAAGGATCCCCAAACGTACCCTGATCCTTCCAGTCCACGCCCAACACGGCCAATACTTCAAGAATTCTCCTACCCAATATCTGACTTCACAGACCTCCGGGGGACTAGGTGAAAAGATGTCATAACGGCCTTGTCGGGAAATAAAATGCGTTACACTTGGGAGGCCGTCCGAACCATCACGCTGGTTACAATAGTACCAAAAATCAAGGTTTCGGACGTACCGCACCACAGACTGCCATCTCATCCGTTAACAAAATTTGTCATACTAAGACCCTTATAAATACGAGGTCACCATCTTACCCATGTCTTTCTACTATAGATCGATTAACACACCTCATCCCCTCCCACTCTTCCCAATCCATCAACCCCAACACTGGCCACATGGGTCCAGGCACACACACCTCTCCCTCCTCCTCATTACACCTTCCACACGACCTCCACACCCCCCAATCCAACCACATCATCAACTCCCTCGCCTTTTCCCTCCACCGCACATCATCAAAATACACCTCCAAAAACAGCCCACAAATCCTCTCTAGCACTATCTCCACACTATCCTTAAGCAAGTGCTCCTGCGGGGACAACATCTCATCCGTCAGAAACCCCGTGTAAGCACGTCTACATCTCTCCTGCTCCCCCCGCTCCCCCAAAAACGGCATCACGCCCGCAAACGCGATCTCCCGCGCTCGCTCTACGGTGGACACAAGTGAGAGCTCGTGGATGCGCGCGCCGTACCGATCCATAATGTCCTGCGTGACGCGCCGCCAATCGAGGCCAGAGCATGGCATTGTGATGGCGTGGATACTTTGCGCAATCTGCGTCTTGAACGCAGTAGCATCCGATTTCGTAACGCCCGTGAGACGGTGGAGGTTCTTTCTGGTAGTAAGGTTACTTGGAAAGGACACAAAAGCGGGGTCATAGAACGTAAAGAAGCGGCAATAATCGGGAATAACCCTCTGTTCCGGAGCCGTAAAATGCCACGCCGCGGAGCGAATCCACTCCCACCCCGCCGCATTAGCCCACGGCAACCCCCGCCTTGACAGGCTAGAGGGCGCCGTAACATTCAGTTTCGAAACCAACTTCAGACCGCTATCTAGAGTTTCAAAATCACACCACAACACTTCGAAGCCTGTGTTCATCCTCACAAACCCTTCTATCTCCCCTCCTCCGTGCTCCTGCGCCCACGCACACAGCTCAGCCGCACGCTGGAACTCGGGTTTATCGCTCCACTCTGGCTCCCCGGCGTTGCGCGCTTCATCCGGTATCTCGCCGTACAGAAACAACATCTGTGAGTCCAGCGTGCCACCGGTGCGGATCGCAGCGCTCATCCCATCAAACACCAGCACTTTCACACTACGAGTAGTCGCAAACGTGTGCAGCCATGTATCGCCGCGCTGACCACCCATAATTCCGTACGACATTTCAGCGTCGAAGGCGAGCCAATCGATACGCGGGATTGCGCCCGCGTCCTTGCGTGCGTGGTACAGAATTGTGTAGGCAGGGATTGTGCCGACAGCGAGGGAGAAGCCGTTGGGTGAGAGTGTGTTGGGGAGCTGTCGGAGGAGACCGTGGAGAGAGGTGAAGATGAAGGAGAGGTTGCGGTCCGAGGTGAGGTGGTGGAGGAGCGGCGATTGCGACGAGGAGCTGAGACCTAGGTGTGCAAAGCACAGGAGAAGAAATAGGAGGAGTGACATGAGGGCGGAATGCAGACAGACCACCCTGATAGTGAGAGGGTTGTGCCGGCGGTAGCGGTCATTGCGGACAATGAGTGGTGTCGCGTAGTTACTTGTGACAAGCTTCTCGTAAACGCTAATGATTGCGGCTCTGCGGGAACTAAGGAAGAAAGTGTCGCATGATAGAGGTGTAGTGAGGCTCTGCGGTAGTCTCTTTTGGCATTTGTAGATGCATTGGTCTTTTTGCTTTTTCTTGTATGCTGATTCTTCTCATACATCATTCTAAACGATTCTATCACTCTAGACGATCCTCATCACATTTCTTGTCTCTCTCTCTTCTGAGCAGTGATCGAAGATTCTCAACGCATGGCATTCTGGGCTAGATTTAAATTTCACGAAGTCGACCAAATCTATTCGCCACGACTATGTGCAGTTGCATACAAAACGAGACGCCCGAAACATCGACGACACGAAGCTGGACGAGACTGAATAGCCGACGAGACTGAATAGCCGACGAGACGAGATATCCCAGAACTTTATATTCGATCACTCGGGGCCTCGTGAGTGGCCAATAATGATGTACAATCCCCTTTTGGCCACCGGTTTTACATAACGGTCTAGGGTTTTATTTACGATTATTATTCAGACTACCCTTCCGAAATCTCGAATTATCTGCTCTCGTGCCCAGACTTTTTCGCCTCGCTCGCAAGCGCCATGAAGTGAACCCGGAAAGTCTGGTATACCAGAGCACAAACTACCCTTATTTTCAAAATATTATTCAAACTATCCCCGTTTCTCTATATAAAAAATTGCCCAGGCTTTCTAACATGAGCGCTGTGAAAGCAATCTATAACATGATGAATTTCATTATGAATCTGCTTCTAAGTCCAGCTTACCTTCTCCTTATTCGCCTTCTATATTGCACGGACTTTAAACTCACAGTCTGCTGCTGTCTTGCAGCAAAACAGATTTCGCTGCCGGTCTGACTTTTGCAAGCGTACAGAGTAATTAGAACTGACAGCCCACTCATACACCACTGACCACTGCCTTGAAATCTTGAAAAGGGTTGAACTATAAGCGGAACTACTGCATCAACACCATCCAGAGGGTACTGGTCTTTGGCTTGGGCATGATGAGTGTGCAGGACTATTCATACAACTATGGACGAGAAAGCAACTGTAGATGGTGTATTCAGAGTGTTAATTGGAAGCTGGAAAGAAGGGCTCTATTGCTTAAACTCATTCAAAATCACGGTCTGTGCACAGAGGGTAGTTTGAATAATTTGAGATTTCGGAAGGATAGTCTGAATAATAACCGTTTTATTTAAGTGCAGATACTACCTTGATATAATGATGATCTCGTAAACCAGTTCCTCGTAAGCGAGCGTCAAAGTCTGGGCACGAGATCAGGTGAATGATAGTATCTGACTGTTTTAATGCTTGCGCCGGAGTCAGTAATAACATCAAGTATTAGAGTGACCCTTTCCAAAAAGAATAGGGTACAAGTTTTGAACCTGACGTACATTCTCTCTGCCCAACAATCCAAACTAGGATGGCTTCTTGTTAATTCAATGATTTAATCAATAAAATGGACGAAACCGTCAAAACTCCAGTCCATTAATGGATCCACCCCTACTAATCCAAGAATTGCCTATGAAGATGTAGTACAGCAGACTACGGATGGTGAGTAGCGGACAAATTAGAAGTAAACCCCGAACTGCAACAATGGTTGGAGCAATTTTCCCAAGGACCGGAGGAAACAGTTAGCAAGAAAGTTTTCGAAGGGAGAGTATTACAATTAGAGCAGCAACAGGATTCCGTCAAAAAGGAACTGGAAAACGCACGCAGCCACCCAGGGTAGGCGTTAGACCAAAACCTTCTCCGAAATGAAGATCTTGACTGTATCCTTTAGAATCACTACTTTCCGGAAGCACACTTGTCGTACTAAGTTATTCTCACAGCAACCTCCGCCTCCTCCCGTCCTAGCATGATAGACCGAGCTCGACACTCCTCACAATGAACCCCAAGAAGCACCGTAACACTGTCGCATACTGTTTGAATGTCAAGCCAGAGGTAAGAAGTCGAAGTCGATATGGATTCCTACCAGCAGCGTGAGCGGTTCCTTCAAACCTCATCCATCCGGGTCCCGACCAAGACCTCCGCTCTCTACCAAACTTATCTGCCCCCCTCTACCAATAACTCTTTTTTAAAGTAGGTGAGTTTAGCTACTCTGTACGCTGTTGAGAAAACAAACCCATTGAATGAGAATCAGATCGGATGAACGTAAAGACTCTTCGCTCGCTCGGACCTCCGGGGCAGGGTTTGAAGGCCATTCACTTTGCTGACGAAATATTAACGATACTAGCCATCAAGATATGGATCAAGTGGAGAGTAACCTGCCAGTCATTAGCCACCACCTAACCACCTGAGTCTCGCTGGCCGGCAGCGGAACCTCATACTTAAATCACCATATAGCCCGATAATATTCTTAAAGTAACGCAAATAACTCTTCAATTTTCCTAACCCATTATAAATAGCAAGTATATACACTCCAAAAACCCCTTAAAACGCTCTCAAACGTACTATATAAACGCAAAAGTAGATGCAACCCAAACTCCCCGCCAATGCAAAGTCCACTTCAAATCTTCATACCATTCCCTAAACACTCCCATACCCCGCCCCCTCGGGCCAAAGGCACTCCCCGCCCTCCCTCGCGGCCCTGGCCTCCTGCTTCAATATCTCCCTCCTCTCCTCCCTCCCTCTATTCCTCACGAATGCCACCAGCGCAACCCCAACCACAACCGCCGCCGCCAGCAGCACCGCATTCGCCGGTCTTGGATCCCCTCCGCACAGTCTATAAGTAATCGTATCAAGCGCTGCCTGGGAGAAGTTGAACAACCCCGCCAAACAGATAACAGCGCCGTAGACCTTCCCGAATGTTTCCACGCCGAAGACTTTAGCGCAGTAGTCCGAGACGACGGTGTAGTAGAACGGCCGGTAGGCAACGAAGAGGAGGACATTGATGTATGCGGCGAGATACGAGTTTTCGATTAGGCCGAGGACGCCGATGGTGGTGGCGATGGAGACGAGGACGGTGAGCACGATGAGGGTGGAGAGGGAGTCGAGGACTATGCCAATGAAGGGAATTGCGGCAAGGCCGCCTAGGGGGAGTGCGATGTCGAAGAAGGTATTGATACGGACTGAGTCAGTGTAGGAATGGAGGAGGAATTCGTATTGAGGGCGGATGGTGGCGACGAAGTAGTTAATTCTCGTCTATCCAGGTTAGCCATGTCAATTAACAAGGTGAGAAGAGAATTACACACCATCTGAATAATCGTAAACCCGGCGATACCCCAGAACCAAAAGCTGCCTAACTGTGCAGACACGCTCTTGCCATGCATAACACCCCAAACACCAGCAGTCTGTCGCTTCTGCTCAACCCCCTGCTTACGCTTCCAGTCCTCTTCCGGACCACCAAGGAGCGAGTCGATTTCGGAGAGAATATCTTCGTGGTGGTCGCGCCGCATGGCATTAGATTCTTGTTCGACGAAATCGTACTCAACTGAAGCTTGCTGTACGAGCTCTCCCGCTGTCTTGTAACTCTTATTCGGCATGACAAAGAGCTGGAGAAGAAGGATGAGGGCGGGAACGATAAGGTATCCCAGGAACCATTCCTCCAATGTAACCCTTCCCATCTTCTCGTAAAGCATGCGGTACAGCAGAAACACCGCGGAACTGGAGTCGAAGGCGCCGGTGAGCATCGACAGGATGAGACCGGAACGGCGAGGGAACGCATTGGCGAGGTGGAACGAAGGGATGAAGATAAACGGGCCGCCGACGGCCATCAGGAGGTACGAGATCGGATACGCTATTACCATCAGCTCTGAATTTGATCAGCGCAGGTTTGAAACTTACGATCAATGAAGTGAATGCTCTTGCTAAAGCCCATCCCCAGACAGCCTAGGCCGAACAAGACACTTCCAATAACCCCCGCAACCCTGGGTCCATACTGATCCAATATCGTGCCTACCAGAAGCGCACACACATTCGTAGCCACTGCTGCAACGGTAAACATGAAGTTCAGGCGTAGTTCCTGTTGATAACACACCCTCACGCCCTCTATCTCCTCTTCAGGAGTACATCTATCTCTATAGACACCCTCCTGTACCAGGATTGGCTTGAGAGCAGCATAACCGAACACAACACCAGCAGCGAGTAGACAGTAGATAACCGCGAATCCGATTTGCAATATGCGTTTTGGCGTGGAGACCTCGAAAGCACCCTGCGGCTCCACCTTTCCTGGGCCCTCTCCGATGACTTCGTCGGATAATCTTTGCTCCCCGGTTTCAGCGGCGGTTTTGGTCGTGATTTTGTGCATGGAGGACTTATGGTTTAGGACCGAGGGGAAGAGACGCTCTTCCGCCATTGTCGAAGAGTGTGTGCCCGCCATATTGGGAGGTAGGGTACTTCTAGGCGCTGCACAGAGAATGCATCAGGTCCGTGTCCATTCTAAAGTAGAGAGGAAAGAGCTGGCGGGCGGAGAACTCACAGTGTGCTGCGGTTGGGGTAGATATGTCTAGATGACGTCGTGCTTTAAGAACAGAGCTTTAGTGAGCTGGGGCCTTGATATGCGATGGATAAGGTTTAGAATTATCGGAACCCTTTAGTCCTTTGACGATGAGATGAGGCTCGATATCGATGCAGGGAGAAAACGAAGGAAGGATGATGCTGTGAGTGAATAGCGCAGCTTAAGACTTAAGTCCGCCTCATCGTGCCGAGAAAGAGGAGCAGCGGCTGGACTCATCCTCTCTCTCCTCCAGGCATCATCGTCGTAATCGAGAGGATCGTATCTTCTGACCATAGCAAAAAAACCAGGACACGAGCAGCTGGAGAGGCGGCAACTCTCCTGAGATGGCGTCATGCAGCAACCCAGTGGCGTCCAATCGGAAACACGAATTGAGAAATTTGTACGCACACTCTAGCCTTACCGACACCGCATGCAAATTCCGCATTGGCCAGACTGAGTAAAAATCGGTTTTCGATCTGTCTGTCCCTGCAACAGAAAAAAAAAGTCAGCTTTTTGGGAATCCGACCTCTGTCGAGATTTACTTTGCACCCGTCGATGGCCGATCCGTGGGGCGAGAACGTTCTCGCTTCGCCCAAGACTTTAGCAGCTCAACATCAACATCACCCTCTAGTTAAAGCAATCAGATTCGTGTTGCCGCCTCTTCTCCATCGCCGTCTACAATTATTTTCACAGGCTCTTAAACTTCTCCTCAATCCGAACAATCCCAACCACAATTGCAAAATACTCAACCTACTCTACTCTAGCACCGGGTCGATGCGGGCGGCAAGGAAATGTGGGGCAAAGCTAACGATCGCGATGTCGTACAGAGCAAACGCTCTTGTGACCGCCCACCCCGCCTTGAGTCATTCCATTACCACTGCATTTCAATCTCAGCTTGAGCAATACAGTAAGGTACTATACATCTGCGCAATAAGGCGGGCAGCGACAACCTGGGTATAAAACTGCCGAAATACTATGGGCCGTTATAAGAAAAGAAAATGGAAGGTAGGCTAAGATAATCCAACTGCAGCTGCTATCACCCCGCATGGCAAATGCACAATTAAGTTTTGCAGGATTCTCCTCATTCTCAATTGACCAGTTAAATCTCATGGCTAGCGTACAGTATCACCACGGGGATAGAACGTCAGCTGCCAGACATCGACGTTCTGTTCAGCCCAACAATACCCAAGCACATAGAGTGCTCTAGAGTAGGCCAGTGGCCAACATCTAAGGATATTACCATTTAGCGGTCATATGCTACTTATTAGGCGGACAACAAAAAAGCCAAAACGGTTTAATCGCCTAAAGGTAGGAAGTAGAGTACTTTAACCGGCGCGGCTATTTAGCGTACCCCTCTCCGCCTCTGCTGATACGGCGGCCATTAAACAACGGCCCTCGAGTAGAACAAGTACGAGTTGCACGGTAGAGGAGATCATATCCGTCAGTGAAGAAAATGCTAACAATTGTACTGTATTTGGCCGGAAGTTTCCAGGCGATCCAACCATTCGACTGAGAGGAACTCGTCGCACGGCGAGGGCAGTCCAAAGAAAAGCCACCAGTAATCGATGTGCCAGTCCGCACGTATACCACGCCACTCCATCGACTCCAAAGAAATATCTCTAATCTAGGAGAATCGCGGCTGATTCTGTGCTGAGCTGTTTGTTGACACCTAGTAAAATGCATTAGTAGGATCATTTGCAACTACCTAATACCTACCGCGCTGGGAGTAAATGAACTCTTCTTTCTTGGCTTTATTCATTCATTCTCTGGAAAATTGTGAGATACGCTTTAATAAGGCTTTCACTTCCTTGGAATTGAAGAACTCAACGTAAAAGTCCACAATTCGCTCGGAATACGTCGACAGGGCCAGTAATGGGCAGCGTGATCTTTTTAGAACTCGAAGAAGCATAAGCACGCCTCCAGTAAGCTCATCAATCGCGCTTTCTCAACAAAAGTAGCAAGACTACCTAAAAATGTTTCCAATAATGTGTCATCTCCGTCTAGAAGGTATTTAGCTAACTACACCAGGGCTGTATGCAATGTGATTACCTCTGACAACCCTCCAAACATCAGGGTTTTCTGCTCATGCATCATCTGTCATTCCATACCGGTAGCTCTCGGTCGAGGAGAACAACACATAACGGGTCCCCGTCATACCCCAAATATCCTCGCGTATGAACTTCTTCCTAATAACTTAACAGACAAACCGACTTTCCTTCCAACGCCAAATCAAGCCAAGCATGTTCGATACTCCATAAACTCCGCATTACTGCACTTTTGACCCTTCTTCTTACGATCTTCTTCATCGTCACCTGGATCGTGAAAAGGTCGAAGCCATGTATGTTAGGATGTAATTGTGCGCGTGGTCTGCGACCCCGTTATGGGCAAGGTTCTTCTAATAGCCTCAGAGGGTGTTCATCTTCTCGCAGAATACTGTTCAGCGCATATCCAGCGATGTCAAGGCAGATTTTCATTCAGGATCGGCGAAGATAAGTGTGCTGAACATGCTTTTGGTCAGACCAGCGGTTTCGAACAGGCTCTTGACTTTTCATGACACAAGCTCTTCGAAAGCCTTCGGTTACTTGCGTTTATTCCACTTTTCTTGAACTCCACATCTTTGTAGCTCCAAGGCATATGAGAGTTATCATGCCAACTAGATTTCGATTGTTGCCGACTATGCTATCCAGCTGGGTATTCCGGAACACGAGCTTCTGCGGTGAGAACTGGAGTATTTCCTAGAATGTCTGGCGGCCCTCCAAATCCTAGATCTAAAGAATTCGCAAATTTTTGAGCAGGTACTCCCAAATCACCATTCTAGAATCTCAAACTCTCAAAATTATTGTCTGTAGCAGTTGACCGTAGTCGCGCAGACCCAGATTCTTATAGGAAGGACCCCATTCGAGAACTTCGTTATAGAGATAACTATCCTAACCATTCACAAGCTTCAACGAAATTTCGCAGCAGAGGACTGAAAGATAACACCCAATTTTACTATCATTCGTCCGGACAGTATCATGGTTGGGAAAAAACGGAGGAGCAACGGTTACTCCTGCTTGAGGACGATATTGGAGGGGTGCTGAAGTTGTGAAGATTGAAGAGTGGTGGATCAATATCCCTGATCCTTTGGCAGAAGGAGGGCGATCATCGCCCACTGCTCCTTTCGTTCCCACTCCGCCATCTGGTTTATAATCCCTAGAAGCTTCAACGTTCCGATGTGGCATTAATAATGCCGGCTACGGGACGAGATATCCCGGGCAGGGCAAGGATTCTTCGAACATGGACAGAACGAGACTTCTGCAGCTACAAGATGAGACCCCGGGGCGATTTTAAGAAGCTGCAGGAAATCCCCGGACTTCGTGAGTGACGGCTTATGACCGGGGTTTCGGCCAAAGCAACTGACCGAGGTCATTCCGCCGTACTGTCTTTGCGCTGGACTTCATTTCCTCTAGAGCTTCAGAGGTTCATAGCATTGAAGCTGCCAGAGTAGAAGGGTTAGTTGGTAAGGAGACTAGATAGAAGTTAAATAAGATCAATAACATCGTGAACTTTGCCTTGCGGCAAGGTGTACGTAGAAATAATCGGTGCTAGTAAGCCGCAGAATACGTCATAGAATCAAGCTCGTAGCTACTTCTATTGGCTTCACGTGATGTACGGAACTCTTAGCGGACATTCTCAACACGTCGCGTCACCCAAACCTCTCTGCCTCTCCCTTCATCTGCCTCTCCCCTCATCTCCCTCCCTCCATCCACGTCTCACCTCCTAATCTAGCATCATGGATCCAGATGCTGTAGTCGCCCTCGCTAGTGCCCCTCTCAAGAGGAGTTCTTCTCATCAAACTGCTGAGCTACATTCCACCCCGTCCTTGAGTGCACTTGCCGAGATCTGTGTTAAAGAGGGTGTCTCTAACGTCGCCGCCGTTGCTCTTAAGATGCATTCTCCTGTCATTGAGATCATTGTAGCTACGAACGATGAGACACCTATGGAAGATACTATTGAGCATATACGGAATGTCTTGCAGTTGCTTCAGAATATCTCAGATAAAAGGTTTTCTGAAGGCAATAGCAATGTTAACCTGCGCAAAAAGTCTCACCCGGTTGATATAACGGAGGAAGTAGTGCCTTTGTGCGATGAGCTATTTGTCTGGATCTACAAGCACAGTTATGCTAAGGTCGTTAAACGACATAGGAAATACTGGTTAGTGCTTGATAAGTTTCGCAATCTTCATCATGAGTGGGCCAAGACAAAGGAGAAAGATAAGGACATTGTCGACAGCACAAAGGGTTTGTTGGGGGAGATGAATGAATTTCTGTTGTGGACGCAACTCATCAATCACCGTCTCGCCGAGTGCCATGAATGTGATTGGAACGTGGATGCGACTAGGATAAAAAGGTTCAAGATGGCCTTTAAGTCTGTACTAGTTTATGGAAAGACCGTACTTGACTATCCGGAAGCGTGCGAATTACGGGGGAAAGAGTTGGCTTCGAAACTGGTAAGATCTCAACCCCATCACTTACAGTGGTTGACTAACTGTTCGCTCTCATAGTATCATCCGTCCGTCTCCGGCAAGCCATTGAAAAGATCATCACGTTTCACCGTCACGTCAACGCGCTTCTAACATCTGCGTTTTCCCCTCGGTTGAGGCAGACTATGTTCGTCGGAAGCACCTTCCAGGTCGTCCCCGTCACTCACAAAGCTGCTTTCCCTTCCGCTAAAAAATGGCCATCCGACGAAACAGAATGGCGTCAACTCCGGGACGATATCTATAAATGTCATAAACTCGAAGTTATCGATTCCATAAAGGCTCGGAAGGCTGAAGCTATTGTCATTGAGAGACTCCTCGCAGGTACCGCAGATCGGAAAGTGCACTGTGAATACGCATTGATCTCATTCCTTCACCGCCAGCGCACTACCACCTTGGCGGTTTCGTATATCGGTGTTTCTAAGCTGTCATGCAAACCGTGCCACCTTTGGATATCAGCATACAATAAACATACGGGCGCCGGCCACTATTACACAAAGGGGACCCACGATAAGTGGTACGCGGGATGGAAAAGGCCGTCGCTGGATGATGACACAACACAGGAGCGAGTAGATGATGCTCTAATTAAAAGGTGGAGGAGGAGTTTTGTGCGAAGCAGGCTGATGCAAACTACGCTAGGTTTAGATCTTCAGATAGCTCGAATTCGAGCGAATGTAACATACCTAACGTTCTGGATGATGGGGGAGGCCTCTTTAAGACTGAGAGGGAGATGGCTGCTATGATGTTTTCAGCCCTTTGAATGGGTAATTTTTGGAGATTCTTTACACTGCTTTTTTTCCATCTCGACTCGACCTTGTGTTCTTTCCAATCCTTGGGTATAATACCATATCCGGAGTTGGAGGCAAATTAGTTGTGCAATACGGACTTTGTTCGGAGAAATTAATCTTTGTTCGACGATAGATAATCACTGAAGTACCATAGTTCCAAAAAGACTTGTCATCTCATCGTCGTGGTGCAGGAACTTATCTTGTAATAAGGCCTGGAATATATTAAACGACGTACATACGCAAACATAAAGAGAAACCAGCTGATAAACATCACCGGAAACTCTGGATGTTAGCTCTTTGCTTGTTGCATGTTTCCAGCTCAGGCCAATGGCGTCGTCTCCCAATGTACAGGCAAATAGAAGGGCCCGACAAAACGCGGGGTAATGTTAGAAATAGCCAAGGTGAGGGTATAATAGTTCCTGAACACCTTAGGGTTCTTCCTTGCTACGTGGCAAAAGCAACCCAGAGCTCCCGCTAAGGATGCAAAGGCTTGTCGTTGGGTGCTATTGTAATGGCGATACGCATGAATTTAGAATCCAGGAGAGTCGTTTTGAGGTCACTAGACCCTATATCTCTTCCCGTACTGGCAGAGTGTGCTTCATGGGGCTCAAACTTCAAGTTGGAGGGTTCGTCTCCCAGAAATTTCACAACCTTGGGATGGGGGCGAAGGGACTCGTCCTCCAGAAGTTCCAGGACTTTGGCAACATGACGCGGCAAAATGCAGTAGTATATCCTGCGAAAGGTGCATATTCATTGAAGCTCGAGGTGGTAAATTTTGACGTGTGTAACTCGGCGGAAGACAAATAATTCAGGTTGGCAAGACTTAATTTCTCACACTACTTTATTGCCCGTTCCTCGCCTCGTTGAGTGGAGATACAATCTTCCTACGACTTTGTCATCGAGCACCTAGATGCAAGAAGAACCCAGCAGACGACCCTTATAGACTGCTTGGGCCGATTACGAAGCTGTATACGAGAAACTCATTGCATAGCTAATGGCAACTCTGGCAGCCACAGCAACTGGTACCGAACCTCACGATAACCTCTTACCGGAAATTAAGGTACTGTACCGGCCACTGAGGTTCGGACACTGTCTGCTGCTGACAGGTAATTTCGTTTTGGACAGCCAGTGCTGACAGCTCCAGAAGAGATGGACAGGGTTATGATAATGGTGAAAATATTCTCAATTCGGGGCGTGTCAAAGAAGTGCAGGAAGAACGGGTGGGGTAAAGAGTGGACCCAGCGGGACAATACCCTCAATATGGACCTGTTATAAATGTAGAGTCTAGTACAGAATTAAGCTTGAGGGTGCTGACAACTTTTACTGCTTGGACACTGGCTTGCTGATGCTGACAGAGGCATAAAAACAGCTGGACAGACACCCCGTGCTGACTGCTGACGTCCGAACCGCAGTGGCCGGTACAGTATATAGTGCTTGCGGTCACGGTGGCGACAGTGTTGAGGATACTGAGCTATCGCAAGAGCATTGTTGAGGCCCTGGTGCGGCTGAGTGTTGAAGGGCTTGCAGCCAAAGCTTTGAGTCCACCGCAAGTCGGACGCAGGTGACAACACCCGAGGAATTATTTAAGGAATGCCGTGGTGTGGAGCCAAAGAGGGTAGTTGTAGTGGCTAACGAACTGGATGGTATGGATTTACTGGCTGTCGCTGAGGAAGGAAAGAATAATTAAATAGCCGGTCGTGCTCCAGTGACAGAATTAAAAAAAAATGGTGTCTGTTCTACAATTACAATCGCAAACTCTGTACCGAGCTTTGAGGTACGAACGTACTTTTCATCATGGTTCGTTATCTTAGGCTGTATTTGGCCGACGATTCGTACGTTTAGAGACTTGTTAAAAGGCTATCACCAGTCACCCGCGAGGTGAAAATATGCTGCTATTTTCTCGCCATTGTATTAAAACACTCTGTAGGAAAACGGTACAGGGCATTTTCACTGGATCGGAGTACTCTATGTCTTTGCACAAAAGCCGACTAATAGCCTCCGAGCAGTTTGACGATCCTGTAAAACCCACAGTGAACAAGACCTGTTAGCTTAGCTAGCAGAGTATGGTACTAAAAACGCCAGGTGCTATAAACGCAGGGTGCTGTAAACGTTAGTCGTGGGTTCGAAACCTGCGAAGATTATTCTTTTGGTACTTTTACTAGTACTCCATAGAGCATACTGTAGTTTTTGGCTTCCTGTGTTTCTCTAGGGTATTCGGTCAGATCTACACGATAATGGACAATGAGAACTACTAAGAAACTCGATGTTTTTACTGGAGTGAAGGGACTGCCCGAAGAAGCCCAACGTAATCTTAGGGACCGGGAGGTTAGTGATTCAGGGTCTCATAACACCATTGCATAAACCTAGCTCGTGGTGCTGTAAATACCAAGAACACAGACTCGAAACCCGCAACTTTTTTGCTTAACTTTTGTCCCGCAGTGCTCTGGCACTCGTACCATTCATAGAATTGCAGATTCAAAGACGCCCGCATTCAGCCAACGCAACTTCATGGATTGGGAGTTCAATGACCCAGGATATTAAACAAAAAAGAACTTCCTAGCTCGGTTGAGAGTGGTGCTATGAACACCAATGCCACAGGCTCAAAACATGCAGCGATCACTCCTTTGGTTCTTTTGTTAAATTTCCCCGAAGTATATACTTACTTGTATCTATACTTGTCTGTACTTGGGTGGTGGTGGTGAATACATCTGGTCTCCACTTGCGCCACTGCACGTGGTTGCGAGCCGCATCTTATTTCGACCTCACTTGCTCTTCCCCCACAAATACATTCGAATCGACAACCCAGATGTTCTGAGTGAACGTCTCTTGCTGCACAGCTCATGATCGACCAATTGGCGGACCCCGTTCAATGGACAGAAGTTGATGCTAGACCGAAGTTCCGGGGACGTTAATTGGAGGACTACTTAACTATCTAGTAGCCATTACAACTAAGAGCGTGGTAGCTTTCACTGGTGTAACCACTATCAACGAGGAGACAATCAGGACGGTAACCCAGCCAACGAACTCGGGAATCTGGAGAGCTGAATGGTATATCATTGAGTTTTTAGTCAGTGAACCGGGAAACGAAGATCTATAGTGTACTCATTAGCATAAACACGGGCTAGTTACTCAGTACCTTCCTGAGCGAATTTTTGTTTCATACTCTATATTTCCTCTGACGGGGTGGTGACACTAACATCAGTTCGGACGCCGAGTATCTTTGACACTTGATCATCGTGTGACCAAAACGCGGCCAGATTTACATACCAAAAACAGCACCCCCTTCCCCAATCCCCAGCTACCTATTCGTGGGGAGGTTGTACCATACCAATTGGAATCAATCCAGACCTAAAAGATCCCTCACATATCTAAATCGATGTCTCCGAATGACCATCTCTGATAGTCACAAGCACACTGTTTCAATCGCCTACGAGTATGGATAGAAGGCTACTTCCTAATTCACTTCTCGCAAGCAAGCAAGAACGCAGAAATTCCGGGATCAAAAGAATGCGATCCAGTCTATTTCAGATAAGAACAGACAGATAGAAAGCCAAGTTATATGTTGCATGAACCTGACCGAGCTGAGCTTCAGCTGAGCTGATGTCAAGGCACATAGCCGGTAGGGCATAAGGCACCCAACTACCTTGTATATATCTCGAGTCTTTCTCCTGCTCTCCAGTCTCTGTA
>Ga0307515_10000988_pt1 | contig 65006 bp, 61 predicted proteins | sample 17_EM_MG_FD_194513 | JGI IMG/M metagenome (GOLD analysis project Ga0307515, IMG submission 194513) | Populus trichocarpa ectomycorrhiza microbial communities from riparian zone in the Pacific Northwest, United States - 17_EM | ecosystem: Host-associated > Plants > Roots > Unclassified | place... | reverse complement strand
AAAAATCGGAGACCACCACAAGATGCGCCGTCTGCAGCTGCATATTTCATGTACCAAACACTAAATTATCGGATCAATAATGGTGGACTTAATTGAGGGAACCGTTTGGTACAAACCCGGACCGAACTGGCCAGGTCCGGGTTTTCATGGAACCGCTATAATAGAAACGGTCCGAAAATGGAACCGTTGCTAACACTACTGAGCGCTTTAGCCTGTACAACCTGTCAAATCTTTGAATATAGATGGTCACGGCCACATCACACTATGATCAACCATGATGCAAGCCCACAATCGTTGATGCACCGTTGACACTCATTTTCGAGATTCGGCAGGGAGCGTGTGATTTCCTCTTTGGCCTACAAACGCGGCCAATACTGCGATTATGTATAACAACAACCAAATCTCTCTTGTATTACCTGACTTACAACACCAAAAAACATTCATGCTTCACTGACCCTCATTTTTAGGAGATAGTAGCGATGTCATAGCTAGCGTTTTTGTCTTTTGAGGTGGCCAATACTTTCAGTACACATTAAAACAACAACGGCTCTGATCAATTACCTGACTTACAAGACCAACAATTATTGACGCTCCATTGACTCTCATTTTCAGGATGGGGCAGTGAGCATGTCTCTCTTGTTTTGGAATATAAAGGCGGCCAATACAGCAAAAGAGGACAATGTTGTACCAAAGTCAATATTTTGCGATTAGCAGTAGGATATCTCAATGTGACCTTGAATAGGAAAATCCCAAAACCAGAACCAGAGATTGGAACCAATGGGTCTAGCTAAACCTGGCAAAACATGTGGCTTGACTGCAACATTTCCCGGTTTGGCCCTCGACGAAGCAGCGGGTCTGGTTTGCCGACAGGTCTGGATTCAAACCGAACCATCTTTGCTCTCCCAACAAGGACACTTGGCGCATTACCCGGATCCGTTGCTAACACTACTCAGAAGCTGCTATTGCATTCACCATCCATATATTGTACCCAGATGTGATGAGTTTCAGGCATGATCTCTTGGTTGGCATTGGTATTTTCCACTTTACAAGCATATCCCAGATGCTCAACAGAAGTAGATCAGTGAAATTCTTGACCATTGTACAACAGCACATTCTGGAGTATATTAAATATGGTCTCTATGAGGACATTCTGATCTTATGCAGTCACCAGTCCACTACCTTTGTGACCCCAGTTCTCTTCAATTTGAGCATGGAATCGCTGTTCAATATGAGGAATTACAAAACCTACTGATGCATCACTCGGTGAGGTTAATTGGATGCTTCTGCTCCCTCCATAGGTAAGGATGTCCCACTCGTGATGTACCTGGTGTGTTACAGGGCAGAAAAATGGCCCATTCTGCCTATTCTCAAGGCGGAAATGATGGGCTTTGCATGTATTTTACTGTTTATCACCTGCAGATAGTTGGGTGTAAATATTTCAAGTGTCATTATCCTCCCAGCTGCGAAGGGCAATATATGACAGTGTTTCCACCATACAGTTCAGACCGGTACACTACTCAATATGAATGACCATATGTCCACTCTATCTGCCTTTGTGCAGTAATCAATCTACCTATTTAGAATTGCCCATATTTTGTTGTTCAGAATTACCACTTGTGAAAGTGTCCATAGAACGTATTCACCAAATTGCCTTTGATATATTACCCACATGATCTATCTTTGGATATCCAAGATATGTTTTAGGCTGTTCACTGGTTTTCCAGGAAACCTAGACTCCAAATGACACCCACCATGCGTCAATCTTCATTGTGTGTGTCAGGAATTCCTTCTTGAACTTCATCGGCCAATTCAAAGTGATACTGTAATTCTCTCCCTGCAGCTGATTCACCATGCGGTTCCAATCAGTGATACTCCAGGTGGTGGCTTCAGTTTCACCGTCAGATACACAGTGCTAACATTCAACACCCTTCTCAGGGTACTTGTTTGCCACTCTGTTATGTCCTCCCGTACCATTGTCTGTATCCAAACTACATTTTGGGGGAATGTGCTTCTGGACCTGGTTGCCGGATTGAGACTTCCTGCTATAGTTGTTCGTCATGATGTTGGGACAATTTAACAAACACTTTGTGAATGGCAGGTGTCTACAGTTGGATTTCGCTCCCCAATGACTCTTTCACCTTCTGTCGATCAACATCTGACAATTTGATTGCTTGTTGTCAGGTTCCATTATGGTGCACCCCAAATAGCCTTCATTTTGTTGTACTAACCATTACAGCCCGGTATGCATGGACATCCATTGCAGTGCAGATTTTATCAATCATTCATTCTTGTAACTGATGGCATTCTCTTTCCAACTGTTTACTTACATTAGCCTGCACAGGCTTCAACATTGTTTGATGATGAGATGTACTATTCATCTTGTAAAACCACTTGAGTGTAACATCTAGTGCTTTGAGGAATCAGTCAGAGTGATTTTGTTGGCTAACAAGCTGAGAGAATACACAAAATGCCTCCACTACTCCCATTACCCTGTCATGAGAGGATGTTTCTGCCATGGTTTCAGTATGATTATTGGAGCAAATAAGTATTTGCGTACAATTCACTGCCAGTATTCTGGTTACACCTCAGATCTCTTTTCACCACCAGGAGCCACATTTTAATGAGTCATATGGTATAGAAAGGCACTGGAGACCTGGTTATCAGGGTACCGAGGGGAATCAATTTTCAATTTCATCATTGACATTTCATGCCTTCAGATAGTGGGGCACCCAGTGCCTTATGTCCTTAACTGAACCCAGAAGCAGCCGATGCAATAGACCTAACTGGCAAAGCTCACAAACATTGTCAAGAAGGTATCACAAGAAATGGTTGCAGATTGGGCGAACAGCTACAGTGTGCAAAGCATGAATATCAGTTTCCTCCAGATGCTCCCAGTAAACATGCTGATTGAATGAGGTTTTGAGTGGTTGAAATGTTAAATACCCCATCGGAGCACCTTGAGAAAGTTCACTTGTCGGGCATGTGCCATATAATACTCGAGCAACCATCACTTCTTCTGGATTATCCCAAATACAGACAGCCAAAAGTAGTTAACATAGTCTCTGGAATACATCAGCAGAATGTCATTTCAAGCCAGGTCAAGATATGTCATCATTACAGAGTGCAGACAGCACAGTTCAAACTAGGTGATGCCATACATTGTCAGTATTGATGGCAGCTTTCCAGTGACCAGGGAATAGCTCAACGTCAATCCAAGAGTGCATTGTAGGATTGTGGCAGATAACGTATTGTATATTACCAATAGTAGGATACAGTGGCCTGGCATGCTGATCACCCAAACAATTGGTTGATTGTTTCTTCCTGGATGGAGAAATGGTTGGCTCAATGGTTGCTCCAGCAGAAACTTGATTGTGCATATGCCACCACCCATCACTCTGATTGATCTTGCTGTATATTCAGCATCTGTCAGAGTCTACAAAGGCTAATGGTTCAAACTCATGGTGTTCCTGTCAAAGGAGATGTGCCAAAAAGTACTGTATATATTTGAGATTATCCCTGTAATATGATAATCAGACAATATGTGAATAAGCTTCAATTCAACTACAATCACCAATGCCAAAATTGACCTTAAACAGGAGCTTTTACAGGGCATCCAACAATTGGAATGATTCGATTTTGAAGTTGTCCAGGCCTGTCTCATATATTCATCCACCTACATTTTGTTTTGCCAACTAGAAGCGTCACCCTGTAAGATGATGTTTGTGGACCAAAATTGATGCCATGGATTCTATTGTTCTTAGTACTTACAACACTTGTTATACTGTTCAGTTGCTTAGCATTGTGCTTGCCCCTCTGCATTTTCCACTCCAATTACCTTGCTATGTGGCTATGTCTCTGTTGGATCATGGGTACATATCTGATCAGATTGCAGGGGGTCTATTGTATCTTCATCGGGAGTATCTTGCAGTGGTGGTGCGCCTGGTATAATATCTATGGGTGGATCATTCTTTGAGTAGGTCCTCAATGGCCATTAAGGCTAACCAACCTAAGTAGAGGCATGATGGTTCATGTCGATCCCAGCCTGCATGTGGTAAAATGCAGTCAGTTAATAGCTCTGCCAATATCAATTTTGTGGGATATTGGGGTCAGTGAGCCCCAAGTTGATTCGTGTCGAACGATTTCATTTTGCAGATAGATTACACCACATGTATGCAGCAAGTATTGACCATATTTGAGGAATGGTCAGTGTTCAGGGTATTCCAATGAATCATCATAACACTTCAGGCAGCTAGCTTGAGACTCTGGGATATCAATTTGAATGTGACTCAGCTGGGGTCAGTGTGTCACAGTCACAGCTGTGTCAGACCCCACCAAATAAAGCGAATGGGCAAAACAAACTTAACATTCTATTGGTTTTCTGCATGAACCTTGATATATCATATCCTGCACAATGATCATGCACAACTTCTGCTGGATATTGTTAGCAGAGATGAGAAGGTTTCTTTTGTCTTCACTACAGTCTACTTGAGATAGTTGTTCATCAAGTGTTACAGTGATTATGGCAAACAGCCATATGCTGAGAGACTGCAGTGTTGTGAGATATCTCTCCACTCTAGCATCTACACTGCTGATGATGAATGTTAATCGTCTATATAGAATGAAAAGGTGATATTTTGAGCTAGCTGGTTACTGGTTCAATAATTATGTAGACCTGATAGGATGGTGGAAGTTTTGCTTCAGAAATGATCCTTGACTGTACCATGGATCCTGGGGAGAGCACTGTTGTTTCAACAAGGTGCACAACAGAAAGCAATCACTGTTGCTGCTCAACTCACAGGCCTCCTACAGATTGCCATTTCAGGTTATTTATGAGCAATTTATGTGTAATATCCCTAGTAATACTTACTGGGAAACTGCATATAGCTCTGGTTGGGTTCTGGAACATATCATACCGTATCTGTTCTATGACCTTTACAGTCATGGAACTATAGGAAGGTAGGCATCTATCCAATATGCCAGTATTCCAATTCAAGCATGTCCCAGCTGCACAGGTTTGGTTACCCTCCATCACAGTGGCTATTTCCAGGCACTCAGAAGTTTTACCACCATTTTCCATTGAATAGGACTCGCAGCTCACAACTAAGCACCAGTGCAAGTTATGTATTGCCATATTGTGGGCTACTAAGGCTTGTACATGGCCTCCACAAAGGCAGTTGAGGTGGATTTCAAATGTTTCCCCTTTGGCAATTCTTAGTACAAGACCGGTCATCTCAAGTTGCAGCTTGAGTACCTTCAGCCCAACAGGAAAACAATCCAGTCATTGCGCTGACATATTCTAGCTGTCCTCCACCACACATTGCATCTGGTATAGCTGTGAAAACCCTTATTAACCTCCCGATGAGAGGATTCAACGAAGTAGTAAAAGCACAGATAACTGATGATACAGCAACAATGAACCTGTCCCCATTACCAGAGCCATCTTACGACAGGTATTATGTAGAAATTGAGAGTGATAATTAATTGCACTCAAGCTGTGCCAAAATCAAAGATCAAATCATTGTGATACAGAGAGGATTCTCCATCAAGCAAATTGCCAAAGAGATGGGGTCACCCAACCACAATGTATACACAAAGTAGAACAATGTATGGCAGGCTGGGTTTGTGGGGAGCATGCAGAAGGGTATAATCCGGGGGCAGAACTGTAATCAACAGCTTCAAGATGGTTCTCAACACTGTGTTCAATGGCAGTTGCCAACATTTTGGCGACATTTTGGAACATGCTGCTATTTAAATATTGGGTTAATACTGTATGAATTAGGCTGCGGTGGATCAGTATGTAGATCAGGAAATCAACAACCCAGTATCCATAGGTGGGGAAACATGGACGGCAAGGCAACAAGTGACCTGTAGCAGATTTGGCCGAACATGCAGACACACAGATGACAAGTAACCTTCCAGAGTTGCCAAATGCAACATTTATGGTTGTATTTCACTGGGTGTCAAACAGCAATAATAGTCCTATATCCCCCAAAAAGCTACACATCTAGTATACAGGTGAAAGGCAGCGGAAGGTGCTAATTGTATTCATCAACAAGCAATGCATGTGTGAATGGTCCTTACATTCTAATACCATTATTTAAGTACACCTTGGAGCAGAAGTCATTGGATAAAGACTATATAAGATTATGTACACTCAGTCAGATGGTGAAGGACCACATATATGGCCATATTTGGTCCAGCTGTTGCCTTTCAAATGCTTTCCAGCTGAAATGGGGATAGAATTTGAAAATATATTTATTTGAAATCAGAAGAGCTACAGGCATGGAGATTGCAGAGAACATAATTAGACTGGCCAAGGCAATCCACACAAGTCATATTAGGGCTCAATATGCCCAGCTACAAATCTTCATACTCAGACTTTGAAAAGTTCTGAACTGGGTGGAACAGTGGAGAGAGAGGAGGATGGTGGGCAACAGCACAATACTTCCATTAAGGTATATTCTGATTGAAAGAGTAGAATTGATTATCTTCCACTCACATCAGCAAAAAATGAAATTGCATTCTCAGTATTCTGAGCATTTTGAAATTCAAGTTCGCCTTTTCTCAATTATGCAGTGTACTCTGGCTGGAAATGTACTCAGTGAAATTGTTTTTGTATCTTTGCGGGATTTTCAAACTTGGTATAGTATTCCCAAAGGGGTATAGCTTAGTCTGTTACATTGTTTTATAGTCGAAAGGTAGTCTATTTTTAAAAATCAAATATGTACTAGACCTACTATTGCTTGCATAGTAATATTATGAAACTTTTGGTTTATATATCTTCACGACAAATCATAATGAAACTAACCATATTTGGAATACCTCCAGCTATAATCAACAAATAACTGAATATCCTTAAGAATATTTCCTATTTGAGTTAGTTTGTTTTTGATTTGTCATTTTGAAATAGTAATGTCAAGTTTCATGTCATGACTCAGCAAAGTATTCTATGTTCATTACATTTTTCAAAAATAAAAGTAGCTGACTTCAATCAATTAAAGAATGTATCCAACTAGGCTATACCGATTTTGGAACACTATACCAAGTTTGAAAATCCCGTCAAATTGTGGATGCAATATCACTGAGTATGATTCGTATAACTGGACCAGACAAAATCGACTAAACGTGAACTTGACTTTCAAAAACCTTCAAAATGCTCAGAATGCTCAGAATACCTTGTCCACTTTTTGCTGATGCATATATATTGGACATACAATTTGCTAGTCTACAAAATACCTAACCTCGCAATTAATTTCTGGTGAATCAGACTATGAACCCCTCTGTGCTGCTAGCTTTGGAACAACTGAACGCAATTATTCAGGATGAAAAGACAGCATACACACATGCTGGGGCAGTTTAGCAGTAAGTGGAGGATGGTGAGGAGGATCTCAATCCATATTGGGGCAGTTCAGTGCAGAGCACAGTTTTCAATACAATCAACAATAGACATGGAAATAAGTGTCTCAATGATGCAGTCAGGCTGCTAAATGGCAGTCAAATTCACCAGTCAACAACTAACTGAGTCCCTGGAATCAATTATTCAATTCCACGCCTGCCAGGAACCCCGTTTCTGACGCACCATATCTGGGCAGTATAGTACATCGTAACAAGATGAGTTCGGCATTCGGTTATTCCTGTGGTGCTGGTGGCAGATGAAATCAATCTTGCCAAGACATTTACCTCTGTGGTAGCGGTTATGATGTGCAAATTACGTACTGAGAAGGTGGTTGTGGAGTTGCCAATGTCAATAAGGCAGAGAATACCATTGACACGAGTGTCAATATGGTACAGAATGACCATCCTGCAATTATAAATGTAGAATGAAAGTCGTATCCATTGCTGAGACAGGATCAGGTTCCATGCAGCCTGTTAGAGATCCAGACATCCACACCTCGGTGGCATTCTGCGTGTATTTCAACGCCAGACCCAAACCATTGTATTCCCATGAATGAGGTTGTTGGGAAAAAGTCATTTCGCCACGTGTGATTTACCATAAGCTATATAAGCCCCGGTTGTCTTCTGTGACAGCCATAACAGCAGATAATGGAATTTGGCCCAGAGCCATTATATGTAATGTGGATAATAAACGTGTAATACACGGTAAGCTTACAGTAGTATTTCTATCTTACCCCTTTACTTTTGTGTTCTAACTAAGTACTCTCGGGCTGATAGCGAGAGTGTTTGTGCACAACATGGTGTAATCAAGTATGCTAGATCTGCACTAGGGATTCTTTGGCAGAGGCTACTTGTGTAATCGTACTGTCTGGTCAGAACTCGCAGTTGGTTGTCAGAGTAGTTGCCGTGTTTCTGTCAGAGGCTCCACTTGCTGTCACCCTGTTCTTGTCAGAGCCCATTGTCAGCTGTCAGAGTCCACACGTATAGTCGCGGCGATCTTGTCAGAGGCTTCACATTCGATCGCCCTGGACTTGTCAGAGCCCACCGTCAGTTGTCAGAGTTTGCACATATAGTCGCTGCGATCTTTTTAGAGGCTTGTAATGCTATTGCCCTGGTCTTGTCAGAGCCCACCGTCAATTGTCAGAGTCTGCACTTATAGTCCCCATGATCTCGTCGCAGAATTCTCATGCTATCGCCCTGGTCTTGTCAGAACCCACCATCAGCTGTTAGAGTCCCCACGTATATTCACCGTGATCATTGACAGTACTAATGGTCGATTATCAGAATCTAGGCATGTGGTTCAATGATTGCCATTCTAACCTTGATTTTAGAACCATTCATGCGTGGAATGAATTTATTCAGTTTTCCATCAATTGTATTCCAATAATGAACCATCAAACTAAGATATACTATATACATGAGCAGCTGCACATCCTCATCGTTGGGTACCGTCTCCGGATTGCACCGTGTGTCAGCAAGTGTTTTCTGCTCTCGCCCATTGATTGCGTCGATCCTGTCCATAGGTATAGCCAAGATCGTTTTTTGAATCTCTGGTGGGATACTTTCCCGTTGTTCGAATGGATCACCATATGTACCTAATTACATGTCCGATATGTGTATCCAAAACAGTGTTCCGCATACTCTTGTATGTATGGGCTTCAAATCCCACAATGAGGAAACTGCCACCAGCCCAGTTGTCCAAGGAATGATTAACTGCAGTTGTAGCAAGTAACAAACACTCTGCTGTCACCTCATCGGTGAAGTGGGACGTATATGGCCGTCGCGTGAAATTACACTTTGAGTTCTGTAAAAACCTTTTTGCCATCACGCCTGATACTGAATGGTGCTGAAACATCTTTTTCGGTATCTAAGTTGATTGTCCTGAGATTAATAGAATCTGTGGTGTTCAGTCATACTTCACTCTCACAGTCTGAATGATGATACCAGTATGTGCAAGGAGAGATTAGCCTTGTTACTAGCTTTTGCCGGTTATTGTTCGGGAGGGTCCGAAAGCTAGTGGGATATTGATCAGGCGCAACTTCACATGACTTTTCGGCGAAGAGCGCTCGGGCAGCTGATAGGCAATCCGCGAGCTTGGTCCTCAGTGCTACTGAACTGGGCTTGAAACATGCGGATACGTACTGTGTGGATAGCTCCCTGCGAGATGTGAAACTCCTTGACTGCCGTACTTAGAATTTCCCGTGCTTCCTTGTAGCCATCCTTGGACGGTTTGTCGACAACAACTGGGTAGGGGTCTTTGGGAGGAATTCTGCAAAGGAATAGATCTTGGGCAATGTCCCACGAATCTTTTGGCACCCCACCATCACCCACCTTACGCTTATGCCAGCGACCAGTATCGATGAGGGACCTATTCCGCTTGTGCATCGAGGTGTTGCCTAAGTCAGAGAGGTTGTGCAATGTCAAAGCCAATAAGGAAATGTTGCTGTTACCTGCTGAGCATAGTGCTCCAGGTTCCCTGGAGGAGTGTCACGGGGTGATTGCAATGACTATGTATTGTCAGCTAGAGAGTTTAATGTTGGATGCGGGTGCCGTTATTACCCCCCCGCGGGTTGCGAGGAGAAAGAGTGATCGATTGTACCTTGGTATTGTCAGTCAGTGCGGGAGTGGACATATCTGGTTCCACTTGCCCGCCGCTGGTTGTCCGATGAACTAGGTGTTCACAACAAGAAATAGTCAGTCGAAAGCAGGGATGGTCATTCCTGCTACTACTAACCAGTCGCTGGCTGCTGGAAGGACTAGGTGTTCGCACCTAGAAATTGTCAGTCAGACACAAATGTCGAGCTGGATGCGTCATTACCCCTCCTTGGTTGTTCAAACTGGAACAATGACTACAGTTATTTAATATGTGGGTTCTTCAACGTGGGCATTGCGGTTCATTGTCATTGTAATTGCGATCACTCTTCAGCTGGCCTTCCGAGGTCTCGTTACTGCTAATATCGCCCCCGGATTGGTGTCGTCGTCGGCCATTTTTGTTGAAGTGAGACCAATGGCTAATGAGGCTGGTGTTTTGATCATCACTGCGGCTGCTGCCGCGCTGGGACCTGCCGCTGGGATTTTGATCAGTGCGGCCACTGCTGCCACCGGATTGTCTAGAACAGTTGAGGGTGCTGCTGCCAGATCTGGTTTCGTTTGCCATTCTGTGCGTTGAATGTTGCTGTGCAGGTTCACGTTGGGTGTATCGGCTTCGCATGTACACGGAATCCACGGCTTGTTATCGTTTATTATATAGTGCATTTCTCTCTCCTGTCACCTACAAACAACCTTGTCAGAGTTGATAATAGACCCAATAGTATTGGTTCCTGTGTCAGAGTTATGGTCCATGCGAAAGTCGAAGTTATGCTGTAAACTTGTCAGCATCAAGTTCATTTTCAGAGTTGATAATAGACTGTATACGTTGGGTCTTCCGGGTCAGAGTTGAAGTAATTACAGTATCGGCAAGGTTGATTCCGGTATCAGAGTAGGGTGGTTGTCAGTTAGGGTGATTGCCAGAGTTAGGGTGATTGTCAGAGTTAGGGTGATTGTCAGAGTTAGGGTGATTGTCAGAGTTAGGGTGATTGTCAGAGTTAGGGTGATTGTCAGAGTTAGGGTGATTGTCAGAGCGAGGGTGATTGTCAGATTCAAAGTTAGACCATGTATGTTGGGTCTCCCGACTGAAAGTTGGAGTAATGCCGTATTATAGGTGGGGTCGTTTCCCGTATGCGAGTCGGGTGGTTGTTAGAGTTATTCCAATTGTTAGAGTTAAGGTAAATGTCAGAGTCGAAGTTATACCGTATATGTTGGGTTCTCTTCAGTCAAAGTTGAAGTAATGCCGTAGTATATGTGGGGTTGCTTCCCATATCACAGTAGGGTGGTTGTCCAAGTATGGGAAATTGTCAGAGTCAAAGTTCTACTGTATATGTTGGGTTCTCCCGAGTCAAAGTCGAAGTAATGCCATATTACAGGTGAGGGTGCTTCCCATATGAGAGTAGGGTGGTTGTCAGAGTTAGGGACATTGTCAGAGTCGAAGTTATACCTTATACATTGGGTATCCCTTGTCAAAGTGGAAGTAACGCCGTATTATAGGTGGGGTTGCTTCCCATATCAGAGTAGGGTGGTTGTCAGAGTTATGGAAATTGCCAGAGTAAAGGTAATTGTCAGAGTCGAAGTTATATTGTATAAATTGGGTTCTCTGGAGTCACAGTCGAAGTAATGCCATATTATAGGTGGGGTTGCTTCCTGTATCTGAGTATGGTGATTGTCAGAGTTAGGGAAACTGTCAGAGTTAGGGAAATTGTCAGAGTTATGGAAATTGTCAGAGTTAAGGCAATTGTCAGAGTTATACCATATACGTTGGCTCTCTCATGTCAGAGTCAAAGTTATACTGCACTTTCCCATGTTCAGAGTAAGTTTTATAGGTTCCATAAGTTAGTATTCATATTATACCACTTTGTTAAGTTTCAGTAATCTGCCAATCTTCCTGACTATATTCTTGCCCACAAACCCCTACCTTGGGCCACACTATGGGACCCTTCTTCGGCAACCACTCTGGGATCTCGCTCTGCGGATGCCACCACACAGGGGAATCTTGACACAGAACAGTATGGTGTTCACTGCTCTGCGAGTCGAAGGGGCAGCAACAGTCGTGACTGGGGTGCTCTTGCAATTCCAGCCAGATCTCGCCACCGGTGCTCTGCGGGCAACGGCTACTGACCCGACCTGAGGGTGAACAAAATGAAGGCCTTATGATTCAAATATTGCATCACAAGTAGTATAGCATCATGAAACGGCACGTGGTTGGAGGTCGATGGGATTTGCGGTGCAGCACTCCAATGTACAGGAGTAGGTACGTAAGAACTTTCAGCACGTAAGTTACGTGGTTAAGTGTTGGACGACGCATATCCCTATGGGTAGTACTTTGTGTTAGTTAGTGGTTAGGCCCCCATATTCCTACAAAGGGAGCTGAGAAAGGTTTGGTTGGACCCTGCGGGACACTCTGATCCCAGATCCGGTTTGTGACCGCTAGTGTTCCCGGATCTAAAGTAGAGTAAGTAGTCAATGTAGGCCGTACGAAATTGGCACTGTGCTTGTTAGAAGAGTAGGATGTGCTTGTCAGAGCAACCTGTCAGAACAACCTGTCGGAGCAACCTTGTCAGAGCGACCTTGTTAGAGTGACCTGTCTGTGCAACCTTGTCACAGCCGAGTTGTGCTCAATTGACATATTATTCTCCCAACTGGGCCATGCGATCGAAATGCATAAATCAATGCCACGGAACCACTGTCGTTTACTGTGTGGCCCTGTGACAGGGTAGATGAATCAAACTCACGGACCCATTGTAATTAACTGTGTGGTACTTCTGCTGATCTTGGCAACTTTATGTTGGGAGTGTGTAGTATATATATAGGTCGTGGAGTACTTTGGTATCACCATCAGGCACTAGAATTCGTACTCTCGTACGGCAGTGAATTCCATTCTCCACCCACCATATTCTCTACCTAAGTATCGTACAATGCCTGCAACAACTGGCCACTCTTCCCAAAGCCTCAAACGGTGCTGGTCCGATGACATTATATAGGTCAACGAGACGAAGAGAGCAGTGGCTACTCCACGTATCAGCTCTGCAGCCAATCCCAACATCCGCGTGACAAGGAAGATTGGTATTCGAAAGTAATACAGCATCCCTCTTCAGCACTGTGAGTGTCTCTGATATCTACCAATTGAATACACACTAACAATAATCTGTAGCCTACAACTGGGTGGCATGGATATCTCGTTGGATAGGACTATTGTGCTTCCGCACGGAATATTTTTTTTGTTCCCTTCTTTCTGTCTTCGGAGGTTAGACTTAGCTTTTATCAGTATTAAGGGATTTTGGTATAGTTTAACATCGCAGTGTCCCTTCAATATAGTTTTAGCAAGTACCAAAACCATCATTTATTGTAGCCTTGACTGTAGAGTGCTTGCTGGGAGATATGCTTGAAGAGCGCTTAACAACGGAGATTTCGCATTGTTAAATGATGAAGACATTGTGTCCACCTAGCATGGTCAGGGCAAACTCTTTGGAGAGTCGCTGTCAGAGCGGTTGTCAGATTGTTGTCAGAGTTGTTGTCAGAGGGCTTCTGTCAGAGTGGGTGCTGTCAGAGTGGCTGCTGTCAGAGTCGCAGTCAGGCTGTTGGGCAGTCAAAGTCAGCAACGAAATTACTCCATTCGTCGGTATTGGTCATCTATATAGCTCGAAACCTTCCAAAAACACAACTGTGAGATAACCCAAAAACAACCCACAACCCAGCTGGGGCGAACCTGGAAACCTGAACAGAGGCCAAAACTGTGAACCCGAAAGAGAGATCCCAAACCTAAGAACCAATCCAGAAGGAAAAAAAGCGCTGACAAAGAAGTGGAAAGTATAGAAAGATGACAAATTTACTACCGTCCAGTATTACATCATTATATTGACCATTCACAGCAGGACAGAGTGCCTGTGGGGAAATCATTCCAATCAAGGTATTACATACTTGATCAGCATCGAGATCAATGTCCTCACTGGCAGCGTTCTGGAGAACACCCAGCGCAGATAGCATTCGTGATTGCGTCATCTGGTGGGTGTTTTCAATCAATCGATCGATCGTGGTGAGGTTTACCAATCTAGTTGTGTGTTGCGTTTGCTGTTGACCAATCTGCCAGACATGCGACCATGCCTGATGTTCCATTGAGTAATTTATACCCTGTTCTACCATGACAGAATTTTGGCAATTATAATGCAGGTTCAAGCCCTCATTGTTTGTCAGATAGGACAAGACAAGGACCCTCACCTGCCCACAGCTGATAAATGACTTCGTCACAGAGGTACGCACATCGGCACTCATCGAGCTAAGAATAGCATAACAATTGAAGCCTAAGAGGCGGCCGAACTCCGCACAGTTAGTACTACTGTCATACGAAGAGTCGAGGTCAGAGTTAGATGTCAGAGTTGATGAGTGTCAGAGTTAGATGTCGGAGTTGATGTGTGTCAGAGTTAAATGTCAGACTTGACATGAGTGGCAGAAAGTGGGATTGTGAAGGAGTGCTAACCTGTTCGACGAGCCACTGGGTAAGTGGCCAATATACCCACAGAATCACCTTCTCTCCATTGTCCTTCCCTGTCAAGGTGTTCCTGAGATAGTGTTTGAGCTAAGCCAACGTTGGAGCCCCAAACTGCACCACAGCCTCGATATGATCATACGTCATACGCTTGACCTTCTCAGGTGCAGGTATTCAGTCCTTCATCCCTGGGAAGGCCTTTGCAAACTCAGAAATAACCGTCCTCAGCATGATCGGGTTCGGTCTGCCCTGCTCAGCAACCGCAGAACGTAATGACCATCATTGTTTCTACGAAGAGATTTCCGGATCGATCAAGGCCTGGCCAAGAATCAGCGCTACAGAGATATTGCGAATTGAACACCAATGAGGGCCAAAAGGCTTTGTCTTTCCCATTGTTTTAGCCTGCGCAGAGGCAACCCCGGTGATTCTCTCTCTATGCCCCTTATAGCTACCGTCTACCAAATTAATGTAGAACTGTTCAGCTCCAGAGGACTTCGTGAATGTTACAAGTTCGGAGGTTACATGAATAGGAGTGATATTGATGATGGGTTTTGGGTTCTTGAATGGTATATGGCTGACCATTGTTCACCATAGCATTAGTGTGCATGAAACCGCAAAAGCTCACTTCCTAATAGTTTCGTCGCAGCGGTGCTGTCTAATTAATATATCCGACGTTTGCGTGGCCTTTCTCAATTTCCCCACTTCACCAATCAGGGGAAACATATAAGTATCCCAAGCGATTTTTGTGCAGTAAACAAGTGATCCGAATTCAGGGCCTTTCTTGTACCGATCTGCGACTGGCGTGAACCCTCCACCACGTTCAGTACCTGACACATTACTCCCGACTGCGACCAAATCGTCAACAATGTTGAGAGTGTAGTCGAATGAATTTGGCAGCAGCTGTAGGGTCAACCTGGATGAACTCTCCAGAACACGCAGGATCTAATGCAAGTCTTCATTGACATTTATCAATGGGGTTGCCGTTAACATCCATTTGTATTGTGGCTCCGGACTGAGTATACAGGACGCCATATGCATATTGTAATCATGGGAGTCCATGTTAAGCAATGTGCCATTAGCCTTTCTAAACTTGCAGATTGGGGTCCCGCTTGTTCTCAACCTGGGAGCCTCATCCGAGATATTCCGATGAAATATGCCAGGGCCCCAATATTTCAAACTGTCGGCTTCCGCACGGTTGCACAGCTGGTAGAAGGTCCCAATGGTCGAGATCACGACTATTGTCCATGGTTTACCATGAGGTGTGGCTCGATGGGATGACCTCCTCCGGGAAGAAGTTGAATAATGGAGATGTGGAGTTCACTCAGCGCACTTGGTCACTGCAGCTTCCCATTCTGCCACCATCGGTTTAGGGCTATTCAAACCTGAGCTTGAAGACAATATAGTGTTGTGTATTCTGGTCATACCATAGAATCGATCTTGGGAGGTGGACTTCCCACTGCGGCTTTCGTGGCTCCCTTCCGACCTTCTTGCCCCGTTCAACCTTCGCTTTGTGGTCATTCATGTCGATCTCTCATTGGCAAATCCAGGAGGTGGATTCTTGATTTCTTGTTCATAGACATTCAACTGGTGACATATTGAAGCTAGTGCTGTCAGAGTCTGATGATTGTTAGTGTGGTGAACAGTATATCTCAAGGGCACAGCAGGGTTTAACCTTGCCAGTACCGCAGTCATCAGCCAATAATCCTCCCATTGCCATGCTATTCTCCTTCTCTGCCATCCAATTCACTGCAGTAATTTGGTGCGGTTGTCACTGCATGGGTTTGTGGAGCGGCTTGAAAGTTCTGATCTCGATGGTGATGCCTAACGCTGCCATTGACTCCTCCAAGTTTTTTCTCTGACATTCCTGGTTATTCATCAGCTCCACTAACCTGCGAGTAAAAATTAGCTTCATTCAACACTCTGACAGCTGCTCTGACAGCGGGCTGAGCTCTGACAACAGCTCTGACAACAGCACTGACAGCAGCTGAGCTCTGACACCAACTCTGACAGCAGCTCTGACGGCGGCTGAGCTCTGACAACAGCTCTGACAGCAGCTCTGACAGCAGCTCTGACAGCGGCTGAGCTCTGACAGCAACTCTAACATCAGCTCTGACAGCGGCTGAGCTCTGAAAGTAGCTCCACGGCTCTGACGGTGACCACTCTGACAAGGACAGTGACTCACCAGTCCAGATCGAGAATATCCGTCTGGTCCTTCTTCTGTGCTTGGGCGTCTGGGTCGTTGGCTCCCTCTAGCTCCGTTAGGCCAATATTGTTGAAGTCAGCATCTACCTGATCTAATTCTTCCGCATTTTGAATGTCAAAATCTTGGTCCTCCTGTTTGAGAATCCAGCCGGGGGAATTACTCAGTGGTGTATTGTGGGTGATCGGCATGAGCCCCAGATCGGAATCGTCCTGGTCCTCTGGCAGCCCCGGTAGCTCATCGTTCCCTATCCCTTCCTCCTCCTCCTCCGTTTCAGTCAATTCATCGGCACTGATTTCGTCTCCGGAACAGTCAAGTAAGTCAATACCCAAGGGTTCACTATCATCATCCTCTTGTTTCACCCTGATGGTCGATGATTGTTCCAGGTTGAGGGTGATGATCATGATATATTCGATTTCATTGTCGGTGTCATCCACCATGACCGTCTTGATGATGGTAGCATATGTCACCATCAGACGGCCTTCAGTTTCAGCGAAGGTCAGAGAGTCGTCCCAGCTCGATTCGTCCAATGGACAGTCAATTAGTGCACATCTGGAGAATGGACTATCACACTTGGTGGACGTTGTGCTTGCCAAACAGGAGTCAACAGCCTGCAGTAGGTTGCTAGATCATTTTGCCGAGTAATCCAGGCAACAACATCAGCATGATGCATGTTAGTCACTTGAAGACTCGAGGAGTGTCTTAGAGGATGTGGAGTGTAAACTTAGATGCGTTAATTTCAGGAGAGTATCAGAGCCTAGGAGGACATTCCTGCTGGCCTTCAGAGTAACTGGGATCACTGATGACTTGTGCAGGAGTACCATGGGAGTGATTGTGATAGGATTGGGAACACCTCAGAGCGCCAGAGGGAACATTGGGTGCAGCGGGGAGCACCGGCAACAAGCCTGCGAGCGCCGAGGACAATCCTGGGAACATCTAGGAGTGCCTGAAACAAGCCTGGGAGCGCCTGAAACAAGTCTGGGAGCGCCTCGAATAGCAGTAGAGCAGTCTGGGAAAAACAACATTGTCATCGGGAACACTGCTGGTGTGCCTGGAAATCATAGCTTCTACCTATCATCCAACGATTTTTAGAACCCATGTATTCAGTGTGTATTCTCATCTATGTTTGAATGTATCTATATAGCTACCCATCTACACGCGGTATATCTGGACTGTGGCTGCAGGCGGTGCTTGAGAGCACTTCGAGGTGCGCCTGAATATGAGAATCGAGAGAACCCAGAGATACACTCCGAGGCTGTGATCGAGCCAGTTTGGAGATGCACTTTGAGGCGGTAATCCAGCATGTTTGGCGACACAATTGGAGGCCGTAATTGAGTGAACTTAGGGATGCACTCCGAGAGGGTAAATGAGCGAGTAAGTACATGCACTTGGAGGCCATGATCGAGCGAGTTTGGAGATACACTTGGAGGCTGTGATCGAGTCAGTATGGAGATGCACTTGGAGGCCGTGATTGAGCAAGTTCGGAGATACACTTGCAGGCCGTGCTTGAGCGAGTCTGGAAATATGCACTTGGAGGCCACGATTGAGCGAGTTTGGAGGCCGCAATCGAGCGAGTTTGGAGTTCCAATTGGAGGCCATGATCGAGCGAGGTTGGAGATATCAACTTGGAGGCTGCGATCGAGCGAGTTTGGAGATTCACTTGGAGGCCGCGATTGAGCGAGTTTGGAGATATACTTGGAGGCCATAATCGAGCGAGATTGGACAAGTACATGGAGGCAGTCGATGGACGGTGTGCTGGGTGCTGAGACTCTTTTCATCAGTTAGTTAACTCGCAACCGTGGGACTGTGACATGGTGACTCTACCTTTGAGCTAACATAGCGAGCTGGATTAATGGCGGTCGATCGTGTAGGGAGGCACACTGCATGCTGAAGCTACATTCAGGGGTCAACTCCTAATCATGATAATGAAGGGAAGACAAACAATTTTGGGTAGATGCTGTACTTGGTGTATACTGTACTTGGTGTATGCTGTACTTGGTGTATGCTGTACTCGGTGTATGCTGTACTCTGTGTCAATTCATGATCATGATATGGAGAGATGGAGAGGGATGACTTAACTTCGTGTTTTGCGATGATGGTAGAGTTATGGACGACAAAGAGAGATATGGGGGATGAAGATGAGAACGATGTGGAGGATACGAGCGGATATTCCAAATCAGTGGTACAACATGGCTGATTGGGTTGGGAAGACCTCGTATTGGTGAAATTACACGCCGGATCGGGACTCGTACCTGCCATACCGGGGATGGTAAATTGACTCACACACCAAATTCTCTTAAGTCCCAGTTTCTTATAATGATTTGCCCCACCTTTTCTCTTCTCTCTCCATCTCTTCCTCAACTCTACCGTCACTTTAGAACACAAAGTTATATCATCCCTCTCTATCTCTCCATGCCACTAATCAAGAGTTATCACCGAGTACAGCATACACTGAGTACAGCATACACCAGGTACCGCATACACTGTATGCAGCATACACTGAGTACAGCATACACTGAGTACTGCATACACCGTGTACTGCATACACCACATACTGCATCATCCCAAGATCGACTGTCTCCCGCTCCCAGCCAGTCTCTCAGCTCTCAGTGGTCCTTGTTGTACTCAATTCTCTACATTCCCACAATTACAAGTTAACTAATGAATAGACTTTCAGCATCCATCGCACATGCCTCCCGATCTACTGCCTCCAGATTCACTGCCTCCAGATTCACTGCCTCCAGATTCACTGCCTCCAGATTGACTTCTTCCAGATTGACCGCCTTCAGATCAATCACTTCCAGATCAACCGCCACCAAGTACTCCTCCAATCTTGTTTGATCATGGCCACCACGTGTATCTCCCAACACGTTCAATTATGGCTTCACTCGATCTCCACCTCCATGTGCATCTCCAAACTCACTCAATCACCGCCGCCAAGTGCATATCTGAGTTCACTAGATCACTCGGTCTCCAAGTGCATCTCCAAACTCGCTTGATCCAGGTCTCCAACTGCATCTCTGAGTTCATTCGATCTCAGTCTCCAGGTGCAGCTCCAAGCACGCTCGATCGCGGCCTCCAAGTATATCTTCAAGGAGCGACAGTGCGTACACCGAGATACAGGGGTAACGGAGGTGGACAGAGTGACGGGGAGTATTCGGCAGACCCCGGAGTACATAGACATCCTCTCATTTCCATCTCAACTTATCATTCAATGAAAATACCCACTGTATCTTTCCCAACTTTTGGTTTCACGTGCTATGTCTGAGATTTCGTGGATCCATGCAATTGCGTGGATCCTCAACAGCGGGTAGTATCATATCTTCTCACCCGGTTCCTAGGCTCCTCGAACCAGAACCTCAATTTATCATGAATTTCGTTTGGATGCTCAATGGGCGTGTCCAGGTGCTCTTCTGGTTATGCTTGAGTACCATGTGCAGCCAGATTGACCGTATGTTTATATATAGAGAGACTTAAATAATGCAAGCCATATTATGATGTAGCAAATCTTGTGACTGTAACATAGACGAATATGATAAGACAATATTCCCTGTGGTTATGTAAGAACCACTGCTGTGAGAATACGGCACCAAGTCATCCCTAGAAGCTGCGGAGCGGTCCTGTCTACTTTGGAAGTGTTCTGCAGAGCTGCGCAGCGGTCTCTGCTTCTCTTGAAGTCTCCCGCAGACCCGAACAGAGGTCTCAGGAGCTCCACAATTTGACTATTCTGTAAGTCTAGTCTCGAAGCATCCTGAATGCACCTCCATAACTGCAGGTGCTTTCAGGAGCACCTGAGAATTCTCTTGCAGAGTCTGAGAGCACTTTGCTTAGCTCCAGGGGGGTCTGGGAGCGTCTAGAAGTACTTAGAAGCACTGGTGGGGTTGCCCAGAGTGTCTAAGATGATTGTGTGTTGTTTCTAGACCGATTCACATTTCGCAGATGCAGTTGGTCATAACGCTGGGGTGCATTAGGATTTTTTGTGAAATCTCTCAGAACTCGAGGCCTTTTCAACTCTTCCGCAATATTTACCAGGTGATCATCCTCCATCCATGTGATACAAAGATCACTGTGGTTCTCTCTCGCTTTTCGGTCTCGATTTCCAGGTGAGGTGCCTCCCACAACATATTGAGCTGGTGAGCTGATTGCAATGCGTGTAGTCCTCCTGCTGCTGAGATCTACAAATGAAAGTTGCAAGGGATCACATGCATCATTCCTTCCGAAAAAGGATCGCTGGAAGGCACTGCCACAGCTGTTGATCTGAAATGGGTCGAACCTAGGAGACTGAGCATCGACCAAAACTGCCGAAACAGTAGGAGACGGTATCGTGGACGATACCGTCGATTGTGTAGTTCCTCTAAGACTGGTACTCCTACCCCACACTACGAAATCTCCCCCTGGTCGCGATGAGGTTGAGCTTGAAATTGTGGGTGTAGTCAACCCAACACAAACATCTGATGTGCTTTTATTGATCGGTGTAGTAGGAGGGACCAGGATATGCTCTAATGAATGAGCTGATGTGACCTTTGGTGCGGGGCTTGATGCGGTTGTTGGCTTTGGGGTGGGGCTTGTTCTGGTCTCTGACATTCTTGCAGGGGTTGGTGGGGCTTTCTTGGGTGTGGTGTGGTGGTCGCCCTTTGGGTGACTCTACTTTCTAAGCATGAGGTGTGTCTTTGCATTCTACTAACATCAACATCATGGAGCTTCGCCTCCGGTGTAAGTCCCAGGAGATCTCGACAGTGATCACCAAGCGTTTCGCAAATATCGATAAACTCCTCATTGTCAGGTTGATGTCAGTCGATGTTAGTGAGTCAATGTCAGAGACTCAATGTTAGAGACTCAATTCCAGAGACCCAATGTCAGAGACTCAATGCCAGAGACTCAATGTCAGAGTGGGATTTACTAACCTGGTCATGCGTCTTTGGTATACCTCACACCTCGGTGTACAATATGATACTGGTGTACGAAGGGATAGTGCAGTTGGCATGGTTAGTTTTCCATCCCTGAACTACTGCAAAGCCATCAGTGAATGGAGACCGGCAACGCACAGCATCTAGGTCCTGGCTCGTCTACTTTATCATAGAGGCAAAAATTTCTCTGGTCAGGTTTGAAAGACCTGTGGGCCATCTCGTTGGAACTCGTGGTGGTGGTGCCATAATGATGGTTGTTCGGCAGATATGAGGGTCGCTGAGTAGATAGGAGGGTCGCTGAGTGCATATGAGGGTCGCTGAGTGGCTATGACAGTCGTCAAGTTAACGTTGATTGATCTGAGTGAATAGATGAGGATTGTATGTGTCATGTACCAACTAGTATTAGATGCACTCTGACCCACGCTGGATGGGTTGACCTCTCCAACACACATTGTTACAGTGATGCGAATATGCAAGTCGATCCGGTTGAGAATGCACCGCAGATTAAAGTGAGGAGAGTCTGAAGAAGCAAAATGCGAGTTAGTTGAGACAGGTCGGAATCGGTAGATGTAAAAATGTCAGTGGCTTTTTGGAAGGCCGAACACAAGGAGGTTCAGAAGGAAGTGAGGGGTTGTGGTGTAGAAATGCCGATCCATGTGCAGCCAAAACATCAACTTGCACTGTTCCATTGGGGGAATCGGAAAATAGTGCTTAGGAGTGGAACTTCCGAGCATTCCACACAAGGCAACAAAGTGGCTCAAGATAGTATACTTCAACCATAAAGATAGTGTGTGGTACAACAATATCATGAGGCTAGGCTAGCATCCAAGTCCATTTTGGGTGGGCTGAATACACAGCATTGGGACATGTGATAGGAGCCTCACTACAATCAATTTCCAGGGGGCACTCAATTGTAAACTTTCCACCTTCAACAATGCAATCCTTTATTTCCACTTTAGGTGGCAGCGACTTTTCCCGACAAACTGGTCTCACTCATCACCGCCGTTCAACACATGTGTGTCTTAATCCAAAGTCCGGCACTCTTTCCATGTCAGATGGGCTACACTACGAATTAGCAGACGACATTCCACAATTCGACCCGGATACACCCAGCCAGCTACCTGAGATGGAGATATGCCCCAATGCAGGAGCCCCAATCAATGACACAGTACGAGTTCATTCTTCTGAGGATGATGACTGGGACCCCCTGGCTCCGTTTGCTACACCCCACCAATGGCAACTTTGTCGTTCTATTGTGGATACCAACCTAGGTAAACCAAAACTCAACAACATCCTCAAACCAAGACTTATTGTACCCGACGCCAATGCCAAAATCCCTGACCAGCTCTATCGACGCATTGCGGACATGGAAGAAATGGACAGACTTGTATGTGGATGGGAGCAGAGTTCTCTTAATATTGAAGAAAAAGCTACTCCGTTCTGGTATTGGAACCCTATTGCAGCGGTACAACATCTCCTAGGACATCCTCCTCATAAGGACCATCTCTCTTACACACCGGTCAAACAAATGGATTCCAATGGCAAATGTATATACACTGAGATGTGGACCACAGATTGGTGGGGGAAAACCCAGGCAACTTTCCTTGAATTGTCAGAGAGATTGTTTCTTGTCAGATTTTCGTTGTGTTTGGGTGAGTTAGAGTGTCAGAGAGATCATGTCAGAGAGAGCATGTCAGAGAGAGCGTGTCAGATAGAGCGTGTCAGAAAGATTGTGTCAGAGAGATTGTGTCAGAGAGATTGTGTCAGAGAGATCATGTCAGAGAGATTGTGTCAGAGAGAACTGTCGAGAGAACATGTCAGAGAGCGTGTCAGCGAGCATGTCAGAGAGCATGTCAGAGAGCATCAGAGTCATATTGTCAGAGATAGTGTGTCAGAGAGCGTGGCAGAGATAGCCTGTCGGTTTCATCCTGTCAGAGCGGATAGCGTGTGAAGAGTTTCAGCGCCCGTGTTGGCCGGATTTATCTGGATTTGAGGGCATCATTACTCATTGCTAACACATCCTAGGAATCTTTGCCAGATGGATCAACGGTTGTCCCTGTTATACTTGGCAGTGACAAAACTATGCTCTCTACTCTAAGCGGCAACAAAACAGCTTGGCCGGTTCATCTCAGTATTGGCAACCTATCTGAGGCAGTGAGACGATCGGTTAAGACAAATGGGTAGATACTAATCGGACTTGTACCAAAATGTTCAAACGGAACAGAAACCCACACCAATTGGTTTGCCGATTATGAATCTATTGATACGATATTGGGCACTCTAGAGTAGCCGGCGAAGAGTGGATTGGCGGTTCCGTTTGCGAGCAGTCGCACTCGTCATGCATTTCCCCGAATTGCGTCGTTCCTTGCATACTACCCATTGCAGTGCACCCTAACTATGGAGAGGAATGGTTGGTGCCCTCAATGCGAGATATGCCCGGATGGCATGCCGGGCTTTGCATGCTGGTCCACGAGCCGCCACCCCCAAAGTCACCTCCATTTGTCAACAATGGCTGCTGAGGAGATGGGGCTGTGGAAGTTTGCCAACTGTCAAAAGTTTGCCGATGCCCTTTCAGGTTGTAATATATATAGTCGCATGAATGTTGACCAGTTGCACTAGCTACTGAAGGGCTTATTGGATAATCACACCTGGGAATGCATTGTTAGTTTTCTGAAAGATATTTATGGCCAGGAAAAGGGTTTGGAACTGGTAGATGAACAATTTTCCATAATTGCTCGCTTCTCTAACATATGCCAGTTTGGAGACAAACTGACCCGCGTGAATCTATGAACCGGTGCCGAGTACAAGGACATGGTGGATGTCTGGCTAGCAGCGTTTGCCCCTCTTGTTGAAGGGCATCCCGACCACTTGAAGTTCATCAAATCTGTCACCGACTTCATACTGATTGCCAGCTACCACTCCCACACCGAAACCACGCTCAACTACCTACAGCATGCGCTTAGTGGCATTACCAACAGCATCCACCTCTTCTTACCATACCACAAGAGCCACAGTATGAGCAAGATACCCAAAATTGATTCCCTTCTCCACTATATCAAGTGCATTAGCTAAATGGGCACTGCCGATCACAGTGAAACCGAAATGTCTGAAGCCTCACACAAACGTCATCAAGGATGGCTACCGTTCTTCCAACAAGGTTATCTATATTCTGCAGATGTTACGATGGGAAACACGCCTATTTGATGTCAAGTCGAGAGTGAGTAATCTGCTGCATATCACCAAAGCAGATCCCCTCTCACTGAAAGCAGATATATGTAGAGAGCATCTTGTGGGGTATTCTCTGGCGACCGACAAACTATCACATGGTTTGATACCTCGCATGAACAGAGTGAAGAGCAAATGCAACACGATTGCAACTCTGACATTTCCAGAGGGTATCAGCATATCACAGTGTATTGATGCTCTGACATCCTATTTTTCAACGTTTCAAGTGGATAGAAGCGCCAGGCAAGACAAACCGACCTCTGAGTCACGTGCATTGTGAATTCTTCATCAAAAGATTTACCGAGCGAATGGCATCACAGTCACTATACAGCAGCACAACAATCCAGATACAGTTGAAGTTCAAAAGGCAAGGTGTGTGGAGACATGGCGCGGACAAGGCAATCGATTTGACAATCCTTTGATTCAATGAGATTGAGCACAATAAATCAATAGTTGGGTACGTCAACAAGGATATTGCCCTGCCACACTGTTATACGGTTTTCGCATTAGCGATGGACTCAAAACAGGGGAAGCCAACGCTAATGGGAGTGAAATATGGTGGACGGTGCATCATAACCAATTGTTTGTAGAGGATTTGGAGTATCTATCGTCTGTGATGCCAAACTGAACCCATGGAATTATAATGTGTCAAGATGCGCCGCAAAAGTGTATGACACATTGTCGATGTTCCTTTGGTTCTTACACCCGTGTAACATGTTCCGAGCGGCGATGAGAACCACTACCTACTCAACCAGTACGCATCTTTGGATTCATATTACATGATATATTAGATCGATCGGATATGTTGATCTCAACAGGGATGCCCGGTATCCAGTGCCGCCTTTGGCACCTTGTCAGAGCCAATCAGAGCCAGAGTCCATGTCAGAGTCGCACTTGTCAGTCACATGTATCACAGCCAGGATTGTCACATCATGTCACAGCGCACTTGTCAGAGCCATGTTTATCAGAGCCGGGATTGTCTGAGACCTTGTCAGAGACCTGGTCAGAGACCTGGTCAGAGACCTTGTCAGAGACCTTGTCAGAGCTGCACCTGTCAGAGCCACATGTATCAGAGCCGGAATTGTCAGAGACTATGTCAGAGTGCACTTTCATAGCCAGGATTATCAGGGACTATGTCAGAGCCACATTAATCAGACCATGATTGTCAGAGACCATATCAGAGCCGCACTTGTCACAGTAATGCGGTGATGAATACCAGGTAGTTGTTGCAGTACTAATCTCATCAGAAAGATATCGATTGTCCTGGGAAGGTCGCATACTGCTGATACACATGTCAAACTATGATAACTTCGGTATGTGCACATTGCCATTAGTTGATGAACATGTGTCAAGTGTCCGCTACTCTCACGCCGAACATGTTGTGCGATGTAAACATTGACCTTCGACCGCGTTACAGAGTTGACGTTGGAGATTGCGTCGCTGGAGTGACAAGAGCTATTGCGGGAGTGGTAGAAGTGTCGGGCATTGTGTATATATTTAACTAAATGAATTCTACACCAAAGAAGTAACCTATATCTTGAATAATGACATGATTGCTGTGATATAACATGCAATTGTGACTTATCATTATTGTATGTGAACACCAACTTGTCAGTATCCGAATCGGCATTAGAAATCATGTGAGTTTGGACTCACACACACGGGATGCCTTACTATCTTGCAAACAGTGGAAATGTAACCCAACGTACCACGAAGTCCCATAACTCACGGTAATAAACCTGTAATGTGCCGTGGCACGGCGGTAATATCAAAAACGTTTTGGAGTACCACACTAATGGCCATAACAAATTGTCGTTACGGCAATGCCAAAGCTTATCCCGAAGGTGGAGGATAAATCCATGTGTCATCAACAAGATAACCTATGGGACCGCTTTCCAATTGGTGAACATGTTGCATACAGAAAATACAAATCTCACTCAGCAGAGTCTGGACCCCAGTATGTGGCAGTCCAAAAACTGATCGAATATTCCCAAAGTTTTTTCTAATACCACAATATCCTGAGCGAAATCATCATGTTGTGGCCAACTCTCACACTGTCTATGGATTGTTGGGATTGTTTACGAGTCCAATCAGTACAAGAGAAACATAGTATGGGCTGGCATATTGTAATCAAACCAAAAATCAAATTCAAACTTCAAGTGACAGCTAGACCAGAATTCCATTAACTCTTTGACTGGTGTTACCAGATGATGCAGCATTGTTCAGGTGAGCCTACAGATCCAGCCGATATGACAGTAACGGCAAAGTATGGTGCAGATACTGTGTATTATTCTGTGAAGTGATTAATGCATGCCATCCAAACTGAGGACAATCAAGTTCAACAAAATCCAGCACATCAGATGGTACTGATTGCAAAGCGGTAGACGATCAGGAGGTGCTCAGAATCAACAGTGGCAAAAGGAAAACCACTCATTTGGACACTGTAGGTGAATGCACACCATATTGATCTGAAGTTGGCAGAGAAAGAGTAAGCAAAACTGAAGACTCTTGTGGAGAGATACACTTCACAAAGACATTCAGAAGCCAGAAAGACTTACCTATCATGGCTAGCATATGTTTCGTTAGCATTGCAAGACACTGAGAATCGAAGAATCCCTTGTTGCCAATGGTACAATGAATGGCCACTTGATACCAGAGTGGATTCGCTAATTTTCGAATAGCTGAGAGAATCATTTCTGCAACTGACTTTCAACAAATTGGCAGAGTATCCTGAACCCAACCATCATGACTCATCAAGTATTGTGCTCCTTCATGTACAAGTGAGAAATAAATATGCACTCTCTGGTGTACTATTCCCACAAATGGCAGAGCTCTTTAGTCTTCTTCCTGGCCAGGTCAATTAAGTGAAGTGGTGGCTAACCAAGTATTTTGCAGGCCATGTGGATGTAATCCACATGTATGCAGAAATGTGCAATGATCAATCCACACAAATGCCGCTCAAATTCCAGTATTCACTAGATCCCACTTGATGTATAACTACACCCACAGACAATGGGACCAGCCACAATCCTATACTAACAAAGAATATAGTAACACATATGACCTTCTGGGTGTTGAATGTGCCATGCCAGGCTTTTGCATGAGTGGTCTGGCTTGCGCAAAATACAGTTCCCCATGCATGGGTACTGAATATGAGTCCCAGTTGCCAGAATAACTGCACATGTAATCTCCACAAACACTCCGAAGTAGCACAACTCAGAGTCGCCCTTGGCAAAATAAGTAAACCAAAACTCCCAACCTCGATGATTTATTCTTCAGTCAGGTCCTATACGGACCATATGAAGTGCCTGACAGTGAGCTGAATTCTATCGCAGTCTGAAGAACCATCATCCTAGATTGCGAGGACAGCAAAGCCAAGGTACACCTCTTTTGACATTCGACCAAGCTAATCTTCCCAACCTATACAAATCATCAAAACAGTTCATTGTAAGGTATACTCTGCCGCATAAATAAATCATTTGTCACTGTTATTTTGAAGTGAATCAAGTTCTGTTGTACGACTGTTTGTTCCCTGAATTTGCATTGGTTAGAGTGAAATTTCTTCACTCTTTTTATTTATTATCAATGACAAATATAAGATGATGTCAATTCATAAGCTACAATTTCAAGTTCCAGACTTGCTTTATCTCATAACAGTTGATGATGGTATGATTGTGACATCGCATTCTGCAAAGGGCTTTGAATCATTCATCAATGATTCATGTCAGGTGCATTGGAATCTCCAGAAACAAGTTTCGAAATCAAATGCATGGAACAATCCTGATTCGCTTACTTTCAGGCACCCAGCAGAAGCCTCAACATATGCCTTGGTTCTCATCATGACAGATCCAGCACTACAAATTTGCTGTGTATATTTTGTAACACTGAGAGTCTATGAAATATTCTATTTCTGTGTCAGAGCATCAGACACAGCTTACAGATTTTTCACATAGTGACTGCTTTCGCTGGCATATGATTGAAGTTCATGCACAACTCAGATCCACATCACCAATAGTCAGATGATCTGATTTAGTTCAGGTATTCATTGCTAAGCTTCAGCTTCCACTGCTGGGTACCTCATGGCCTATAATTGAAGTTCAGGCACACCTGAGAACTTCAATTCTGTGAAGTATAACATTCTTGGATATTTATGAAATCAACTTTGACAAATTGCAATTTATTATGTACATATCATCCCTGCCCAGCTATGCCTCAGAGTGACTAATAAGCCACTGAAGGACATGTACCCAGATCCATGCATGTCTAGTTTATAATTTCATTCACTTCACTGGCATTATGTTTTCCTCAACTTTTATTCAGTGAAAGCAATACACATAGATGGTCTGCTATTGAAATGATATATATTTAAATGGAAGTGGGTCATCCCGCTCACTGGTAGTGAATGTATTCATGTATGCTTGCTTAGATTGTGAAAGTTTCAACTGCAATACATTGAGTATTATGTTGCATGTTAACTGTCCATGGGAGGAAGATAGGGACTGCACACTATACCATTAATACACAGCCCTGGCCAATTGATAACCTCACAGAACTCGGAATTGACTGAGTGGTATGTTTAGATCGACACTTCACAATCCTAAAATCACTTCTGAACTTTTCGGCTGTCAAAAGAGCTGACGCTTCAGCGAGAATCTCAAAGGACATATTCTGCTCAGCGACACTGCAGAGTACCATGAACTCCCACCCACCACATGTATGGCACTAACTCGAAGAGGCCTAAGTTCTCATTCCTTTTAGTTGAAACTTTACTTGAATCAGACTAAATGTGTATTTCAGCCACCGAATACTGTATCAGAAAATAGACAATGTTACCTGATATCAATCAGAAGAGAGTTCAAACAGAGAGAGTCTTGAAAGCTCAAGTTAAGCAAAGACAGCTTCAAAGGGTGCAATTAACTTTCATACATAGGTGTGCCTGCAATCCCAGCAATTTAATCCAGTATAACTATTTAATACTTTTTGCACCTCAATTACCTGGACATTGCATGCAATTATCCCTCTGCCCACTGTGAGATGATATCTCACTATGCATTCATACCTACATACACAGCTTTCAACTCCAGTATGTATCCAGGTCAACTTTGGAGTATTTGATGCTTCTAATGAAATCATGATTTAACAAGGTGTGATATGCTAGATATTAGGCACAAAATCCAAATGTAAGTGAGTGAAAATGACCTATTTGTTAGCAATATTGGCATTAACAAGTGCTTGAATCAATAAGATTACCTCTGAATCATCATTGTACCTTCCCATTCATTCTGTACACTTGTATCTCTCCTTTCTATACCATATTCTCTCCATACTGTATTAACTGAAACATTGTTGGGAAGGTTATTCTGCAGACACAGCCCAAATAAATACATGAAAGGGAAGTTATGCTTGCAATATTGCCTTATAGATTGCTAACTTTGCTGCAGTATTCTATTAGAATAGAAGATTATGAAAATAAGTGTGTCCGTCCAGTGGACATACTACATACAAAGTTTCTTATTTCTCCTCTGTTGATACCAAACTTAGTATGATCCCCTGTTACTCAGCCTTGACTCATAAGGTCTCAAATCTATCGAGAACTGAACATTTTCAATGCTGTAATAATGCCGTCCTGTGAGATAACCTCAAATGCTTGAACTTTCACATGAGATTACTATGTTTGGAGGAGTAATATGTAGGGGCACTTACTCTCACTCAGGTTCTCAGTGCTCCATGTATCCAGCACCAAGAGTTATTAAATGTTACAAATCATATTAGTGTCACAAGTTTTCTTCCCAAGAAATTGTTTCAGGTGCATATGTGTCTATTTTATGTGCATTGGTTTAAATCAACCTCCAATTCTTGAATCCATAAATACCATGTCGATTGAATTGCTAACATTTCATTGTAGGAATGCATTTCATACTGTGCACCTGGTATCACGGTCAATTGATGTTCGCAATGGTTTCGGACCGTCGATTTGGGTCCAGGTCCGGGTTGGAACCGAAACGTTAAAAATCAAGTTGTCCTGCTTGTCAATCAATCTGAACTGTCAATTTGGGTACAGTTCGATGGATATCTTTGAACCTGACTGAATTGGGCTGGTTGCCAGCTGGTTGCCCAGCGGGTCCATCTGTAGATACATATAATGCTCTTGATTTTGCTGTTTGATAATAGCATCTTATCAAAATCACTTATTCCACATCCAGTATTCATTGTCTGCATGTTTTGCAGTTTGCGATATCAATTATTTTGGAATCCATGTTTCTCCTTTTATATTATGCATTTTTGCCTATCAAGGGGGTCAATAGTTCTGTTATGAGCTTGGATATCCAAGCGATGCCTTGATTTCCCAATATGCAAGTCGCAAAATTGTTGACGCTCCATTGACACTCATTTTCATGGTGGGGTAAGGAAGATATCATGCACTGTTGTGCATTAAATGGCGGCCATTACTTCATTGATGAATTAATGCCACGACGCTACACTTGGGTTACACAGGATGCAAGACCAAGCATTATTGATGCTCTGTTAACATGCATCTCCAGGATGGGGCAGGGAGCATTTCGCTTATGGTTTTGCCCCTGAACTCGGCCAATATAGCATTTATGGATATTTGCAACCATCTGCCATTTAGATGACCCTAGATGTAAAGCCAAAAATTGTTGACACTCCGTAGAGGCTCATTTTCAGCATGGGGAAGTGACCGTGTCGCATTCTCTTTTGCCTCTAAAGGCTGTCAATACTTTCATTTTCTATAACCACTACCAAATCAGATTCTAATTACCTGACTTACAAGAGCAAAAATGTTTGACACTCCATTGATGTTCATTTTCAGAATGGGGCAGTGACCGTGTCCCATTCTCTTTTGCCTATACTGGCCCGCAATACTTTCATTATCTATAACCAATACCACATCACTTTTTAATTCCCTGATTTACAAGACCAAAAATTGTTGATGCTCCGTTGACAATCATTTTCAGCATGGCACAGTGAGCATACTGCTGTTGTTTTCGCCCCTAAAGGCTGCCAATATGTCAGCAATGGATGTCTGCAACCAATCGGAACCTAGATTACACATGATGCAAATCCCATAATCATTGATGCTCTGTTGACCCTCCTTCTCAGAATGGGGCAGTGGCCGTTTCGTGTTCACTTTGTCCTAGAAAGGCTATCAATATGTCAGTTAGGCATAACAGTGACCAAATCACGTTTCAATTACAGTACTAACAAGACCAAAGATCGTAAAAGCTCCGTTGACACTGATTTTAATGTATTCTCCATTCGACATCAGCTGCCACCGATAATTGTATTCATAATGATTTGAATTTCTTGGTTGCCTTTCTGACTGATTGATACTTGGCCCTGAGGCGCAGCCAAGCCCAGTACTATTATTGCACTGTTTCCTCTCATTCAATTAAAATTTATATATCTTGCTAAATGATTCATTGCACCTGCTATACATCTAGTTATCAACTCTATTCACATGCGACTGCTCACCATTCTCCCATGATATATCTCTAAATCAATTCCTCGGTCAACCGACATAAAGAACCTGGCGAAACTTATTCATGCATTCTGTCCTACTTTTTCTTGATTCCTTTACTCCTCCTAGTTTGCATTGCACTGACCGTCAACAACCCTCATTCAGCCTATTTCTTTGACTTCCATGTTGGCTGAATCCATCTGGAAATGATTGGTGGGGCACTCATATCCCACTGCTCTGGGCTTTCCGGATCCTCGATGCCATTGTCCAGCTCTATATCAGATTCAACTTCTGCCTCACAAAGGACTTCGCTGTCATTTGGGTTGTCCAAGACACCATTCCAGACGAGACAATTGTCACTGTCCATAATGCTTTCTGGTGCACTATCGTCATGCCTATCAAATGAATGATAGTCGATTCATTATATTCAGCAGATATTTATTACTTGAGTGTGTCCTCCCGGGAGGTCCATGGCAGACAACGCTGGTGGCAAAGGTGATCTTTCTGATAATGTGAATGCAGCTGCTCCATCATGTTGAAAGAGTGACCAGGATGCTTTGACGACCTCTTCAGTATCCTGAATGTATCCTACGGCAGTCATCTATTTGTTTTGAGTGTGAGATTTATTCTCTGTAGCAAGTAGGTTTTGGCTGCCCTGCGACATCTCCAAAATGTCATGGACCATTGCCATTGGCTGAAATTTTCTTTCCTCCGCCTCTCGCTTCATTTCCAACTCCTGTTCTGTGTTCGTCTATTCCAATGCTGGGTCATCACCAGCGAATATCCCGGTATTGGCTGAAGCATACAGCTTTGCAACAACATTTTTGCGAAAGGGCTCACCGCTGGTTTTTGACTGCCCCCAGGCGATGCAATCATGCCCAAGGGAATAGCTGGCCTCCACTCCAATACCATGTGGTAAGTTAGAGGATATGTCGTGCACCACAATAGAAAGATTGGCATACTTTGAGTGTGTTTCCTCTTGTTGTCATCACCAATCTGTGATATCCAGTATCCAAAATGTACTGCTAATCCCTGCAGGGTCGGAGTAGTATTAATTAAGATTCAGATTCACATTCCCCCAGTACTTTGGTGATTCAAGCGCTGAATTTAAATAGAGCCTTGGGGCGGTCAATAAGGCTGCTGCGCAATCACTTCTTCCAGGTGTCGTTTCAGTCACATCTTTCTGGGTTAGGTATTCTCTAGCATCCCTGGACAAATCATATCTGTAGAGAGAAGATGGACCAGATCCTGAAGGCTTTGCAAAGGGGAAGAGATTGTCGCTTGTCACTCTATTAGGTTTAATGACGGGGAAACATCTATCTTTGGCATAATATTCATTCTCCACATACCTCAGAAAAGGCTATTGGTATTGGGTAGTATACCAAGTCTCGTCCTCAGAATGAATATCTATTCTGTTGCCCCACTTCCGACACAATCGGAATTTGCAGAAAGAATCTAGGATATGGGTTCAGATGTGAAACATACCCGCCATTGTTGTAACATCAGCATAATATTACAACAACTTGTGTCGCGCTAACTTCACGGCGAAGAACAAGTCTTCCTTCCATTGAGTTTTCTTTTTAGCCACAGCTGGCATATCATCATCCATTTGATTCAACATGTAATCATGGACAGTGATAACTTGATGCAAAGTAACCGGATGGCTTGTCGACATTCACAGGGTCCAGTATCGGAATGCCCTCAAAACTTCCTTGACGGACATGACGATGGTCCATTCAGCCTGTATTGTGAAGAGTGGCCAGTAATTACTGTGTTTTGGATTCTGTAGCCACTTGCAGGTTAGTTCTGGTAATCAGTCCGCTCACTCAGGCAACTCCAGTGTCGAATTCCAATGTGTCATCACATCCATAATGAGTTGCACCGCGATTGGAACTGTGGCTTTTGGACAGTCAATGAACCCATTTCGACAACCCGGTGTCAGCGTAATCAATACAGCAAGCATTCTGTGCTATATCAAGCTCAGTGTCAGGATATTCAAAATTTCTTGAATTATGTTCTTTCTCAAATATCTTTGCGAAACATGGTCTCGTGGCCAACACCTTGTGCATTCAAGCATTGCCCTCATTTCAAAGTCTTTGACTCTTCCGAATGTCTATGCTATCATTCTCTCCAAATTGCTGATTGCGCTCTTGGGCTTCTGAAGACTTGATGTGGCCTGTGAATGCGATACTGATCATGAATGCACCTAAAGCCAGCAGTATGACGTGCACCATGCATGGTATGTGGTTCCACAATGCAGGCCACTCGATTCTGGAGGCCTCAAGCATTGATCGCAGTTTGTGAGTTATCAAGTAGTTTAAGGAACAGTAATCATTCATAATTCCAATTAAACGTCCATCAGTGAGCTCAATACAGTCATGAAAGTCCTTCAAATGTACTGCTACCATTGTTACAGTATGTGAACCCTTGACTAATCATGCTCAATTGGCTTCCGAAGAAGACAAAGAATATGCTATCAACCTCATTCACACATGAGCTGGACTTCATGCAATGTCCAATTTCGATCCATGTAGTAAGCAATGACCAATGTTATGACTAGTTTGTTGGTTGATGTCCACCCGTCCAAAGCAAAACAAATTTTTCTTCTGTGATGGCAATTGGTTCATAATTGCATCCACAGTCAGTCAGTATTCCCTCCGGCAAATGTTGCAAAGGGTGGTGGCGGACGGCAGCACCAGGTCACATCATAATGCTTCATATGACTGTCGTATCTCGAAGTTCAACATAGCATTCCAAGGAATATGAGCCAAAACATTACCTAATGTGAGGTAGTGATTCAAGGTGCCTTGGTGATATTTGGAAATTACAAAGTCCATACCTGCCAGTTATGAGCATTTTGTCTGTCGATTCAGTTGAGATGGATTTAACCTGAATGTTAAATATGAATTTCATTTGAGAACATACTATTGAAATTCCTCAACTTCCTTGTCTGTTCATGATGGCCAAAGCTGTTTCATCAACCATTGAGCTATTCAATTCCGTGACTTCCAACTCTGTTGATTTGTTTGACTTTGCGATGTGAGCTTTTGGCAGCAAGTGTTTCCCTATTGAGCTGGTCCCATGTTCTGATGGATGGCAAAGAACTTGATGACAAACAATACATATGGTGCCAGGAATGCTGGTCTCCTCAATTTTGCAGTGCAAATAAAACTGCCACGAAGGAGCATGGGTGAAATTAATTGAGGCATAGGACACTTCGAGCGTACATTGAAAGAAGCCTACCAAGCATCTATTTATATTTGTAATGTAGGGTCGCTCAAATCACAAATAAAGACATGTTCATTGTTGGAAGATATCATAACCTCTAGAAACGCGGTATCAAATGATTTTGAATCCGACATCGCGGTAGCAAGTTGATAGCTGGTGATTTCCATTTGAGAGACTGTCAGAAGTTATGTTATAGTAAAGTAGAAAGCTGGTTCTTAAATATTGACTCTAGAACTACAAGCAGAAAAAAGTCAGATCTGTGAGACATTGCAAGCATAGTTGTGAAATTGTATACAAAGACTTATTGAAAAGACTTTCTGTTTAGGACACAATTTAGGAACAATGCAATGCAGTTTATTGGTGCATAGCTGACTGAGGCCCCACAAAAACTGATGATGCTCTGTTCGCAAACATTTTCAGAAGGCTGACGCGATATCAACCCTAACATTTTTGTCCATAATGGCAACCGATACTTTGATTATGGGATAACACCATTCCGTAGCCATTAGAATATCCGGCCTTCAAGACCTAATATTGATGACACTCACATTTAGGAAGTAGTAGCGATATCGTCACTATCATTTCTAACCATCCAGATGGCCAATACTTTGATTATGGGTAACTGCTGTTGCGCAACCCATTGATTATCCATGATGCAAGACCAAAAACTGTTGACGCTACGTTGTCGCGCATGTTTAGGAGATAGTAGAGATTTCATCACTACCATTGTTTCCCATAAAGGCGGCTGATAAATTGATTTGGGGGTTAATGCTGTTGCACAGCGCTTTGGTTATCCATAACTCAAGACCAAAAATTGTTGCCACTCGATTGACACTCATATTTAAGAGATGGTAGCATATCATCCGTACCATTTTTGCGCATAAAGTCGGCTGAAACTACGATTATGGGTTGACACTGTTGCATAGCGCTTACATTGTCCACGATGCAAGTCCGATAATCGTTGACACTCCATTGAGGATCATTCTTAGGATGTGGTAGCGATATCGTCTGTAGCAGATTTGCCCATAAAGGCAGCTGAAACTTGGATTATGGGTTGACGCCATTGCATAGCCCTTCAGTTATGCAAGATGCAAGAGAAACAATTATTGACCCTCCTTTGACTCTCATTTTTAGGAGGTGGTAGCATTATTGCCCATAGCATTCTTGCCCATAGAGGCGACTGATAGTAGGATCATGGGTTGACACCATTGCAAAGCCCATTGATTATCCAAAATGCAAGACCAGAGTTTGTTGACGCTCAATTGATGCTCCTTTTTAGGAGGTGGTAGGGATATTGTCTGCAGCACTTTTACCCATGAAGGCAGCCACTGTCATGATTATGGGTTGACGCCATTGCGTATCCCTTTGATTATCCATGATTCAAGAACAAAAATTGTTCACACTCCGTTGACACTCATTTTTAGGAGGAGGTAGCGATATCTTCAAATCCATTTTTACCCATAAAGGTGGTTACTATTTTGATTATAGCTTCATGTCATTACCCAGCACTTTGATTATGCAAGATGCAAGAACAAAAATTGTTGAAGCTCCATTGCCGCTTATTTTTAGGAGATAGTTGCAATGTTATCACAAGCATTTTTGGCTGTAGAGACTGCCAATACTTTGATTATATGTCACAGCGACCAAGTCTTTTTATTATTATCAGACTCACAAGACCAAAACTCATTGGCGCATTGATGACACTCATTTCTAGGACGGGGCAATGAGTGTGTCACTATCCTCTTTTCCTATAAAAACGGCCAATACAATCACTTTGGAAGGATTCCACTACACAGCCTTCTGGTACCACAAATGTAAGACTTAAAATCGTGGACGCTGCATTGAGGCTCACCAAAATGACATACTAACAGTCGTTGAATGTTCAACAATTGTATGCAAATATACATACAGTCTTTCTTGGCAGCTAATGTATCGTTACTATGTGTAAACATTCGCATCCAAAAGCGTCAAGGACTCTCATTTCCTGATCGATCACTAGAGATGTTATCTGAGCGATAAATGATGTAGGCCTATCACATTCCAGCGGTTTCGGCCAGCAATTCACTGCCTGTGGATCCATACACTAGTTTTTGATATATATAGACCAACTTCCTCACCTTTCCTCATTCAGCTCATTCAGCTCGATTTCCATGACCTACCATACACAATTTTCCAAATCTCGACTGGGTGCACCAGATCTGTGCAAACATTTATGCAGTTGAAAGCATGAACAAATGCAGCATGATGGTCATCATTCATCCTGATTCATATTGTGCTTTGACCACTCCATCTATGACCCGTATGAGATCACTGACTTGAATATTGTTAGTCAATGTCATCTCTGATATAGTATTAGCTTTCTGTCTTAACAGTAACAGGCAGCATGAAAACATGTTGAGTGGTCGTCAATCAATGTGATTTGGAGTCGAGAACTTTCGTTTGGCCCATCCGACCTTTGGAAATGCGCAGGCGGATTATCATGTCTCACAATTTGGTCACTGAAATCAAGTAACAGCTGACACTTAGCAAAATAGGTACATGAATTGCTTTTCCAAGATTTGCATCAACAAAGATAGCAATTTGCCCAATTACTCCTCTGGCAATGCAGGAGCCATCCCCATCTCCCTATCAGAATCCAATTTCTATAAGGTAATCAGCTTGGGACACTATATGAAGGGGTAAAACCTTACAGGTTCGGCAGACTGTGATTCCTTATTTGGTGCTGAATCTGGCTCGGCATCCGGCAGGAGAGATGAAGATTATTTGTGTGACTGGGGTTTCTGGGAACCTAGGCTTGAATGACTACTTCCTGGTCGGGACGTCACTGACAGCATTAGCAATTCTCTGGGGAAGCAATCGTGAGTCCCAATCAGCTATCCAAATGTTGTCGGTTGAGATGCCCCTGAACATCCTCCGTTTGCAATTGCAAGACTGCCGGAACCATCGATTCGGTAGAGTTGTACTTCCCTTCTCTCTCACGGAAGTGGTCGGCAACATGTCCCCATCCTGGTTACATCAATTCGTCAAGGGTTATTTGCTTTTGCCCAAAACTCACCATCTGATACTGTACTGTTTTCGAGATTGTGCCCATCACCCAGCCTGGTTTGTCATCCTCGCTCAGCTTGCCCAGCTCTGGATCTTCTTCATCACCATTCTCATCATCCCCATCCTCCCCAGTGTCAGAACTGGCATAATTGCTCAGATGATCTCCGATGGTGTTCAAAATCTCTTCAAATGTTGTTTCAGGCTCTCTCGTTGTCAATCCCGCCTTTTCAGCATTTCTCATGTCTTTCTGCTCCTGCCCAATCGCTGTCTGTGCATCTTCAATTTGCTTGCTTGCCACAGCAGTCTCTCAATCCACATAATCCTCAATCCATTAATCTTTCTCTTCGTTGCTGAAACAGTGCATGTGTTATCATTTCGCCTCCACAAGGTTCTTTATAGATCTCCCACTACACAAGTTTTCAAGGTCTCGGACACGTTCCACTCCCTGAACGCTCTTGCCTTCATTTGTTTGGTGACATTGCCGTGAGGAGGGCATTGCCCATTTAGTGTATTTACTCGCCGGTAGTGGCAAAATGTTCGTTCTCTGAGCATTTACCATTGTCTTTTGTGTTGACTTGGTTGATGGGCGAGATGTGGGATGTTGGAAGATATGGACCACATGGTGGCAAGATGCGTCATTTATATCAAGGTTGGTACGCTTAATCGACTTGCACAAAGCAAAGTCTGTCTTTTGACCACCACTGCATGAGGAATAGCAATGCTAACCGTACACAAGTACATGAAGTTTTGCATCTGCGTCATGCACGATCACAGGGATGTCTTGAGACAAACATCACCAGATGTCTTTACTGTCATAGAATGTGCAGTTTAAATCTCACTAACATGAGATTTCAGCAGTCATTCACATGTATTTATCCCGGTTAAAAAACACACAACATCAGACTGACTTGGTGCAAATGGCACGACTGTTGGAAACCTCTGCAACCTGCAGCTAACTGTAGCAGATTCATCTTGAGTTGAATTTGCAAGTTTTGCTGTTAGTCATTCCATTTTGACTTGAAGCTGACTATATATTCCCCAGGAATTGCCACTTCTTTGCACTATCATCTTCCTCAGGACTTCCCACTTCATTTCGTTATTGTCTTCCACATCCTTTCCATTCCAACATATCACGGCTACACTAACGCCTCAGCCAGGCACGAGCTGATCGGATCCGAGCAGACTGAGTGGCCAATCATCCAATACGCCACCAACTGAGAAACAACTACAACACAGACTCCAGTTAGTCCGCCGTGACATTGCCAATGCAGCCACCAGCAATCTGACCCAGCATGCAAATTTAAACATGGTCTGTGGTGCTGGAAGCAGCAAAAATAGGATGCAGCCCGGGGTTGAATGTGATTACATTTATATTGAGGTAGACGGCCGTCATCTGACAATATAGTATACAGCTGGTGTATGCAGAGAGCTATAGGATGAATTTATAGCTGCCCATAAAGCGAAACCTCCATCATTGACCAAAGCATTTATCCATACAGTCCCCAAAATCAGAAACTATGATGTTGTCAGCCGTGGGATATTGGCAGATAAATTTAGTGATAAGTGTCCCCGAGAGTGGACGAAACAGGCTTTAAACACCCTCGAGCATGCTCTGGCAGTGTATATGGTAGAGGTAATAGCCGAATCTCATTGGTAGAAGCAGCAAGTGATTTCTTGTAGGTTGTCAACATGTCTACTACGATGGCAAGGCAAGGAGGTCAGGTACAGCTAGAACAGTCCAATGTGCGCCTTGAGTTGAATATGGCCAAAATGGCCAAAGGAGGGTTTTCGCACGCCACCAATGAGGAAATGCAATCTTTGATCAATGATTGTCGGGTCGAGGTCTGAGACGAGATGAAGCAGGGAGTTGAGTATTCTGTGCACAATAGTAATAATGCTGAGATGGAAAGACACCCACCTATGCTTTGGGATAATCTACCGGACAGCTGCCTTCAGCGCCCACAGGGCACAGCACAGAATCTAAAGACACTCTGGAGGTGCCAAGGCACGGGTGCACCTCCACCGCACTGACTTTGAAAGCTGACATCAGATCGGACGCCACGTCTGCCCGGAACACCACATCTGGCACCCAGTGACAATTAGGGAGCTCATGCATCCCGAATTGACACTGTGCAACCTGGATATGTGTATATACATACTCCTCTTCCCAGCGCTCAATTTGTCAATCTTCATGCATATGCCAAGGATCCCAAGCACGATGAAGATTTCATTAGAGATTTGTTGACTAATCAAGGAACATCCACTGGTTAGTTCACTATCGGTGGCGTGGCATTGAGGTTGACATCCAATTTGCAGACGCCAGCAGCCAATTGAGCGAACCTGCAAGTGATGACAAGCATTGATAGAAAGGAACAGGATATTTGAGTGTATTAATATCTACAATCAGTGGACACTGTAAAGCATATTTTAAAGGATATATTTATATCTATTATTAAAGAACAATATTGTAATGAAGAAGAAAGCACATGAAGACGGTATGAAGGCTGACAAAACACCATCAATGATATATTATGCCAAATTGAGTTCTAAGATATGGTGGATACAGCCGTGGCAAGATCAGCGTCAACGGAGCATCAACAATTTCTCATCGTGCCTCTTGCGTAATCTGAGTGGCGATTGGTTGAAGCCATTCCTCAATGAGGTATTGGCCACATTTATAGGCAAAAGAGCGAGTGACATGCTACCTGCCCCATTCTGAAAATGAGCATCAACAGAGCGTCAACAATTTTTAGTCTTGAAAGTCAGGTAATTCAAAAGTGATTTGGTCATTGCTATACTTAATCAAAGTATTGGCCGCCTTTATAGGCAACAGAGATAGCGACATGCTCCCTGCCCCATCATGAAACTGAGCGTCAACAGAGCGTCAACAATTTTTGGCCTTTCATCAAGGGTAATCAAAGTGCGATGCAGCCATTCATGTCTATATACAAAGTTTTGACAGTTTTTAAAGGCTAAAACTCTCAACAACTCTTTGATGCAGCATTGTAGGTATAATATGTTGTTACTGTCTGGCATGCTGTCACAGGAATGTCGCTTGTTCATCTGCTGAGAAAGGCTGCCAACTCCTCCTCAATAGAGGTCTGCGATCAATGGCCACTTAGATCACCAAAGATGCAAGACCAAAAATCATTGACGCTCCGTTGATGCTCATTTTCAAGATGGGGCAGGGAGCGTGTCGCTTGTTCTTCGGTGTATAAAGGCAGCCAATACCTCATTTAGGAATGTCTGCAACCAATCGCCATTCAAATTACCCAAGATGCAAGACTTAAAATTGTTGACACTCTGTTGACACTCATTTCTGGGCTGGGGCAGGGAGCATATTTCTCCTTTTTTTGATTATCCAGGCGGCCAATACATCCAAAAGAGGCAATGACGTACCATCATTAATATTTCACGATTATCAGTATGATATCTGAATGCTACCAGCAGTAGATCAACCCAAAATGCTGAACAGGGGAATGGAACCAACAGGTATAGACCAACCTGGTGAAATTCACGGGTTGATGGGTATGGGTGCCGGTTTGGCCGAGCGATTAGCTGCTGGTCGGGACTTTGGACGGGTCACCAACTAAACTGAACAGTTTTTGCTGTCCAAACGTGGACAGCTGGCAGGTTACGCTGGAGCAGTTGCTAACACTACCCTCAATTACACCACCAGACTGGCATCCCCAATAGCAATATAAACTATTGATGCCATCTCTCCTGTATCTTCTCAAGGAGCACATTGAGTTGCATCCTCCTCAACATTCTGTTACTACATACACCTTTCTCCCCATCATTTTTTTGGACTTCATCTCATATTTGACATTTATTCACTGTATCCTGCATTCCCCAACTGTCAATTATTCATTCAGCAGATGAAACCTACACCCAGCCAGGTGATGAATGACTATTGAGAGAAGAATCACGAAGCACATGGTGAGAGCACAGTCCAATTCAAGAAAACAGCCAATGTTCATTGTTCATCAAATGTGTTGCTTCCAACAATCTGCCTTTGTGCATTGTATTGCATATTAGTATTGATTCCAATTTCATTAATGAAGCAGTATGGCATTACCTATCAGGAGATAGATGCTAACAAATGGCACAAGAGCCCAGAACATGCCATATCATCTGACATCGAAGATGATAATTTGTATCAACAGAACGTTCTGCATGTAGGCCCGGTGTATCAGGTCAACTTTTAACAAACAACCAGGGATCAAATGGCAAAGATATGCAACCATGCCAATACTGTCATTGCTGGCCCTCTGCTTCCAAATTCCCAAATTCGTGCGGTGGCAATGGCACCAAGATTGTGCAACCACCAATAGACAACCCTCCTTGACAAATTATCCAATCCTGGCCATGAACCCCCCACCCAGGTGCACCTGCTACCCATGTCCAGTGGAGACCAGAATAATCCACAACTTGAGGCCAGTGGAGATCAGATTTTTCTGCAACACCAAATGGCTTCATATGAGGTCGGCAAAAGGTTCATGCATACAATCGTATTCACAAAGATTCCTTGATCCAATGTACTCGACGTGATGTACTCAATCGTTGAAGAAGCTGTGCAAGTAGCCATTGGAGCCTGTGATCTTCAAGACACATTGGCTGGTGCTCCTCCAGGTACATCATCTCTGTCAGTTACTTAGTGGTGTATATCTCCAAACAAATCTGCAAACACAAGTAGCTGTAAGTCTTGAATCATAATTAATGCTCTTCTATCGAACTTGCAATTTTGACTATGCCCTAAAAAATGCATAGTACAAGCTGAAAATTAGTTCCACTCAAGGATAGTTGGTAGATGGAGATCACTAACATCAGCAAAACGTAAATCAGTCCGGAAGCCAAATGCAAAGCTTCCAGATACTCCGGTATCCCTCAACAGTGCTTCTAAAGACTTCCAGATGCTCCCAGGCCCCCCTGGAGCTTCGCAATATACTCTCAGACTTTGCAAGAGCATTCTCAGGTGCCCTTGCAAGCACCTGCAGTTATGAAGGTGCATTCAGGATGCTACAAGATTGAGTATTAAGATATTCAAATTTCAGCCCTGCCGTGACCTCTGCGCAGGTCTGCGGGTGACTTCGAGAGCAGCTGAGATCTCTGCGCAAGCTCTGCGGGAGACTTGGTGCCATATTCTCACCACAGTAGTTCTTAGGGTTTCACAACCACAAGGAATTTTGTTTATCGTATTCGTCTTTGTTTCAGTCACAAGATTCACTGCATCATAATATGGCATGTATTATCAAAGTCTCGCTTTGAGTATACATACAGAGATACAGGGATAACAGAGAGAGACTCAGCGACAGAGTATATATTTTGGAGACCCCGGGGTAGATTGACATCATTGCATTATATGAAATACACACTCTAACTTTCCCAGCTTTTGGTCTCACTCACTCTTGACTAGCTTTCATAGATCCACTCAATTTCTGTGGTTGTTCACGCGCTCTTGCCGAGCTTTCATAGATCCACTCAATTCGTGTGTTCCTCACGCACCCTTGCCAAGGGTTCATAGATCCACACAATTCGTGTGGTTCATCATGGCCGGGTATCCCTTCATATCCTGTCACCCTCTTGCTACACTCCACAGACCGAAACCGCTCTTTCTCAAGAATTCCCATCAGATGCCATGCTAGGTGCTGTGAAATGTTGACAATGGGCTGTCTGCCTTCTAGCTCCCCCGTTTCACCACATCATGTTCAAGTGAGTTTGGAGATGCACTTGCAGGCCATAATTGTGCTAGGTTGGAGATACACTTGGAGGCCGTATTTGTGCGAGATTAGAGATACACTTGGAGGCTCTGTTGTAGCAGGGTTGGAGATGCACTTGGCGGCCGTGATCGAGCGAGTTTGGAGATGCACCTGAAGGCCATGATCGACCCGGATGGGAGGAGTACTTGGAGGCGGTCAAGCTGGAGGCGGGAGTTTGGGAAGGAGGCGCGACGGGAGCTGAGACTCTATTCAATGGTTAACTCGTGATTGTTGCAATGTAGAGAATTGAGTACAAAATGGTCTTCCCAGAGAAGAGAGACTGGCTGGGAGCGGGAGACAGTCGATTTGGGGATGATGCAGTATGCTGTGTATGCTGTACTCGGTGTATGCTGTACTTGGTGTATGCTGTACTTGGTGTATGCTGTACTCGCGATTAACTCATTATCATGGCATGGAGAACTAGACAGGGATGACTTGACTTCGTGTCCTTGGGTGATGGTAGAATTGAGGACGAGACAGAGAGAGATGAGAGGAGATGGGACAAATCATCACGAGAAACTGGGACTTGAGAGAATATCATGTGCTAGTATATTTACCATCACCGATATGGCAGGTATGAGTTCAGATCTGGCATGTCATCACAGCAATATGAGGTCTCCCCAACCCAATCAGGCAAGGCGTACCTCTGATTTGTCATATCTGCTTGTATCCTCCACATTGTTCTCGTCTTCATCCCCCACCTGTCTTTTTCTCGTCCACAACGCTACCATCATCGTGGAACACAAAGTCAAGTCATCCCTCTGAATCTCTCCATGCCATGCTCATGAGTTGACACCGAGTACAGCATACACCAAGTACAGCATACACCAAGTACAGCATACACCAAGTACAGCATACACCAAGTACAGCATATACCAAGTACAGCATACACCAAGTACAGCATACACTGAGTACAGCATACACCGAGGACAGCATACACCAAGTGCAGCATACACCGAGTACAGCATACACCGAGTTCAGTATCCACCCAAGATTTTGTGTCTTCCCTTCATTCTCACGATTACGAGTTCACCCCTGAATACAGCTTCAGCTTCCAGCGTGCCTCCCTACATGATCGACCGCCATGAGCCAGCTCTCCATGAGAGCTCAAAGGTCTAGTCAACTAACCAATGAATCGACTATCAGTGCCCGGCTTGCCGTCCGTCGGCCACCTTCAAGTCCTTGTCCAAACCTGCTCAATCATGGCCTCCAAGGGTATCTTTCAACTTGCTCTATTGCGGTCCCCAAGTTCGCGCCATGATGGTCTCTAAATGCATCTCCGAACTCGCTCGATTGCATCCTCCAAGTTCACACAATCATGGCCTCCAAGTGCATCTCCAAACTGGCTCGAGCATGAGCTCGGAGTGCATCTCTATGTTTTCCCGCTCATGGCCTCCAAGTGTATCTCCAAATACGCTCTATTACCACCTCCATGGTCATCTTTAAACTCAGTCAATCATGGCCTTGGAGTGTATCACTGAGTTCATTTGTTTGTCATTTTCAGGCGCACCACAAATTCCTCTTAAACACAGCCTGCATCCAGTCCAGATATCCCGTGTGTAGATGGGTAGCAATATAGACATATAGATGAGAATACAAACTGAATACATGAGTTTCAAAAATCGTTGAATGATAAGTAGTAGCTATGATTTCCAGGCCCACCAGCAGGGTTCCCAAAGATGATGTTGTTTTTCCCAGACTGCTCTACTGTGATTCGAGGTGCTCCCTGACTTGTTGCCAGGGCTCCCAGGCTTGTCATTGGCACTCCCATGCTTGTTGCCGGCGCTCCCAGGTGCTCCCAGGTGTACCACAAGGCCACCACATCGGTCCAGTACACGCCAGGATTTGACCACCCTGGGATTCTGGTCTGACAACTCCCTGAGGCTCCCAGTGACAAAAATTCATTTTGCTGATGAAGCTGTTATTCTGACTCACTGCTTGGATTTGAATTGTGAGACTGAGCTTTAGATCTAATTTAAGCAGCTGCTGTTTAATGCTGCTTATTGCTGAAACGTCATGGAACATAAGAAATTATGGTTCACTAGTATGGAAATTCTTGATTTAAGTTACCATCAAGTGTTCTACACCACCAACAGCTTGGGGCACCTGCCTGCTGCATCTCAGTCCTATCAACCTCTTGCTCTGCAGACTGTTGCAGTGACAGCCACAGATATTTATTGTACACTGTCTGAATATGCCACTAGAGTGAAGATTACTGTTATGTTTTCTCAAGATGAATATCAAGGTACATTTTGGCCATCACCAGTGATACATTTTACACTAGAACCCACTGTACTCATCAAGTAGAAATCAGTTGGCTACTTCATACCCCCTGCCCCATTCTGTTTGACTTCCCTAAGCTTGGTACTCCTCAATCCATGTTGGTGCTCCTCAACTTAGATTGGCACTCTTCTATTCCATTCCATACTCAATTCCATCTCTTTCAGCTCTCCTCTACTGGGACAGGCACTCCTCAATTCCCTCTCTCTGGATTGGCACTCCTTGAGTTGAGTCCATAATCCATACCCCAGTTTTTGCTACACCTCAACTGCAATAAAAGCTCCTCAATCACCGCTGGCACTACTCAGACTGAATTGTCACTCCATTATTCGTATTCACTCTCTGTACCCCTCCTTTTTGGTGCTTCTCTGCTTGTATAGGCACTGCTCAATCTCCATCAGTGCTCTGTTGCCTGGATTGGCACTCCTCTATTATATTCTGTACTCCATACCCCCCCCCATTCAGAACATTTCAACTGGTATGAGCACAGTTCCTTATGGATAGGCACTTCTCAATCCCCATCTGGGCTCCTCACCCTAGATTGTCACTCTTCTGTTGCATTCTGTGCTGCTCAAGCACCTTCTGTAAACATCTCTTTCCACCTATTACTCCCTATCGGGCCCTCCTCTATACCTGGTTGTTGGTCTCCTTGTTCATCTGAATATGTCATATAACCTTTCAAACTACCATTTTGGTTTCCAGTGAGCTGACATCTAATTACACCAGCATTAGATATCACAAATCGAGTCACATGACATTGGAATTCAATTTCACCGACTTGCCTGGTACATGTTGTCAGCAAATACAAGAATCATCTGCAGCTCCTTTAGGCAATTGATGATTTGTATATTCTGGCTTTTGCCAGCCATGATAAGATGGGAGATAAGGTGGATGGCATTGACACTATGGTCAATTGATATCATTCGATTGCTTAGTCAAGTTATTTCTTTGTTATACCTGCTCTTATATTTGAATCAGATACCTTTTGTTTCGTTCCTTAAAGTAGCAATGCAAAAAATAGAATGTTGAAGATGTTATCGTAGCTAGTATAAGTATGATTTAGACGTGATAATACACAATAATCTATGGATCATGTTGACTCAGGAGGGTGACCCATTGCACAGGTACAACTGCAGAGTTACAGATACAGCTTGCAGTCCTCTGAATGAATATCCATAAAAATTGAGGCATCTCTCAGAGTGTGTTTGGGATTGCCATGTTGGTTACGGGACACTCCAAGGTAATCCCAAAGTTCTCTCTGGTGCTGCAACATGTTCCCAAACTTATCATGATTATTTATGTGGTTTACCTGTACCGGGAATTGGAGGTCCTCAATACTCTGAAGGACAGCCAGAATGCCCTCCTAGGGTCTGACTCTCTTCTGAAACTAATGCTACTAAGTTTTCACTCCACCTCTACTAACAACTCCTGGTGGCTCCCAGTGACTACAATAAGTTTTTCAGATGCAACAATATATATCCCCACAATCCTAACAGTTTTTCATAGAGAAGAAGTACTTAAAATATTACACTGTTACAGGTGTACTTATATCTAGTATTCACAACAGGTTCGGGTAACCCGCCAGCGTTCCGGGTTTAGAAAGGACAAACAGTTTGGTTCAGTTCCAGACCCATCCGAAAACCCAACCTGCTTTGTCTTGGCGGGGTTGTTACCCGGACCAGACAATGAACCATGGGTTTCTAGGCGGGTTGGATCCTAACCACAGTTCCAGCTGTACAGTTCTTACAGCTTGGCCTGCAATTACGTTTTTGAGTTCTTTATTGTATCATGACATGATGAATACGCAGATTGTGCAGTATCACAAGCTCTTACACCTCCAGCATTCAGATTTGAGATCCAACTGATATTTGTTGAGTGGCTGTGAAACAAGAGCAAATATGAAACTAAATTTGCAGGTTTTTGATAGCGACCCCACCAATATTGGTCCGATTGGAAATCTGCAAGCAGGAGGCGAAAGAGCGGCCAACACTGCACAATCTAAATATTGATCATATCATGATACAATCAGAACTCAAATATTGAATTGGAGCCAAAGTTTTGAGGTTGAAATGCTGGGTTTTAGGTGTTAAAACCGGCCCAATTGCAACAGTCCGGGTTTTCGTGTGGTAAAACCCTTTGTAACAGTTTGTTTCCGGTCCCAACCATAACCCAGAACCGTTCTTGCTGGTTGGGACCGTTGCCAACACTACTTATATCCTAATAACCACTAAAACAGTTATCAATTGTAGTACAACGGTCTATCCAAAATCTGTCTTCTTGTTTCCAAATCTTTCCCAATACTCATCCTCTTGTCAACCACAACAAGTGCAAACTGCTAACTGTAATGTTGACTAGCTAGACAGCATTTGCAGACTATATCGTAGAATTCCTCCTGTGAACAACATCCTGTCTCGACATATGGAATCACCACATATTCATAGCGTGCTAAGAGGTATGGTGTATTGTTAGATCAGCATTGGATAGCTTGCCCAGCTCTGTGTAATAAAGCTATAACTCTCCAATTACTGTAACTGGATGACTCAATACAGTCTTCAATTCTCCTTTTTGAAAAATTAGCATTATAATTAATTTTTGTTGGATGGAGATACTGTATTCTATATGAGTGGTTGGTAGGAATTCACAAGAGTGTCAATGTGAGCTGCAGAAGCCATTGGGGATAGAATTTTGAATGATACTTTAACGTATTCTTCAGTACTAATGTCTAACTGGGGATTGCTACTGGAGATTTTCTGTCGCATTGATGAAAAAATATCAACTCTTTATTGTTGAGTGATAAGGATGAGACTCCTTCAGATATTCCCACTATGACAAGTCATTTGCTTGATAGCCTATTCCCAACGCAAAATCCAGTTTCCAAACATCCCTCAGTAATGTAACTATGAATTCCAAATAGATTACCGTATTCCTGCAGGAGTGGTTTTGAATTATTCTGCTTCTGACCAGGGCCATTCTCTAAAAGATATGAAACGCACAAAAATGCCAGATCATAACTTCAACTTCAATATCTTGATATCATTTGTTCAGTAGTTGAAACATCCACAGGCTACTGCCCAACAGTGCTTAACAGAAATATATTAGTACCTTAAATCTAATTAGACTTATTGTCAATTGTGACAGATAATTAGTTGGTAACCAACCAATACTCCCCCCATATAGTTTATGATGGTGTGTAGCATACAAGCTCAACTGAAGAACTTGGTTTGCTTCAGGCTCTTATCTCTGACTGATTGCATTAATTGCTCAGATTCTGTGTACTTAGGCTTTGGCTATTTGATAACTGGAAAGTGCTGAGAGGTGTTCTCATCACTGAAGAGAGAGGCTGTCTGAAACTGCTTACTCACATATGGCACATTATCCGCTTCACACAAAGCTCTGTTTAATCGAAAGTTATCTGTGGGTAGTTCTATTACGATGTGTATAGTAGGTGTGGTCGATAATTATACTCACCACTGATGTTTCTTTATTAATTGTCCTTGTTATGGCAATACAATTGCATCATCATACTTAGTCCAATAGCAGTCATATAGGCTGATGCTAATCAATCCTCATGTGACTTAAGTGTAATCCCACTGAAGATCACTGGACTGACAAATATCGTAATGTCACAAATAGGTGTTATGAAATGGTTGCCAGGTTACTTGCAATGTATTCAAATATATAATCTACTATAGATCATTACTGTGGTAAAGGGAGAACCCCTAACACATTGCAATCTGATCTGCACTTGAAGCTATATAAAATATTTTACCCATAGAATTACTTCTTGTGTGTAAATACTTCACATTGTAATTTTATATCAGTTTGGGGGCAAACCTTCACAAGTGCATAATCATTGAACAGTCATACTTGTGTGTAGAATCGATTCATTTATAGACCGATTCTCCTTCATAGATCGACTTCAATTCTAGTACTTTCTAACTTCAGATATATTGTTTGGTTGAGTAGTTAATTTGTTGATAGATTGTGTTGTCAAGTGGTTGAATAAGATAGCTTCAGCAAGATTGGGAACGCTGTAGGTATGTATGGTGATTGAAATAGATATACTTCAGCCAAATGAAAGGAATGGAGTCAATAGTGTATATGATTGTGTACTGGAGCTTGGTTGACTATTAAACTACCTCACACCGTTGACTTTGGTTAACAATAGTGTTGAGTTGCAGTATTTATTTAATAAATGCATTCTATGATCTTTGGCTGATAATTGAAGTCAACTGACCAATACTAATGGTATTTGAAATTAATTAGTTGAGTATTATTAAAGTTCTCTGGATAGCAATTTGTAATAGTATATATCCACTACTTAGTATAATAGTTCTCTTTGTGGGTAACTAACCATGTATACTAATTGATGATTATTCAGGTCTGGGTTGCCATCAGGTAGTTCAATTAAGTGATAAACAAGTCAACCTCTATGCTCAGCAGTAGCCATACTTTTAAAAATTATTATGGGAACTGTATTCTCATTTATAGCCTTTGTAAAGTGGAATGTTGGGCAAGAGGTAAACTTGCAATATCCCATATGCTAAATATATTCAGTTACTGAAAAATTAATAATACTTGATGAGTATATACACCTGTATTTTGGCCTTATAGGTATACAGATAGTTATTACAGAAAGGATATTGCAAATATTCACAAAACTAATCATAAATGTACTAGGTGGCAAGATTACCACTAGAGATCTAAGGTGGATGGTGAGTAAACAATATGCAATGGCTATTATGTGGCCCCAGGTTATATGGTGCAGTATCATCGAAATTTACTATTTAAGCAATGCCATCATCAACCATAATAATTGAATTTCAAGGTGCTATTATTAACTTTATAAGGGTGAAATATTGTGAGGTTTAATGGCATTGGGTGCTCTGACTATTAACAATATACTACAATATCAACTGATATTGTGGTTATCGCTATCCATTATTCAATATCTGCTACTTACAATTTGGCATTTGGTTTCTGCAAAACGTTAAGTTTTTAAATCTTGTAAACAGTAGCATATCTCTAAATATAGAGTAAAGAGAACATAGCTGTAGAAAATTGAACATACAGAGAAGTATATTAGTATGTATACTATCATGAAAATTTGTAGTGTCAACAATTTAAATCTTGAGTATTCTTCAGTATATAATAAGAGAGTACTTCTAACTATATACAGAGTAACTTTGAGGAATTGTGATAGGATTCTTGATAGTAAGCTAGGTGGATTATAGAACCTGCTTCAAAGTTGTGTGATACAATTTGAAATCAGTACTGAGAACATTGCAGATGCATTGTACTGATAGTAATATGTAGTATGTTGAACTGTATAGTGAAAACGTTTGCCAGTGTAAGATGAAGTACATGCATAGTAAGTTGTTCAGTGCAATGGAAAGTACAATTGAATGTTTATTACAAGTGTACTTAAAAGCATCTTGAGAGAATGCTTATAATTATACATATAATTATATATGGAATTGTATTAGAAAGTGCCAAATAAAGAGTATACAAAAGTGCAGTAATAGGTATAGTATTTATTACAAATAGTTGAAAATGCATGCCAAACATAATCAAACTCAAAGGAATGGAAGATGCTACAAATATAGAATCATTGACCCACAATTCAAAAACCATTTCCATTCCACATAAGGTCAAAAAGATAATAATGTTTTCAAAAAGTACATAGACAGGATGAGCAGTCTGTGGTTCTATAATGTCTGATATATATGTAACTTAGTTAGAAATGTCTGACAGCTCTCTTTGTGAAATTTTGAACTAGTTTAAATGTTAAAATTACCAATTATTTTAAACTTCAAATCAATTCCTCTTATAGTATTAAACAGTTGTTCATTACATTTTTACTACATTCTTGATGGGGACTTTGATTACTATTGTATATTGTTAAATTAGCCTAGAAACTACATATTTGCAATAAAATCTAATATAATTTTTGGCAAAATTCTTTAGTGCAACTTTATACTCATTAATGCAACAAGTACAAGCTGTTTGGTATTTCATTCTGAACTCTCTGAAAAGCACCTCCATTCAAAATAATTAACATATGCTTCTTGGTTCTTAGCCACTATAAATAGTATTGATAATGTATATCTTTAGTTTTGTAGTACAACTAACAGCCACTAGACTAAAATTTATTTTTTCATTCCAAGGTTTGTACAGCTAATCCATTTGTTTATCATCATACTTAATTATAATTAGCTTTAGTTTTGTCTGATGTTTCGTTGGTAGGGTACAACGAATCAATCTTACTAAGACTTAAAAGATACAACTGCACTGCAGAGTATTATCTAAATACCCATCTTTAATATTAGTTATATCTAGTGCAATCTAGGTACAGAATATTTAAAGAATATGAACACAGCCCCATAGAGTATATTTCCATATTTACCGTAACAAAACTGTGGAATTATGAGGTGGTCAGAAGTCGAGGTGCAGTAGCGATGTTTGATCCCAGTTTAGAGAAATGAGGTTACGCATGGAGCCGCATCACGTGAGAGATTGATGCGAGCGCCTACAGCTTTACTCTTGTTCATAGTTGAATCTCGACTTATCAGAGCTCAATTTAGATATGTTTAGGCGGAAACCCTATCAACGCTGCTGCCAGGACAGTTCGTGTCAGACTGAACGACACGTTGCGCGCATTAAGTACTACTAACATTAATGAAACTCCCAGACAGTCCTGACAAAAATTCAGTTGAAATCAAACCGAAAACGACTTTACGGATACTCATCCAGTTGTATAACGGTCCATCCAGCACATACATTGAAGACCTCGAACACCCTAGTACTTTAGTAGTATCAACAAGTAATATTAACAACAAATAATATCGCTCTGGTACGATCGATCTCACAAGGCCATCATCAATCGCATTCAGTATCTCATCCCAAGTGGACAGCAGTCAAGACCACTCCGTTCTCCAATAAAACCAATATTGTCGTCAAAGCCCACCAACGTACAAATGATATGGATGGGAAGGAAAGATACAAAGGATAAGAACATAAAAGTTAAAAGACTTAACTAGAAAACGGAACCACTCCCCTATATGCAATAACTATGTAGCTTCCCAAAAAGCCCTACGCTAGATTACGCAGAATATTGCTCAGAGAAGCCCGTAGCTGGAGAGGGGAAGGAGTGCACGGAAAATGAATAAAGCGAGGAAGATACAACTGCAGGTGCTAAATCAGAAAAGTACCCGACTAAAAACATATTGTCATTGCCCGGAGGGTAGGTCGGGCAACGTCAGTAAAGACAAACAAGGCATACTTGCACCGATCCACTAGCCAACCCGTCTATCCGTCTCCAAACAAAATACACACAACACAAGCAACTAAAAATGGCATGGCAATAAAAATGGCATAGGAAAGGAGATAGAAGGAAGGTTGTTCGCATTGTCAGCTACCCACGCAGTCTTCTGATGATAAGAGTGTCTAAGGTCGTGTCGTACATATCGTGTCTCGAAGATTCCTCCTCGATAGTTCTTTATTTTTTTGAATTCGCCGGTTACAATATGACACAGCTTCCACAACAACCAGAGGGGTTGTCCTCGTTCTTCTGGTATTCACGTCCACTGCCTGGTCCTCCGTTCGGGCCATTCTGTATCCCGGCACCACCGCCAGGTGATGTTGAACCACCAGCTTGCTCCTTGTTGTATCGACGGATTTCGCGGACCAAGTTATAGAATGCCTCATCTACATTGATCCTAGCTTTTGCAGACGTTTCTATGAACCGACAGGAGAAATGGTTGGCCAGATCGCGTCCCTCTGTACATGCTGATTAGTATCCAGAACAACGATGCAAGTGCACCCCGCAAAGAGCAGAGGCGGTAATACGGCACATGCCTTGCTGACTAACAGCACGATCCATATCCAGGTCGCATTTGTTTCCTACAACAATAACAGGGAAATAATCCTTGTCCTTTACCCGTAGAATCTGCTGTTGGAATGTTGCAATCTCAATGAAGCTCGTTCTGCTAGTGATCGAGTACACCAACAGAAAGCCTTCACCAGTACGCATGTATTGCTCCCGCATTGCAGAGTATTCTTCTTGGCCCGCCGTGTCCAGCACATCAAGAAGTGCAACCTCATCATCAATTACACATTGCTTACGGTACGAGTCTAGCATGATGTTAATATGAAGGTTTAATCTTGGGCATTAAGTTACGGCAGTGTTTTACCTTCAATTGTAGGATCATACTCGTCCACAAAGTGACTCTGGATAAGCTGGATTGTTAAACACGACTTTCCAACACCTCCCCCTCCTACAACAACTAATTTATATTCGCGTAGAAACTGTGCCTAGAGAGAGAATAATAGCTTTAGCATCGAGCGCGAGAGCTAGCGCATAAGTCACACTTCGATGAAGTAGGGGTATCATGAACGCACGGGCGACATAATGTGGCGAGGTGATCAGCACTGGGGGATCAAGATTTGACGGATCTTTCGCAACAATTGCTCCTTTGTCACTGAAGATGTCAGATCGTACAAGCACAGAATCGTCTGTGATATCTAGTCGCGTAAATTTGCGACGTTACTTGGCTACTTGACTCTTGGTCAGCACGTCATGAATTCCTGCCGGGCATTTACCCCTATTCCGCTACAACACAACGAAACTCACATTCTTTCCGTCTCTTCACAGATAGCCTTTATATTCAGTTAGACTTGAGAAGTGTCCAACGCTGGTCGAAAAGAACTGCAAGCCTTTCGGGGGTTCGAGATAATGGGGGAATGAAGAGGCAGGCGATAGACAGTGAATGTGGCGAAGGGATGGTGGAGAGGAGGAACAGAACGAGAGTTGACGGGGATGCTGTAAGCTAGCTTTAATGATTTATTTTTCTGAACAACGCTGCGAAAAATTGAAAGTTGGGGAGTGTCTTTTAAAGACTAAGAGTAAAAGATAACTCTCCCACACCAAGCTCTAACATTGAACAAGAGAGGTGTACACGAGTACAGTAGAACCTAATGATTGAATCCTGTTCCCCGATAAGGGTTCTGGAAGCGCAGGAATTCTAGAATACTTTAGCGGGGGTCATCCGTTTCAGGTAAGGCTCATCTAAGGCCAGTAGACATCTATGACTATCCTGCCACTGTCACACACAAATCATTCAGGCAGATTTGACACCATTGAAGTGAACTGTAATGGTGACAGTTGAAATATACTATCCTCAGCTGATATTCTCATATTACAGTAACTAGTCAGATAGGAGGTGTTAAGTATTCTCACAATTAGTATTTTGGATATTTTTGTACAATACTGCAAAAACTAGAAACTTTTTACCTTTACAGCTCAATAAAATACCATATAGCAGGTATTCTCTAATAGCATTATCCCATTTCAGAGTGATACTGAACTATACAATTGGTTTCCACTGTAAATATAATGAACATATAGGTGTATATGGAGTGTTTATAATATTAGTACTAGTAGAATGCTGGTGAGAATGGAGACAATAGTAAGCATAGTAGTAGCAATAGTAATGACAGTTGTTATGAATTGATAGACTATGGTAAAAGTGTAATGCATTTTATGGTGTTACCACCCATGGCCTAGCAACCAATCAAGCAAAATGCACACAAGTGCCAGAGGCAGAGATGCTTAATTACTTTACACAGAAACCTAATTTTCACTCTCTCCCAGCAGCAATAAAATCATGGGTAGAGTGAAGTGCTGGGATGCAGTGACTGACAGAGAGAATGAGAGTTGCGAAGTCAAACATGCATACTGCTCACGTATTAAACCATCTATCCAGGCTGCTGCTTCAATATACAGTTTACCATGTGGAACCTTGCAAGACTGACTTAGAGGAGCACAGCCAAGGAGTGCAACACATGAAAAAGAGTAGCTGCTGACTTTGGAAGAGGAAAAATTAATTGTCAGGTTATGTAAGACTCTAGATGACATGGGACATCTGTTGAAGAGCAAGATGATTAAGGCATTTGCTATGTCCCTTCTACCTTCACATTGGTGACGACAACTTGGTAAGCACTGGATGACACACTTTCCCAACTGCCATCCAGCACTCACTGCCAAGTTTAGCCGACGTCTAGATTGACAATGGGCCAATGCCATACATCCTGCAATTTTAAAGGACATTTTTTGCAACATATATCATTTTAGTCTTTACATTTATTTTCAGCTAATACTGGTCACTGTTGCTTGGAAAACTTGTCAGAAAGCTCCATGCACAACCAGAAAACATTTACAATATGGATGAAAAGGGTTTTCTACTTGGTCAGGCTATCCAAGTAAAGGTGATATGCCATAGACTTCAAAAGAATACCCACTATACCAAGGATGGAAATTGCAAAATGGTTACAGTTATAGAGTTTATTGCTGCAGATGGTAGGGTTATACCACCCATGTATATCTACAAGGGGGGTAAGCATCTACTGGGATAGCATGGTGGCATGCAAGATAAGGAGCAAGCAACATTTGCATGGTCAACTAAAGGCTGGACTGACAATGAACTGGAACTGGAATGGGTGGAACAGAACTTTGAGAAATATACTATTAAGATGTTTATACCATGACATTGACCTCCTTCTCATGCGAACTATCACAATACAAAGGCAAGCCACATATTCTAATTATTGATGGGCATGGCTCCCATCTATCATGGCAATTTTTTGATTTTTGCCTCAAAAGAAATATCCACCCTATTTGGCTTCCTGCACACTCTACACACATTCTAAAACCACCAGATATTGGGCTGTTTGGTACTTTTCCTGCTGCTACAGCAATGAGCTTGGTATATGAGTTATAAATGGAGGGAATGCAATTAAGAAAGGACAGTTTCATAAGTAAGCCCACCTGCTATATCACTCTATACTCCACTCTAACTCTTTCCTACCAACTTATCACATGTGCTAGAGCTGCAGCATATACCAAGAACAACATCTTGAGTGCTATGGAGGCAACTGGGATCTGGCCACATAACCAACGCAAGGTGTTTATTCGGTAGTCACAAAATATCACTTGATTTGAATCCCTGCCAGCCACTCCCACTCCACTTCTCAGTGCAACCCCCTGACTGGGCAGTGCTGTAAGGAGATTAGCACACAGTGCACTTTACCTTGTTACTAGACAATCACCTTTCCCTCTTAAGCTGAAAGCTCTTATAGCACAGCTGGGAAGATTAGCTCAGAGTGCACTTGCAAATCAGGAATTACAAGATGAAATGCTGAGAACACTTCACTCAGGGGCCAATGACACCACTGCAGTAGCAGCTAAGGACCACTGCCATCTTGGTAATGCCCATGTATTTACAGCTGAGGATGTGGTTAAGCTCAGAGAAGAAAGAGATAGGCTAGATAGAGAAAACGTGGCTAAATCCAAAATGCCCCAGGCAAATGCTGCAGTAAAGGTAGTATCGTGTTGAGAGGGGTCAAGGAGCTCTAAATATGCGGAAAAGAAGATCATAGGTGCAAAGATGGTACCTGAAATTGTACTTAGTGATTGGAAGAATAAGGAGGAAGAAATGGTGGGTGGAGAGGGGTGAGATAAGGAGGAGAATTGGGGGGAGGAGGACACTGTTGTATATAGTGGTGATATGCTGGACCAAGAGGATGCTATGGAGTATGGAAAAGGGAGAAAAGGGGTTAGTAGTCAACCCCGAGTAGTGACTAGGTCAGGGAGAGTGGTTACGACTGGCCATTTGGGTTAATGAAAACCACCAGTGGGTGTTCGGTTTCCCAGTCATAGGTGCTCACCAAGTAAAATATGCTGTACTACGATCTATGTATTAATTTGCCATGGAATACATAAAGTGTAACTGTGAGGTCCATTATGAAAATTCTATACAATGAGATAATGAGAGCAAGAAAAGAGAGTTAATATTGATTGAACATTCTATTATGCTGAGAGAGATGAAGATAAACTCATATAAGAATAGACATTATGTAAAGTAATAAGAACAAATTAGTTAGAAAAAGTTGTACTCAGATGCATACCATATAGAAAGTTTTGCACAATATTCAAGCTGAGATAAATAAGAAGATATGTATTGGACGCAGTCCAATGCTTATAGAGCGATAGACTCTATACTATATCCTATAAGTTTAGTATATATCTTTGGTCCATATAGCCACTGGATTGCAATTACTACTCACCGTAGTTCCAATGGCTAAATTAGTACATATCTCAGCTTCTGTAACCCTTTAGCTAAATCTCATTGTTAATACTCCCTTTGAAGTCCAAAACCTTCAGCAGTTAAAGATAGGTAAATTAAAATCAAATAACACTTGTTATTGTACACACTGGAGTTAAAGTCATACTGCATAATTATGTTCAAGGGAGGTGGCAAGCTGGAGCTATAGAGTTACATTTGTACTCACATGTACTACAGTGATAACAGAACAACTGTTAGATTACTTGCCTGTTAAGTGTTGAGATTGAGTAACACAATAGTATAGTATCTAGATACAATATATGATTTCTGATTGTGTACACAGCCTGTATATACAATCTGTGCAACTGTCGCCTGGTATTATCCAGTATGCGTAGCTTTCTCTCCGAGTATAATCTATATGGCAAAGGGCCTTTCACCCAATTTGAATAGTATTGGGTATGTTCAGCAGTCCGCTCACGAATTGCAAAACTGTAAGTTGTCAGTATATCCTGTTTGTTTGACGTCATGGATCAAGTTCACAAGTGACAGAAGGAAACCAAGACAAGTGTGTTCATGGGAGTCACAGGATGTCGGTGACATCGAGGGACACAGAAATACTGTGAAATGCACATATAGTACCTGCGGGATCGTCTAGTCCGATAATGAAGTAGTCTTTGGGGTTATAACATTAGATACTGTAGCAGGGTTGTATTGATAACAGTTGTGTTGTTGGTGTATATTATCATGGGCCAGAATTTAGATGATATATTGAAGCATGGAAAGTATTAGAAGGGTCACAGACAAGTTGTTTAAAAGAGTGTGTGTTTGGTGTAGTAGAATTTCCTTTTCTTCTATCTTTACTCATTCTCTTGTATATCAATGCAATAGGCAACTTTGGCAAGAACGTCAACTTCTTTATCTTGTTTTTCAATAGCTACTTCAAGTTTCAGTAAATAACTGATTACATTATGTTATTAATATGGTCTGAATTCAATTACACCCATTACACTTGAATAGATTGCAGTGTTATCTACCAGATATTGAATATTTCTATTCCTATCAACTGGGAGTAAGTATTGCCTGGAATTGTGCTCTATATTCTACAGGGTTTATTTAACACCCAACTGATATTGAACACATATTTGTGATGATTGTGTCAACTACAAGTGAAATCCTGCCAGATTTGATATCCATCAGTACCTATATCAATTACCATATTCAAATACACATATTCGACAGCAATTGCAATGCATGAACAAAGACATTTGATCTTGCTGAAACCCCCCTAATCGTTATCTGAATCTAAAAGTTTGAACAGTTTTGCAAGCATTAATGTGATTCTCAACATAACTGAGAAACTACTTCCACAGCAGCTTTGTGAATAATCCAACACCGCGTCTCCTTAGAATTAGTATTGGTCTGAAGCCTCCAAAGAAGGAGGTGTTATTAATGTTAACAAACCTGGGTTTATACAATGTTGGACCAACTATACTGGTTCACATTTTAAGTTGGTTACCAACTGTGACACCGAGCAACCATATAATAGTGAGAAACGTAATTGTTTGGAGATTTCCTAGACCAGAAGGCAGGCTCCAGCAACAGTAGCAACAGCAAATTCGATAGCAGTTCAGCTGATTGTTATTACTCCTGTATTCCCCACCCCCTCTGAGATCAAACAATACAGCGGGTATTGGTAGTTCAACATTCCAAATTGTAATATCAGGATCTACGATCAGCCAAAGCAGGGTAGGATTGGTAATAATAGAGGTTTATAAAAATGTAAGAGGACTTGAATCAGTGCAAAAGAACAGTGTCTGGTGTGGGGAGACTTGAGAACAGCTTGCACAGTATCAGGAAGTGCTGCAAAGGGTACTGGAATACACCAAACTGATAAAAATGATGCACCAGGTGTATAACCTGTTACAGGGGTGCTTAATCCCAGAAACTAATACAACATTTATTTGAACTAAGTTCAGCTGCATATCTGAGAAACTCTTTCTGTCATCATCTTATCCTAAGACTGAACCTCTTGACCTTCTTCAAGAGCCACCGGATCAACATGTTCCCAAGTGTTGATATTATTCCCTTGAGTAGAAATTGCGTCTCATCCAGAAACAAAAGATCTGCAGAGAATTCTTCAAACAGTAATAACCCTGTGGATAAGTACTGATGTACTTTGTAACTGACACCTTCGTAAACGGTGTATCATCGAATGATGAATGAGATCAGAGTCAAAAGATACTCTTCTAAATAGAAGATCAGATCACTAAAGGACTCAAGTAACTTCTGTTGTGTGTATTGAGATTGCGTCAATCTGGACCCAGACATATAGGGACAAATCATGAGTATGGAGTAGAGAAGTAATGAGGACAATGTTTAATAGATAGAATTCTTGATAATATTTTAAGATTGTCTTCAGTGTTTCTGACTGTTGACTGTGGATTGCTGCTTGAGCTTGTACTTCTCATTGCTGGAGCAATGCAATCCCTTTATGGTCTTCTTTGAGGGCCTGTACACACATACTTCGAAGCCATGGCTGCAATACTCAAGATATCGTTATCACCGTTGTATGATACTAATACCGTATTGGCCCGGTAATAAAGTGCCACACATCCCGCTAGGTTATCGTGTTCATGCAATGTGGTTTCACACCATTATGCTCCTGATAAGAATCAGGCCATCCATCACATGATATCATGCCAGACAATGTGTCCAATCGAACTCGAACTTAGACATCTTGCAATCTATTTGTTACAGTAGTTGGAACATCAGTCGATCATAGGTGGTAGGGTTCAATCGCAAATCAATGGCTGACCTTATACGCGATTCGACTTGCATCATAGATTTAATCAGTGGCCAACCAATACTATGCCAACATAGAACATGACGCATCAGCTTGGATTCGCTACCAAGTCTGACCAAGCAATGCATACAAACTCAAACCAATGAGCAGGGGTTTTTCCGGCCTCATATCATCTGCCAACGTCATAATTCCCCCTGCCACATCATCCTTGGGTTGAGACTATTCTCTTTGACTGGGGAGTACACTGATACCACTGCCTATTTCCTTTAGGCCATAGGTCAGAAGTCTCACGTACTCGCATATTAACTAATGTCTGCTGTGTCTGTGTGTCAGAGTAATCTCCAGTCCAATCAGACATGTCTCACTAGTATCAGCCTATTGTATGTGGTTGAAAACTATGCGCACTGCTAAAGCCATGTGAGACCTTCTCTTCCCAGTGATGGTGACATTGCTGCATCATCAAAATTGAATCAACTAAGCTTTACACTTATCCAATTGACATGTGACTCAGGTGTAGCCCTGCTAAAAGTCACTTCATTGGCTTACTTGCGATGTCAAGAATAGGTGTTATGCATATCCCAGAGTAACTCCATGACATGTATTCATTTACTATTGCAAGTACCATGATTGCAATTAAGGGACAACCTAACCTGTAACATAACCACCCAGTTCAAATGAACAAACAACTGAGAGAAATTAGAGGCTTGAAATCCGGTCACTTTCCTCCCCTGTGCTGCCAATATAAGAGTTTGAAAGCCACTGTATGCTTTCTAGCCAACCAACTTGAAAAATCTAAAGAGATACCAGCAATGGGCAAGACCTCAAAAGAAATGGAAGAAGTGCTGGTGGTAGTCACCACAGATACACCAGAATCTGGAGAGGAGGTCTGGAATGTGCAAATACAACTTGCCAATGTGTTGACTTTAGCAGTGAGAGCAGGCCCTAGGGCACTCCTTGGGCAGAATGGCAAAGTGCACCAATGTCCTGACTCCCTTGACTTTTCCAGGTCAGATCAAACCAAGGTAACTGCATGACTGGCACAACTTTGGATGGGTAATCAATACAAACCTGTCAACTGTCACAACAAACAATTCAAGATGTATGATATATTGAACTGAAAACAGGGAGTGGGAGAGATGCTGCTGCAAGTTCAGGGGAACGGAATGATTGGGATAGGAAACCTTCCAGAGCACAAACAACTCGTGGAATCAGCTTTTGGGTGCCCAGTCCAAGCAGCAACTGTGGAATGCAAAATACATGAAATTATCACAAGAACTGTGAGTTCTCTCAGTAATATGCTGAGTTCCAAGTTTTAGCTGCTGACCTTGACTGGAACCCTTTCCCTTTATGGCATGCCCAGCGGATGGGATTGTTGGCAGCAAAAGGGAATCTCTTCCAGTGAAATGATGTACCAGCGGAATTATGCTGGTTCAATACAATATGGTAGAACCAGGACAATTGGATCCCACAGAGATGTGCAGAGACAGCCACTTGAGAAGAAGAGATAGGTTGTACCTCTTCTTTCAAACCACTTGCACCCCTGATGGATCCAACTACAGCCCTAACTGGCACAGTGGCAGCATACACTGATCTGACTCCCATGGATGTGATTGCGAGCAGAATGAAACTAGTGGTGAAAGGATGGATGAAGAGATTTGCACATCCAAACAGTTTAAACTGTGGGGTGTTTCACCATGGGGCAACAGTACATAATGAAGCAGGCACTGACCATTCTGGTAGCTGGAGCAGAGTTGAATGGAGAGCACATGGGAGAATCGTTTCATGGATCAGGAAAAGATTTGGTTAGTTATAATAACATCAGTTTATGGTTGAGGTAACAATTTTCAATTTGCTTGATTTAAAATATATTTAAATATTGTGGTTTTGCATAGCAAGCTGGAAGTTATTAAAGGATCAATTGAAGGGAAATAATAAGTTCTATCCTACAAATTGACCACAAATTATCAAGCGATACAGCCACATGTGTTGATAGACCATGGAGCTATGGGTATTGAATTTATAGATCTGGATTGTATTTGACATCATTAGATACCTCTATACAAGTTGAAAGAGCAATGACATGTTGAAGTAATCAAAGAAAGGCCTATCAAGTCAGGTGACATTATATACCTCAGCAAAGTACAGATATCACCAAATCACCCCAAGGAACAAAACTGATATTTGTTACAAAGTTAGATAATGATTCTATAGTCCTTGGGATTTCTTAGCTAGGATTATCAGATATTGCAGTCTGGTTCTGAACAGATACAGTCCCATTTGGATAAAAGTATTATATGACACAATGCCATGATTCTTCTGATACAGCACAGGGAGTGTCCAACAGACCATGCAAACACATTTGACAAACAAAGATTGAACATATCAAATCACATGTTCGATCTGAACAACATTTTTGAGGGCATGGAGTTATAATAAATGAATCCTCCATTCTGCTGAGCATGAAGAAGGTGAAGTTGATCATCTCAAAGATGCTGTTATCTAATATTGATAAAGCAATTATAGCAAAGAATCTAAAGATGCCACTATAGCAGAAGGTAATTCTGAAACAGTATCATGAATTCCTTTCAATGGTTACTAAGATTCTTGGAGATATCTTACAATGGCATTGACCAGGAATTGACCACCATGTTTGACTTCGGGATCGAGAGAGACCAACTAGGGAATCAAGATAATTGGTGATGATGGCTTCGTTAGTTGTTTTTGAACTATTAGTTTGAAGTGCATGAACTAAAAGGGTTCATTTGACAGTTATCGTTAAGATTCGTCACACCATTGCTATTGGCAAAGTAACTGGATAGAGGATGGCAATTCTTTACTAACTATAGAGATATAAATAGTACAACAAACAAAATTGCTATCCTTTAGGATTTATAAGAAACATGTTGGACCTCCTCTATGAAACAACAACATGAACCAAGCCTAGTGTTAGCAACGGTTCCGGACTGTCACGTCGGGTCCGGGTCCGGGTCCAAACCGAACCGTTGCCAAATTGGCGGTCCGGGTCGTCAATAAACCCGAACTGCCCACTCGGGTACGGTTCCATCGTACACTCCCAACCCGTCTGAATTGGGCGGGTTGTCAGCGGGTCGCACAGCGGGTCCATCTATAGATTCATATAAGGCTCTTGTATTTGCAGTGTGTTAATAGTATCTTATCAAAATAAAGTTTTCAGCAACCATTAATGAGCTTTTGCTTGTTGAGCAGTTTGCAATATCGATTAATTTGGTATCTGTGTTTCACCTTCAATATATGGTATTTTTGCCTAGAAAGGCAGTCAATAATACAGTTATGCACGCGAAAATCCGCGCGATGCCTTGATTACGCAATATGCAAGTCCTAAAACTGTTGACGCTCCGTTGACGCTCATTTTCAGGATGCTGCAGGGAGCATTTGGCTGTTGCTTTTGCCAGTAAAGGCTGCCAATATCGCATAAATGGATGGCTGCAACCAGTCGGAACATAACTTA